>Ga0307517_10011934_pt1 | contig 11992 bp, 4 predicted proteins | sample 23_EM_MG_FD_194515 | JGI IMG/M metagenome (GOLD analysis project Ga0307517, IMG submission 194515) | Populus trichocarpa ectomycorrhiza microbial communities from riparian zone in the Pacific Northwest, United States - 23_EM | ecosystem: Host-associated > Plants > Roots > Unclassified | place... | reverse complement strand
TCTTTTGTCCTTGAAAATTATACAGCTACGGTCACTGAATTTATTTTCTGTTTTAATTCTAAATTTTATCTTTTATGTTTCAATCCTGAATATTGAGAAATACGAAAAAACTGCTGAAAAAAAAAAGTGGAGAGAAAGTATTCACCGGATTATATTTCAACCACAAAAAAACAATATTAGTGTTAATAGATTTGCCTTGAAACAAAATTCAATATAAATGGTGTTTCCCATAAAAAATACATAAAAACTCATAAAATTGGTTTTGATTCATTTAGATTTTGAGATTTTAGAGTGATTAAAGGGTTTTTGTTTTTTTGTTGAAAATGATATTATTGAAATTCTTATGATTTTTTAGATATTTTTAAATAAAAATAAGTTAAAAATCAGGTTTTGAGGGTCTAGAAACCCAAACTTTAATTTCAATTATTAAAATGTCAACCAGAAAATTACATGTCATGTGCTTAAGTAGACAACACATCATTTGCTATATTAAAAAAATTCCTTCTAGCCTTTTTGTTAAATATCTCTTTTTTAATAGAGTTCTCTTTAAATCAATTTATTAGAATAATATTTGAGATATTATTCAATTATAATATATTTTTAAAAAAATATTATAGGTTTTAAGATGATACTAATAATTGCTTTAAGAATAATTATGTATTGACCTAATATGACATTTTTTATAACAATTTACTCATGAGAATAAGATATTTATTTTTATTATTATTAATTATATATATATATAATTATTATTTTTATATTTTTTTATATAGGTGTATAAAAATGATTGATTAATGATTTTTTTTATTTTTAATTAAAATTTATTTTGACGATCATAATAAGTTTATACCTAAAAAAATGTTTCTCGCAAAAATAAACATGTTTTGTTTTCAAAAAATACATGAATAAAAAAATCAATTTTTTGATTATTTTTTTAATTCAAATAATTATACAAATATTTTTTTTATTGTTATTTTTATTCAATAAACCATGCTATTGATAAGAAAGTCGTTTTTTTAAAAAAAATATTTTTCATCCATAATTTAACTTGTTCTCTCTTTGCAAATATCTATTTTAGTTATTTGTATAATCAAATATAAAATAGATTTTAAAAAGTGGATGGCAACCGTGCTCGGGCTAATTGTTACCTAGGATAGCTTGGGCCGAGCCTACGCAGCGCTCATTCGGAGCGTCCAAGAACATGCTCTCCGTGCTTGAATCGTTGCTGGCATGGAATATTTCTTTGAGTTGAGCTATCTTGGAACTCAAAAACGGTAATTTTGAGGCGATGGATTGTGGCAGAGATCACCTTACGAGGCATTTTATCGCTGATGTCTGGGATTGGCTTCACACCCCCCTCCTTCAGCATGGACTCAGGAAAGAACTTTCCTGGTTTAACCCACTTGTTTACCAGACGGAGACTGACTTTCTTTGATGTTGTTTTTACATCAGCACTGCTTTCTACCAGAGTAGTACTGTACCTACAAAAAAGTGACACCCTTTTTGGCATAGCCTTTGAACGTGAACGTATATGAAATTATCTATAAAAAAAATAAAGGTGATGGTATTTATATTTGATTTACAATTATTATGAATAAATTTGGATGTCTTAAATGAAGCTGCCTTGAAAATGATTGTTAAGAGATTCAGTCTCAATTTCCTTTCTTTCTCTTTCAAATTTAGCCAGTGATACTCATCTTCCTTTATCACAAAAATAGATGATTTTTAATCTAAATATAATAATATCATGTTTCTTCGTATAAAAAATATAAAATTAAGGCTAATGTAGGACGTATACAGTTTGGAATCTGCTCTGCCAAACCTATAAACTTTAACATAACATGCAGTCTGATCCTAGAAAAATACGAATTGAAGTGCATTGAATTTATATTAAACGAATTAAAAAAAAATATCGAACAAAACCATTTTTCACAGACAAGTTCTCAACTTCCTATTGGATGGATCTCTCAGTGTTGCTCGACACGATGCATAAAGCTGAAACATATATAATACCATCTCATCTTGAAATATCGACCGTGCAGAAATTCTTCAATAATTCCAGAATGTTGAAAAATAGCTTAGAATCTTTTGATGGAAAAAGGGTGGGAGTAAAAATTGCACAGGCTATAGTCTTTACAAGTGTATTAGAGGAGATTGTCAAGTTCTGCTTGCAGGTTCTGTATGGATGTCATATTGATGATGCTTTGTTCTTCAGGTGAATACTCAGCTTTTACTAGGGATTGTATTTGAACATGCGCCTCCACAATATTTGTCCTGCATGGATATAGTTTAAGGTTTAGAACCAGCTTTTTATAACCAAGATAATGCATTTGAAGCTTTTTATGAACGGGCAAGCAATTGTAGGGGCAACAGATTCAGTCCTGTCATTGGCAAATGTCTAACTTACATAGGTTCGAGATATGGAAATTTAGTTCATGAACACGAGTCAAAATCAACTTACTTTATTGGTTTGAATAGAATTGTTCGTGTAGATGGGTTCTGCAGATAAAGCTTCATCTTTGTCATCACCACCGGCAGTTCTTGCTGAATTGCAGCATTTACCTATTCATGAAATGTAGAAAATGAAATCAGCTTGAGCTACATCATAATAGTTTCACTGCAAGGTTTCCAGACAAGATAATTCTGTCAACCAGGCCTGCTCATGGAGGTCTTACTACATCCCAGATTTGTTCTCTCTGTCTTGCTTTTCCCTTTCTTAATTTTGCATGTTATTTTTTGATGCAGAATAAGAGAATCAATAATTTACTTCAGGATATTTGACTGGCAGAAAAAATATATTTAAATGGGCCTGCAGAGACTGAATCTGTAGTACATAATAATAAATAACCTTACCTTCTGAACAAGTTCAGCCACCTTATCTGGAGTAGCAAAGGCTTGATCTTTAAGTGGTTTGGCCATAACAGAGTCCACTTTCTGATTCTGACTACCAGAGGACAGAGCAAGTTTCACAGCTGTCACCTACAAACAGATTGAAAATGTCATGCTTGTGGATGGTAGTGCAGGAAATTATACTAAAGATTCTGACAAAATATAAATAGATGAAGCTCAATTTCTTAAAATCGTACTGTTTGGTAGGTTAGACTAAATTGCCTATGCTCCCCACCACCCTTTTCTTGGGGATACAGAATACAGCAGCTGATTAGTTCAACTTACACCCAGAACTGAGTATAATATGAGAGACTGCAGTCTGTCCATTTAGAACTATAGGAAGTCGAGAAAGAAAGAACATAAGCATCCTATCATTATAGAATGTGATGAGCTTCTATCTCTTCTGCAAGAGTAGCCGGGGCATATGGCCCATAAAGTTTGTCTTGCCTTGTTTGTTCTTCTTTCATTCATTAATCACCAGTATACTCATAGGTCCTGGGGCTTTTTTATCTCCTATTGACAAGAGTACATCTATGCATATAGATGCTAAAAAGATGTGTTCTTTGTTTGAGAGCAGTGAACCTTGGTAACAAAGGAAAGCATGGGGTCCACAACCAGCTTGGTGACTGACATGATGAATTCCTCACAAGTAGCTTTTAGGCTTTTCTCCAGGTCCTGAAAAATACAAATGGCCCTTTGTCAAAATGGTATTCTGTGGGGAGGGATCCAACAATAAAAGAATAGACATGAGTGGTTTAGGTACAATTATCACCATTTGAAACCAAAACTAGTTTATGAGCACCGAAAGTGAAGTTATGTGCTGAAAACTTTTCTATTATAGTATTTGCAGTAGTTGGAATGTGTGGTCTAAAAGAAAAATCCAGTCACCACCAGCTCCTATAGTTCGCTTACAAGCTCCCACTAATAACTAATTTAAATATGAGGAAAGATAAAATAATAGTTCCTACAAGGTTCCCCAGTCAATGCAATCGACATGTGCCAAGGGGAAACATCAGTAGCATAATATACCAGGTTTCACAAATCCACTTGACCAAGTGTTACAGGTTCTCAAAGCGATTTCAGTTGTTCAGAAAATCAGAACGCATAAGTGTCCACAATACTCTACAAATAACATATATTGGTGTCACATGGTGACCAAACCTATTATGGACAGAAGTGATTTTGCGAACAACAGCAAATCCAAAAAAATGAAAGCGAAAATAAATAAATGAACATCAAATAGAAGAACAAACCAAATGGTTCTTTAAAGTATCTAGAATTTATTGTGTTGTCCTGTGAAACTGAAACATGTACTTCCGCAGACACAAAGTGTGACACATCAACCATGTCTTTAGTTCGGCAGAAAGTTCACAAGTAAAGAGGATCAATATTATATGTGAGCTTCCTCTAAAAAATAACAAAAGCAAAACCAGGGATTGTTATTGTTACACAAACAGCATAAACACCCCCTTGTTATGGAGTGAAATACATTTACTGATTCATTTCATTTATGTTCAACAAATTATTGATTTTCAGCCAGCCCAAACATGATAATAGGGGTAGATGTCTCCAAATATTTCTGGTGACAGAAGCAGCCAAAGAAATATTCAGGATATCTGTGTTTTGATAAAGACAAACCTTCTTGGCATCTACTTGACTTTCTAAAACTCGGGGAGACAAGGTCCTTGCCAGCGAAGTTGATCTTGACCAATCAAATAGCGAGGCCTGACCTCTAAGTATCCGTCTCAAGTGTTCCTGGGGCATGGAATTTAATGTAAATAAGACTTCGCTACAAACAAATATAGTGATAAAAGAGGAACTGCTACATGCAAAATAAAATAGAATATTAACATTGAGTTATAAGAGTTTACTTAAATTGCATATTATTAGTTACATCAACCAGTCAGAATATGTAGCACAAGTTTTTATTAGTACTGTTGTGCTATCCATGAAAGTGATGCTGAAGTGAAGTAGAACTTCAGTTAAGAGTCTATTAAATTTGGGTACCAAAATATTAAGACATCAAAAAGTGCAGATAACTAAGCTTTAGCTTCAGTGAGACTTGCCAGCAGATGAGAGAAGTCGAGTTCCTTGTATGTGACTGAAAATTCTATATCAAATGGTGCAATCTGAAAGGACAAAACTTGAAAGTTGTAAACCATATTGCATGGATTAGTAAATAACTACCAAATAAACAAATTGGAGGAATAAGGGAGATAACCTGCTCCCTTAAGATTAAAATATGCTTGATAAGAAATAGCTGCCCATCCATTGCTGTAGATCTCTTTGTAATGAGTTTGCTAGCTTTCTGTGGAGAACATATTTTAATAACTATAAAGGGAGATGATACTAAAGCATAATGAGATTCCAATCATCACCACGTACTACAATATTGGCTATTGATGTTTAAATTACTCACCTGGACAGAATCAGAGCAAACTTCCACCGCTTCCTGATAAAAATAGCAACCAACAAAAAAAAAGTTCAATAAAACATGTAAAGAACAACCAATATTCTTTCTAAATATACAAAAAAACCTCAGTAATAGTAATTTTCCAAGGATTCAAGCACCTGTGCTAAACCAGTGAAGACAGATGGTTCTAGACAACGATATAACTTTGAAAGGCATGATAGAGTTCTCTCCACAGGTGGGTACCAAGTTTTAAATACATCTGGGTTTTCATCAACCTGTCAAAAAGATTAAAATTGAGCAAAAGAGCAATGCTGGTAAATAAAAATTCACTTATTACTGGAAACAGAAAAATTAGTGAAAGCCACCAGCAGACAACCACAAAATGCCAGTCTGCAAGTCAAACCAAAATGTGACAATGGTTACCTTATATTTCAATAACAATAAAAATTATGCTTGATACCCGTGTCAGACATAACACAGAGATATGGACATATGATGTGTCTCCTGCCAACTGGATTAAATTAAACCATGCCAGATAGATGTGCCAATACAAAAGAACTCATGAACAGCCAAGCCTATCCCCTATAAGGTCCTCAAATACTCTGTTTCAAAGGGTAAAATCCCGACATGGGATGTCCCCACCTTGTAGATTAGAAGAACCTAAGGAACTGGGATGGAAGAATCAGAAATGCCAATAATCTCTCCAACTTTGTGTCATTTCTGATAAGATTTAAACCCAAGATCCCACTTAATATCAGCTGTGAGTTGCAGGCATTTGACATTCTCAACCCTCTGATTATCCACATAAGTTAATCATGACAAAATAAAAATGGAAGTGTAAGAAACTTTACAGAATTAGTTTCTGATTTCATCTCAGTAGATTGCTCCAACTTTGCAGGGTAATCCATGTCCTCATTAGAAGGTATATAATTGGCTATCTGCAAAATAAACAAGAGAAAGCATCAATAAAACCAACATTTAGAAGAAACAAAAAAACTCCCTCACATACAGTGATGATGTTGATACAAAAACTTGAGAAGATACTCCAACAAGGAGATTCACATGGAAAAAAATCTCTAAGACTACTCAGTGTCCTAAAATTCTGTTTGTACTAGATTAAATGAGATATTTGTTTCCATCTTAAAGCATGGTTGTTTGTGCAAACTCTTTTGACTTTAACAGCGCATTGGAGTTAATTCTTAGTTCTCAACCATTTATGCAATCCACTAGAATTGGGAGGTAAACACTGGAGCATATCACTTTATAATATCTGCATCCAGACAAGGGGGTAAACTTGATGCTAAACTAATCGAAGAAATCCATCATCAGCAAGTGCTCCAAATATCATAGACTAAAGCCTAAGTTAAAATGCTTCCCTAAAACATTCATGCAATGGCACTGCTTTCTAATACAGGCATCGAGCCCAACAAGGATAACTGAAACCAAGTATGAATTTGTACGAGAACTATGTAGTACAAGATAGTTTTACGTGCAATTATATATGGAATTTGAATATGCCATCACCAGATAAATACGGATTGATACAGAAAATGAACAAACTTTTCAACAACTGCCCTCTGAAATTAATATGCAAACAAACAACCAGGGTAGGCTTCTATATTAAAATTCTCAATATAAAAACTTACTTCATCACGAATATATGTCCGAGCACGGAATGTCAATCGCTCATGAACATCTGCTAAAATTCGCTGCAATGTAGGTCGTAGCCCAGCTAATGACTCGCTCCGTCTGCTAAGTTGTTCTCCCAAAACTTCAACTTTAAGTATATCAACAAGTTCACATAGAAGATCGACATTTGTTTCGTGAATAAGTTTTGGGCGCAGTGTATCATACAAGTAAGTAGATCTGGGAGTAACAAAAGAATAAAATCTATTAGGAAAAAATATTACAGTGGGGATATGAAAATGACAAATCCCACAACTCCCTCCACCCCAAATAATAATAATATTGATAAAAATAAAAAGAAGAGGACCCTAAACATAAAACACTAGAGAAGAACTTACAAAGGATCAATAAGTGGAGCCAAACTAGAAATATCCTCGGAAGAAGATGGGAAGAAATGATCAAAGAGTTGGTGCTCAAGTTGACAAACCTGCAGTTATTGTGGGACAAGTAAATTGTCTATAAAATGAAAAGATTCATGGAACTTCAGTTGGAATTATGGTCAAATTAAGGTGAGCTGAGTTGAGTCAACAAAATGGCTCAAATCTATCTTTGCAAAAAATAAATGTTAAGACTTCCCAAAACACAAGGAAAAAAAGTTTTAAATGACATGACCTAGAAGTATTTACATTTACATGCTATTGGAGGGCAATCACCTAAGAGCTTAGGTTGTTAAATGATATTAACATCTTGAGAAGCCCCCTTATGTGCAAACCTGTTTGGGCTTCGCTTATGCACTCCCGGTTGCAGGCCATTAGTTTTGCATGGGAATTAGTCGATACTTGAACACTTGACCACATGATCATAAAAGCTACTCTTACCTTATTTCAGAACTAATAGACCTAAAACTTAAATTGTCATGGAGAGACTACTAAACAATATTAATATCTAACACCTGTATTGACAAAAAAAAATTTATATATAACAAAAAATAAGTAGCTCAACGTGCAACCTAGAACTAAGCATTAAACAAGTGTAACCTTGCTTCAATCAACATTGAGAAGTTGCAATTAATTTGAAAAAAGAAAGGAAGCTAAAGCCTATTTACATCCACTCCCCTGCAGAAGCCTCCTGTGTTTTGGCTGCAAACTTTTCCTTTCATGTGTAACAAATTAATGGTGCTATATCAGCACAAAAATTTAACATGATCCCTGACTTCAACACTCACAAACCACTGAATGAATCCAACCCAACTAATATATGCCAAGATGCAAAGTTTTAAATGCTATTCAATCAACCAGATGATCCAGGACCCACAACTATCTCTGTTTACTGATAGCAATATTCGTTAAGTGCATTACCAGCATCAAATATGCACAACCAGATCTAGTTAATGATGGCAAAGCCTCTTTCTTGGCAAATTCAGATATCCTCTGATGTACAATCCCTTTTACCTAGATACCAGAAAACAAAGAGAAAGTACCATCAAAACCAGCAGGTGAATAAGAGTAAGAAAATCAATGTGTGAGAAACAACTGAAAATTAACTCACCAAGGAAAGCCGCTGTTCACAGTACAACTTGTGGCAATCAGCAAGGATCTGGGCATATTCCTTTCTTGATGATCTGCTTTCGATCTCCTCCAATATGGGCTTAAGCTACAGAAACTTAGAATTGTCAGCTGCTTGTGCAAAACAATAGATCAAATCAAAGAATGTAAAATCCTATTCCACATGTAGAATATAATTTTTTCACAAGTTATTTAAAAATCAGCCTACTGCTTGGATAAGTTATCAGTAGTCAAACATTCCACATGCATCACATCTTCGTGTCAAGATAAAAGAACAAAGAGAAAGATGCTACTACTTCAGTTGAGGCTGCTTTGAATCTGACATAGATTACAGATGCCTCTACACCCTCGGAAATAGATGTTTTGCTGCCTCCAGTGCTCCGGATTGCATGCTGAACCTGATGAAGTCCACAAATAAACAACAAAGTCACAGAGATTCATGTTTACGGAAAAACATGTGTGCGCTTGTGTGCACACACATGAAGATCTTTTGATGTAAATACGGATACTTCACCTGAGATGAAGCATTTTTCAGGACAGAAAGCACATGAGTTCGAATCATGCCCAGGGCTCGAGACTGTTAAAAGCACGAAAACTTTGTCATCATTTGGAACAGGTAACAAACCTTACACACTTACATTTTCCAAACAAAAAATCAATCTTTTTACATTGCTGGCAACAATCACTTACCTGGAGCTGTCGAAATTTAAGCAGATAAACACTGGATTCTGCGTATTGTGGATTGCTTTCGACATATCTAAAGGTGTGCAAAAAACAAGTGATAAGTAGATAAAACAGAGTACAATACTGTCCCCACCCAAAAAAATTCAATACTGCTCATGAACTTACAGAGTTTAGCTAAGTAATGTTAGAGGTGTTAATTTATACAGTAATAAAAATATTTGTTCACTTACGATATGCACTCATCAAGCCTTTTGAGCAGTGGAAGAAATTTCTCATTTCCAACATTCGTATTTGAAGCATAAAAATTGTTATTAAGCTGCACACAAATGCAAATTACACTCCATCAATACTATTGATATAAATTGCAATACTTCATGAAACCTTCTCAAACATGGACAAACAAAAATTGCAAGCTATTAAGAGAACTCTTAAAATGGAAGTAGAGTAAAATACTAACACGCGAAGCATTATAGACAAACTAGATAGCCAGTGCTCTATTATATTGATTTTCAAGTCCTTTTCTTTTTTTAAATAGACAAGACTTATTCTCTTCACCTACCTAAAACAATTATGATTTAATTGAAAATAATGAAAAAACATAACATTTTAAGCAACTGAAACTCTAAGTGAGGTAGCATTCAAACCTTACATTCTCCAATTCATCAAAGTAGTGGAGCTTACTGTGAACTGCTTCTGCAAATTCAATCAGTCTTTGCTTCTCTACTACCTGCAATGGAAACAATACATGAGACAACCAACTCAACCAATTTAAACTAACATATGCATTACTATCTAAAATACTCTGAGGCACAGTTTTCAGATTTAAGTTTATGAAACAACCTACCTAAAATTTGAGATCCCAAAACATACAATGTTGACATAAAATAAATTGGATATAAACTACAGCTTAACTTGATTGTTCCTTCCATGAAACTCAAAATATAACAACAGGGCTATAGAATAATCATATGACATTAGAGCATATTCATCTGAAATTCTAGTTCAAGTAAAGCAGTGTATTAATTCTACAAGGTTGATGGTTACCAAGCTCATCCAGTCAAAACTGACCTAAATTAAAATTCTGATATTTGAGCAACTGTATTCTGTGATTTACAGAACCAAACCAAAGCTCATTCTAGAATAAGTATTAAGTAGTGAATAGAAGAAAGAGAAATCACACCAGTCTGTCACAAGCATCATGAAGAGTCTTAGTCTTTGTAGCAACAGCTTGGTGCTGCAGCTGTAACTCATTAAAGAAGTCGAGAGTTTCATCCACCTGCATTCAGATAAGCTCGGTATGTTAAATAAATAAAAAATTGACTTCATCCAAAGAATTCAAGAATTTATCAACAACATAAAATCATCAAGAAATGAACAATAAAACAAACAAATACCTGGAGAAGTATATCATCACATGTCTCCATGTGCTCCGTTAGATTGTTGACATAGTGCTGGTACTTCTCCTCCGCCTAATAACAGAAAGCACCAAGATAAAAAAGAAAAAAAAAACCATGACCGAACACATTTGCACAAGAACAATCACCACGACAACTAACCTCTGATTTCATTGCCGATTCAAGATCAGTAAACCATTTATAAAACTGCACCATATAAAATTCAAATCATTATCAAGCTACACTATAAGCACTGACTTATACCATTATCCCAAGTAACCTGTCACGTAAATATAAGCAAAAGTGGGTGTGCTTTACCTGGTTTGTATTGACTAAAACTGCATCAATGCCTTGAGATTCACCAAAACTGCTGTCCCTTGTAGAAACTGTCAAGCCACCATTCTCCTTCACAGAGGCATGATCTTGCGCCTAAAAAACCACAAAACCTATAATGTCACATAACCTACATTTTTATTTTTTTTCTTAAAAAAATTTGAAATCTCACCAAATTGTTAGGGTAGGGTCGCTCGGAAACTGCATGAGAGAGCGACACAATTGCTTCGTGCTGTTGCTCAGTTAAAGGCGCATTCTGTTTATCACGAAAATCAAGCCGCAATTGACAAATAAAAGAATAGATTACAACAAGCTAGCTAGCTAGCGGTGGAATGTGAATCGAATCAAAGAATGAGTTGTGGATGTGAGAGAGAGTCAGTTGGCGAGATTGGTAAAACCAGATCTAATGATTTAAGAGTGCATAAAAAAAAACATTGAAAGAAAGAAAGAAACCTGTTCCCAAGTAGAAGCGAAGTTGTATCCTTTAGAGATGGCAACTGATTTGTGGAGATTTGGAGGACTCGCTCTGTTTGCCATGTCTTTCAGCCTGGTTTTCGAAAACTGAGAGAGAGAGAGAGGTCTGTCTCGTCAGTATAACAGAGTTCACTCACCGACGGTATAATGGGCGTAACGGAGAGACAAACTAAAACGACGCCGCTTTTATACGAAGCAGGGAGCCATTTTCGGTTTAAACCGAAAATCAAACCGATTCGGTGCTGTCGGTTCGGTAAGAAACCAGACTCGCCAGTTGGTTTATTTTTATTGTTATAATAACAATTTACAAAGCCCTATTTTTTAAAGAAAACAATTAACAGCCATGGACATAACACGCCAAAAAAGAAAGAAATATTTTTTTAGCAGATAGAACTCTTTCAATGATTTTTTTAAAAAAAAATTGCGATGCTAAAATAAATAATAAAGAAAGCGAAGTCTAATTAGTACAGAAAAAAATGATCCTTGTATTCTCAGAACTTCATAGGTTAAGTGTATGTTTTGCAATGCATAGTTTTCTTGTAAAAATATTTTTAATTAAAAATATTTTTAAGTAATTTTTTTGTATGTTTTTTTATTTTTAATATCAAAATATT
>Ga0307517_10011933_pt1 | contig 11994 bp, 14 predicted proteins | sample 23_EM_MG_FD_194515 | JGI IMG/M metagenome (GOLD analysis project Ga0307517, IMG submission 194515) | Populus trichocarpa ectomycorrhiza microbial communities from riparian zone in the Pacific Northwest, United States - 23_EM | ecosystem: Host-associated > Plants > Roots > Unclassified | place... | reverse complement strand
TCTCCATTTGGTTTGGTTTGCCATCCTGGCTTCTTTTTTCCGCCAATATACTCAGGCCCCCCCACGCCCACCAACGTCTTTTCCTTCTGTTTGCAGCCCACGATGTTCCGACCCCAACGGCAGACATCGGCTGCCAGGTAAGAAGCTGCCGTCCTTCCTTCATTTTTTAATGTTAACTGGCGTTCTAACCTGCAGATTCCACCATTCACGTCATATTTCGATGCCAAGTAGTTGGATTTAGCTTGGAAGACACCATTGAGGTTTGGTTTGCAGACATCAGCTGCCAGGTAAGAAGCTGCCGTCCTTCCTTCATTTTTTAATGTTAACTGGCGTTCTAACCTGCAGATTCTACCATTCACGTCATATTTCGATGCCAAGTAGTTGGATTTAGCTTGGAAGACACCGTTGAGGTTTGGTTTGCAGACATCGGCTGCCAGGTAAGAAGCTGCCATCCTTCCTTCATTTTTTAATGTTAACTGATGTTCTAACCCGCAGATTCTACCATTCGTGTCATATTTCGATGCCCAGTAGTTGGATTTAGCTTGGAAGTTGCCGTTGACGTTCAGATCAGCACTTTTCCAAGCTAACATTTCCTTAAAAGAAAAATCTTGGACTCAGGGAAGGAGAGAGGCTGGAGCTTGGAAGCTTCATCCGACTTCATTCGCGAGCAGCGGATCGGATTCAAGGGACCTATTACTACCCCTGGGCGATGCGGTCGAGGGACCAGCAGTACGAATCGAAGCTGAAACGTAGAGAACGAGACAATGGGGCTCGTCGATGCGAGAATCCAACTTCGCCTTAGTTAGTCCCGCTATAGGGAGCGAAAAAAAAAAAGTGAACTAGGCTCTCAATGGTCAGATTTTGATGGCAATAGACTTAATTTCCCTCAAGGAGAGTTGCCAGATGTCCTTTTGACTTGAAAGTGGGGACCTGCCCAAAATGAGCAAAACTAAGATTTTTGTGTGAGGTAATCAACGAACAACATCAGACACTACCAATTTAAGAAATCCTGTCATACTCGTTGCGATGGAAAGTGAGGTAAGTGAACCACATTGAGTGAAAGGATATTGTGCTAATGCATACATAGACAACTGAAATTGATGATGAAGGATATGCTGCATGCCCGGATTGTGGTACAAGAGTGAATTGTGGAACAGTTGGCTTGTCGAACCTCACGAAAAGACACCGTGGTACGAAAAAATGCCTAGAATTGAAACTTAAACGAGAAAAGAAGGGAAAAGAAAAGGTTCAGAGATCTCTCCTCACATTTATGAAGCCGAAGCCCACCTTGGTGCCGCCACTGGTCGAAGGGCCGTCCTTTGTCCAAAATACAACAATATCGATGGACCCCCAATTCTTTGTGGAATTTGAGCCTGCGGATAGAGATACAGTGGACTTGGTCACCCATATGCAAGATCCTGTCAAGCAAAGCAGCCAATTTATCAAGAAACTTGAAGCAATGGTCAAACGCATACCTTTCAGTGTTCCAGAGGGCTCAGAGGACGACATCCTGGCTCCATTTGGAGGAAACCCGCAGAACCAGGATATTGTCGGCATTGGTGCTGATGAATTATGGGAGGCCAATTTGAACCAGTTCTTGAAGGGTGTGTTGGGGTGGGGGAGCGAGGATAGAATGGATGGTATTGTTCGTCGCGGAAGGAATGGTATGGATGGTGTGTTGGAGTTTGCCAGGTTCTTCATTGAGGAGCATGGGGTAAATGAGGGCTTATTTGAAGGAAAGCTCTCACAACTAATGAACGCAGTAGAAAGAATGTGAGTAGTCGTGATACATAACACGCAATATAACTGACCTTATGTCCAAGCATTGCGACTTCGTGTTCCAGGGATCAAGGCAATCATGGACTTGACCAAGAACAAACAATTCCGCAGGATGTTGCTTTTTCAACGGAAATTATTGATGTCAATCTGCTAGAAGTTGTTGAACAAACCATTCCGCCAGGCCGTTCATCAGTCTCAAAATGTCAGGGCTATGTTCTGGCATTTCCTCCCGGAAAGTCTCCATATTCCGCTTATCCTTTTGCTCTCCACAACTCTCGTCCACTTCCCTGGGACTTTGAGGTCAACAATGGTGTAATGACATTGTTTTCACGCACCTGTTCTTATTCCTCGCCCAATCCGAGTTCGTCGTGTCAATCTTGTTCTGCCCTCCCCAAAAACAAGAGTCTTGAAGGAATTGTTACACGGTTGGAAAATGGAGTCAATCTCAACGCACCCTTCATGTACCATGGGGTAGGAGGGCTCATCGAGATTCTTCAGCAAAAGAGAGAACAAAACGAGTTCTTGCGGCTGCGGGCGCTGAATCAGGCTTGAACCCTACTAGGAAAGGCCACCGCATTATCTGATTATAAACGGTTGGTCCTTGCAATCGCAAGTGGAAAGGAATTGAGAGTCAGCCAGGTGGTGAACATTGCGCTCAAACAACGAAAGGGTGTCAAAGGGATCATTTCTACGCTCCAGGATGCTGCAAAAGGACTATACCGTCCAAGAAGCTACACCGAGGAGGAAGATATGTGGGCATTACTCACTTGGCGGCTTGCAGGCAATCGTGTTGCCCATATCAATCATCGTGCAGGACACGGACCCAGTGTAACCTACCTCCGAAGCCGTTCAATTATGGCACCACTTCTTCCATCTCCTGGCAAACCGAACGCAACAGAGGTGCTAAAGAATATCAATGCCACGTTTGAAAGTATATTAGATCTGGTAGTTACCAAGTCTTGTGTCCACCACATTGTCTTGATGTTCGACGAGGTTGCATTGGAGAAGCGTCTTCGATGGGATCCCAAAACGAACCATATCCTTGGCTTATGCAGGCAACATGCACACAAGACTTCCATCGAGTTTATCAACGAGGGTGATCTGGAAGAGGTTTTTGGAGCATTGGATGATGGTGAGGTTCACTATGCACCAGAGGTGAGAAACCCGTGTGGAATTTGCTTCCGCTTTGGGGAAACTGATTGATAATCTGTTTTAGGCAATCATTGGTGCCTTGGGTATCCTTTGCAGTGACAATCGCATTTATCCTGCTCGTGCAATTCTTGCATCTGGAGATTGTAAGCGCGAATCAGGACCTGAACATTCCGACGTGATTCAGACTGTTCTTACCACACTCAATGCTCCACAAGAGCGCCTGCGTCTTCGTGTTGTCTCAATTGCCTCAGATGGTGAAGCTCGCCGAGGTGCAGCATTTATTCAACTTGCTTTCAAGCAAAAATTATCACCAGAATCACCTATCTATCATCACTTACACCCTCTTGAGCTTATGGACCTTCACGTTGGCGATGATGACATAACTTGCGACAAGGACTGGAAACATATTTTCAAGCGCTTTCGAAATCTCTTTCTGCGACCTCGCGGCGTGGTTGTAAATGGCTTCCGCATCACTCCCGACATAATCCGAACACATCTTAAATCCAGTGGGAAGACAGCTGATCATATTCGAGCTATATTCAACCCGGATGACCAACAGGACGTTAAACTGGCTTTCGACCTGCTTAAAGATATTTGGACATTACCAACTGCACCAGACAATGCCAGCAACGGATTTAAGAGAGCTGGGGAAGCTCTTGAATTCCTTGGAAAACTTCTCTACCACCTCGTATTCCCTTTCCTCTGTGTCGACCTCTCTCTCTCTGAGCAGCTAGAGCATCTTAGTGCTGCTGCTCATCTTACAATTGCATTATACACACGGGTCACGGGAGGAAAGGCATTCATTCCAACGAACCTTTATCTTGATGTCATGCACATGATAAAGAATGTTTTTTTCTGCGTGGCAAAAGCAAAAGTAGACGACCAGGAAGGTTCTTTTTGGATCATTCTTCTGGGAACAGATCGTCTCGAAGAAATGTTTGGGATTTTACGAACCATGGTTGGCACTGATGCAAACCTCGACCTTTTCTCCCTGGCGTCACGTCTCAGCGGCTGCACAGAAGTCTCTAATATATTGGCAAAATATCCCCAATGGGATCGTTCTCCACGACGACTAAAGCTCCCCGCACTGACTCGCACCTCAACCGAACTTCCTGACCGCTCGGATCACATTAAACCTGCGTCTTGGAGAGGTGATGTACAGGTTAAAAATGTTTCATTGCAAACATCTTGGTGGCGGGGCGCACGTCTTATCGAACGGCAATGCCCACTGTTGGTTCCCATCTTCAAGGAACTATGGAGCAACCCGAGTATTGACATTTTTTCACCCTTTGGAACAAATCTCGTCAATACACCACTGGCGCATGATGACAAGGATGACACACTTGACGAATCCGAAACAATACAATCCTCTCAAGAACCAATACAGCCTCGTAGTGACACTACACCCACTAACACATTGGCGGAAGCTGAAGATGCCCTTGTTGCCGACGATACTGAATTTCTGCATGGTCTAATAAATCCAAAGGTCACAATCAACGGAAAAGAGGTGTTGAAAGCACGCGCTTTAGCGAATTTCAGTAAATATCGGAAGTTTACCAGTTCCACAGATCGCTTGAAACGTGTTCAGCAACAAGCACGGTATGCGCCAAAAGAAATCTCAAGCTCACTTTCGGCGGATTCTGCTGGAGTAACCAACCAGGAACTTGAACATGTCCTGGCTATTTCGGATCCAGTTGCTTCGTTTCTTTGCTCTGACAATCGAGTTTGGCTCTGTATCGGTGAAGTGAACAGTCTCCGGGTTGATGGCCAACCTGTAGATTATGTTAGTCATTCGGTCCTGTGTGAAAACATAACCACGGTCTCATACCAGCTTTTGGGACTACGGCCTGCGACAATGGATGATGATTCTGAAAAAAAACATGATTGGAGATCATATTCAATGCACGAACATTCCTTTACTGTACCTGGACGACTTGTTCGGGCAGTCAATCCCGATATCTCAACAAAGGAAATGGGCAAGCCCTTTTATCTCCTCGACAGCAACTTCCTTGTCGCACTGGTGGCTAGTTTATCAGAATTTCTTTCTGTTTTAGACTTCAAAGGGGTACCGAAGCTCGTCCCAACAAATGAATTTCCTTACCAAGAGGTATCAGGTTAGTTTGTTCAACTTCGTGGATTGGGTGATTCTAAAAGTCCTCTAGGCAAATCATGCTTTGTATGTGAAGATGACGAGAACCTACTGGATATTTCAAAGTGGAACACATGGGATTGCCCTTCATGCGGGCCTGAAATTTCCTTGGATTTGTCCCAGGGCCAACGACTTCTCGAGCACATGGGTGCTCACATTCTCCATGATCCAAATCTCGAACGATCTGTTGAGCGGTGCGGCTTCTGTCTTCGTCCTGCGCCGCTGTGCTTGTTGTACCTTAAAAAGAGTAAAAGTGCTGCAAAGACGCCAAAGATTTATACTGACCGCTCAACTTGCCCAACGAAGATCAACTTTTCATATGGTGTGGCAGCGCAATCTACAGCATCGTCGCCGTGCTCGAATGTACCGATTCCCTGTCCACTCTGTTCAGACAAGAAGGACCCTGCAATTTGGACCTACTATGCGAAGACTCACTTCAAGCAAAAGCACCCTATGGCTGACGTGAGCCGGTATGAACATTTATGGGCCCTTTCCAATTTCGAAACCAAGGAGATGAAGAAAATCTGGAGCAAACGATTTACCGTCTCCGTTAAGCGCCCAAAAAGGTCGAAAATCGCACCACTTATTATATCAGAAGCTCACCGAGGCCGAATACCTTCTAGGTGAAAAAAACAATTTCTGAGGTTCTAGGTCATGAAACACTCATCTAAATTTCCAGTGGCAATGTTGAGACGAAGGAAGTGGATGGTGATCCAGATTTTGACACCAACTCTGATATCTATATGCAAGAGCCTGAGTCAGCGAATGTCGGCGGTTATGACATGCAGAACATGAGAGAGGAGGAAGAGGGCCACGAGGATTGCCTCGTAGCTGGTGCTGATAGGGGACACCATGGTAATGACACGCACCTCCTCAAGATCTGTCCAAGAGATGAAGGGGTGTCTATATTCGACGACCTCTTGCCATCTATTCTGTCAGAGTCAACGGAAAACAACGACAACACGAGTGGTGCATATTCAATCACATCCCAGGAAACCCGGTCACATCAAGATGATGTTTTGAATACGGACTTGAACGAGTCGATGCCAGCAGAAACCTCCTTGCAACTGACTGGCCAATCTTTGCAGATGACTGATGTTCCCGGTCTCCTCATGGTTCCAAACCAAACAAGCTCGACACCTGTAAGACTGGAGACCTCAGGGCGCCCAAAACGGAAGATAGCGGTTGTGTTGAATCATTGTCTATGTGGGGAAACGGCAAACCGAGCCTCAGATGGGATTCTAGAGTGCAAACAAATTGGTTGTGAGACGAGATGGGTGAGTGTTTTGACTCACTTATTACATTGACTTGGACTGAGATTTTGGCTAGTACCATCTGACATGTGTTGAGTTGGAGCAAGCGCCCAGAAAATGGATTTGCGATGCATGTACATCGTCTCGAGGAAAGATGTCGCGTCGATGATGGAGTAGTTACCATATATAGCATTGTGCCTGATTACATAGTCAGTTAGTCCAACAGATGAGGCTGAAAAAAAAAAAGCGACTCCAGGTGCCGGAATCTAATCCCGGACCACCCTTGAAAAGGAAAATCTTGGACTCGGGGAAGGAGAGAGGCTGGAGCTCGGAAGCTTCATCCGACTTCATTCGCGAGCAGCGGATCGGATTCAAGGGACCTATTACTACCCCTGGGCGATGCGGTCGAGGGACCAGCAGTACGAATCGAAGCTGAAACGTAGAGAACAAGACAATGGGGCTCGTCAATGCGAGAATCCAACTTCGCCTTTCCTGCACAGAACAAAAGCATACGTTGTCATCACCTCCCAGATCTATAACCGCAGAGGTACGTGTTTTACTTACTTCAATTTTTCCAGGGATTTAACCATTTTTTGACAATTTCAGCCCTGGATACATCATACGACGTCTGCTACCACTCATCAATTCGCTCACGCCTCTCACCTATCCCCACATTTCCCCGGAATCGGGAAGTAATAACCATGAATGGCGGCCTCGAACGCTTCATCCGTATCCTGCATGGAAACTCCCCCTGGTTGAAACTTGCGGAAAAGGTCAATTAGTTGTTGAATTCAAAGACTATCAATACGCTCAGAGACCATCATACGTGACAGTCCTTTCCCTGCCAAAGCCTCGTTAACGCACTGCTGAAAAATTCAATCAGAACATTCCACTCATTCAAAAGGTCAAAAGGAAGTGTACGAATTTGCGCGGGAGGTAGCAACGGATCGAATACCACAATGCCACAATGGCCGTCGAACTGTCCATCATCCACTCCCCTTGTTCATCTTCCTTGGTGAAGATGGGTGCAATGAGATCGCCTTCAGATTTGGCAATCACGAGATTAAGAGGTTCGATTAATTCCTGGTCTTCTCAAGGTCTTCTCCAATGTCGACAAGACTTGGCTAAAGGGAACTTGACCTCAAACACATAAGGTTGCGCGAAGAGAACAACGTGGTTGTAAAATGAGTGGGGAACCGAGAAAGTGAGGATGCACGCGAGAAAGCCATCGATCAAGTTCGAGATAAGGCCGTTTTGAGAGGGAGACCTGTTGGTACGCGAGTCGTCGTAGGAGAACGTAGTGGAACTGTAAGCACAGGCGATGCATTGCGAGTAGGAGTTGTATCTGATTCTGTATTTGAGAAAGGCTTGAGAAGTTCTATGCCGATGTCATGAAGGGTTGGGGCGACGCCAAGCACCGCAACATCAGCACCCATCAATTATTCTCATTTCGGTCACTGGCAGTAATCTCGTCGAAGATTATAGTTTTTTGCTTGCTTCTCATATGATCATTCCTCAGACCTAGGATTCAAGAGGTCCTTCTAAATGGACATGAACTACCTCTATTGAAACATAAGATAGCAAACTAATAAATCTATTAAAAATAGTGCACGTGCCCACTACAGGCTATAACATTGGCACATGGTGTGACAAGTCACGTAAACTTTCGCAGTTTAGACTACGCCTCTCGCAGACTCGGAGACGAACACCGTTGGTAAGTTGATTTTGGACTCGTCTTATTGTTTAACCGCTAACGTTCTTCGGATATTTCGGCTAGCTAATAATGGTATCTGTGGATGTGGACCCACACCGTTATCATTGAACTGTGAAAGGTCTTTGTCCTCGTGGTAGTTGATACACCCCATCTCTTATCTCTTATCTGATCCTATATATTACGTACATGTCATTTTTTCCTTTCCTTGCATCCACGTCGCTCACCATCATGCCAGGATTCTATACTGGCGATTCCACCCTGACTCCGCATCGTCAGTCGAAATCGCACACTGGCTTGACAGCAACTCGAATGAAGACAAATGAACTCGCCCAGGATGTCCAGGACGCAGTAGAAGAGGATTTTACTCTCCATTACCGCGTGACAGACACGGATCAGTTTCTGAAGAAATTACTCCCCGTCGAAGAGGCGACTTTGGACGCGGTTTTACTGTATATGACGAATGACGAAAAGCTCTACGATGCTACGACCCAGAGATGGACAGGTTTTCCGGACCCCACACCTCAAGAAAGCGGAGCGACGACGAAGGAGAAGAAGAAACTCAAGGAGAAGTCACTTTATAGCCCATTCTGTGCCACCGCTGAGGCGATACGTGGATTTTTAGAAAAGAGTCGAACTGCGTCGCAGATGGGCGATACGAAGTGGGTGGACTACCACGCAAACTCGCCTAAGACTCAAGATCGGCAAGGTGCGCAATTGCGACCGGATGTGCTCTTTGCTTTGCAAGCCATCGCAGAGCAGACGGAGTTGAAGGAATGCCGGGTGAGAATACTCGTTTTAATCGGTTGTCAAGGCTGATTAATCGTAGGAAGTGGAGCAAGAAGTGGGTGGAGAAGAGGATCGGGTAGAAGGCGAGTGGGAAGAAGCGGAGGAGGGTAATGGGAAAGGAGAGGAGGGAGCGAAGGAGGGGAACAAGGTAGAAAGTGATAAAGGGAAAGGGAAAGCAAAGGTACTTGTGTCGCATTTCTTCCGTCGCGTCAACCAAATGACACTTTTATAGCAACTGTTGATTTGGTGGCTGCAAATCATAGCAGCAGTCGAGATGAAACCTAAGGATTCTAAGAATTGGGACGACGTCGTCAAACAACTCTTTGGCTACTTGCGCCGAATCTTACACGAGCAGCTAGACAGGAGATTCGTCTTTGGTCTCACTCTCGGACCTGACATGATGACTGTATGGATGCATGACCGGTCAGGTGTAATAGGAACGAAAACAGCGATAAATATTCACAAGGTAGATGGAATGCACATTCCACTGATGCGAATGGAACACTAACAGTTTTCTTTCAGGAACCACTCAAATTTATTCAAGTCATCGCGGCCTTCTCACTTTTGACGCCCGACAAGCTTGGATTTGATCCTACGATCGAAATGCTAGTGTCTCATAATCAGGCCGTACCATCTTACCGGCCCAATGAGGCATTCATTAAGGCGTACGAAACTCCGCGACACAATCGACGATGGGTTATTAGAATGAATGATGGAACGAAGTACATGACGGTCGACACCGTCAGCTCTGTTCGGGCGGGATTTATGCGTGGGCGAGGGAGCATTGTATGGGTCATTGTTCCTTTCAATAAAGCCAAGGAGGAGTCCAAGGTAAGTCGATCATACAAGTTTCTCATGATGAGTTTGTGAATGATTTTATATTCAATTCAAGTCTCATGTCCTTAAGCAATCGTGGTGCCCTCGTGACATGGACAGGGAAAGCAATCTCTGTGATGGATCATCGTGCGAGGATGTGGGCAGGATTGAACTATGTGAAGAGGTCCTGATTTGTGGGTTGACGGATACCACGGACACACTGATACAGCAATCATTGGATGATTCGATAGGCCACGGTTTTGGGAAACGACCTCGAGAAGAGATGGCGGAAAGCAGAGAGCCAGGGATACATGTGACTTGCACCGATATTGGTGACATTAAGGAGGTTGTCGCTCGGCAGACTGGATCTCCATCTCCACGAGTTCGGACGAGGGTGATTTTATCGACATATGGCTGGCTGATCAAGTATTTCAGCACCCGGGAGGAGTTGCTTGTTGTTCTCCGAGACGCTATCAGAGGTAGGTATCGGTGTTTGTGACAAGGGTGTGGCTGACTGTGTTCATAGGCCATAAATATCTGTATGAGAATGGCGTTCTACATCGAGACATCAGTCCCGGAAACATTCTTATAAAATGGCGGCCCGGGTCTGAGGCGGGTCAACCTGGGTCCTCGGGCTGTCTGATTGACCTTGACCATGCGAAGAGGGGAAAGCCATCCTCAGAGCAAGTGGGTGCTCAACGAGTTGAAGACAAGCTGCATTACTTGGTTGATGTCTGGTGTTCCGAGGAGCGTGTGGAGCCTGAAATTGCACATCAGGCATCAGTGTTTTTCGCACCAACCGGTGGTCATAGGGCTGCGATTGCCTTACTCGCGTATCTCGAGGCTGCGTTGAAGCACTGCCTCACGTTTAAACCCCTAAACGGCCAATCTTGCACACTTCAGCGCCTGGGATGGCAATCGGTACGCGGACATTGCATTCTTCTCTGTGGCTCTGACTATCGCCACTACTAGGTCAAAAAGCCATATAGTTTCGAGTTTCGTTCTGATGAACGCCGGGGGGGTTCTAGGACCGTATGTTTCTTTCGTTCACTCATGGCATGTGAAGCTAATCCACCTTAAGGGCACCCCCCCATACACCAGCGGTGAAATTCTGTCAACTGAATGGTACTTTCGTGGACATCATGGACATAACGACGATGTCTTCCATGATGCCATACATGACCTCGAGTCCTTTTTCTGGGTTCTCATTCATATTTGCATCACTCGACAAGGACCTGGTGGCGTTCGTCGGGAGGAACTTGAACAGGAGAATGAAGTGAATGAAGCATACAACGGTCTCCGCCGAGTGATATACTATCTGTTCGATTCCGACATGGCCACGATGGCGGCAAACAAAGCTCGACTATTCACGCATCCAGCTGAATTCGAACCATATATTCTCAACAATTTCCATCCTTATTTTCAGCCGCTGAAAGAGGTCGTCAAGGAATGGTTTCATCTGCTGATCCTTGCGCACAAGTTCCATGCCTACGAATACCACAACATCCACGACATGGTCCTTGAGATCCTCGACTGTGCTCTGAAGTCTGCGCCTCCCAAAGATATTAGCGCGGAAGCGACACTGAAGGTTCTTGACGAACGGAAAACCAATATCAAGAAATTGTTGGATGGTAATCCGTTCGGAAAAGTTCAACAATCTCCACCTCCTCATACATCGCCGACGAGCAGAGGACAGGTATCTCGGGAAGTTTATTACTCCCTGCCGAGTTCGCCGACTCCTGCGCCAAAGAGAGGAAAACACTGAGTGACAGAAAGTATTTAGTTTTGCGACTGTTACTTTCATGATGTAACATAACACTAGCCTTGTTCCGAATTCATCTTATTGTCATTTCATTAGAGTCTAATAAAATGGTGACAATCCAATTCACGAAAGCTCTTGTGTTCGCTGCTTCTCAACAAAAGGCTTGAGTGATCCTCCTTTTTTTTACTTTTATTGCTGCTCGGGTTTGCTAGCGAACCCGGACGACAATAGAGGTAGGCCAAGCTGAAGCGTTTGCAATTATAAACCACTACAGCAGACTAAATTACAAATTACATTACTAACAACAAGAATAAGTCGTGTCGGGGAGTTCCATCGGATGCGTTGATGATCTAATTGGTAGTAAAATTGAAAACAGTACAAATATTGCACCAGAATTTTTTACATAAAGCTTTGTGTGCTTTTTGAATATCGCTGGTAGATCTTGAATAGACCAGCAAGTGCCAGTGAGTTCCTGATTACGAATGAAAATTAAGAGTCCGACAGATGCACTTAGTGATTGAAAGTCGGGTTAGTTAACTGGAAATTAACCAAGACTTAACCAGACCATAACTGCAAATAACCC
>Ga0307517_10011932_pt1 | contig 11995 bp, 21 predicted proteins | sample 23_EM_MG_FD_194515 | JGI IMG/M metagenome (GOLD analysis project Ga0307517, IMG submission 194515) | Populus trichocarpa ectomycorrhiza microbial communities from riparian zone in the Pacific Northwest, United States - 23_EM | ecosystem: Host-associated > Plants > Roots > Unclassified | place... | reverse complement strand
TATTTCATGACCCCGTTTCAAACGTCCATCATATCCAGGCAGTTCATTCGGCCCGCGGGACCGGAGACCGGAGAGCACATCACTTGTTCCAGGGAACTATCTTCCAGTAATACCAGGAATTACCGGTTAAAACGCCCACTCGCACCACAGGATCGGGGCGCGGGTTGGGGATACAAGGAGATGTGGGGGTAGAATACTGTATTAGCCATCAGCAACCCGTCCGCCGGGTAACCGAGTCTGGTAGAAGATTTTGAATGGAGAGCTCAATGCTTCGGTTCAAGACCGAGTCAATCTCCTTGCCGAGTAAGCGAAGGGGTCGGTTTGCTGATGCGTGCAAACGGAGGAACGAAACCCGCCAGCAATTTACAATGCTGCTGGTGTCTACGATAAGCGTCCTTGAATAGGTGTTCGCCGAACAGGACTACAACGGCACCAGCTTTGTCGGTAACCCTGTTTACAGGCAACTGGTGCGTGATCGATGGCCGGGCGAGTAGTTTGGACTGAAGATACAGTCCGGATTTAAACATTAAATCCAGGTGGAGATGAGCTCGATTCGGGATGGGTTGGAGTCGGCGCTACGAGTTGATCATGTTGCAGACGAATAGTCGTTGGGCTGGATTCTGAAGGGTGGGACCATGAACCATATTTGTGGGACGACGGGTCTGCAGCCGTAAGTGACAGAAACTTTGGAGAGTAAATCCCATGGGATGTGTGTGGGGGCAGTTGCACCTCCTGTACTTGCACATCGCTCCAAAACTTGGAGGTCGACTTGGTGCCCAGGGGTTTGTTTGGACGGAGCGATAGTGGTCCAACAACGATCCTAGCCCCCTTATATACTAATCTCCTTGAACCTCTAGGCTCCCGAAGAACAGCGTGTCAGGCTGACATCACGAAGACCTTTTGATATACCATCCGTTGTTCCCTCACAATCCGATGGATCTAGCAAGTCACTAAACACTGCATCAGGAGATGGTCAGGATTTTGTAGTCGCGTGGCGAGAGGGTAGAACCCGTGAAAGTGCCCAGATTCCCCGTATAGTGTTATTGGGATCACTGGCACCGATGGAGAACGCGAAAAATGACTGGGAGACGCGACCAGAAAGACCTGTTAATTGTGCGGCTCCAAGCACCGAACCCGAAGCCAACGAGAGTAGAATCTGGTGGACACAAACGGAGTCGTCGGGGTCTAGACACAGACCGGTTGAATTTTCGCCATTCACGAACCAAGGGAACCACCAACGCTCATGAGGGGAGAGTGCAACCCCTCAGCGGCGCTTGTTTCCCACTTACGTAACATATGATACCAGTCACGTAGCCTCCGCCGGGTGTACAAACGTCGTGCGCCCCGACCCCTTTCACTCTTTGTGACTTGACGGGCAACATAATAACCGTCCAGTATGTCGGACTACTCAGACGAGGATATCGACGGCGTTTTCGACTCCAGCGAGGAAGAAGCCTATGAGGTAGGTACCTCCAGATCTGAGATATGTATCACCGCATCGCAAACCGCTATCGCGCAGGATGATGACGCGATGTCTTTCGACACTGGCCCAACTAAACAGAAAGCCAGTGACATCGGGTCGGCGTTTGGATTCAGGAGTCTCTCTATGCATGATTTACAGATGATGGTGGATTCAGAAATTCAGGACGTCTCAAATATCGTGGGTTTAGAGGTTCGTCGCCATCCCCTACTGAGGGCGGAGTGACTTATTTCCGCATTCGCTCAGCCAGAGATCACTTCCGTCCTACTGCGGCACTTCCGCTGGGATATCGAGAAACTGATAGACCGATTCATGGAGTCCTCTGCCACTGTCCTCCAATCGGCCGGCGAGCCCGATTCGATCAGCCACAACCCCAAGCTACAGCGCACTCCAGGCTTCGTTTGTGGGATCTGCTATGACGAGCCCCCACCCAGAGAGATCTACAGCCTCCGATGCAACCACAGATTCTGTAAATCATGCTGGCAGATGTACGTCGAAGAGAAGATCAAGACCGAGGCGCAGTGCACTATTCCATGCATGCACGAGGGGTGCCGTACCGTGATAACAGACAGTTCCATCTTCGCCCTCCTTGATTCTACAACCGCCTCAAGGTGAGGCTCGGTATTGGCCAACCGTTTGGAATTCATATCGAACTTCTCCACTCATAGGTACCGTGAACTACTTCTCAACTCTTTCGTCTCGGCCCGGACAAATCTCAGGTTTTGTCCTTATCCCTCGTGTACTGAGACCATCTCATCTTCGGTCGGCTCCGGCTCGAAGCACACGTTTACAACCTTCGTTCCCACCGTGACCTGCGGCAACCAACACTCGTTCTGTTTCGGATGTAACTCCGACTCTGAGCACCGCCCAGTGCCCTGTCATTGGGTCGCCTTGTGGCAGAAGAACACTAGGGAAGATGCTGGAACGGCCCAGTGGATCAAAGCTAACACCCGCGAATGTCCAAAGTGTTCAAACAACATCGAGAAGAGCGGCGGATGCAAGTTAGTGTTATTCTTTCCTAACGTATCAGTTTATCTGATATTCCTCAAGTCGCATGGTCTGTCGTCACTGCCAATATCAGTTTTGTTGGATGTGTCGGCAGAATTGGGACGTCCACGGTTACTCCGAAACCGCATGCAGTATCTGGAAGGTGAGAAACGGGGCCCTGCGGTTGGTTAAACTGGGACCCGCACTTACCTCCCTGTAAAGGAGCCCGACAGAGACGAATTGATGACGGCGGCCACGAAGAACCTCGAGAAGTGGTTGTTTTACTTCGACAGATTCAATAACCACGAGATCTCAGCAAAGCTGGATCAAGCATTGTGTGAAGCGACGGAAGAGAAGATGGTCGAAGTACAAAAGGCCAGCGACTTGTCGTGGATTGAAGTAAGTCTCAATGCGCGGTGGCTCTCCCACGCCTGATTCCAAGCCGTTTTAGTCCAAGTTCATGCAACATGCCGTCGATGCGCTCACGCGATGCCGTCTGACGCTCAAATGGAGTTACACGATGGCGTTTTATCTTGCACAGGGAAACCAGAAACAGATATTTGAAGACTTGCAAGCGTAGGTCACCGTCCGCTCCTCCAACCACGATCTCATTGTGATTTTCCGTCACCAATACAGGAACCTCGAGAAGGCAGTCGAAGATCTATCCCAACTCTTGGAAGAACCGATCGAGACTGACACGGTGAAGGACTTAAGAATGCGCATGATGGATAAGACTGTAAGAAAATGTGCTCTTATCACAAAGCTCGGGTACCGACAGACTTGCCACAGGTTTATGTGCAGAAGCGTCACGAGATCCTGTTGAATGACACAGCGGCCCAGCTGGCCGAGGGAAAGTGGGAATGGGTGGCGCCATTTGACGCATAATTGTAATTCCACCGTGTGTAGCGGCCTGATACAATAGCTGGAGCACCAGCACCACCCTCTAAGACGTCACGACTCCTTTGAAGCGGGGTCACGTTGGTTCAACCCGGAATGTGTGCGGAACGGCTGAAGTCGAACATTGCTCGCCTTTGTCCTGTCAATCGCTTTCGGCACATGGGGATTTGGTAGACGATGGGGTACCTCAAAGGGGGGTATCACACGTTTCGAGCTGCGACTTGAACCCGCACCGGGATGAGCGTCGGTCGAACAAGCTATTTCGTCATTACGGACGCGAGTAATGGCTGAGAGTACACTGTGCCACGACATGTGTCTGACTGGGAAGTTAACCAGGATCCGCGCTATCGTTTTACTAGTCCAATGCAGCGATTGAGGAGACAACCGCTCTTGCTGAGTCGACGAACAAGTCATTGAAGAATATCGCGACGGCACATGCGGATCAAGTCCAAGGGGGCCATCCGTCCACGTCGAGACCTTTGGGCAATCTTCGGCCGGGCGGCAGTTACCGCATACAAGAACCAAAGTGAGCGCCTCGTACCTCTCTCGCATATACCCATCCTTCACCGCCCTCAATACTCTCTTTCATCTTCCTAAAAAAACAGTTCCGTGCACTCCATGATGGAGGTCCACACACAATGACCATGGGGAGAGCGATCTGCCACATATTTTTTGGAGAATTACCATCATAGACAGCTCTTGCCCAGTTTCGTCAATATACCGCTGATGCTCGGGTACGTCTTCGTCGGATTGACCCTTGCCCGCTCGTGTGCACATCATACGATGAATTTATTCACAGTATCTTTGACATTAGTGTAATCTATGGTGTTCCATTCCAGCAATCTAAATTCCCGCTGTGCTGAAAGACTCCTGGCGGGGTGGCCATCTGTTGACCGGCGCGGCCGCGATGCCACCAGATCGCCGACAGTGTCTCGCCAACAAATTCAACCAGAGTCAGACTCAACTCTTTTGTGGACCGCCATTTCATTCATCGTTAAGGGCAGACAAATCGTCGACATCCCAGCTGTATCCAAAAACCAACCCTCTAACCCTCTACTCGGCTATAATGGGGCCCACACCGCGCCGCCGTCCACAGCCAAGTCGTCGACACTTAGCGATACTCAGCGCACCCTCGCGAACCTGGTGCTGTTGCGTGACCAACGTTGTTTAGTGACTGGCGCCGCCTCCATTCAGCTGCAGGCGTGTCACCTTGTGAACACAATTCGCGTGAAAAAATCCAATGAAAACACAAAGGCCCTGTGAAAAGGGCTGTGGTGCGCAGCTTTTTGTTCTTGACGCGCTAGGTGACTTAATGTTTCTCCTCTAGGAACACCTCCTTAACCGGCAATAGTTTGGAGTTGAGGGGTTTGCCCTGGACAGCTTGCCGAACTGTGTTGCCAGTGAGTATTCTTCCGCAGGGTATCCAAGCAAACATACATACAAACATTCAAGTAGAATCCCAGTGGCATGGCGATCTTGACAAGTACGGTTCCTTCTGCATTACTGTCCCGTTGGACCAAATCAACAAGATCGCGGAGAAGCTGGCTGCTAGCAATTATGAATGGTCCAATTCGAGCCGAATCTGACCCGAACGCCCCGCGTAACCTGGATGTATGACAATCGTTGGTTCTCCAAATGACTTGAAACCTTATGCTCATTTCTCCTAGTTGAAGGCGTACCCCTTTGTCATCCGGAAATACACCCTTCTGGTCCTTCGCCCCGGCCTTTTCCTTCCCGACAATCGTCCCATCTCGATTAACACCAGCCGTGAACTCCGGGTTCCCGGTCAGGCTCCCCCTCCCGCGTCCGACAAATCCTCATGGGTTTCCTACTATTCTAAACCTGGTAGCCCCTACCTCGTAGATCTATCCGGGCAGGTGTGCAGGCCGCTTGATTACGTCTCTTGCCGTGAGCCTAAGGACGCTCTCTCCGTCTTCTCCCTGTTGGTTAATGCCAACTCGAAGCTCCAAGGTGTTGCGAACCAAGACAACCTCCCTCCTGTTCTCATAAGCTATATTGGTGCTGTCGGGGCTGTAATTCCCGCCATATTCTTCGTCCCCCATGGGCTTCAGCTCTCGGACAAAACTTCACCGTCAATCCCGCCTGTACCCCCCCTCACATCAGCACAGCGTCCCAACGTCCCCACTCCGCCCTCACCTGCCAGACCTCATGGAGATAGTGACGATCCCCACGGACAAGATACTGCGGATCCCGATGACCAAAACGGTGGAGCTGAGGAAGGCTTTTCCAACTCGGGTTTCCTCAGAGTCCTGGTAGGGGTCTTTGAAGACGACTCTGAGGATGATGAGGAGCCGGATACAACCAACGGACTCACCTTTTCCGAAGTGGAGACGGTTTTGCAGCGGGCGTCGGATGGAAAACTTTCACCAGAGGAACGAGCAAAGGCTGCGATACTGATGCTCGGGATGGCAGGAGGTGAATTCCCGTCACTATTTACCCCCGAAACCCCTTCTGATGCCGAGAATCAGGTCGTAGACATCCACGGGCGCTCTCCCCGTTAATCGAAGATCATGTGTAGGCAGAATACGTCCAACCCGGCCTCCCAGGAAAGTCACCACCCGGTAACCCGCGTGAGGCGTAGGGTGTGTTCCCACAGCTAGTGTGTGACTATCCGTAAGACTAGAGATATCTCTAAACATCGTAGAAGGGTGCCAGTAGCCGAGATTCGCGCTGTCCGTGACCCGACACGACGGACGGGGTCCTGACAGTTCCCTTATAAGTCCTTTAATATTCATCTAGGATCGTGTGCACACGGTGTAACCGTACGGAGAGTCACCCATTCTCATGCATGATTATCTGTCGTATGTATACGATCTGTGATAATAGAGTACATACATCGATAAACAAATCCTTGCAATTTCTCACCGTGTTCGGGTCCCGATCGGTTTAGCGTCCAAAGGGTTGCGGATGCGGTAGCGGTCATGGGACTTTGGTGTCCGCCCATTGAATTATGAATGTGTCCTTCGCGGTCAGACCAAAAATAGAACATCATTTTTGCGCCCGCTGTCTCGCCTATACTGACATTCGGCGTTCCGCATCCAATGGCGTCAAGTCTCATGAGTCAAAGTACCCAGGAACCTTTAAACTGGGCTACAGGCCCCTTACCTGTCTCCAACATCCTAACATGCCGATGCCGAAATTCTTGAAGAGACGCGTCGCGTCCAAGAGCACCCTCAAAGCCACCCGAGATGCCACCCCTGCCCCCGATGTTCCTGCAGACCACGAGAAAGAAACCTCGTCGAAAACCCTCGTGATGGCCGCAGTCGTCCCGACGTATGCTGACAACCTAACGGAGGCATGGGCAGCGGCGCACAAGGAACTGCCCAAGGCACAGGGAGTGGAGAAGTTCCTCAATCGCGTCGGTACGCCAATCACTGATCCCATATGGTGCCCAGCACTAATGTGGCTCCGCAGAGAATGTACAGAATAGCTTGACCCTCTCGCCTGGTCAGGAAGCCGTTGTCGATACCCTGGCAGCACCCGTGAAAGCTTTGTTGGACACGCCTCAGATCGCCGATGCAATCCAGAAGGGGGTGAATACATTCATGGAAGCAGTTCCATCGTTAATGAAGGCATTGGATGAGGTGGCCAAAGTTCATCCATTCATATCTGGTGAGTTCCATCCATTCAACAAGCGGATCAAAGTATCACAGAGGGACCTACATAGTGGCGGTTCTCGCGTTCAAGGCCGTGTACACCCTTGAGGTGAAGCGCAGAGAGAACGATAGGAGGATTCTGGCGCTCTATACCGAGTACGTTGTGCAGCTCTTATTGCGAGTTTATTTAACCTCGCCAATGTCAGGATGAAAGATATGATGGCGGTTCTTGTTCAGTGAGTCCTTTGAACCTGTTCTTGTTTGAAACGCAGGCTCACCGTGCTCGTGACAGGCTCAAAGACGTGACAGACGTTACCAAGACCGCACCTGATGGTCAAACTATCGAAGGTCGAATGCAGAAGCTTTGCACAGATGTCGCTGAAGATATTAAGAAGTGTGCTAACACTTGCGATACATATCTGAAGTTAGTCGCAGTTGGATCAGTTCTGCTATCAGCGCTGACCCCGCTATTAGAAAGAAGATCCTCGTGAAGATTTTTGGTGGGCCGATATGGGAAGGCAGACTCGTGGAGTTTGTCGCGACTTTCACAAAGAGACGAAATGAATTTGAGTTTGCTCTGACCATCCACACCGCTGTTGGTGTCGATGAGGCGAACCTCAAGCTGGTCACTGTCGACGAGAGGACGGCTGAACTGAACCAAAAGTGCGTGACTCAGAGTCGTCCCTGCTGATTACTGGCTGAATGGGCGGTGTAGGATGGAAGTGATGTTACAGATGTTCCAGAAGTTCCTCACCCCTGAGCAAAAGAAACTCGCCGATATGGTCGAGAAGCATGGCGGGAGCGCAGTTCTGGACAACGAGCATGCTATGAAGGAACTCACCGCTGCCGAAGCCTCGCTGTCTCCAGCGAGCGCTCGACATGGTAGTGGTCGTTTCGATCTCGCTGAAATCCAACATGAGATCAGGGATGACCCAACCGATGCTATCGAAAAGAACGCAGAGTTCTTCAACCGCAAGTTTGACATGCAAAGAAGGCAAATTGAGGAGGACGTTGCGCGTGCTGTCCGTCGGGAGGGCGATAGAATCATCACCGCTGTGACAGCGGGTCCACATGATCGAATCGTTGATCCAGTACGTGCCACCCCATATCCATCAGATATGAATCAATGCTTGAACTTAGCCTATAGGATCTCTACCAAATCTGGAAGGATATGGTGAGTCCCGACGTCCACGATCATTGTTGTGGAACGCCGCCGTGCTGAATTCGGCTTAGGGATGGCGCGGGAACGTCAAAGCAAGGCATTTCGTCATGGCCTTGAAGGACTACTATATTGAAAAGGCTGCGGGAGAGTCTGCGGGCAGTCTGGTTGGCGCTGACAAGTGGGCTCTCAAGTATATCAATGTCAACCGCGCACGCACCATCCTGGAGGCATTTGACGACGATGCGAGCGGTTTCGTAACCATCCAGGAAGTCAATGCTTTCACTCGCGCACGGCCGTTAGACTGGAGGTGGGTGTTCGTGATAGTCCACATTACTCAAAGATTGAAATGTGTTATAGTCTTCCCCATTGGTTAGCATACTGGGCAATCGGTAAGAAACGCGTCTGCTAATCAGTCTCGGCTACACCCTGACCCGAACCAGGCTGGCAGATGACTTGCACCAGCTACTGCGAGAAGATCGAGGAGATTTTTGATGCCATGATCCGTCTCGCAGACGAGGTCCTACCTGAGAACCGAAAGGAAGTGAATGACTACATCTCCTGTGTTTGGAGTCATGTCACGGTGTGGGTGAGGTCTATCAAGAGGGAGAAAGGTACAGAGGAACTTCGGACCAAGTTTGAATTCCATGTCACTGCGGAAGAGGCGAGGTTGCACCGGAACCTTGAGGATATCATGTACGACATCGACGGCTATGACACGGTTAAGCTCGTTGCAGGAAATGGTAGACCTGAAACGGTAATACCTCAAACCCCATTCCTTCGTTTTGCCGCACTGACTCCCGAGCAGTTTCTCTTTCCAATGCTGTACCTTGCACTGAAGCGAGACTTGGAAAGGATCAGTCTTGCTCGCAAGCACGTTCTATCTCATGTCGAGCTTTGGGATGCCGTAGAAACGATCCTATACCTCGTCGACGCTGGCTGGTATCGATTGGAAGACCTGCGAGGTAATACAGAGATTCGACCTCAATATCGTCCCCATCTCACCAAAGTTCTATAGCTATTTACGAGCAACAGAACCTTGACGTCAAGGAACAGTTAAAGGTCTTTGCGAAGGGCTTGGTGTGTATTCTTACTGCCCCACACTCGTGCGACGCTCACGAAACTCCGACAGTACCAAATCCCCCACGAAAGTGGCGCGGTATTCCATGGAGATCAACTCCGAGAGCTGCCCGATCCTATCCCGGCCGGGGATGAAATTATACCCGACCCGGACTCCACGCCGTTGACCATCTTGAATCACCCTCTTGGAACCAAGCACGAGATCGACTTCGCTGCATACGAAGAGCAAGTTCCAGTACCTCCTTCCGTTGAAGGTCCAGATGCTATGTGAGTGTCCAATCCAATCCCCTTCGTCGGCACTGACCGTAAGTTATAGGCTCGGGAAATGGTACGGTTTCGCGTATTCGGAAGGGAAACCCGTAGAACCCATGACGACTCTAACCCTCACCCGAGGGGAGAGCGAAAACTCTCTTGTCGCATCTGGAACTCACTATCGGGCCGGTCACTACAAAACATTCACCGTCACGGGAAAGTCGAGCGCCTCCGAAGAAGACGGAAAGATCCCCATGGACCTGAAATTCGTCTATGTTGCAATCTGGATCGACAGAGAGTTTACGGGAAAGTTTGACCCCGAGGAACAATCTCTCAGGGGTAGCATAAAATTTGGCTCGGGTGCGCTCACTGGGGGGGATTTCGTGTTCAAGCGCAACCCGGACCTTGTTCGGTTCTATCCTTCGCCTTCGATCATGACCCCTCGCAAGAGGTGGGAGTTCGCGACGACGGTAGTTCTGGACAGGATCAGAAGAGATTCTTGGTCACCCAAATATATTCTCCAAAGGATCAGGGATGGGAAAAAGTACATGGAGATGTCGATCCGAGACAATTATTATGGAAGGAGTCTCGAACCTAACGAGGAAAAGGAATATCACGAGCTATATTCCACGCTTCTTATGGGGGACGCACGGTTCTACGCATCACTGATCACGATCAAGCTTGCAAAAGTTCCGATCCAGTACGTTCACAACAAACCATGAGCCCTCATCCTCTCACTTACAGACTCCCCCGACACAGCCCCATCGTGTGCGATGTTTGCGATAGCAGTTTGGGCGGAGCGAGAGTCCTTTGCATGGACTGTCACGACAAGACCACCATCGACCTCTGTCCGGAACCCGACTGTCTCAAATCCACCGTCACCTTGAAGAAGAGGAAGGATTTGACTGCCCCCCACAAGCCGAACCACAGCATGCTCAAGGTCCACCGTATCGTCTTTGATAGAGACACGGGACGAGCGGAGAAGAACGCCAAGGACGCTTTGGAGGCTGCCCGGGAGACGCTTTCGGATCTCAAAGCACAGAAGAAACCGACGCCACAGTGCGTACACTGTAAGGAGACAGTATCCCAACCCTGTTGGTTTTGTGTGGATTGTACCAGTGAGTTCCGGAGCTTAATCAACGTCCCGATCATCACCCCTCTTACTCAACACCCGTTCTCACAGAGGAGAGGTTCATCTGCGACAACTGCGAATTTAAATGTCTCGCCTTCAACGACGTTCACACCAAGAAGCACATCCTCGTCAGGGTCGTCGAGAAGGTTGTCGAAACGGTCGTATCGACAGAGGATCGACTGCGAGCCGTCGAGGGGCAACTTGAATCCGTACAAGACCGACTCTTGAAGATGGAGGGCCTCCTTTCAAGACTCCTGGATAAGGGCTCGGAAGGCTCTCCAGACGACGTACTCACGAAACGCGACATCCAAGCGGTGATCAACGAGCCAAAGTCCGACAACAAAGATGTTGATGCCAGTAACCAAGAAACTACTTCCACTACCACTACCGACGAGTAAATTAATCATAGGCGATCCAAGACAGTATATATAGACATTCATTATTATATAATATACACGCACGAGATTCGAATGAACATGCATTCGTGACTCTACCTCCTTTCCTTGACTTTGATCCAAACTGCAAAGATAACCATGACGGCGAAACCCCCAATGAAGGCACAGAACACAAGCACATCACGGTAGTACGCGTTATCAGAAAAGCCGAAGAGCTGTGGAGCGGTTGTCAAAACACAGCTTCGCCAATCACTGTTCTAGTCGACTCACAAGGTTCATCATGAGACTGGCGGAAATGTTTACCGGAACTCCTTCCAGAGTGTCCTGGATCATCAGACCAGATCCCACCTCATTCACGCACAAAGCCTCCAAGGCGTATTTGAGAGGGCATATCCATTGGAGCCAGCGAAGGACGGGAGGTATAGTGCTGAGATGGACGAAGAAACCAGCATACGTCATTTGATACAGGGCGGAAAGGGCGCTAGTAAGGGTTGCAATTCCGCCGTTTTCGAATACTACGGCCAACAAGAAGTTCTATAAATGGAAGGGGAACAATCAGCCACGATCATCGGGTGCAAACACCGGGGACTCACCCAAAGTGTCATCACGAGGGTATACAGGACAACGATGAATAGGAATTTGAAGAAGTGTGCAGCGTCCCCCGCTAGACCTGCCATCCAGTATGTGCTGGGTTACGGGATCAGTCAACGTTCGACGGTCGATAGCCAGCGACTTACATAGTGCCAACAATGACATTAGGTATAATCCTCAACGGGATGACATCAAAGATAAATCTCGACACCAGCCACGCTGTGGGGCTGTAATAGCTGCTAGCCCTCTCCCTTAGGAACAGGGGTCGGAATTGCATGAGATTGTACAGCGCGCTAAGGGATGAGAACGCTATCAATGCACCCTAGATCCACCATGGGTATCAGCACCATCACGAAGTTTGATGAGAATGGAGGTCTGACCAAGAAGAATAAACATCCGACCCTC
>Ga0307517_10011931_pt1 | contig 11996 bp, 13 predicted proteins | sample 23_EM_MG_FD_194515 | JGI IMG/M metagenome (GOLD analysis project Ga0307517, IMG submission 194515) | Populus trichocarpa ectomycorrhiza microbial communities from riparian zone in the Pacific Northwest, United States - 23_EM | ecosystem: Host-associated > Plants > Roots > Unclassified | place... | reverse complement strand
GTTGCATTTGAAAGGATGGGCTTGTGTTTGAATGGATGGGGTTGTGTTTGAAAGAATGGGGTTGTGTTTGAAAGAACAGACTCACATTTGAAAGGACAGGTGTTGAGGTGGATGTGAGGACAAATAAGTAGAATGATGGTAAGAAGGAGAATAGTTTATATGTGATGACATGACTAAGTAACAGGTTTGTAAGTAAATGTGACTAGATATATACAAGGTTGAACATCTCAACACTCCCACACAACTGAGTGGTACTAATAGTGATGTGCCAGCTTGGGCTTGAAGCCTGAAGCCAGCCCAAGCTGGTCCTGGAAAGCCCAGCCGAGCCCAAGCCGAGTGCACAGCTTGAGAGGACCTCAGGCTCAGGCTTCAGATTTTGAAAGCCCAAGCTGTGGGCCTGAGCCCTGTCTATATTGAGTTTATTTATGATCAGTAGGTTGCCCAGTAAATAAAATCTGATTTTGTTTACATTTTAAGCTTTAACTTGGAATGTCATCATCTACAACCCGCCCAGCACATGCTGTCCATCCTAGCAGTAAACTCAATAGAGACAACATCGCCAAGCTTGAACTCCCCTCTCATAGGAAATTTGTTCAATCCACCCAAGCTCCTTCTGCACCTCCTTTGAAATCGCCATTGCCCAAGCTGCCATCATCAACAATCAATTCGGCTGATGTGGTGTGGGCACCTCATTCCGAACCTGGACCCAGTAACCCAGATAAACACCGGCCACATGTCTCTGACTCTTCCACCTCCAGTGATGACATGTTGAATGGTAATGCTAAATCTCCTACTCCCACCACATCATCGCAGCCAAAGCCAAAACATCCCAAAAAGAAGAAAAAGAAGAAAAAGAAGAAAAAAACTTCCCATGGTACATTCTTTATTACATTTTTTCTTCTGGTATTAACTGTGATCACTAATGTCTAGATAATGAAACTGATCCGAATGGAATGCATGCCAATGTGCATGTCCAAAATATCGAAGACTCAGACGATGATAGAATCTCAACAAAACCCATCCAACAGCAGACGTGGATGAGTTCTTTGTGCCAACACCGAAATCAGCCACTGTACCAGGTGACAAGAAGAAAAGGTTGAGGTGTAAAACATGTGCATAGATTTTTCATCATTGGCAATATCATCACCTTGCTTATTTATTCTCTTTGAGGGCTGGCCTTGGTGGATGTACCAAGAAGGAGCATCTGTTGGTTGGAGACGTCACCACACTGCGTCAGCATATGGCATCAGTCCATAAGGTTCATGTATTACCCAGAATGTTTGAATATATGCTCACTAATTACCTTATGAAGACTGCAAACTTCGACTCAATGCTTTCAGATGATATGAAAGCACACTGGGAAAAAATGACCAAGGAGAATATACGCCAGTCCCATGTCAATGAACACTTCAAGGTTGCAACCCCTGAGGACAAACCCCAGCCTTACTCTGATGAAATACTCAACCAAGCTGTGAGGGAATGGCTCATTGAAACCAACCAGATATATTTCTTCTTGTTACCCCTTGATTTCAGACTTACAACATCATCAACCAGCTGCTTCAGGCTCTTGAGCACCCTTTATTTCAAAAGGTGTTCTCAATTGCTACCTGTGGCATCAAACTAGATTCATGGAAGCAGACACAGAATGCAATTATCAAGACGTTCAAGGAGCAAATGAAGGGACTCAAGGAGTGCCTCAATGTATGTTTCAAACATTATCTAGTTGATCTAAATTACTAATGCACAACATGGTAGAGCAAAGTTGTCAGTGGCAAGGTCAACTTGACATATGACACATGGCAGGCCTCCAATGTGGACACATACTTTGCTGTCACTGGCCACTGGATTGAGGAGGTAAAGGAAGGCGATTGGGTCGAACACAAAGCCCTTTTTGGATTCACACAAATGAACACAGCACACAATAGTATTTGATTGGGTCGGGCATTGTACAAGGTTTGCCAATGGCTTGGAGTCGTTGAGAAGGTAAGCTAAATGATATGAAATTATACTGATTCACAATTAACCCCATTTTATCACTTTAGATTGGTCATATTACTTGTCACAATGCCTCAAATAATGACACAATGTTTGAAGAATTCGCACGCTGCTATTGGGCAAAGACAAAGAAGAAGTTTGACATTCTTAAACTGCATATATGTGAGTAAATCTTTAAACCTTTCTTCAAACACTTTGCTGACACAGATGAATGTGTAGTTGCCTCACACATATCATCAATCTCGCAACTCAAGCCCTGATATCAACACGAAGTAAAGCCAAGTTTTATTCTGGTGATCCAAAAGATGGACACATCCCAGATATGACAGGAACAGATCGCGATGAGATTGGGCTTGTCCATGCAATATGCATGGTACAGTCCTTACCTCATTATTGATATTGTTTATTCTCAATACTTTCCACTCATTAGGCATAGTCATCATCCCAACAAAAGGAACTTTTCAAGTTGGTTCAGATATGCAAGAATGAATCACTATGTCAACTTCTCCTCAACATGAAGGTTCACTAGGGCTTGACATATGTTATGCTCAATAGAGTGGAGGAAAACAAAGAGGTCAGTAATACATTGCTCTCATTTATATGTAGCTGACATATTTTCCTTCCAGTTTCTTGATGACTTTGTCTATGAGCTTAGCATGCGTGAAACCAATGCTGAGAAGCACCGCAAGATAGGTGACTTGACTCTTATGGATGATGAGTGGGATCATGTTTGATTGTTTTGTAATCTTTTGCAGGTATGATCCATGCTCAATTTTATATTCTTTTACTAACAATCTCATTGTCAAGCATGCTGATGATGTGTAGCAAGCTTTTTCCTCCAGTTCATGACCATCACTTCATAATGCCCTTCCAGCCATTGAAGCCTTGTATGCTTCCTGGCAGAATGCATCAACAAAACCATGATATGCACCATTTGTGCCAGAACTTGAAGCAGCAATGGAGAAGCTTAATGAGTATTATGAAAGAATGGCTGAATCTGACTCGCATATTATTGCAATGGGTTTGCATATTCATATTCATATTCATATCATGCTCACTCAACTGTATCTAGCTCTCAATCCTCGGAAGAAGTTCACACACTTCAAGAAGAACTAGGACCCTGTGCTTCAAGAAGAAGTAAAAGAGCTTGTCTAAAAAAAGGTACGCATTGGGTGTCAGATTGATTAAGCAGATCCTTATCTTGCAAACAGTTTATCGAGTGCTACGAATGCCTTCAGAAGTCAAATGCCACATCTTGATCACAAGCAAAAAGGCAGACGACTCTGGCCAAGAAAGGACAATGCTGTAACATTGATGACACCGCATTGGAGAACAGCGACACTAGTGGTGATTTGGGGGATCCGATGAGGCCCTGGTTCGCAGAATGGAACCTCTACATAAACACCAATGAAATGATTGTGAAGGACATGAAGATTGTTTAGTGGTAGGGGGTCCATTTTATCTATTTAAAACTTTACAACATACTGAATTCTTATCTAGCTCAATGCACATTGGTATCCTACGTGGGTGTCTCTCATATGAGACTACCTATCCATCATGGCATTATCTGTTTCAAGCGAGAGGGCCTTTTCATTAGCTGGAATCACTATCAGTAAGCGCCGGAACTGACTCAAAGGCGACATCGTTGAGGCCCTCAAGTGCATCAAATGCCTCCTTCATCACGATCTCATTTTCTGTTCCACTGTAATCTTGAATCAGGTAGAAAAAGAGCTTGAGGATGTGAAGGTAGATGAGAAGCTTGTGGGATTCAAGGGGATTGTGGATAAGGGTAAGAAATTTACATAGAACAGTCTCGTTGATGAGGAGGAGGAGGATGTAGTTCTGGGCATCTCTCAGGATGAACCAATAGTCCCAGACTAGTTTTTTTATTTTATTCTGATTGTTTCTTGCAGCAAAGAATACCGAAAGCCATGCTCTGCATCGTTTTTGACGTTGTTTTTAGTATAGGAGCTGTGGCCTGAGCCCAAGCTAAGCCCAAGCCCTAGTGGCCCAAGGTTCAAGGCTCGGGCTTGAAATCTGGCAAGCCTAGGCCCTCAAAAGCTAAGCCTAAGCTGCAGCTTTCAGGCTGAGCTGGGTCTGCACATCATTAATGGAGAACAGATGTGGAATAGAGATAAAATAATAAGATGATATAAGATAAACTCCCACAAAATTTCTGAGGTTCCAGCCTCTAAAGCTCCCATCAATTATATCACTTTCCATGCTTTTCATCCTTTGGTACAAGGGGTTTTCACAAAAAAAAATATGGATATCACGTCGAAATTTTTTTTAAGGGCTCGAGGTAGGGACTAACTAACTGGGCGTGGGAATCTCCTTCTAAATAAGGATACATATGGTTATTCGGTCCGTGCAAAGCTTCCATTTCATCTTTTTCTCATCTCCTCTGCCGTTTCTTACGACTATCAGATGCCGCGCATGATTCACAGACCCAGTTCTGTATCTTGAAGTCAAGACGCACGCATTTCATATGAAACTATCCCATGGATGGTGAGTACTGGCCAGTTTTTCAACATTGAAGGCAAGGACTTACCCATCATGTCTCACAGCCTGCTTTGTTACATTCTATAAGACCCTCACCCTCCTCAACTTCACCACCCAAGATGACTTCCCCGCAGTCGCACTCATACAATGTGGTCGGGTGCTTCCCGCATCGCTTTCGATTGCCCCGGCCCTCTGTTGTAGTTGGAACTTCTGCAAGCTCTGGCTTGCAGACTGGTTGAGCCGAAGGACTCGCAGCCAACTCGATATCGACACCAGGGTTTTCAACTGCCCTTCCTTCAAGATCAAGAATGTTTGGTGCAGGTTCGAGGGAGGGTACCAGTAGAGAGGGCTGCAAACGTAGTAAGTCCATGAAACCTAGTTCCTGCATAACTTGTCTTATCTCGATTTCGTTATAATCAACCTTTTCCATATCCTTGTTCGTGTCGGCTGTGCACATTTCCACCAGTGATTCATTGGCCTGTATAGTTTCCCCCGAGTCATCAATAAAGGCCACATCTTCTGAAGCGCAGTCGACATTCGAGTGTCGAAACTCCTCCAGTTCGTCCAAATCGTCATCTCTTTCATCATTGTCAGAGGAACCCGATTCTGACCTCTCTTCTTCCAGATATTCAGCCTCATCATCAAGAGCATCCTCCTCATCTATCGAAGTCACGGCCCTGAAGAGGGAGATTTTATCAGAACGTATCCACTGCATTAGAATGAGGAAGAATGTACGGTTCGGTTAGGGTTAAACGTGAGCTATGGGCAGCTGAGACTACCAAAGGTGCGGCAGCCTTCGATTTCGATTTCCTTGTCTGCTTCACCTTCTTACGATCATCCCATTTCTTCTTCATTGCCTTCCGTTCCGTATTCGTGATCTTCCACAGGGATTCGTAGTTGAGCAAGCGAATATAGGGATGTTTCCCTTGGATGTGGTCTTTCATGTTGTACCTCCATACCGCCGGAGCCGCATCCACACACCATGGGCACTTTAGGGGCACATTCGAACAAGGGGATGCAGCCATGGATTTCTCCGCAATTGAGTATGTCAATCGCACCATGCTTGGACAGTTGGAAATCTTGTAATTGATTTGCTGACCATTCTGTGCTCCTCTTCCTTTCTTGAGGTAAAACACGCATTGCGCAGGCCATAAACAAAACCCACACGGCTCAAGTCCTGTATCGATCTTGGGATCGAAGAGAACATGCGCACCCATGTGTTCGAGTCGACGTTGCGGCTGCTCAGGAAGTTCACCACCACAGCCTGGGCATGGCATTTTCCCAAGTAGTTCCACTTCTTTCATCTCATCCTCGCATACAAAACACGCTTTTCCTAGAATAATAAATAAAATTTAGTGATTGCCTAAAGTCCAATTCTGGTTTCCACATACCTGACTCTTCACGGTAGGGAAAAAAAGCTGATCGCTTAACCTGAGGGATGTTATTTGCATCTTCCCGTGTTAGTCGACCAAGTAACAGTGTTCCAAGTGATTGCAAAAGTGTGCTTTCAAAGAGATAAAAAGGTTTTCCGATGTGTTGTGTTGAGATATCTGGATTAATTGCCTCGATTAAACGACCTTGCACTCGGTGGCTTGTACCTCTCGATAGGGACCACTTCCAATCATGCTTGAGATTGGCACTGTCATCAACCATGGCGGGGATGAGATGAAGCATCTGAAAGGAGACGAATGCTGAAGGTTCGGATAGCAAGTCCATTGAAAGAGAATCAACATGATGGGAATCGAAAGTGATGTCGTTTGTTTCCCCAACACAAACGAATAAACGCCCTTCACACTTCAAGAGTGTTGCGACGGGGAAGTCCATCTTAATCGTAGGACCTTCGAGTCCATCATTCAAATCCGACTTGACAATGTCTCGATGCGAATCCTGCTTGATCGCATAATGAGAGACATTAGCATAGAGTTTAAGTCGATCTCGAGATCCAGGATTTCTGAGGTCTTTGAAGCGGTCACTGAGGTACTGGCTTTTCCAGACCTTGGCACCATCCAACTCAAAGCATGGATCATATTTTTTGACCTCTTCCTCTTCCATTGCTGTATCTTCAAGCTCCGTGTCGATGGCGTGAGATGGCTGGGAAGGTGCAGCGGCTAAATTTGTTGCTTCTCCATAATCCTCAGCTGTATCATCGTAGTCATCAGCAGCCTGTGCTGAGCGAACGATGTCAACTCCGAATGGCTGGAGAATATTAACTGATGGGTTATTTGCAGCTTCAATTTTGTTGAGAACTTCATCCAGGCGAGGGATCTCCTTGACCTTGAGACGCCCTCGCATCCAGCATGTCCGGAGATTGACCTCCGAGACATAGATGTTCCCCTTCCATGCTGAAGGTTTGATATGGTCCACATCCTTGTGGACCGCCATCCCATTCTTTGAGACTGCTGGAAGTTTGAGTCGACGAGGAGAACGGTCCCATTCGGGATGATTGGCGAGAATGGCGGAAACTTCGGTCGTACCCCCAAGGTGCAAGATTAATTGAAGGAGGTCAAGGGTGGAGTCATTCCCGACCATAGTTCGGAGTATTCCAAAAATGTCTTCAAGCCGATCTGTTCCAGGAAAAATTTCCCAATTGGATCGTCAACCTTGGCTTTCGCCACACAGAAATATGCATTCTTGATCATGATCATGATGTCGATATATAACTGTGAGGGCATAAGCTTTGTTCCAGCCTTGTCTTCATGTGCCATCGCAAGAAGCATATGGGCTGCCGTGCTGAGAAGCGTGAGCTGCTCAGATAGTGATAACTCGACACAAACATAAGGGAGAAGTATATTCATAAAGACCTTTCCGAGGGTGCGGAGTGCTTCCTGCGTCTCTGTAAATCCTGGTCATGCAGAGGCATCCTCAAGTTGAGTGATGGGAGGGCCCAGATGTGTGAGAGTAAATCGTATGCCAATTTAACATCCTGCTTGTCATCAGGCTTGAGAATATTATTGATCTGGGTTGCTGAGACCTCATTTTGCCAGAGGTGAGACTGAAGCATGGATGGGAGGATATCCACGCTGTGAACTTTGGTTCCTCACTCTCGTAGAAGAAGATTTCGGCACCGTTTGAAAATGTGCTTATAATCTTTATCTGCTGTTACATCATCATTGCCAACTTCAAGGTTCATCAGAGGAAGGACAGAGAGGGTGGGATAGATTGGCGACGATATTTCAAGTTCTTTTTTGAACGTCAATTGGATTAATGCTTCGCCATGGCGAGATTCTCCATCTGAAGCGATAGAAATCGTGCGGAGGTTCAATTTGGCGATACCATTGATGGTTGTCTGTATAATGGCTGCATGTTCGTGACCAGTCTCTCGACCACACTGTCCAGATATAAGGGCAGGTAGTGCGCTGTAGAGACAGTGGTCTTCACTCATAATCCCAATTGCACCAACTGTTGCCTAAAGAAGCAGTGAGACAAGATTGAGTAAGAGGAATCAGGAACATACGTTCGATGCAAGATGAACTTTCTCATCGATAATTTGAGAAAAGAGGAGATCGACTTCGTCCTTTGAGGTATACTGGAGGCTGGCATTTTTGCTGTGTTCTCTGCACACCCCAATGATGTTATTACTTTTGTCATCCCACCTCGGCCGCTCTTCCACTTTTATCTCATCAAACATCAACACCTGGTGCACAACATGACTCGCTTTCAAGACACCTTCAATAACTGAAGTGCAAGCCACTGTATTTGACGTGACCTCTTCCACTGTTGGTGGCCCAGAAGAGGGAGTGAGGCGTGGTATGAGCATTCGGCGACAGAGGGTGCTGAGAGATGGGAGTCCAAGTGCTCGGTGTGCAATGTCTGCCACTCGTCTACCCCCAAGGCGCCAGAGGAGAAGGCCACGCAGCTCGTCTTCTTCAGTATAATTTCGCGTGCGGTAAACTTGTTGGGCTGCCTTATCCAGAAGCTCAAAACACTTTCGGATTCCACAGTTTTGCGCTATTGAGACCTTGATAAGCCATTCAACATGTTCAACCTTTGTGCTCCCGAGAGCCATAATAAATTGCTTGTGCATATCGAGCACTCAAACTTTGATGACCAACTTCTTGGCGTCATTAAGCCATCGCAAACGAAGGGCTCGGACAGTTCCAGTCTTTTCCCGACCCACTGTAATCAAACCCCCCACGCCATGATAATGAAACGGTGCGCTTGAGTGCACTCCATCTTGAATGCGGTTTATGATCCCGATTATATTTGGATTCTCGGAAAGGGTAGTACATGAGTTGCACCGTGACTGGTTGGTTTGACGGACACCATCTAACTGAAGGGTGCACCCTCTTGAGCGGAGGACAAACTTTCCGGCCTTGACTGAGTAGTCCCACGAGTCGCCGAGGGATTCATGTAGTGCAAAAGGATACAGAGCACACATGCTCTTTCCAGGGGGAGCTGCAATAACAATTCCATTGCAAGACCTGATCTGTACCGCTTTTTCACAGATTTCTCAGGCTAAGGCCCCGGATTTCTCCAAGTTGCATGGAGGAGGTGGATTATCAGGGAGGGAGTCGACGTCAATAGGTTGTTGTAGAGTAGAATGGCCACTGGTGGAAGTATCAACATCTAAAACTTGATTCAAGGATTCTTCTGCAGCTTTCCGACAAGGTTCAATAGGGATGTTGCTAATGATCCTAGTAAGTTCGACCAATTTTCAATCGATACATTTTGGAGACTCACACTCGATCAATCGCAGCAAATAACCACTCCAATTTTCCTTTGAGAAGACTGCCTTGGATGCCATGCTCAGATACGAGGTATGTAAGAAACTGATGAAGTCCTCTGAGACCTCATTGTCCAACAACTACCAATCTGTTTAATTCTTCGGGATCTTTCTGAAGAAGAGTGTTGAGTGGGCCGTCCCACTTTTCCCAGGCATCTTCGCCATCCTCAACACAGCCTGCGGGATCACTTGAGAATATGGCAAGGGAGTGATCAGTTCCCACTTCTTTGGTGTTCTTTGGGAGAGATTTGATGCGTTTATGAAGTGACGCAAGTAGCTGAAGGGCAAAGGGACATCCAGGGACTGGTTCACAGTTGTTCTTCTCAAGCATTTCACTGAGATTTGATTTGGCGGGAGCAAAGGAAGTTGGTTGGATGGGTGGAGGTGCGGTCACAGTTGCTGGTACTTTGGAGGGACGTGGACCAAAAAATGACATTGCCGTTGACTTGGTTCGCTTCACAATCTCGTTCTCCTTCCACTTTTTCTTATTCTTCGTGCATTGTGCACTTCCCCAGTGACGTTCATAATAATTGGGCAAGCCAACCTTCCCAACATTGATTAAAGTATTGCATTGAGGGCAGAGAACATGTCCATCATCACGAAGTGTAAGGTTATCAGGGTTCTACAAGGCGGTTAATCGAGGATCAATACAGTGAACAAATGAATGCCTACCTCCGGTACCTTCTTCATCAAAACTTCTGGTGTTTTCTGGTGGGGAAAGGTTCTAGGAATTATGAACACAACAACAGATTTCAACATTGGCATATATTCACATTTCTGTGGCCTGAATGGATGGGCCAACAGATGGGCCAGTGTCACAAGGATATGATTTATCTACATCGGGGAGTGGAGAACAATATGAGGACATTTTCAATGTGGAAAATACATCGCCTGTTTGGGCATGGACCTGATGGGGACTTTTTCTGGCCCCAAATCCTCGGCTCAACCTCGGCTGTGCAAATTTTTTTTAACGCCCTTTGGGCAGGACTAACTAACCCACGTGATATCTCGGACTCTTTTAATGAAAACCCTTTGCTTTGGTACTCTGCCCAGTCACTGGTTCATCATCATTTCCAAAATGGTCTCCAATAGGCCCTCTAATTTCACAAAGATATGGGTTCAGATAATAGAACTCCCAAGCTTTATAGTTTAGCACTGGTAGGAAATGTCATGGGTTTGTGAACCCATGTGGGTTGGTGCCATGGGTGCCTGTGGGCGCAGGTACGGGTTGCGACTTTGTAACCCTGGCCCACATCAGGAAAAGGTCACCTAGCTCTGGCTGTCTTTAGATGCTTTAGCTGTTCTAGAATATCCTAGGACATACTAGGATGTCTTGGGATGTCTCAGGATGTCCTAGGACAGCTAAAGCATCTAAAGACAGCCAGAGCTAGGTGACCTTTTCCTGATGCAATCTGCATCTGTGACATGGGTTTGACAGGTGTGATGGGACTTGCTGGTCAGTGTGATTAAGTCACACGCAGTTGACATAAACACAATGCCACACCAAAACACAAGCACAACAAGTTGAAAATACCATGGAGCATGAGGTGTGGAGAGTGGGGTGCTGTAGAAACAACAAGAGCACAGGAATACAAGGTGCATCAGGAAAAGGCCACCTAGCTCTGGCTGTCTTTAGATGCTTTGGCTGTCCTAGGGCATCCTGAGACATCCCAAGACATCCCAGTATGTCCTAGGATGTCCTAGGACAGCTAAAGCATCTAAAGACAGCCAAAGCTAGGTGACCTTTTCCTGATGTGTGCCCACACCTTTTTATTTTCATTTTGCGTACTGACTACATGAATTTCCGCCATGTCATTCCCTGCCACATCGACCTGTGCCAATTAACGACACCTCATAGACCAACATCGCATCAACCAACCCATGAAGTCTGCCATGGCCAACACCACACACACCCAATCCATCCAACTCACCACGTGTCAACTAATCACACACACAAATGTGACCAAATGGTCCAAACCCACCAGGTCTACAACCAACCACCTACCCACCAAGTTGGGTGCAACCAACTATGCTGATTAACACCACCACCACCGACACCGGAAAGGGTGCCTTGGATGATATGACAGCCAGTTCATTTTAGTTTCATTGTGGCTGGGTGGGGTAGGAGGGTGGACCTGTCCTTGCTGTGTTTTTGTTCCAATTCCAACATAATGGGGAGGGGTATGCCCTGCCCCGTCATGTCATCATTCTAGTTTTGAAGTGGTGAGGGGAGTATATCCCTCCTCATCGTCATTTATGTGTACTTTCAGCAATGAGGGGATAACACCTCTTCATGTCATTGTAGATAATAAATTAATGATACATTTACCCCACAAATTCGGCAGCTGCTCTTTCGTGAGCTTGAGCCCTTAGTAAAAACCCATCACCTATATCTGTCAAAACCTGCACCCGTGTCCACAGGTGCAGGTTTTGACAGGTATGGGTGCGGGTTACCCTGGAAAACCCCAGGGTAGCCTGTGACATTCCCTAAGCACTGGCATCTCTGAGAGGTTGTGGATATCATGTTTTTGCTATTTTCAAGTAAAAGATTTAAGTTGAGGATCAATGTTGGTTCAAGGTAAATGTTGGTCAAGGTAAGGTCAGGTCAAATCACATCAGAGTTAGGTCAGGTCAGGTTGGGATCAGATTGAGTTGGGTTCATTGGGGTCAGGTCAGATCAGATCAAGTCAGGTCAAGGTTGGGTTGAGTTGGGTTCATCAGGGTTTAGTGGTAGAGTTTGGGGCCCATAACCTGTTGAGGTGGATGTGAGAATGAA
>Ga0307517_10011930_pt1 | contig 11996 bp, 22 predicted proteins | sample 23_EM_MG_FD_194515 | JGI IMG/M metagenome (GOLD analysis project Ga0307517, IMG submission 194515) | Populus trichocarpa ectomycorrhiza microbial communities from riparian zone in the Pacific Northwest, United States - 23_EM | ecosystem: Host-associated > Plants > Roots > Unclassified | place... | reverse complement strand
AAGGGAGATGATATTTCAACTTTTAATAGAAAAACTATTGCCAAGAAAATGTGTATAGTATTTGTTCTTTTCTGAAGGGTTTTCATACAATTTTCTCATCAAGAATATGGACTTTTGCACCCTGTGAATGGAGTGGGGGATCATCAATTACAACAGCAAGTCTGATGTTTTCTCAGAGCCTGGAGATTTGGGAGCCATCATCGCTGACATCCATGGCCATGTCGGTGGCTTGCTTACTGGTGGTGCTGGTAAGACCAAGTACTCCGACATGACATACACCACCCCCTTCTGGTGGCTCCTCCATCGCATTAAGGCCAGTGGTCTCCCCAACATGAACCTTAACATCTCCGAGTAGGTGCCTCGACCGCCTGTGGATGACTGTTCAGGTTTGTTTCTCATTTCCCGTTTCCACCTTTCTGCACTTGCAATGACTAATGGCCTTGACATCTAGGGCTTGGACTGGTGGACTCGTTGTCTGGGTTTGTTTCATTTCTTCACTCTCCTCCCTTCACACAACTGACAGCCTTGACGTCCAGGTTCCGTCATCAGAAAACGTGCAAAATGCTTATTCTTCGGTTATTCGACACTTATGACACTTATTCTCGTAAAATAATCCAGGTCCAGGTTTCGACGTCTTGGAAGGGTCCAAATGGCAGGGGATTTCGTAAGAATAAGGTCGAATAAGCGGAATAAGTAAATAAGACGATGCCTCGTTTACTGATGGTAAGGCTTGACATGTTTCGTTGGACCGTCGAACACACTCGCCACCTTCGAGCAGTGTCTGGTAGGCATATCTATGCGTCGACACATCTTCACTATAAGTTCTCGTTGTCCGGACACTTGTAACTTCACCTTGTACTATATATCTATCCCCCCCCACTCGAGCAGAAGTGAAGACATTGAGCATAATCCGGTCCCACAGATCCAGGCGGTCCCTTGGCCGGTCATATCGATGTCAGTTGTACTTCCAGAGCTGTGTGCCGAGGTAGACGAAGTGGAGCATGGTACCAAAGCATCGTGCCCGCTTTTGATGGGCCATGTTCGTCTCATCCCGCAGGGGGCCCTTGCTAAACTGTAAGATGGTTGAGTCGCTCGTCGAGGTGGAAGGAAAGTGGAAGGTTGCAGCCACGTACGTTCGAAGTGGACAGAACCACCTCACTCTTAATCGCCCGACGTCCCGACCGCCGCCAACCGGCGGTGAGGTTCTTCCAATACTGAACGACGGTCGTCAAACACGCCGCGGAGTCGCCGTATTTGCCGTCGATCGCATGAGCAACCAGGCGCATGAAGCGCTTTGGCGTTTCGAAGTTGTTGAGGTCGGCACCCGGCTTGGTCTTCGCCCAGCTGTCGATCAAGATAAGCACGAGCTAGCCAAGTCTACGAGAACCACCAAGGGCAACTCACACGTCGCATGGCTCTACTGCACGGCCGTAGTTTCTTTCAGTCCCGGACTGGAGCGGTTTCCAGACTTCTTTGTCGTTTACGATACCCGACTCATCGCGGCCGGCCCTCTGGTCGCTCTGTTCGAGAAAAAGAGGACGCCTTATATAGGGAACTAGCAGCACAACCTCTCCAATCTAGCAGACATGTCGGGCCTTGACTTCGGCGTACGCAGCTCGTCGACTTGGCGGTGACGAGAAGCGTGCTCGCGTCCATGCAGTGACGTGCCCGACATCGAGATCGCATCAGGCCAAATTTGGAAAGATGGGCCACCGGATCAGGCTGAGGAGGCGGCTTTTCATGTTCGTGACCTGCACTGAAGTGGAAGGAAAAGGTTCTGCGCCCGTGTCTAAGAGTATTTGCATCTTCCCATATTACCCGGATATGTGGTTGGGTGCTCTGCTAACCGAGGAGAGGTGGGCTAGTCGGAAAAGCGATAAGATTACTATCAAGATTTACATGAAGTTTCGAAAACCTTATGGCTAGTTCTAAAGGTGTGCCCTCTTGAACGCCCAAGGACTGGGGGATTTGGTTAGAGCGTTCTGTGTCACTCCGTGTTTCAGCTATCACCATAGAGGGGCGTCGATGTGAGAGCCTATCAAACGGTTCTGGCAGTAGTTGGACAGAGTATCTCAGAAAGGGTCAGCTCTTTGATTGGAGGACATCGGGAGAGTGTGTGGGTCGATCAGACCGACAGAGAACAGTCCGCTATTCATCTGCAAAGGGATCAAACTCTGGATTGTCTGACCACGACCGCATGGCCTCCGAAGACGAGCGAGACCCTCTCAAGACCCCTCCTGCCTCCACCAGCGCGTTGCCGCCAGACTTTGATGCCGGCATCAACACCTCTGCAGCCTGGACCGAATCACGAGATAAAGGTCGTTCGCTCTCCGACGAAGAGACAGATCCAAACGATCCCGAGCTTGATTACCTTCAGGTTCCCGGCAGACCTGCTAGGGCCTTGTACCATTTCGAGGGCAAACCGGAATTCCGGGAAGTCCGCGTCAATGCCGGCGATGAGATTGAGGTCATCCGAGAGGAGGTGGGCGACGGCTGGAGTCTCGTCAAGCTCTTCGTTGAAGGAGGCGTAGAACTCGGGCTATTGCCCAGGACATATTACACAGTACGCGTCAATGAGCGTTCAGCCTCTGATACTGACGTGGGCCTAGTTCACTGCGGACTTCGCATCTTCCCTATCCCATGACCAAAGAGACGCATCAAGCTCTTCCATCACACCAAGGGGATCTCCAAGGCAGGATCCCCACCCAATTATGCCCCAGAATACAGGGGAATGGTTTCCAAGTTTCCGCAGGAACCTCATGGGTGGCAAAAGCTTGAATCGTTTTTCAAATTTCGTCACGAGCGGGGCGGAGGAATGGGTTCTAAAAGGCGCCCCAGAGGACAAGGCTCCTCCCCCGGCCCACCACCGGTTGACCAGCGAACCAGACGAAGTTGTCGAAACGACATTCTCCAGGTTCGGTGTCGCCGAAGAGGACATGCATTATGTGGACGAGGGACCTTCGTGGAAGGTCAAGGTCCCGCCTTTCCGTATCCTCGTTCACTCCCCGACGAAACGGACGTCTCACCTCACAGACTCGTACACCGTTTACAGTGTGACGTCCCTTTTCCGACCGCCAGACTCCGAAGCGGACCCCGAGACCGAATCGCACCGAGTGACAGTACAGCGTAGGTTCTCCCATTTCGTTGCCCTCCACACTGCTCTGTCACGCCGCCTCCCTGGGATCGTTCTTCCGCCTCTCCCGGAGAAGCAGTATGCTGGGAGGTTCAGCGAAGCGTTTATCGAAGCAAGAAGAGTAGACCTGGAACGGTACATTGGAAGGGTCGTCAGACATCCGGTGGCTCGGTATGCCGAAGTCCTGACGTTCTTCCTTGGTTGCGAAGATGACCTAGTAGGTCCTTGGTAACTTCAATTCAGATCCATTTCCTAACATACGTCCCCCAGCAATGGAAGCGAGAGATGCCTAAACATCTCAACTTGCCACCTGCCGGCCCCTCATTCTATGCGCACGTATTCCACCCCGCCTATAATCTTGATACCGAGCTTGCAGAGACCGCAAACAGATTTGCAAATCACACTCGAGCAGTCGGGAAGGGTGTACAGGGCTTGAGGAACATTTTTTCTCAAGTTCGCCAGGCAAGAGTCGGTACGTGACTCGGACCTTTACAAGTTAGGGATACACCAACTAATTTGACGACAGAGATGTCGAGGGCAGAGAAGTTGTTATCCTATTCGCTTCTGGCCCTGATTACCTCAAAACCTCTTGCGGCTGCATCAACGACGATCCTAGAGGAGGAAGATGAGATTCCACCCTTGACAGATAGAGGGAAGGGTGCAATGAACAAAGATGGCGCATGGTGCTGGAGGGAGGGATGTACGGGTGAGTTTAAGGGATGTCACAATGACGTGCGCCAGCCACTGACGGAAATGGATCTCCAGATTGCCTCAAGCTGACAAAATCGATGCAAAAGACGGCAGATACTCTTCAAAGCGTAGCGGATATGTATGATGACCACGCTAGAAGAACGCAACTCATGACACACGAAGCTCTGAAGGGCGTCTCACATCCATATACCACATATGCGGTACGCCATCCCTGTCCTAGCCAAGAGAGTCCGAATATGTAATTGAAGCAGTTACCAGCCTATCGTCGATACTCACGTTTCCACCGTGACTCGGTATCACGAAGCCCTAGCTTCCAACTCTGAAGCACACGATGAAATCAGCGCGCGATGCGAAACGGTGCTCAACACGACGATGGCGGAGATGGAGACGTACCATTCTCAGAAGATTGAGGATTTCGAGACCCTCACGAAAGAACATCTCGATGGGGAGATACAACTGTACGAACAGGTATGGTCCCATTATTCACCTCGTCTCTGTTAACGGCCCTCGCTCATCCGGTTGGTTTGCTGAGATCCTGTCAAAGCTGGGAGTTGCCAGAGGGAACTTTGACGAGCCTTGGTATGGTTCTCTGGCCCAGAACCCACGACAACCTTCCATCTTTGAGCGAGAGCTGGAGAATCCACGACTCACCAGCCCGCCACTAACTCAACCAACTCCACACGTCTTCGACTCCGCGCCCATGCGCCCAGTCAGCGTTGCAATCCAGGAGGGGGTGGGACTGTTCCTCAACGCCCCTCGCTCCAGCGTGTTTGGCAAGTTCTGGTAGCCCTCCACACACTGTAACCCGTCTTTTTCGTGTCACGCAAATTATCTACACTCCGGACGTATCACGAATATAGCGGATCCGTGGACTAATTATGCAACTGATCGGTGCGACAAAAACTACAACAGCTACAGCGATGGAGAGATTGTAATGGAGAGGGGGGGGGAACCACAAGGACTCAGGGTTATAGACCTTGATCCGGAAGTATGCCCTGACCGCCCTTGGCAGCGGTCGGGGTAAAGGTGTGCCAGCGGTCGTTAAATCTGACATCTGTGATATATACAAGTAAGCAGTAGACAACAGGGACCACCAACGAAGAGCAAACGCACCCAACGGTCGGCCACCGTACATATAATTTTGGAATTTGGCTGAGTGGAGGGAATGGTGAGACAAAGGAATGTGAAAGAGTGGAGGCACTCACCGATTGCGGTTTCCGCTTCAGGGATGTTGGAAAATTGAACGACACCCATTCCCTTGGAGCGAGTGCCCTCGAAGAGAATTTCTGCGAGCTCGACTTGACCGGTGGTCTCGAAGAGTTCGACAAGATCTTCGTTTGCAGTTGACCACGGCAACTGAATTCACCGGTCAATGACTGTAACACTGGACTCATGACAGGAAAAACATACATTCCGGACCATTATTTGTTGACTGGGCTCTGCATCGAAACCACCGCCAAATCCCCCCCCCCCTCCTCCTCCTCCTCCTCCGCCGCCGCCACCGAACTGGGCGGCAGGGCCGGAGGGAGGGCCAGAATAACCATCCATTCGTAGCCCACCGGCCTGCTGTTGGTCAGGACCAGAGTAGTCTGCGTATAGGTCTTGAGGGAAATCGCGACCAGCACCCTGGCCTTGGAATCCTCCGCGCAGACCACCTCTGAAACCGCCCCGTAGCCCACCACCACGTAGCCCACGGAGCCCTCCACGAAGGCCGCCTCTGAATGTCCCAGGACCACTGAGGCCAGCATAACGATCCTGAAGGTGGGTGAGTGGGTATGCAAGTGTTGTACATCTGCCTCTAACCCACCTCTCGAACTTCCAGCGTACGCCCGTACCAATCAAATCCATTGTACATGGTGATGGCTTGTTGGGCATCTTTTGAGGTTTCGAAGATCACAGTTCCAGATCCCTTTGGCCTTCCATCCGCACCGATGTTGATGTCAGCGCGGATGATGTTACCGGCGGATCGGAAGAGGTCCTTCAGGTCCTGCCAACCAGCTTGGTATGGCAACTGGAAGAGGGGTCGGTCATCGCTATAACGTGAACAAGTGTTAACTACGTACGTTGCCGACGTATAGCTGGTTCCCAGGGTTGGTGCCGGGTTGGCCAAAGTAGTCATGGTGGGGAGGTCGAGGGGGAGGTGCAGCATGCAACCCGCGGCCGGCCATGGCCATACCAATCTTGCCAGGAACGGGAGTGGCACCAAAACGTGACTCATTCTCTCGGTCCTGGAACGAGGTTTACTGAGCTGTGGATCGACCGGAGCGTAGGAAGGTAAACCTACCTCACGAATGAAGACAGGGCGACTGAGCAGAATCTGCTCCGACAACTCGCGCACAGAGCGTTGGGCATCCTCCTGGGAAGCGAATTCGACGATACTATGGAACGGTTAATAAGAAGTGAGTTGTCGACGCCAGATAAATCGTACTCACCCACACCCCTTCGAAACACCAGTAGGAGTGACAAGAACTTCGGCGAATAACACCTCACCAGCTAACAAAACCTCCATCAATCAGCCAACAATCCTCACAACTTTCCAAGACTCCCCAAGAAAACCAGAAAACAATGTGAAACAAGGGCCTCCCCTTCTCTAAGCTCCGCTCATCTCCAAGTCATAGACCTGCTGGCAGCCGCCCTTCGGGTCGATAAACTCGTGCCGAGCCTCGCTTCTCGATGCAACACAGCTACGCGCCTCCGCACATACGCAATACTGCATCTCGCCCCAACCCTCTTTCAAAAAGAACCGAGACAGAAAAAGAACAACTGATTCCACCAAACCCACCTCCCCTCATGAATTCCATCAAATCGCGGTACTTGACATCGTAGCTCAAGTTACCGACGTAGACACGATTTTCTCGCTTGCTTTGTTTGGCAAACTCGACGGCTTCCTCGTGTGGGGCGTTCATGGGGCCTCCAAGGGATCGGGAAAACGCATCAGTCTTCCTGTCCCGGCTGCGCGAGCGAGACCGAGACCGAGTGCGCGAGCGAGTTCGGGACCTAGAGCGGCGAGATCTGCGACGAGGAGAACTCGAACGCCTCCTCGGACGCGATGGGCTACGGCTTCGCCTGCGGCGCTGTAATGACAGACTCATTAGCCACCACATCAAAGACGCACACAGGCAAAGAGACGATACACACATCACGGTCACTACCACCATTTCGTCTGTCCGGTTCCCAGTGGTCATCTCTACCACTACGACGACCGCCTCGTCTGTCGCGGTCCCTGTCGCGATCCCTATCGCTATCCCTGTCCCTTTTCTCCCGGTCGTAGTCTCTGTCCCTGTCGCGCTCCCTGTCGCGCTTTTCGTCCATGTCGTCTTTGTTCTTCATGTCGACATCCATTTTTGTTCTTCTGTCAGCACACGATGACAAATAGAGGGAGAGAGAGGAAGTGAGCTGACTGTGTGGGACCAGGAAAAACACCACTAATGGATCACGAAACACCAGGGTGGCGGCGAGGTCGGAGTTTCAAACCTGCAGCGTTATCTGAGTTTGAAAATTACGGCAGAGCACACCCGTGAAGGGCGTCTTGATGAACCGCGCAGGAAGATATGTACTATAAAAGTTACACACGCGTCTGGTTCATAAAATACTGAAGATTGTCCGGGGCGCAACGTTCAACGACGAAGAAATATACATAAAGAGGATCTCGGAAAACTTTTATGCTGGTCGCAGATTGTCTGAATGGGGCGTCTGAGACGCCTTGCGAACTATTACAAGCCCGGTCATGATGGCGGAGAACCCGAGAACACCAGAGGATGCCGACAACACGAGATTTCTGGCGCTACCTACTCCAGTCAACAACGAGGCGACTACGAACATGTTGAGTGGTACACGGAAAAGTGCGGATAACTGAGAATCAATGCCAATCAGCGGGTGAAATCGCATACAAGCAGAAATGGTTTTACCGTAGCACGGTGTCCATCTGAGATCAGGGTCCCCCGAAGGGTGCCTTGGACTGGATAGTACATTCCCACACAGGCCTCGAATACACAAAACGCTCCGAACCTAACGTACTCGTTGTGTGAGCTCACGCTAGCGGCGAGGGCGAGAGCGCTAGTAGCGCATATGAGAGAGCTGAGTTTGGCATGCAACGTCAGGGATGAATCTCCTTGTTGTCCGGGCCGCATTGGCGGCGGATTGGAGACAATGGCGGTGTATAGAAGCGAGCCGATCATCATAGAGAGCATGAAGGCCGAGAATATGATTCCCAATGGAAGGGTGGCCGTACGTGCAGTTTCTTGCAATGTGGGGACCCAGACAAAGACGAAGAGATACATAGATCCCTCGAAGCAGGTCTGGGTGAGTCCCAAAACGAGCAAGAGAGGATCTATTGAGAGTGAGCATTGTTGAGCGTACCCTGTAAATCTGGCTCACCGGATCTAACGATATTCCAGGCTTGGCCCAGCCTCCGCAACTGAAAGATACCGCCGTCATCGCCGGTGGAAGCCCCACCCCGGTTCTCGTGCCATGTACGATTGATCACAACCCACGCGAGGACGAGCAAAAGGCCGCTAGCAATGAATGGGGACTTGAAGGTAAAGGTGGTCGACACCAACTTATTGCTCACAACACCTGCTATGGCAGCTACGATGCCATTGACGAGGGTCGCACGGGCGAGGGTGTTGGAAAGGGCCGATTGGGGAAGCGCGAGGTTGTTGGATGAAGAAACCAGCCAGGATTCGAACGCAGAGTAGAGGATGGACGTGGATAAACCACCGAGAACACGGCCGAAGAACAGGACAGGTAAGCTGGGAACTGTGATACACATGCATGTGACTGCGTATGTAACACAGAACACCATACAAAGGCGCCTGCGTCCACTGGACAAGGAGAAATCAGTCAGGTGTAGAGACAAGTGGGTGGTGGGTGGTGCTCGTACTGTTGATCAGCCCAAGCTCCGACCAACGGGGCTGTGAGGGCAGCAGACATGAAACCGGTCACGAACAGCAAAGCAACCATTCGTTCTGGAAATGCATACTCTTCGTGGTACAAGGAGTACACGTATGGGCCCTGGAGCCAGTCCGCGCCTGGGGACGGAAGTCAGGCGGGTTGAGATTATTAATGAAGTTGATCTCACCCATTACGATGGCATACACGATGAGGTACTTTCGCGCCAGAGTTGACACGTTGTCTGAGGGACCGTCATGGCCATATTCGAGGTTGTCAATCCGGTCTTTTGGATTGGATTTTCGTGAAAACTTCTTGTCAAGTGCGTAGAAGAAGATAGAGAAGAAGACGAGGATGGCGAGTTGGGACTCATAGAAATCCCACATTGGGAAACGGGAGGCGGAGAATAGTGACTCCGAAGAAACCGGCGCGCGCTTTGGGAGGGGTCACCCGTCACGTGACGAGAATCAGAGGAGAGTCTCCCCGATGGCTGGTGTCCCAGCCCAAGGCCGGGATATTTGGGAAAGAACGGAGAGGGGAAGGGCAGTCGCGAGCGATTTCAGCCCTTTACCACAGGGCCTTTCGTTTCCGCCCATGGTCCCACATAACTTCCCCCGCCGTCCCACTGCTGGTGACACTGATTGCAACGTGTTATTTTTGGCCCACACGACCGCCCCGTCGAGTTGCAGCAGATGATTTTTGTTCATCCATCAGGTTGTTGCGATGCCAGACACTGTTTCGTTCAGGTTAACGTTTGATGGAGGGTTCGTGATCCCGCTCCAGCATTGGGCACTCAACACACTGGCCACCCACCAAGCCCTGAGAGATACATGATACAATCAGCATCGAGTCCACTGGCTCTGATGAATACTGCCCATGGCGGTCGGCGACGACCTCGGCGACCACTAGTGGTCTACAACTGCCCCTGCGACGGCGGATAAAAGGAGGGGGGCGATGATCTACTACCGCTATCCTGACCCGCCCTCTCCCCCTCTCTCTCCACCATGAGCAAATTGACCTACACTTCGCTGGACGAGGTCGACCAGGTCAGTGCAGCGTTTTATTCCACAGAATCCATCAATATCGTGACCTCCCGTAATCTGCAGACTCACGCCGCCCTCCGCGCCGGCTACAAGTCCGGGAAAGCCAAGTCGATCAAGTACCGCAAGCACCAACTGCTCCAGCTTGCCTATCTCTTGCAAGACAACAGGGAAAGGTTTAACGAATCCATCAAGAATGATCTTGGTCGATCTCCTATGGAGAATGAAATGTACGTCAACTCGCCAAGCATTCGCCAAGCAACTCACCCCCACCAGACTCGAGACCTTTGTGTCGCTCGCGGAGATCAAACAGAGCTTCGATAATGTTGAGAAATGGACCAAACCAGAGCCTGCTCCCCTTTCTCTCTACTCTTTGACCGCCCCAAAGATACGCAAGGAGGCCAAGGGCGTCGTCCTTATCTTCGTACCCTATAACTATCCAATCTTCTTGTTGATGAGCCCCATTGTGAGCACCATAACCCGTGTACAGTGCCTATCAATCCTCACGTGTTCTCAGGCCGGCGCCATCGCAGCTGGAAACGCCGTTTGCGTTAAGACCTCGGAGCTTCTTCCCGCTACGAGCTCCCTTATAGCCGAGCTTTTCCCTCAATACCTAGACCAGGACCTGTATCGGGTGGTGACTGGTGACATTCCTGTCGCAACCAGGTTGTTAGAGCTGCGGTGGGATCATAGTCAGTCACCACCAATCTAACGCCATGGAGGCCGCTTACACCTCCTGCAGTTCTGTACACAGGCTCCGGTCGGGTGGGGAAAATTGTTGCCGCAGCGGCCGCAAAGCACTTAACGCCAGTAACTCTAGAGGTGGGGGCCTAAATCCTCTCACTTTTGTCCTAGCATCTGACCCTCCCGTAGCTCGGCGGAAAGAACCCCACTATCGTCGACCCCAAATTCGATTTGAAACTTGCCGCGAGGAGGATCTTGTGGGGCCGCCTCTCGAACGCTGGCCAGGTAGGCAGCTCCTTTGGCTTTCGCCAGACAGTGTACGATGAAGGACTTCGGTAGACCTGTACTGCCCCGGAGTATGTGTTGGTACCAAAGGAGGGCGAAGAGGCGCTCATTACTGCCATGAAAGAGATGTGGGTCGGCTATCTGGCTTGCCATATCCCGACCGGGATGACTGACGGCAGGTTAGATTATTGGAATTCTTCCCCGAGGGGATTTCAAAGGGGTCCTTTGCTCTGGCTCCTACCGATGCGTACTTTGCTCGAGTAAAGGGATTGTTGGACAACACCAAGGGAACCATCGTCTCTGGTGGGGGAACAGATCCATCGACAAGATTCATTGAGCCCACAATCGTTCGTGGAATTTCGCCCGATGACTCATTTATGACCGAGTGAGTTGGGCCGTCCCAGACATGTATTCGACCATGCTAACATCGGCTTGCAGGGAAATCTTTGGTCCCATCCTGCCGATCATCGCAGTCGAGAGCTTTGACGAGGCCATTGAGATCATCAACGCCAGGCATGCCTCTTTGCATGGCATTATCGTCCCATCATTGCGTCTGACGAGAATGACAGGGAACACCCCCTCGCCCTCTACGCGTTCACGAATGACATCAAACTTAAGGAGAAGAGTAAGTCTCCACTGGAACAGCCATCGGAATGAGTCCTAAACAGCCCAACCAGTCTTCGATAACACCCATAGTGGCGCCTGTGTTCACAACGACGTGATCATGCATGTATGTGGTAAGCGTCGTCGTGCAGTTCTTACTTGGGGTACATTCCAATATGGCCACAGTTCCTGGGTTACCCTTTGGCGGTGTAGGATCCAGCGGCTGTGAGTCATGATAAACGCGTCTCCCATAAATAATGTCTCACTTGTCGGGCAGATGGAGGAGCACACACCGGAAAGTACTCCTTCGACTTGTTCACTCACTTACGAGCTACCATGAGTGTGCCAAACTGGTGCGGTTCGGTACCTCACTCGTGTCAATCAAACGAGCTCATCTCTCGGATTTAGGATGGAATTCGTTCTGAATTCTCGGTACCCACCATTCACAGCACGGAAAGTCAAGCAGGTGGAACAGAGTACCATGCCCAGCTTCCCTCCAAGAGACAGTGTATATGCCGAGAAGCAACAGTCGCTCAAATGGATTATCATCGCAGCCGCTGTCACCGTCTCTGTTTGGTTCGCTTTCCGCCCATTCGACCTGTTCTGAACTACTGTGGGTTTCACCACTCTACGTGCTTTGTCGTTCCGCT
>Ga0307517_10011928_pt1 | contig 11998 bp, 13 predicted proteins | sample 23_EM_MG_FD_194515 | JGI IMG/M metagenome (GOLD analysis project Ga0307517, IMG submission 194515) | Populus trichocarpa ectomycorrhiza microbial communities from riparian zone in the Pacific Northwest, United States - 23_EM | ecosystem: Host-associated > Plants > Roots > Unclassified | place... | reverse complement strand
ACACATGATCTCAATCATCTGCCACGACGCGTCGCGTTACATACACACATACCTCTGAAGAGCATCCGCAGGGCATCCCAGAATTGAGAAAATAAATAAGATCCAAAATTTAACGTTTCGAAAATCTCATCTACGCATCCAACCCCATAACATCTGTACCATACGGACACACCACCTCCCACGCCAAAGTCAACACAACCGTCCGCTGCACCGGCACCTCGCACACCCACCCCAACTTGCCTTCTTTCCCCAACAAGCTGGGATCTGTATCAGGATCGTCCGCCCCATCCCACTGCACCATCACTTTGGTACCCGCCGCCTCACTGATCTTGACCGCCTCGGGGATTTTGAATACACCTTTCTTGTCTAGGGCGGGAAGAACTAGCGGGGGAGAAGTGAGGTTGACAGTGATAGTGGAGTCTTCAGAGACGGGGAACTGGTCAAGGACTTTGAGTGATGTGATAGGGTTTGGTTTGGTGTTGAACACGGAGATGCGCTGCTCAAAGATGTAGCTGCAGGTTTTGCGGGTAAATCCTGTGCGGTTGACCTTGCGGGAGCGGGGGTGGTAGGTTATGCGGATAGAGGGGTCGATTCTGGGTTGGGAAAGGCGGTTAGGAAAATGATATTTGTATATTTGTTTCTACTCACCCAAGTGGGCAGTCGAAGCTTTCTTGAGGGCTGACAGCGGGGACGTCGGAGCGCGATATGAAGCCCCCATCAACGTAAACGCTGGCAATGCCGCTGAGAAACGTGTATTCGGATTCATTCTTTATTTTTGCCTGCATACCAATAAGTCCGAGAAAGATATATAAAACTGAAGAACCTACGGTAAGATGGGCTTTGGGACTCTTCTTTGGCACCGAAATCCAGGACATCTCCGCGTCGAGCTCGAGCTCTGTGATAGTGACGTTGTGAGATGCGCCGTCGCTGGGAATGGTTATTAACCCCGGAATACTGAACGTTGCGGTGATATCGCCTTTCGACGACACGACAACGCCGCGGTTGCGCATGGGTAGTGCGGCATAACATATGAGCTCTTCTTCGTCAACAGGCGGTTCATAGAAGTTTAGCGTTTGCTTCTCCAGCTTTTTCGACCCGCCACCCCCTCCAAAACTCATTCCGCGTGATTTCGATTTCCTTCCTCCAACGGAACGGAACACCGGGGGTCGGTAAACAGATAATGTCCAGGGATGGAGTTCTGGAATACTGACGCCGAAACTGGGGGTGACGGTTTCAAGCGTCAGAGGAGTGTCGTCCCATGCCTGAAGTTCAGGTTAATACGTGGGTGAATAGATGAGCTGCAAATCATGCGTACTTCTCCCGTGCTCTGTTGGATTGCAGCCTTGTAGATAAAGGTAACTGGTTTCTCCTTGGTATCCGTTTTCACATAGATATCGTAAGTCGCGTCCCATGTCGCGTTGTTAACACCTACAGACAAATGGGGCGTTAGTATCAGGAGAATTTGAAGGAGCAAAACAACGACACACCATATATGAGAACCACCTCGACCTCACGATCCCGTTCCGCGAAGACGGTGATGGATACCTGCTTGTAGAGGTTGTCATCTACCGTCATCTCTCCTAACATCTTCCTTTCCTCCTCAATCGCCTTGGTGAGTTCCTCGAGCTTCTCTTCCAAACCTAATAGTTTCTCGTCCAAATTTTCCGCCACAGCAGTAATACCTTGTTGCACCTCCCCAAGATGCAATGCTTGTACATGCTGGACGTCCAGACTCCCGTGGAATGTCTCGATTGAGGCAATGGCTTTCTGGCAGCGAGTGAGAGTTTTTTCGAAGCGCGTTTTCTGCGAGAGCAAGTCTTCGAGCTTGGGGGAAGTGGTTGTGGGAGGGACCACCTTCATATCCGAGATGGAAACCTCATGAATGGTGCAAGGACCATGGCCCTCGACTCTAGATCACAAAATTGTAAAATTAAAACGAGGAACATTGGGACTGACACACCTCAACGACTCTTGTAATAACACATTAGGCAAACCCGAAATGATCACTTTGTTGTCTCCTTCTTTCAGCTGGGGAGTGCAGACGCGGGTAATTTCAGCTAGCCCATTGTATAGGCTCACGTTTGTGATTTTGCTGTCGGTGATAGAGGCGAGCTCGACCACGTTCGTTTTGAGGGGCGGGGATTTGGCCATTGGGGAGCGAGTTGAGAATGGGTGGGGTTTAAATAAAAGAGAAGGGATTCAATTGGAAGCCAAGAAAGGGACATCGTTTCTGCGTTTTGAATGGACATGCAGGGTCCTGACAACCTGGTGGGATAATCGTGGTGGCTGTAATGAGGATCGGGTTGTATGTAGATGCCATCAATTCCCACAGAAAATGGGCAGTTGAGCGTTGAATGGCTGTAGAGCTGAGTGCAGTTGGTTTTGCAAGGCAAATGGCGTGAATAGGACCGTCTGACAAGCTTTTCTGCCCTGTTCAACTGGGCAACTGGCTAGGAAAAATAACATTGGGTCGGGCCAAAATAATATGTAAAGATTAAATATTGCGCGTGTTTTTTCTCGGTATTTATTTTACAATATATCGCCCATATTCATGCACATCGATTAGAGCTTAAAAAACACACCTGTAGAGTTGAGATCATGATTTCGTAGAGACAGTGCCCGAATCCAAGCGTTTCGCAAGTTCAGCCTCTCGGTGTTCGGATTCCTGGCGCCACTCAGCGCCCTTCCACCAAACTAGCATCGTGAGGCCACCAGATATGAGCTGAGTACTCGCCAAGATGGTATACATCCACCCTGAAAAGTAAAGTATGAAATTCGGTTCAGAAATAAACATTCTCCCTTAACAAACCGTCACCAACACCATCCTGAGAGGTGGAAGGGTTTCAGCCATCAACAGAGAATGCTCAATTTGTTCTCACCTGCAGTGGGACAGCGATCTCAGTTACGATAAACGCTGCCATGCCACGAAAGGCACTGTTCGTGGCCACAGCCGTTGAGGAGCGTCCGACATTGGCATCCACAATATATGTCAGTGAACTCGAGTAAATCAAACTGCACGAAAGGTCAGACTGAAATTTCTCCCTCGATGAAGAATTATCAACGTCTTACATCGAAAAGAAGCCTGCAAAGAAGAGGAAGACACAAATAGCAGCGATATGGAGATGTTTCTCGCAGATCCATCCAAATGCAACCACAGTGGGCGGCAAAAAGATGACACCAACAACCGTGCTTCTCAAGCGCATCTAAGAAAGTTCGTGAGTACCCTCAAGCGTATGGGACTCGCAGGCTCACCTCGGGGTCGCCCTTTCCTCCGCTGGCTGCTGTCAACTTCTCGAATTCATAATCTGACCAGCGCCCTCCGAGTACACTCCCTGCAACACACCCTGGAAGCGGAATACAGTTCAAAGGAGTCCGAGAAATCGCTAGTATAAACGACAAACCAATGCCATAAGAAAGTGTTACGAGACCAATTTTGAGTGGAGTGTATTGATAAGATTTGGCGAGAGTGCGTGCTGTGGTATATACCACTAGGAAATTGAAAGAGTAAATAAGACCTAAGAGAACATTTAATTAGTACATTTAAAGCGCTTCCAGAAAGCGGAACAGACCAGTGGACAAGAGGATGAGGAAATTATTCGTCCTTCGAATCACGAGCAAAAGGGGTTTGAATGGATTGACGTCGGTAAGAGAGAGAGTAACAGTGGGTTGAACATCGGTGGCGCGCTCCCTCTGGGTTTCTTCAGTACCCATGTTCTCACGGATCTTCTCAATTTCAACGTCAGCCTTGTTGGCCTGAAGGCAGCAGCTTCCGAAGGTCGATGATTCGCCCGGGTATGACAGGGGAAGCAGTGCTGCAGAACGTAGACGTTGTTTCAAGATGTTTTGGTATGTGAGGCTGCGTTCGCGTCTAAAGGTATCGTGGAAGAAGGTAACGAAGAAAGCGAATATCAATCCGGCAAGGATGGAGAGGAACCAAAATATCGCCCTCCAGTTCCAGATATTAGTGAGGACACCACCAAATATGGGGCCGAGAGCCTATGCGTGGATGTGATAAGAAAACGATGTGGTAAACTGAAGAGGAACTTTACCGGTCCAAGTACTAATGAAATATAATATATTCCGACCTGTACAGGTAGGTCAATGATTCCGCTCTAAGCAGAGGTTCAAATGGACTTACCTTCTTACCTCGTTCGGCGGGGTCAAAAATATCTGCCAAGGTTGCGGCGCCAATGGCAACCACTGCACTTAGTCTACAAAGGAGTTAATTAGGAACAATATCAATATCGTGACATGACGGACACATATTACATACCCAATACCTTGGAGACAACGGAACCCAATTACTCTTCACGGTTTATAAGCATCGTGCATTCTAGAGCCCCGATGGATGACTCACGATCCAATATTTTTACTGAGGGCAGCCGCAACCGAACCCAGTGTAAACAAAGCCAGAGAAACCACGTAGACGAGCTATCGTATATGAGGTATGAGAGGAAAGAAAGGTAAGAAGAGCCCCCTCCGGCTCACCTTGCGACCTTTCACCTCACTGACGGCGCTCCAGAGAAGAGGCATCACCCCTTGAAACAAAATGAACAGAGAAATGCTCAAGCTAAACTGCGAGCTAGTGGCAGGTAAGTCTTTCTCCATTTCCTCCACGGCGGCTGCATACAATCATGAGAAAATGCCTGTGGATGTCGTTGACGAGTTATGCTTACGATTCTGGATATTAGCAGCCAGTGAAGCGATCATGGAGGCTGATGAGATGAGTGCTAAGCTGACATTCTAGCATGGAAGGAATAAGTTGCCCAAACTTTGATAGGAACGACCAGCCTACCTTTCGAAGCGGCGACCAGGCACGGGGATCGTTCTTGACCGGAACATGTTCGATATCATAGGTGAGTTGTGGTGGTGGGTTTGCAGGAATGTTCAACGATTCAGAGGGTTCCGTTGAAGATTTTACAAGCTGGAGCCCGCAGCCTTCTGGGGGATGAGAGCGGGTTTCGGTCGTTATCGTCGTGCTTAGCTTTCCGGACATAGTCGAATCGCAGAGTCTTCGTGAGCCGAGAGTGGCACAAGGAAGGTTCTCGAGTCGTTAATGGCAAGGAATGGCGGCCATTCCTCGAATTTGGATTTCCTGTTACCGTAAAGAGTCCGTGAATTTATATAAGAATCGGCATCGCTGTTCCCCACGAGTCAGTCCCCCTTATGGATACACAGCAAGGAGGGTCGCTCAGTCCAGAGCCCGAAGACCCGAAACATGAAATGGTCAAAAGGGGTGATCTCAGTGACCGGTTGTTGTTCCGTGCGGCAAGTAAATGCCGACCACCATGTCAATTCATGAGCACAATTGCCTCCACGTCTCGACTCAACATACGGTGGTGGCACGACACGGGGACAAAGGATGTTGCCTGGTTTGCGAATTTGGAAGGGATTTGGAAGGGATGAGATATTTTGCACAAAGATTCAGTGGTTCGGTCAATGGGGTGTGTAGGGGGTTCCGGAATTCGATCCCGTTCTATCCTGTTGCGCATGACATTAGATTTGAGCATACGGCTTCTCACGACGAAAATAACCTCCAGCATGATGACCTATCGGGCGGTCGAACGGCATTCTTCAGCAGGGGACCGGAAGGACCGCCGTGAAAGTTTCTGCGTGTGTCGACTCTTGTCGGTCCTGGACTTACTCTGTGTGAATGAAAGGAGGTAGCGGGCTCTGCCGGTTGTCGGCCTGATTTATAGGACGAGAGACCTGGGGCGAGTTTTTAATGGGAAATTGCAGACTGTTGGGAAGAGGAAAAGGAGAGGATGGGATGTAGGTGGGTCAAATCTTCATGGTATTTCCCGATCGGCGATAACCTTATGAAGAGATAGAATAGGCGACCTTCTGTAATTCACCATATGAAGAGTATCCCATTAGTTTGTTTACGAAGATAGTCAGGCCCGCGTAAGTAGTATTGGCGCCGACGTGAAGTCCTTCCAATGCGGGTGATTTTCCTGCGCCTCCCCTGAACCTATAATCGCCGCCTTTACGCTGCGCAATTCACTATGTAATCCATCGCCGTACGCAACAGTGGTCATGTATTAGCTTACTTCGTTATATCTACAATTTGCGGTATACTACTGTCCGCCAGCTCTACCTGTTCAACTGGGAGCGTCAAACTTTTATCTCGCGCACCCTGTATATCCCAATCAGCAATATCCCAGTTGAAGTAACTATTTGTAAAATCCTCCTCTTGATTGCCCTCGTCATCGTCATCGTCATCGTCATCGTCATCCTCGGCATCACTCTCTGTGTCATCAGCTTCACTGCGAACAATCTCAGAGCCGTTATGCTCCTCGGGGGTGGACACTCCGACAGGAGTCCAATCAAGAGGACCTTTAGCATCCTTTCCGCCTACCTGTCCGACCAAGTCAGTGAATTGCCGTTTCAATTCCACATAGTCCGGGATATGATCGTATTTAAGCCCGCGACTGTAATCCAGCAAGCTAGCGAATTCAGGTGGAAAACTAGCCCCAATTTTTTCACCAGAGGCTGCCGCTTTTGACGCCTGAATTCGTTTCATGCGCTTTTTCATTGACTCGCGGTGAGAGTCGGGAGTTCTCCAAGGGAGGCCACCGCGCAAGAGAAAAAAGGCGGTGTAGGCGAGGGATTCGAGATCGTCGCGCGGTCCGAGGTCTATTAATCTTTTAGTGAATTCAAGCTCCTTTTATACATATGTAAGAGAACTAACTACCCACCGATGCCATCGTGCGCGTTGAGACTTGCCCAGTCAAGTGTTCCGACGATATGCATTGATTCTTTCAACGGGTCATACCTAGTTGGTGGAGCAGACTTAACGCGTCCGGAGATACCAAAATCAATCAGGACGATCCTCGATGGATCTGTTCGCGAGCAAAGCACATTATCTGGCTTGATATCCCGATGAACTAAACCGTGTTTGTGAATATGCTGCAAGGCGGAAAGCTATAGCAATGTAAACGAAAGCAAGTAGGGTGTGTAGCTCGAGTAAAACACACAGACCATTTGAAGAACGACGCGCCCAACAGTTGTTATAGCTACAGGCCCAGTAGCGCAGTCCTTAATGCTGGGGCCTAAGAGCTCCATCGCTAGATACTCAAAATGAGGCAGTTGACCATATCCATATATCCCTGGGATGGCCGGATGCGTTTGGAGGAGGTGAAGTATCCTGCTTTCGTATCGAAGGATGGTGCGCTTGACCCTCTGCGATACGCGGGATTTCTTGAGAGCGACTGTTTGCCCCGAGTTTGTTTCTACGGCTTGGAAGACAAGACCCTGCGGTGGCATCAATGAGGAACAGGTAGAAATGTATCAAAGTAGCTCACGTATGCACCAGTTCCGAGAACTTGGGCAAGGCGGTAGGTCTGGGGTGGGGACATGGCGTCGTAGACGTTGGGCGGCGGCAACTCGCGAACGAAGTTTTGATCAGAACTCAATCTTACGTGGGAAGGAGGACGTGGGAAGTGGAACATCTCCGCTAACATCTGGGTTTTCACACACTCAAGACAGCCATTTGCAAAACGATAATTCTGTACTAGCTTTATTTGTTCTTGGAGCCAACTTGGAGCATATACTAAATCCAATTACATAACTGTCTTTTTTTCTCTCGAGCCGTGGAGTCAGGACTCCAACAAACAAAGCCAATTAAGATGATCAAAGGAAGCGCTGATTCTATCGTTTTGTAAACGGTTGTAATCGGGGGATAATCTTGCAAGTTCTAGCGGGTATAGATAGAAGATGGACACATAAATAACTAAAACTCCCCTCCGAAGCGTTCAAGTTGTACTGTCGTCCCCTTGGCCATCCAAGTCGACGTCACCTCAGACGTCTTAAATACCCTCTCCCGCCCACATCATGTCCTTCGAATCAACCCCACTTAAGGACCTCGCCGTTGGAGACATAATTTATGTCGATGTAGCCATTAATAGAGCTGACATGGCCGACCCCAATTCCAAGTCGACCACCGCAAAAAAGTTCGTCACTCCTTCAGTTCATTCATACCTCTCTCAAGCTGATCAATTGTCTCCCAAGGATAAGAAAAGGTGACAAGGTCACTCGGCTTGCCGTTGTTCTCGTCGCAGGCTCCTCGAGTGTGGAGGTGACCTACCTTGCGACCTTTGCAAGGTCCACCGTACTCCCTACTTCGTTCACTGATAAGTCGATGTGGTATCCCATATCGCCAGCGACGAAGGAGAGCACTCATGAGCCCCTCCCCGCTCTTCAGGGCAGTGAGGCTCAGTGGGCTTGTCTGCGTGAGAAACAGATAATCACAGACGACCCGGTTGGTTGATTATTTCCATTTCGTCTAGTCAACATTCACGACGTTTTATGCAGGTGAAAAAGGCAACGAATCTTAGCATGAGTAAAGCCTCGGCCGACCTCATCCGCGCCGCTATGAAAGCTTAAGAACGTCAGTGCAATGAAGGAAGCACTCCACCTACCATGTATAAGTAGTTCCGGTCCCCATTTCTTTGTTATTCCGTTCCTTCTTTATTAGTTCTCTTTACACAATTCGTTTTCTTCTCAGATTGACTTGTCTCGATTATCTTCGTTAATACGACTTGGCTCTAGTTAGTACAAAAGATGGCTTAGTTGTACTTTCATGCCCCAGTGAATATCAGATCTTCATACTGTTCTATCGTTCGCTCATCTCATCTCATCATGTGGCAGACGCCATGATAGTACCCCCTCTGCAAAGCCGGCCTGCAGACATTATGACAGGTCAGACTGCAGGGCTTGATGTCCATTTAAAAGTAGGTAAATTTAATTGAGCAAGGGCCAGGCGTTGTCAGTCTGTTCGCCGTACCCGGAAGATATACTTGCAACCGTGAGTAATTCCCGAAAATTTTCTAACATTGTTGGTAACATTTTGCCTCCCAGACCGATGTTTAACACGCTGTGATGTCCGCACTTGCAAGTCTCGACGGATCAAACTCGACCGCCAAGCCTCTCGACTTCAACTTGTCAGTGAACGCTCGTCTTCCGCTAGATCAATAAAGTATCTTTGTATCCTTCGGACTCATCATTGATTTATTCGGGCTCCTTGTCACCTTGTGCTTGGACCCAATCTACCTTCCTTCACATTCCACTGGGTGTTACCTTTCCTTTTCCTTCTTCAGAATCCCGTATATTAAAAACCTGTAAAAACCTACTTGTAAACTTAGATACAGTAGTGAAAACGTCCCCACCAAATGTCAAGTCTCTTTTCTCTCGAAGTTCTTAACGTTTACATAAGGCATGATTGAAATACACTACAACAAACGTTAGCCATCACACACATTTCATACACAGACCCTGATTTAAGCGCCCGCTCCCTGCCAAGCACCGTACCTCACCATACTGCTGAAGCTCCCATCACTGCTGATCTCGGATCTGGAGATCTTTAGTATCTACCAGGTCTCAACCCGCAAAGTCCCAGCGGCCGTGCCGATGATATGCAAATGGAATCCACTTCGCTCGATACTGATGGAAAAGTAAAAAAAGGCGGATAGGGCATCATTGTGCCCCGTTTGAAAGTAGGCAAACTTATTTAATTAATGATGAAGTATTCTTTCGAGTTGACAGCCTTCTGAGGTTTGTGCGCAAGAAAGAAATCATCGCTTTCCTCCTTTCCCCTAGTCCTGTTTTTACCACGCCCTCCGAACCGCGTCAGAAAATTGTTATGTAATCTTCGGAGTTTCAATTACCGTCGCGTCCATTCGACGCGACGAAGTAAATCTTTCTAAATTTATTGGAGACCAAGTGTATACATTTAGTTCAAGGAGCACTAATTTAAAAATTACATTGAGAAGACGGGATTTCGTTGTCCATTTCACGGCAGTGGGTTTGACAAGAGGATGATATCACATGATCATCAGCCTTGGCACAACCAGTTATTCTCCCATATCATCGTTTTATCTCCTCAAATTTCAACACAATGTTCACTAAAGAATTTTAAAGAACTCTCTCTGCAAAATCTGTCAAAATTTGTTCTCCTTATCTCGTTAGGTGAGCGCGTCTAAAATTTTAAAGTCCGAAGATTACATAACAGCTTTCTGACACGGTTCGGGAGGCGTGGTAAAAAAAAACAGACTTCATATACTTATCGTGAACCGTAGGGCACTTCACATATATCGCAGTCTGGCTAGGAGAGACTAGGGGAATTGTGCCAAGAACATGTGCCACGCATCTTTACCTTGAACAGGACGTACTTGCAGATATTTTCTCGTGAACTGAAGGCTTCTGCAATGGAATCCACAGCGCTGGCAATCATGGTGCGTCTCACGTTTATTTGTAACCATCATATCCATTCATTCGTTTTTCAAAGTTGCTTTTATTTATTGTTCTCCAAGTCGCCTTATACGACGTAGGGAACCTCACTTCCTGGCCCGATACCACTCCTAGCACTGCATACAAAATTTTCTCTTTCCAGCGCTCTCGCCCTCGATGGATTAGGTGCCATGTTTGCATTCACATCCGCAAGCACTCTGTTTAAATCGGTGAATGAAGCCAATACGATACGCAAGACTGAATTCAACGTATGCAGCGTCGTATCACTAGCCCTCAACGCATTAGAGCTTCCAGGTTCTGGCGCGGCAGAGTGCCGTAAGATCCCGGACGATCTGCGCAAGCTCCTGTGTATCAGGGACCACTCGCACATCAACTTCCGTATATATGCGGTCACCGTTTCTGGCATGCTCTTATTTTTGGTGTCATTCTGTACTTCCGTGGTTACGACACAACTTGTGATGGTATGGGTGCCGGTGATGGTGTTCACAATTTCGATGGCGATCTTTTTTAACAAATTGCACTCCCACCCGGACATATTGGAGAAACTGCCGAAGTTTATGTCTGACTGGATTGCCCAACGAAAAACCAACATTACAAGTTTGTCTAATTCTCTGCAAATTCTATGTCAACATTTTAAATTCTACACTTTCCAATTCTGTTTTGAAATATTTTACTTTAACCAGCGGTTCATTAAACAAAAAGGCATTTGTAGCCGCCCGTCAGCCAGCGAGTACCTCAGGTGGAAGGATAGAAAATGAGATAATGGGAACCACTGCTGGTCATATGGGAATTCGCACTGGACTTCACAATTTGGATCTTATTCGGCCATTCAAGTCGTCTGTCCCCGTCGCGCAGAATACCTTTGCTTATCATCACTTCCAGTCACTGTGTCGCATCAAGTTCTTGTTGCTGATGCGTTGCATTACTATTAACTGCTGTCAATAGGGATCTTACCGGACGGTGCTAGGTAAAGGAGGACCATAGAATGGAAGGATGTTGGGGCAACACTGGGCGGAGTTCAAGTATTGGTTCGTGGAGAACCGCTTCATTGATTTGGCGGAAATGGTCTGTGAGTTTGAGCAGTGTCTGCCTGGAAGAGCTGATATTTCAAACTCTGGGAGATGTGCTGGCATTAGCCAGGGCTTTGGCAGTTGGAAGTCATTCCGCAGAAACCCAAATACCAAGCCAAAGGGGCTGAGGGATCTGTCGGGTTATAACAGCAGCTATAATAATTTCTGAGTTGAGCTTGTCTCTCAATTGGAGGAGGTCGCAGCGGGATGCGATTTCGGATTTCCCTAACAGTGACAAAGAAAACATCAGGAAGCGTAGGCGCCGAATGAGAGATGTTGGGCCTTACCTTTAGTCCCAGAATATCAACCACCTCGCAAAAGTGCTGCGCGAGCAGGTTGCGTCATGGAATGTCAAAGACGGCGTTCTTTATATTGCCAGTTCTGGCACGTACACACAACTTGAAGGAGAGAATAAATAAAACAGTAAACGATGTGATAGGGTGACCTGCCCCACGACCACGTGACCTATCCGTAGATACATCCTGTACGTCGTTAGACCCAGCACTACCACTTCTACGTGCTTCCCAGAGCCAGCGACCAGCTCGGGGCACCTCGGCCTACTCCATCTTGGTGATGAGAGTGCTCTTCGTACTTTAACACGCGTTTTCTCTCACCACTGTCAGCATTTCCCCAGCTCACTGCCACATCATCAGCCAGTGCCTTCTCAAGTTCTCCAGCCG
>Ga0307517_10011927_pt1 | contig 11999 bp, 4 predicted proteins | sample 23_EM_MG_FD_194515 | JGI IMG/M metagenome (GOLD analysis project Ga0307517, IMG submission 194515) | Populus trichocarpa ectomycorrhiza microbial communities from riparian zone in the Pacific Northwest, United States - 23_EM | ecosystem: Host-associated > Plants > Roots > Unclassified | place... | reverse complement strand
GCTGATGCTCGCTCTTGTTATTAAGTATCTCATATAAGCTATAAATTATGATTGGAATTTGAGACCGTTCGTTGATAATATGCTTAAACAATTATAATTATAATTCTAAGAAATATTAAAAGAGATCAGGGTTTGCTCAATGCAGTGCGCATTGTGCACTCTTGCAGCTCCCTCTTGATTCAAGATTTTAACTTCCTTTTCGTTCTCTTTAGTTTACAAGATTTCTAGCTCTGTTTCAGAATTTTATTTTGTTTACTTTTTAGTTGTTAATTAAAAGAGAGATAAGTTGTTGGATTATGGATGAAGAGAGAGAGAAGGAGAGTACTTTTTACTCTTTATATTGCTGGAAAAAAAAAAATTGGGTCTTGATAATTTTTTTTATTCAGGTTGATTTTTTATTTTTTAGTCAATTAAATAATGATTTGGGACTTGAAATGAGTTTTTTGAGGTGTTTTGGATGGTGATTCAGAATGACATGTCATCTTTAATTTTTTAAAATTAAAATATATGAGATAAGTAACGTGTCTTTCACCCAATTCACAGAAAAAAACCAAGTGCACATGCATGCCATTCTTTGTTGGGTTAGAAACGGGTCCACTAGGCTTAGACTCCCGGTTCATTAATAAAGATCCTTATTTATTTTTAAAAATTCTTATTAAAATTCATGTAAATAAAATTATTTTATTAATTACCATTCAATTTTGAATTTATCTTAAGAAGATATTATGGCATTTTTTTTTTATCATATTAACAATCCTTTTTTTTTATATATTTTGGACAATTGTTCTGGGATACCTGGAAGGACTCTAACCTAAATTTTCAAGATCTAATAAGTTTTATTTTGTAATATATAATTCCTTACAAATACACGAAGATAGCTTGTATCTTTCGAATTATGAAAATATTTGCGAGGGACTGTGTAGAAATAGAATGATAATAATAGTGTAATATTTCATTTCTTTTTGGAAAACTAGAATTAATTAAGAAAATCAAAACTTCATGTTCGAATACAATATTTATTTATTTATTTATTGAAAACGTGAAGTTGAGAGCATTGCACGTCGATTTTTCTTTTCAGGATTGTGCCTTTGGCTCAAAACTTTTCATCTCGTACGGGAAGAAATCATTAATTGAGCGGATACAAGGTCAGATGATGTGTTCTCAGAGCAGTAAAGTTTTGGGCGTGAGCTCCAAAACCACAGAAAGACTAATAATGAGGAAATTACATGGAATTCAACACTAGCATCAGAGTTCATTCTTTTACTTGTGAGAAATTTAGGCTCCGGTTCTTCTGGTTTTTTTAAAATTATTTTTTAATTTTTTTTATATTTGTTTACCCTTAAAAAATTTAGTTGATTAGAAATACATTCCGGTCATTGAAAAGTTTACCTGGTTTCTGGAAAAATATATTTTTTTTTATTTTGAATGGAAAATATTTTTTAGAAATTGTGATAAATTAAAAAATATCTTTTTATTTATTGATTATATTTAATTTGGTTCTCAACCTTTTTTATTGCTATATATTTTGTTTTGAATTCTTGTTTTTTTTTTTTTAATTTCTTCCCTTAAAATCTGAGTCAAACACTAAAAAATATTTTTTAATTTATTTTTTATGATATTATCAAGTATCATCAAAATATAATTTACTTTATAAAAATTCATTTACTATAAAAAATTACTTTTATTAAAAAAAACTATTTTTTCATTAAACAAACAAAACACTAAAAAGTAAGGTGAGGTGAAGACACAAACTATGCCATTTGAAATCAGTGGGCTCCATAATTAAAAAGTTGATTACGAACATGACATTGGTATCGAAAGACCAACTAAACCCATACAAGATTATTAAAAATATTTTTTTTGACAGAATAAAAAAAATATAATATAAATTTAAATTGTAAAATTATAAGTAATTTTTTAACTAATTATATATTAATAATTCCAATCAAAAAATTAAATTACATTAAAATCTGATAAAGTGAGTCAACAATATTGTAATCAACGAGTTATCTAAATAAAATTAGAGGGATAGATAGTATTCAAAATTAAACAAACCCCTAAAAATTTAAATTAAAAATAATTATTCAAAAATAAATAAATAAAGAAATAGAATAATAAAAAAAAGTCTTTATATTAATATTTCCCTATAGATTTTCAGCTCTATCCAATGTACAGTTTGAAAAATATGCTTAAATTTACAAAACTGATCAGCAGACATTTTAAGGTCAAATTTAGATATGACTTGGTTCATATTATAAATTTAATAAACTCGTAAAATCAGACCGATTTTACCGAGTTTACCGATTTTACACCAATTAAATCTGATTTTATTAATTTTCAAGTTTTTAATCTGATTTTGTACATTAAATATATATTAACTCATAAAATTATGTAATTTTAAGAGTCGAATGTGATTTTAACAAGAATACCCACGTAATGTACTTAAGAAAATATAATCCTTGGGCAAAAAATTGTTGGCTTTTGTCTGATTGCCTCCCCTTTGGTTGACCATACCTTTGATGCCCATAAGCTCAGGTGACGAAGTCGCATCCTTGGAAATGTCCCTACCTCTCATCTCACATGCTCTCCCCGTGACTTGAGATCTCATTTTAGCACTACTTTTAAGTTTTACCTACTGATGATATCTAGTGGAGGGCTGTCCTACATGAAAATATATTTTGAATTAAAACGGTCTTTATCTTAAAATTCCCATTATTAAATTCTGACCGTTTGTACAGAGTACGTGTACTTCTCGTATCTCCACGTCCTAGATCTCCGCAACTCCTTAAGAAAAAAAAAATACGAAGGAGTTTTGTTCAACTTATCATGTAATAAATAAATATCATTAACTTTTTTAAAATTCAGTTCTTCTCATATTTCCACAATCTTGCCTAGACCCTTTGGTTCATTTTTGCGTCTTGTCCCCTCAATTCTTAGTTTCAGTTAAGCTTTTAAAACACTTGTATTGATGGCCGTGGATGTATTTAGTACTAGTTCTAACTTCTAATGGGGGTATTGTTATGATGTCAAAGTTGAAGTTTTCGATGCATTTGGGAGTCTTAAAAAGGATGAATGTTTGAAATTCATGGCTTTTGGTTGCTTAACTATTCTGGGATTTGATGTTACCGAGTGGGTTTTGTTGGAAATTCAATTGCAAGGTAGTTGGCAACAAGTATCATATAGTATTAGATACGCATAGGAATACACTGTTTTGTTGAGATTTTGTGATTTGGATCCTGCAGTTGGGAATTGGGTCCTTCTTCCTTTTGTTTTTGATAAGTAAATGTTGAAACTTGGTGAAAGTAGTTCACAAAAAGTTAGAAGTTATTATTTCAACAGTCTTATCGTTTGATTGTCTTCTTCTGGTGTTAATGTGTCATATTTTTGGTGATTCCTTCATCCTTCTAGATAGGTGTTAGCCTATGGTTTGCCAAATGTTTCATTTTTCGGCACCTTGTACGAATTCTAGGGATGACAGTATCAGTCTCGTAGATGTTAGCATATGAAGGAAATTAGAATTACTGCTCTCAGATCTAAGTTGTAGTTGGTACATGTGATTTGAACTCACAGCACTTCAGAATACACATGATGTCCGCTGAGGTTTTCAATTGTCTTAAAACGTACCTTTTTGTTTCCCTTAATTCGCTGGAATAGACGGTTCTTTGTCATTCTTGGTGATTAGGGAGGGTTAACTAGAGATTTAGAAGTCTACTCGGAGTGTCTTCGGATTGCAAAGAGAGGATAGAGAAGTAGAATCTTTTCAGTTAGTCTTTTTGAAATATGAGGCATTCTGCAGCTGTATGGGATTATAGAGCAGCAATTGAGCATACCAAAGACTGGAACGGTATGGACCAGGTCGTGCTCCGCAACCCACAAGGAGCTTCCGCGCGGGTGAGATTCTCTTAACTCGGTTTTTTTCCCATAGCTGTTCTGTTAAAGCAACGAATTCAGTAGTTAGGATTAATTTATTGATAATTGTCGTTGTGTAATAGGAAATTTTTACTGTAAAGGAGATGGTATCTGTTGCTAATCTGCAGATAACTGATAAATTGATTGGTGAGGCATGCGTTTTCATAATTACTGGTTTTGTGATAACAGGTTAGTCTGCATGGAGGGCAAGTTTTTTCATGGAGGAATGAGCAAGGGGAAGAACTTCTATTCACAAGCAGTAAGGTATGTGCCTTTGCAAAATCTTACAAATCGTGCACTGTTTTCTTAGGTCAATGTTGGTTTTGAGTAAGGCAGTATCCAGAAAGGGATATTTTCCATTGTACGGCTGTCCTAGTATCAGAACTAAAATCTAAATGAGAAATGACTGGGAACTCTTCTTCTTCTTCTTCCTTTCCCCTTGCCTTTCATTTTGATTGCACGAGAGCTTACATTACATGTTTAAATATGACTAGTCAAATTCATGGAACCATAATCATAGGACTCACTAGATTTTGAATTGCTGTTAGATTTTTAGTTTCTAAACAGGTTGTCATAGAGTTGTTCTAGCATAACAGAGAGTTGCAGATGGTATTGATTAATAAATTTTAACTCTTAAGAGATCCAAGACTGATTCAATTATCTGACCTTTTCAATTATTGCAGGGGATCTTTAAGCCTCCAAAACAAGTGCGCGGAGGGATCCCTATATGTTTCCCGCAGGTACCTCTAAAGTTCCTCTTTTATATGCTTAAAACTTCATGAGTGAACATATCTTTACTTATGTAAACTGCTTTAATGCTTGTGAAGTTTGGAAACTGTGGATCTCCAGAGCAGCATGGTTTTGCTAGGAGCAAGATTTGGACAGTTGATGACAATCCTCCTCCTTTGCATCCCAATGATTCCCATGGGAAATCCTTCATTGACCTACTGCTTAAACCATCTGAAGAAGACCTGAAGTGCTGGCCTTATAGGTAGGAGCTTGGGTTTTTTATTTCCTTATGTGCATCAGAGCAAGGGTCCAATCTTGATGACTCGTGATTAATAGTCATGCTCATAGAATCATTTTATTGTGAAGAACAAGACGAAGTTTCTTATTTCACCCTGACTAAGATTTTAATTTTAGTTTTTCGTTGTTGTTGGATTATTGGCATTTTGTGCAGACGGTCCATAATTTTGAATTACTGGTTTTTCAATAGTTAGCCTTTTATGTTGCAATTGAAATCTCCAAAGTCATGACTATAATAACCCACTACCGAATAGTTCATTCCGAAAGCAAGTCCTCTGTTTGGGCAGAAGAGATCAAACACTGAAACACAGCAGAATCATTCCAATCACATGCACAACTACAATAGGAGCTGAACCTCTCTCTGTGCTTGCAATGAGTTTGAAGTGACTAGTGTTGGTTAATATGTCTCTGTTTTTTGTTTTGTTTTTCCTTTCAGTTTTGAGCTTCGTCTTAGGGTGTCACTTGCAGCAAATGGAGACTTGGCGCTGACATCAAGAGTTCGGAACATCGACGGAAAACCATTTAGTTTCTCATTTACATATCACACATATTTGTCAGTTTCTGACATAAGGTATGAAGTCTATTTACCCAAATGTCACGCCTAAAACAAGGAAAGGATTAAGTTCTTAGCATGCATTCACTTCTGTAGAAAACAATTTTTCACATTTTCCCATTCCTTTTCTCTTTTCTCCATCCTTCTTCTTGAGAACATGTAGAAAATGGACCTGCTCAAGAATAGAAAGCATGAACTTGTTTGGCTGGCCTTTAAATTAGAGAAGGATAAAATATTTATGTATAAAAAAAAATCATAAAAGCAAGAGAACCAAATTGAGACTTCTTTTTCTAAAATGGAATATTCGGAAATATCTTTTTCGTTTCATGGTTTTCTGGGTCTTTGTAAATTTACAAAAAAAAAGAGAAAAAGAAAGAAAGAAAGAGCTCAGTTTTCTAGAGGTATTCTAACTAGGAAACATTGTGCTTTCGGTTACCTGTTTTGTTTGACAATTTTCCAGAAACTGAAAACTTTTCCATAAGTTAGCATTAGTATCACAGTTTGATTCTGCACAGGAAAGAATTTCTTCATCCCAAATGGTGGTGACTTTATAATGAAAGATGACCTTTTTTTGGGGTGTGTGTGGAAAGAATCATCAGAATCAATAGGAAAAATGAAATTTCTTTAAGATTCCAATCAGATATTTATTGCTAGCTATAGAAATAATAAAAAAAAGCATGGTAAATCTATTACCAAAAACATGTGAATACGATTCATGTATTGGGAATCCATTAAAAGTAGCCTAGCATGCATGCTTAAAATTTTTCACCCGATTTCAACAAGCATCCTTTGGAAAATGCACTGTTTGGACTCACTCAGAAGTGAATCTTTATATCAGTGAAGTGAGGATAGAAGGATTGGAAACACTTGACTACCTAGACAACCTTCAACAAAGAGAACGATTTACAGAACAAGGAGATGCCCTCACTTTTGAATCTGAGGTAAATTCGAATTTACTCCTATAGCCGTGTTAGAGATGAATGGATGGAACTGGTACTTAAGTTGACAGAAATGCTGAATCGTTTTTTATTAATTTCTTTTAACGGCAATCTATACTATTGGAACTGCCCTTCAACACCTTGGTGTTCATTTTCATGCAATTTCTGGTCAGCTTTCATCTGATTTTTCGACTGCTAGAAATGTTAGCAGTGCAGTTTTTTCCAAACTTTTTATGCTAGTTAATATTTTCTCACTGTAGAGTGACTAACACGAAGACAACAAAGCAACGCCACTTTCAAGTCCCACCTTTTCCCCCAGAATCTTTCCACCTTAAATCTCTTTAGGAGACTTTGAGATCGACATAGATTCTGAATTAGTTTTTTATTACCAAATTTCTTTCAAATGCATTTGCATGGTTTCACACTCATTGTTTGCAACATGATGTAATATAAATTCCCGGTTGGCATAAAACCCCTTTTCCATCAGCTACTCACGTGGTTCTCAGGGTGCAACAATGGCTTCTTTAGCATTTTGTGTGTTTGTGTTCGTGTCTTCATTAATTTATTTCTTTACTGTCTGGATTTATCTGGCAGGTGGATCGAGTTTATCTCAGTTCTCCCAATGCAATTGCAATCCTCGATCATGGGAGGAAGCGGACATATGTTATTAGAAAGGATGGACTCCCGGATGTAGGTAAGTTGTGTTCAATAATACAATTTTGTAAACGAGTAGAAAGTTAAATGATACTCTACATTTTGGGTTGTAAACCTTATTATTTATTTACCGTTGTTCATGCCCACAAACAGCGGTGTGGAATCCATGGGAGAAGAAATCAAAAGCAATGGCGGATTTTGGCGATGAAGAGTACAAAAAGATGTTATGTGTCGATGGAGCAGTGGTTGAGAAACCTGTCACCTTGAAGCCAGGTGAGGAATGGACAGGGCTTTTGGTGCTCTCAGCTGTGCCTTCAAGCTTTTGCAGTGAATACTTTGATCTTGAGAGACGAGGTCTTTGAGATGTAGAGTTAATTTTCTAGGTCAAAAAATGGACTGCTTAATGTAGTCATATGATAACTTGCTTTAAGTTTGCCCACTTTTTTTTTTCAGAATTATTACCGCTTTTGTTGATTATCATAACGATTTATATGTTACCAGTCATCCGAATTTTTTTTTTATTTTTTGAAGCATTGCCAAAGGCAACCAGTGTCAGCACCTTCCCTGATAGCTTTCACCAATTAGATTGCTACCAGATCTTTTACGCGTTTCGCTGTGGAACATCAAGAAAAATTGTAAAGGTGTAGCTAATATATTCTCTAGCACAACAAAATATATTATGAAAAAAAACTCTGATGCAGCAGAATTACAATGAAACAAAAAAAAAAGCATATCTATTAAAAGACATAATTAAAATACATGGAAAACATATTTAATAATTCCAAGGTTTCGATGTTTTTTTCAACAAAAATATGAATCGGCAAAGTTCAATAATAAAAGAGTTGACAATGTAACACTTCTATTTCATATCAACCCCCTCCAACAAATATATGTGGCTTGTGCATTCATCTGGTGCATCTTCCATCCTCATGCCCCATCCTACCCACTTTTGGCTTTGATGCTTCAACTTCTTGTAATTCTCAATTGATTGTCATAGGATCTCATCATCATGATACTTACACTTTACATTTGGGTCATACCACTTCAAGTATAGTGGTCATATGGGATTTGATGGAATCAGAGCAGCGCGTCCAATATTTCAAAGGTGTTGGTAAAAATAATGCCAAGTGACAGAGATATGTCAATATTAGCTAATGACACTTCGAAAGTTATTGGTGTTATGAAAATAGACGGTATTTAAGATGAGGTATAGAATGATTTTGATCCATATTCTCTATATGGGAGTCCTCTTTTGATTTGTTCTTTGACATAACATTAAACCTCACTATCGGATTCCTGATCCTTCCTGACTTCAAGCCTTGCTCCATCCTTTTTGCTGCAGTCCCTAAATCCATAAAATAGCTTGATGAATTGTTCATCAAGTAGCCGAAGTATGGAGCTTCTAAAATGACTAGAGTTATTGAGCTCTAAAGTCTCAATAAAGATGAAAGTGAGCTCATTTTCAAGCAGAGAAGGGTAGATTTATGTTGTCATGTCATGTAGTCTCATAACATATTCCTTGACTAACTCATTACTTCTCATCCCCATTCTTTAAAGGTCATACCTGGTTGGAATCACCATCAAGTTAAATCCAATTTTTTTAAAAACATGCAATGGCCAAATATTCCCACTTTTCCATTTTAGAGCCATTCAAACCTATATACCAACTAAAAACAAGTTCAACTAGCCTTTCATGAAAAATGATGGATAAAAAGTTTCTCTTCATAGATAACTTCAGTCATTTTATTGTGGTATATTTTGAGATGAGTCTCTGGACATTGAGATCCTGTATACTTAACAAATAAGAAGACTCTAAACTTTTTGGAAATGCCAACATTTGGCTCGCAACATTCTTCATTAGTTGAAAATAGATCATATATGCCCTCGTCTTTAACGACCTAATACTCATTTGTGGTTATGTTGGATACTCTGTCTTTCTCTTAAAATGGTAACCACCCATGATGAATCATATTCAGGCTGAAATAAGGGTGGAGGCATTTGGGGCATTTGGTTTATAGTAGTTTACGATGTATTTTGAGGCATGATTGCAGGAGCCTTTAATAATCCCAGGGCATTTGAAGCAATAAATTGTAGGTTTTGGCTAACATGGAATAACAGGGAGGAAGGCATGTCCGTAGTGAAGTTCATGTTATTGGTTTTTGTTTGTAGTGGTCCTCCCTAAAACCTTTCAAGTGAATGATCTATTTCATCACTTTTTTCTTCAAAAAGTTGGCTTGATTCTGCCATGACTAAGTTCTTTCTTTGTCTCCTATCAGCCTTTTCAGAATCTTTTAAGGTATTATAGATCTTGAAAGGGGAGTTGGCCTTTGGGAACCTATATTTCACCTTCAAGAAATTTATCAAAATAAAAGTTGATAATTTAATTATAGGATAATATTGTTTGTACTATTAATGTTACATAAAAGTCTTATTGCTATTCAAATATACTATTAATGTTACATAAAAGTCTTATTGCTATTCAAATATACTATTAATGTTACATAAAAGTCTTATTGCTATTCAAACTACAACAAAAATAAAAATATTACTGTTTGGAAAATGGCATAATCAAGCAGAAGATTTTTCATAAAAATAAAAAAGTATAATTTACCTGTCACCTTTTGGAATTGAATTTATTTATACTGTTTGGAATGTTTGTAAAATTGAATTAAATTAAAAATCTTGACTATTTTACTATTAATTCAGAATTAAATCATTTCTTTTCTTTACAAATCTCATCCATTGACCCCCTCAATCTCCAATATTTGAAACTAGGATCACAAGTTTCTTCCTAAAGCATGGAGGAATGATGTCATTGCCATTAGATCATGAGTCTACTAGTAGTTTTTAGGATTTTAAATGGATTAATATTTCTGGCAATTCAAAAGCTAAATATCACTAGCATCTAGCATGGAGAGGCTTACCTTTCGCGATTGCAAATGTTTATTTGCACACCATTGCAGATTCAAGAAGAAAAAGTTATACTGGCAGGCAATACTTGAAATCTTTCAAAGCACCTACGGTAAAGTTGCCCCGTGCTCTTAAACATTCAATGGAAAAGTTAGCAACCTAAATCACCCTAAAAGTGTATTTATAATAATAATAATAATAAATTTATTGCTTAATTTTCCACCTTTAAAAAGGAAATCAGGGTAAAAACTCTCTGTTTGGTGATTGGCTACCTCACAGCAGCGATTACTTAGTATTCAACCATCTAAAAAAATTACAAAAGAAACAATAGTTTTTTAAAACTTTATGTCGAGAAGCTGAAATTTGATGAGGTGGTTAGAAATAATTAAGCATACCCGTCTGCTTTGTCTACGACATCAACTTGTGCTTTGAGTTGCCTCATCTGAGAAGATTAGTGAGCGAAATTAAATATGAAAAGACAAATAAGAAGCGTCCTGACGAAGACCTTCAAGGTTCGCGAACTCCATCTTTGCCAACAGTGGAGTGAGCCGCGCGAGAGAGAAGAGAATAGAACAAGAGCTGTGTTCTGTATTGATTTATTGTACAGATACGACGTCGTTGTTGGTTAATAACATCTACCATGTTTTTCGGGGAAAGAGGGACAGGCCGAGGCCGGTAAATATGGCCCATTTCCTAGCCCATCTGCAGCCCTTGATATTACTTACTTTCTAGGCCCATACGTAGTTACATTTTTAAGTGTAAGAGCCTGCTATATCTCTCTTTTATTTTCCTTTCCTTTTCTTTGTTTTATACTTATTAAGACTGGAATTTCTTTTAAAGTATTACCAGTCAAATTGGATACATCTTCATACATCTGGGAAGAGCCTTGAGTCTAGAATGAAAAAAGTCTCTCTCAATTTCACTGCCTACTTGATATGGGAGGAGAGAAATATGCGGCTTTTTAACGGTATTAGTTATTCAACTAATGTGACGCTTCATAAATTCCAAGTTTTATTTTATATGGTGCTTCACTTTCATGACCTGAACCACTTCCTTATACATGTGGGGTAATGTTGAATCATGATACTTTCTGTTGGGCTGCTATTGATCTGCTACAGATGTGAGGTAGGCCTACTCTTCTTGCATTACCTTGTATTGTCATGGCAGTTGTTGCCCGGTAGATCATGCTTCACAATTGTGATCTGGGCACTTATTATTCCTTGCTTTGGGATGCTTTTTTGCCTGGTTTCAGCTTCTTCTTATGTAATCAAGCTTCCCAATGCCTTGATGGTTGTTATATGGTCTTGATTTTATGGTTAGTTGTTTGCTGCTGTTTGATGTTATTGTTTGGCTTGTGATGCTGGTTGGGTTAATTTTGACACCTACAAACCATGTTAGGTTTCTTTCTTAACCATTGCTACTCACTTGTTTTGAGCCTTGCATAGCTAGTCTTTTATAGGAGCATGTTCTCTCTTTTGTTATTATGATGGGAGTCTATTTCTTTTTGTTGCTATTGTATATCTTATATATGTTTATAAACTTGCTGGTTAACCAGCATTGTTACTTTTGATCTTAATACATATTTACAATCTGATAAAAAAAATGTAAATCCTGATTGAAATTCTTAATAAAAATATAAAGGAAAAAAAAACTTATGAATGGTTCCTTCCAATATCAATTGAAGGAGAGTATATATGCATTGTGGTCTTTTTATTATTAGGATTATATTGATCTTTTAAATAAATAGTTTTTTTTATTTTTACTATTTTATGATAAATATTTATTAATAATTGATTAATTATGATTGATAAACTTCATCTTACTCTATAAATAAGTACTTTATATAGAGAAATAGATGTAGAGAGAAGGAAAAAAAAAAAAGAAGGAGAGTGACTCAAAAAACTAATTTTGAATATAGGTGAAAACATGATTGTCACTTTGGCAAGAACGTGATGGCTCCAAGATGGACACCCTTGGTCGCGTTGTCTATATCCTTCAACTCAGGATAA
>Ga0307517_10011925_pt1 | contig 12000 bp, 13 predicted proteins | sample 23_EM_MG_FD_194515 | JGI IMG/M metagenome (GOLD analysis project Ga0307517, IMG submission 194515) | Populus trichocarpa ectomycorrhiza microbial communities from riparian zone in the Pacific Northwest, United States - 23_EM | ecosystem: Host-associated > Plants > Roots > Unclassified | place... | reverse complement strand
TGAGCATCGGATGGTATTCTGACCCCACTATGTACTTCGACCTTCCACAGAGAGTGCGTGATCTTGTTGTATGAGCATCGGATGGTATTCTGACCCCACCATGTTCTTCGTCCTTCCAAAGATTGTGCGTGGTCTTGTTGTACGAGCATCGGATAGTATTCTGACCCCACCATGTTCTTCAACCTTCCACAGGGAGTGCGTGATCTTGTTGTATGAGCATCGGATGGTATTCTGACCCGACCATGTTCTTCGTCCTTCCACAGATTGTGCGTGGTCTTGTTGTATGGGCATCGGATGGTATTCTGACCCGACCATGTTCTTCAACCTTCCACAGGGAGTGCGTGATCTTGTTGTATGAACATCGGATGGTTATCTAACCCCACCATGTTCTTCGACCTTCCACAGTGTGTGCGTGATCTTGTTGTATGAGCATCGGATGGTATTCTAACCCCACCATGTTCTTCGACCTTCCACAGTGTGTGCGTGGTCTTGTTGTATGAGCATCGGATGGTATTCTGACCCCATCATGTTCTTCGACCTTCCACAGGAAGTGCGTGATCTTGTTGTATGAGCATCGGATGGTATTCTGACCCCACCATGTTCTTCTGCCTTCCACAGACAGTGCGTGATCTTGTATGAGCATCGGATGGTATTCTGACCCCATCATGTTCTTCAACCTTCCACAGTTTGTGCGTGATCTTGTTGTATGAGCATCGGATTGTTTTCTGACCCCACCATGTTCTTCGTCCTTCCACAGTTTGTGCGTGATCTTGTTGTATGAGCATCGGATGGTATTCTGACCCCACCTTGTTCTTCGTCCTTCCACAGGAAGTGCGTTATTTTTTTTTTTGAGCGTCGAATGGTATTCTGACCACAACATGGCCTTTGTCCTTTCACAGCTGGTATGTGATCCCGTTGTATGAGCTTCTGATGGTAAGCTGACCCACCATGGCCTTTGTCCTTTCCACAGCCTGTACGTGATTTAGTATGACTGCTGATGTTAAGTCAACCCTTGGCTTTCACAGGAAGTTTGTCCCCTCTCATCTGGATCTGCACGGGAATACTAATGTGACATTGGTCTTTCTCTCTTACCAGCAAGTACGTTGTTTTATTCAATCCTTTAATTCATGAGCTGCATTTCTTTTTCAACAGGATGTTTGTCATATCTTTGCCTGAGCCTCTTATTGGAACCTGACCAAGTTGGGACCTTTTTCATCTCATAGCAAGTATGTATCGTTGGGTTTCATATCATTCTCTGGCTGACTGCATGTTGATTTCTGCTTCCCCGTAGTCGGTAGCTGATTCTATCACCTGCGCATCTACAAATGACCTTGAACTTTTTTCTCAGTTTTTTAGGGAATTCCTCATCATTCGCTTTTGAGCTGTTCATTTTTTCACATCCATGTTTTGTAGGTGAGCTTGAGGGCCTTCCAAATAAGCTTTTGATGGCATGATGTTTTTGTCATAGTTCATTATATTTTAACCGGGCGACATTGCTAGATGAATTTTCTCAAGGACATCCATGTATATTGTAAATTCGTACTGGCAACACATGAAATGACTGTGCAAATGATTGCCTCCAACATAGTAGATCTAGGTGAGGACTCATGTTATCATTTGAGGGGTTATAAATACCCCTCGAATTTCATTTCCCCCTTCCATTCCCCCCTGGGCCCTTCCCCTCTTCACCCCTCAACTCATTTTTCTGTTTCACTACGTCAGATCCCCCCACCGAAAGTTTTCTCAGAGTTTTGCTATACCACAGTTCACATGCACACTCTGAACCTAGGGTCTAAATGATTGCAGCCCACCTGCAGACATCGATTCCTTCTTGCATGACCAAGGCATTTCTCTTTTTATGATGGAGGTGTATTTTTAAAACATGCAGGAAGTACTGAAAGACTAGGCATGATAATGTGTGTCGACAACTTATGTACATCATCTTCTCCAATACTCGGAATGCAACTGCAATAAGGTTTTGGGAGCATAGTTTAAAGCGCATGATTGAATATATATATACCCCTCAGAAAGTGGTACCTGCTACAAATCAATTTCTACTGTAGGACCAACTTCGTCATCTGTAGACTCTGCCAAGGACACGGCACTGAAACTAGGCTCCTTCTCTACTGGAGGCTGGTATCTCGGTTCCTTCTTAGCTGGCTCTCCCTTATCTTCTGAGCCAGACGTTGACGCAGCGGCTTGTGGAGTGGACAGCTGAGGGAACCTGAAATCCATGTTGATCGACCCGGTCTTGCTCTTTCGTTGTTCCAGCTTGTCTGCAGTTCGGGATCTTGTTCCAGTTCTTCTCCAGGCGTATCAAGTGTTCTTGAATTGTTGGGACCCCTTGGGGAGGATGGTTGACCAATGAACGCAGATGCATGGGACGGGGGCGTGTCGGGCGTTCGAGATGGGACAGGCATGGACTTGTTTGTTAGATTGGTTTGGTGAAGGGCTGACTGGTGACCGAGTTAGCGAGGCTTGCGACATTGGTCGATTGAAGCTTGCTGACGACGGTGTCGAGACTCCGAGGTAGAGATTAACAATAGGAATCATCCTGAGAATCCATTTATGTAAATAAACCGGTGCGGATATATTGAAAGAACGAAATACCTCTTTTCTGTGTGACACGCCAAAATCCAATATGGCTGAACAATAGGGATGCTCAACTGCAATGCTCTTTGGTACTCGACACCCGGTCCCCCGCTGGTAGGACTTGAGCTTGCTCCACGGAATACACGTTCCAGCTCACCCTTCCAACCTCCTTCGCCTGCGGACGCACACACTTCTGGTATTTGTGTCTGTTTCGGCAATGTCCAGGATCCAGTGTTGTTGGAAAATGCAAAACTCGCATTGAGAGAAATGGGCGCTGACAAGATCCAGATTGATACGTCACATTTTGTATGTACCACGGCTGCAGCAACGCCTGGTGTTGAGTTCCATCCCAGAATGTTTCGTGGTGGTGTTCGTCATCACGGAGGGAACAGCAGAAAGACGCTCCCCACTTCTGTATGTGTCCAAATTTTTGCCGTGGCGAGCTCGATGGTCCCATTCCAGAGTGACCGGTGTCTGCGTTACATTGCGCACCTGACCAGAGATGGGTATACGGGAAGTACATTGACAGAAAGGGTATACGCACGGAAAGCTTTGGCGGTTCTGGTGAAGCCTGTCCGATTTCATCCTGGAGACCTTGAGTCTTTCTCCCTCTTCTGCTCCTCGGATCGATTCTGATACACAGCGAGACTAACAATCGAACCTGTCGTAGCACCATGTGGAAGCAGAATAGACGGAAACTCTATTAGATGTGCCCGCTCCCCAAGTAGGATCCGAAAAAGGTGAATTCCTGCAACTCTTGGTGAAAACAGTTGGGGACAACTTGAACTTACGGCCATTCCAGCATCTACGTGTCTAAGATGAGCTGCCAGAATTTTCTATGGCGTTTAACACGTACCAAGCTTCCCTACTGTAAACGTGAAGCTGTCTGGCGATTGTGCAGCCGACATCCATCAGGTTGTGTACTTAGAGGATGATGGACATCTTGATGACGCTTTGTGACGAAGAAAATCTCGTTCAGGAAAATTCGTCCACACGAACGACCAGATGCCAGCGAAGCTGCGCGGGCATTGAGTCGCGCAGAGGCAAGTGGGTACCGTTTATTCATATTAGTGTATTGCAGACTCTTCACTTATAAAAGCAGGATGAATAACAAAAAATCGTGCCACTATATATGGGAAATAATAAAATAAAGTTCCTTTCCCCGCATTCAGGAGATGATCCGAGTCGGGTGCCTGATGATTCAGATCGAGCTGCAGCTGCCAAAAATGATGGTGCGACTGTGCATCCAACACCACTCGGAAATGCAAATTAGTTCGTACACGATACCCCCTAGCTCAGACCACCCATTCTTCATGACAGCCAAACGATATTGGCTGGCTGAATGTGAAGACTTGGATGGGGGTGCTCGGACCTTGATCTTATTGCACTCTACCAGTTTCCCGAAAGAAATTTGGGAACCGTTCATGCAAGCATTCTTCAGATTGCGGTGTCCCAAAAATTGTACCGAAAATAGGACCATTATGGCCATGGACACCGTCCGGGATGCGTGGGCGATTGAGTGTCCCAATCATGGAGAATCGGCATATCTCAACCTCCGACTGTGGGCGTCTCAAAAACCGCATGAAAGGGTAAAATGTGCGGGCACCCTTCTTTTTTGTACTTTCTTGTGCCCTGATTAGTGTTTTAATGAACAGTTTCGTGCCAGAAATATGCCGAAGCAGTCCATCGATTTCTCAGCATCGACCCTAGTGATCCCACTGGACCGAGATTCAACTTTCGAGAACGGAGGTTGATCGGCGTTGGCCATTCGTTGGGTGCCAACTCCCTGTAAGTTACGACCTTGTACATCTAAATGCATGCTAACAGGGTGCCAGAATATTATTGCAGGCCATTCAGCCAATCATTAACTTCACCCGACTTGTCATTATTGAGCCCATGGTTAGCGCGAAAGGTTCATCACACCTCCGGGTGCTCCGTGACGAACTTCTCACTAAAGCGCTACAAAGAACGGACGAGTGGCCTACTCTTGAGGCTGCTCGACAAGCTGCCGCCAAGAAGAAATGGCATCCAAATGTCATTGATCAATTCGTTGTACGCCCCCATTTAATTTGGTGACCTCAGCAATGTAACACATATTTATAGAAACACGGAATTTACTGGAGTCCCGCGATCAACGCCTTTACTCTATCCTGTTCCCGTGAACAAGAGATAGTGAGTGTTTGAAACGATTTGGGGGACCAGTTACCTGGATTTGTCAGGGAATGTATTTGGACGTAGAGGGTCCAACCAAACCTGTCGAAATGCTGAATACAGTTTGCCACAAAATGCCAGTTGATGTAATCCTGGGCGAATATTTTGACTTGATGTGCGTTATCCTAGGTCTTGAGATTATGATTCTTACGCTTTTCTTCAGCCCCGAGCATGTTCACAAGGCCCTTCTGGATCCTGACTCTGGCCGTCGGTTCGCATCCTTCAAAAAGATGGAGAACGTTGGCCACCTGGTGAAGTCCCCCCGATAGATCATTTCTTTCACTGTATATGTTGTCTGACATGTTCCTTCCTAGATTCCTCAACAGCGACCAACAGAGCTAGCACATTATATATTTGAACTTCTATGTTTAAGTGCCCCCAATCTAACATGTTCTTCTTCTCGTTTGTGAGATCTATTTTTTCTGGGTTGTTAATTATTCGCCTTCGAATTTCATGTGTACTCATTTTGTTTATGGCAAAAATGTTTGTGGGTTCTCACTAACGGGCTCAGCCTGGTCATCATAGCCTTTGCTGTAACTTAAGTTCTGCAAAGACAGAAATTGATTCACAATTTCACAATTAGAGGGGAGGAGTCATGGAAATCACTTCATGACAAATTACATACATCAAACAGCGCTCATTTCCATCATGAGTGGCGAATCTGCCGAAATAGGTGATTGGCGTGTGGTGGCAGTGATGAGTGATCCAATCATTTGTGCACAACCTTGCCGTTGTGGCCTGTAATCTCTCGATCTGCATTATGCCGAGAGAACTTTGGCACAAAAGGTGCTAAACTCAATCCAATATCGATTCTTCGTTCTGAAAAATCTATTAGAGTATCAACTACTACCACTGGCAGATGCTCGGCAACTACCTGTCTGTTCTACCTTCTTTCCAGTTTGGTCCGTAGATAGGGAGATAAATCCCCTTGGCAGCCAGACAACATTGCACGAAAAAAATAAAAGCCAGAACTACCAAACGAGGCATCTTTTTTGGATTGCCCGTCCGGTTGCTAAGTGCGGAAAGAGTCTTTTGTTCTCCTCGCTGCGCAACCTTCTATACAAGGCAAAAAAGAGTGGGGACCAATGCAATCGTTCGGCATCAAGAGATGACGCGTCCTATTTCACCAAGGAGATATCAAGAAAGGGAAAAACTCATCTCCTTGAGCGGATTGGTGTCGAATATGGTAATTACTCGCAGGAGGGTAATCGGATGCTGTACCAATCCAAACTTTTTCCTGCGAGTATAAGTGCGAGTCCCTCGAGGAAGGTGGCGTAGCATTCTGCCATTCGTGCACCAACCCATTTCCCCCTCGTCCATCGCTATCTCAATCGTCCGCAATGCCGCGAATTTCCAACCACGTGAGTCGATGAAGCTCGGTTCTATTATTGGCTCTAACACACAATAGCATTCTGATCTTGACCCTCAACAACTTTTCTCTTGTGGGCGCGAAAGCTGCGACGCCGCTTTCACGCGTAGCTCTGATAGAAACAGACACGAAAAGAGACACGTTCCGTACACTAAACGGTCAGTCGGAGCTTTATTATGCCACATTGACCCTGATTCCAATGCCACTTACAGGCCTTTTAAATGCCAGTTTTGTGATTTCCGAGCGAACCAGAAGAGTGGCCTGACGTGCCACGAGAACAGCGTGCAGTACGTGTTTACTTTCGTGGCTCTGGTGGCATTTGCTGATTGTTCTCCCAACAGTTTCAAGAAGAGGATCCCATGTCGCTATCCGGGATGCGACCGCGATTTCTCTGACCCCAGTACCCTATCGCGCCATATGAACAAACAACACAAACTATCCTCGAAGAAACTCAGATTCCCCTCCTGGGTTGATTTGACAAGCACATTCCATTCAGCTTCTGATCCAGTCGACGCCACAGCGGCTCGTAGTGGCATCCGAAAATTCGGTACCGACGGTGACAAGACCACTAGAATCGAAAGACGCAGTCCTGACGTATCGAGTGGCAACGTTACCCTCCACACGTCTCTAGTTGGACGACAAGAAGGGTTTTCTTCTCAAAATCCTCTCTTAGACTCGGCACTTTTCAGTTTTGCTCCCTCTCCGAGTCCTACCCTAATGCCTCCATCGGGATCCGTTGCTCTGCACCAGCCCTATTGGCAGTTCCAAGCTTCATACCCGTCTGGTTCGGACCCCTCCTGCTCGACCGACTCACTTCCCGCATTGTCGTTGCCGACAACGAATTTGACTACCATGCCACCTTGTGGTTTCCAAGTCGATGTCGGGATGCCTGATGCCTATGGCACTCCTTCCAAACCTGCAGAACAATTTGTAGACCCGTATTTCCAAACATTAGACGACTTCCTAGTCCAATCGGTCGCCAATTCCTCGTTTTCGATGACCCCGAATCTCATTCTCCCCGTTCCTTCGGTCATGGAATTTCCTCCGATGACCAACTACGATGCCACCTGTTTTGGCACTGATTTCCTTTGCGACGCGGGTCAAAGCTGGCAGGTTGATACCCCTGCACTAAATTTCGGTTATGGTGACACTCATGGAACAGAATACTGTCCCAATTTCGACGGGTTGAGCTTTTAAAATATTTAGATTCCGTCTTTTTCATTGTATTTTTATCTTTTTGCATTCTGTATCATATTTGCATTCATTTCGTGTTTTACTAGTATTATTCGTTACTATCGTTGGCACCCTCTCTCAATTATATTGGACCGAACGGATATCATTCTCCAAGTCATGTCGCTTAAGAGCTCAAACATCGTGTGACACGGTTGTAAAAGTATGAAACACTGTTAAGCCTGAGAGATGATTTAACAACCATGTATGAATATTGAGGCACGGAACCTTTTTTATCCAATTAATTGAATGACGAACGGCATATTTCGCCCATGATAAAAATCGATATAGTTGACTTTGCCGGGGAGTTTTTGGTTTTGAGTGCCCAGTATATAATAATTTGTTACGATTCTCAGGAAGCCGATTGGCTGATGATTTGGCAGGAACAAATATATGCAAATACGGTCCCCATCCTCCTGCCTCAATGCATCAAATTCTGGGGTTTTAAAATTTTAGCCTAGAAATTACGGCTGGAAAATGCCGGGTGTCGGATCAAAGTTGGTTTCCTTCAAGCTGTGCAACAAACTCTTTTCCTCCACGCTGTTGCCTGCAAGTCGCAAGAGCCCTAGTCACTCCCGACCCAAAGCCTCCCCTGGAACCATGGATTCGCCTTCGGTGACCCCATTCTTGAGGTACATCAAAGATCCTATTCACGATCAGAGTCAGCGGCCGTTCGGAGTTATTTCTTCATTGCTAATATCAATGCAGTCCCCATTACGACAAAGCTTGCATCTTTCATCGACACGTCAGTCCACCGTTTCTCTTTTGAAAGTATGAAAGGGTTTTTGATAATGAAGGATCTAGCCCACAGTTCCAAAGATTGCGGAATATCAAGCAGCTCGGTGCTACATATTGGGTTTGGCCCAGCGCCACTCACACCCGATTCGAACATAGTCTCGGTAGACCCATGTTTTTCCCGCATATATTCGTCGAAGCTGAAATTATTCCCAAGGTGTTGCTTACTTAGCCCGTTTGATAACTTCTCATCTGCAGAGAAGCCAACCCAATCTCAAAATCTCTGACCGCGATATTGATTGTGTCGAAATCGCCGGTTTATGCCATGACCTCGGTCATGGTCCATGGAGTCATATTTGGGATGGATCTTTTATACCTCGGGCAATGTAAATGATCAAATTTACTTTCTTTTTGTCTATTTAACCGAATCTGACAGACGTGGTTCTGAGTGGAAGCATGAACATGCTTCGGAAAAGATGTTCGACGCCCTCATTTTAGAAAATCAAGTATCGCTTCCAAAAACCGATCATGAGTTTATTAAGGCACTGATTTCCGGAGATGCTTCGCGAACGTGAGTAACTTCGTCTTTGGAGTTGTGTCGTTGTGAAACTCACTTATCTTTCATAGACCTCATGAGAAACCATTCTTGTTCGACATTGTCGCGAATCAACGAAATGGCCTCGATGTAGACAAGTAAGTACTTCTTTCCATGCTCTCCCGACTTACTCGAATCGATTCTTACACTTTGGGCCAGAATTGATTACATCCATCGCGACTCCCACATGGTCGGAGAGCCTATTCATCATTCCCCCCTTCGGTAAGGCTGCACCAATTGTTTAAAGGCTAATAATGATGTCACCAGCCTTATAAACTCAGCCCGCGTCGTCGAAGATCAAATCTGTTACAACATCAAGGATGCGAACCTGATTTATGATCTTTGTGCATCCCGGTTCAGACTTCACAAAATCTTTTACACCCATAAAACTACCCGTGCGGTCGAGTATATGATCGTTGATGCCCTCTTGGCTGCGGAGCCCGCTTTGAAGTTCGCGAATCATATCAATAATCCCAAGAAATTTCTATATCTTACGGATCACATTATGTCTGAGATTCTCTCGTCGGATAAGCCAGTAGGCCAATATCGACATTTTTTTTTACCTCTCATTCTGATTTATCTTCTTAGGAATTGGCAGAGTCGCGAATGATATTTAATCGTATCTTGAAGCGCGATTTGTACAGATACGTTGATTACAAAGTCATCGACTGGCCATTCCAACACACTTTCCGTGGCAGCATTTCACCCGAGCGGGTCTTTAAGTCGGTGCAAGCTTTACTTCCCACATCCAATCCTTTATCATCAACCGAGGTTAGTGTTTTCACACTCCATGAGAAAAGTTAATGTAGTGGTACCCCCCATCAGCTCCAGGAGTCGGATATAATTGTGGATTATATTGAAATGCATTACGGCAAGAAAGAGAAGAATCCATTGGATTTTATGCGATTTTATACTAAGCTTGAACCGGATAGTACGTTTCATCGTGCTCTAAAGTTGTGGACCTTAATTTTATATTGTTCTTAGAGTGTCGAAAGGCAGAACTAGGGTGTTATTCGAATTTGAAACCCCAATATTTTTCCGAATGTCTTCTGAGGGTTTACACCAAGAAGGCAGAATTTTCAAAAATCGTTCAGCGCGGATATCGTGATATTCTAGAAGGATTGGAGAAGAAGGATTTGGAAATGGGCAAAACTTTCTCGCATGACGGCGAGAACCCGGTACCGACTCCACCTGAGATAGAGCCGCCTACGACGCCAAAGGGTCATTCCAGAAATTCTAGTTCTCCATTCCGAGCGAGTGGAGGAGAGTCGCCCTTTGCGAATAACAAATTTATGGATTCTCTGAAGGACCGTTCGGTCAGCCCTACGAGGGTTGATCCTGAATTGCCAGTGTTGGAGTCTATTACCGTGGCTTCGAAGTCTCCTTCGAAGAGGAAGAGGCCGGTTGACCGCCGTCAAGACGAAGGAAGTTCCCAGAAGGCAAAGAGGAATAAATAGTCTGGGATCTTATCGAGCATTTCTCGATGACGCCTGCGGCAACTACTACCCAGATAAACGAGCCCTCATATTGTCCGCAGTGGTAGATGTTTTACCTGCCTATTTCGATGCACCATGCTATATTGACTTTGCTTCACTTCGCAATCAGTGTTTCCCTCCTACCCATATGCATATTCCTGTACAATATTTATTTTCATGCATCGGATTCCCCTTTATTGCGCTTGGTTGGAGTCTTAGATCATCTGCGTGACAACAGAGTTTGTGGGCGGGCCAGGACAAGGCGTGCTGCGTAACTAGTTCCCTAATGATCTTCTCTGATAAAAACGTTTCTAAAAACTGTTCACTTGATGATCTCGACCGATTTGAGAGGCGAACTCTGTTGCATGAATCTGTGGTCGTGACACTTTAATTAGTCAGCGAGCGATCATCATGCCCTTTCACAGCTCTCTCCACACCAAGAATTGGTAAAGATCTTATGGCAAGGTGAATTCCATGTTTTTAATTCTTACACATCTTAGATACCGCTACTGAGTCTCCGCCGATAGAAATTTACGAAGCTTTACAACAAATCAACAGTCGTATGCAAAACATAATAGAACAAAACGAGATTGCTCATGCCCACAATGCGAATATGAGAGTCATCAGCCGCAATGCGAGGTCGCAATTTCCCTACTTGTATCAACCCCTTCAGAAAACGGTGTCTAGTACGGCCACTCTTTCTCCTGATTTTATATAACACCGTTCACGATCAGGTACCCGGATACGGTCGTGAACTGGCTCTACCTTTTATGAACGTCTTGGACGAAGCCGAGCAACAGGCCTTTCACGCCGAATTTCCTCCTAATAGCGACGCCTCTTTGATTGGGGAAACACCCCCCGATTTCGAACCAAATCATTTCGGATACAGCCACTTGGACATTCTCAGGTTGATTGTTTTTTACAATGACACGTTTGGTATCGTTCCTGAGGATGATCTCGCTGGCCGTAAACACAAATTCTTTGTATTTTTGTCTGAGTTCTGAGTACCTGCAAAAGTTTTGAAATCTCTACAATGATGTCGGCAAATTCCACCATGATGAAATCAAACCCTCAGAACTCATTCTCGATGTAAAACCATCAATCACTTTTCCTGAAACTTTCAAACCACACCCAGTTGTCCAACTAAGTACAGGGATTGTGGACCACGCTGTAGAAGGCTCAACACTTGCCATTCATCCATTTGACAACTGAACATGGTTTGACTGAGTAGGAGAAAGAACTTCCATTGAATTTTCAGTAACTCGCCCTTCCTCCTTGGTAGGAAATAGGCTATGAACATGTGATCGACGGGTCGACGACATGTGCGGCAAGGTCTTCACCCTCAGGTCTTTCCATTCATATCTGCTGATCTCGGCAGCTTGTATTCCGATGTAAGTGATACAGCCGTTCACCGGGATTTAGTAATAAAGTGTCTAGTTCTACATGGACAACCATGAGGTGCCCGGGGCCAGACAACAATTACCAACTCCAGGCCCCCACGCTTCCCAATGTTACAGAACCCCACCTCCAGCCTACCGGGAGCCAGAATTAGTGGATGAAACCATTCGAGCAGTGGAAGAAATTCCTACTCTTATTCCTTCTGATCAGAATACCACCCCATACGAGGCTCCAAATTCGGGCAACATTAGAAGTGCGGCTTGGAATCCAGGAGCTACCAATTGGAACAACTCGACTAGTACAGACTTGGGGAATACCGGTGGTGGTATAGACTTTGACTATCTAGGTTCAGGTCACCTTGACCAGGAATTTATGATCGATGGTCGTTCCGAACG
>Ga0307517_10011924_pt1 | contig 12000 bp, 5 predicted proteins | sample 23_EM_MG_FD_194515 | JGI IMG/M metagenome (GOLD analysis project Ga0307517, IMG submission 194515) | Populus trichocarpa ectomycorrhiza microbial communities from riparian zone in the Pacific Northwest, United States - 23_EM | ecosystem: Host-associated > Plants > Roots > Unclassified | place... | reverse complement strand
AAGATCTAATAATTATGAGATAATTATGAGGTATTAATTTCACCAATATACTTCACACTTAAAGATGACAATGATTATTCAGAGGTTGAGTTTATATTATATTCATATATTATCCATTATATATTATGTAGGTTTCGATTATATGCATGTCTTATAAATTACATATTAGGTAAGAAATTTAAATATTTATATCTTATCCATTAGGTTTTAGACATCTATTACTTTAATATTATTTATTATTCAACATAAAATAAAAAAAGTAACACTCGCACACACATTTATTTGTGTGTGTGTGAGAGAGAGAGAGAATAATGTTAATATATATATAAGGTTAGGTTTGAACGAGATTTTAGATTAAGTTTGATAATATATATCATATCCATTACCCATCTAATTAGGTAAATATCAAATAACACCCTCCATTCGAGTCAATTTGGTGGATATCCACTTAATTCTGGTTAGATTGTCATATTTATTTATGCTCATCTTTGTAAACAAGAAAAAAAAAACATTGTACTTTGTAGGATTATTAGATTGACTTTTTGCATGAAACTTTTTTGTTTTGATCTTTAGAAGTCACGTACCTTCACTTTCATGGCATCATCTTCCAATGTCTTCAACTCTCTCCACAAGCTTAATGTCTATTCTTTTAGGTTATAATATGATGAAGTCTAAAAAAAATCAAATGAATATGGGCCTTTCCATAACTATTTGATGGGATTTGAAAAAAAAAATTAAGTTGGATTGAGTTGTGGTTCATGTAATCTTATAAAACAAGGTTTTTTATGAAAAAAGAGATTCTTTGATATTTAAGTTAGAAAAGTACAAAGAAAATATAATGAATAGAAAGAGAGAATAGAAAAATACAAGAATGTGTTTTTTAGGTAATTGTATGCAAACGTGAGTGTTGTGATATATTGTTCATTTGTCTATCATACTTGGTGATTTGAGGGTGATCCTTGGGTATACCCTTAGAGCACATGTATTTGTGTTGTAGACAATAAAGTCGCAGATCTACTATACATCTTTGTCCTAATGCTATGAGTAGTTATGGAGGATAATTGTTTTAAAGTGAATGATCGGCGCCCAACTAGCTTGTAAGAAGAATTGTTCATGTAAAAGCACATCCTGTTAACTTATAAAACAAGACATTTAGGTAGGCGTCACACTAATAATTTGCAAAATAAGAGATCTAGGTGGACGTTGCATTGATAACTTGTAAGATGAAAATTTATCTAGGTGATTGTGGTGGCTAAACATCATTTGGCATGCCAAGTCTATTAAAAAAGAAGAGTTTCCTTTTCACTTTCTTAGGCTTAGTTAGGCCTTCTCTCTCTCTCTCTCTCTCTCTCTCTCTCTCTCTCTCTCTCTCTTCCTTTTTTCCTTCTCTTTATTTCTTTCCTTTCCTAGTTAGGCTTTGTGATTGTTAGGCTATGTTGTGCTGTTCAATTGGGCTTTTCCCTTCCCTTTTTTCCTTTTCTTTTCTTTCCTTCCTCTTCGGTCAGGCTTTGCTATTGGTGGGCTCAATTGGGGTTGCTGCCCGATTAGGCTTTTCCCTTACTCTTCTCCTTTTCTTTTCTTTCTCTTCGGTTGGGCTGTGCTGCCCAATCTGGATTTTTCCTTCCTTTTCTTTTGTTTTCCATTGCTATTTGGTTGGGCTTATGGGTGTTTGGTTGAGTTTGGCTAGCTAGGTTTTTTTTTCTTCTTTCTTCCTCTGCATCCTTGGTTTTTACCTTTGTCACAATAGAAATATTGATAGTTTGCACTTTATATCACATTAAAAAAAATCTTTTCTTGTTTGAAGAAAATTTTTTGGTCGTGAAAACCAATTCAAATTCACTAGGTGTAAAGCTGAGCCCTCAGGAGCTAGGAATGGGTACAAGAATTTTAAGTCTCTAGTGGTCCTTTTCCCTTTAATTTCCTAGTGAGATTTTGACACAAGATACTAGTTATGCTATGCAAATTCAATAATTCAATTGCAGATGCACCTTGAACTTCTTTTCTTATTCAGTAACCTGTTGAAAACCTTGTCTATCCATATCGTGATTCAATCTTTTCAACTTTTGGAACCATGCACGGGTCCTTAGCTACCTTTGTTAATTAGACATTGTAACTGACCTATTTTCAAGTCTTGTTACTTACCCTTTTTTTATTTCTTTGACTTATTTATTGAATTCACTATTTAGAAATTCACTATTCTTAATAGATGTGAAGCTCAAGTACTGATCAATTTGAAATCTACTTTTAAGGCTTCAAAATTTATAACAAATTTCTCTACCTCTTGTTTGGTAGCATTTGCTATCTGGTAGTTATTTGCTGCTTTTGTTTCCTTCGGTTATACTTGAAGGTTTGTCTATTTTGGCTGTATTTTCTCTTGTGCTTGATGGGAGCTTGTTCCCACATGCTTGTTCTGTACTACTATTTTTTGGCTTGTTGTTTCTCCAGCTAGTCTAACTTTCACTTGGTTTGTTCAAGGGAGCCTGTTCCCTTGGCTGGTGTATATAATGTTCTGCTGGTTTCCAGCTTGTACTGCAAGCTTGTCTTGCTCTTTTTGATCTATATATTTCTTACATTTGATAAAAAAAAAAATGGTTATAAACCCAATAAGTCTATCAATCATGCATCCTAATTACTAAACTATATAGACACAAATTTATAGCTCGACAAGAATAGCATTAGAAATTATATTGGTTTATAATTGGGATCTTAACATTATTTTTTGGCTCGTGGTAGATTATGGGAATTTTTTTTCCTAAATTTATCTTTCAATTTAGTCTTGGATAAATCGTTATTAATGGATGAATCATTGTAAAATCTGAGGGCTTTCAATTTCTTTTTCTCATTTTTTATGCACATTTCACCAATGTCAAATTAAGAAACAGAAGATGGAGGTTGAGATTGGTCCAATACTTATTATCTCCTGGCATCGACAATTCATAATCTTTGAAGGCATTGTCGCTGCTATAGTTGAAGTTGACGGTACTAGTACTCTTCTTCTCTTTTTTTTGGTAACCGTGGGGTTTGGGTCAGTTTACGCACATCTCGACTAATACCCTGAAATCCTGAAATTAACGACCAGGTAAATCTTCAGTGGCTTTGAGGTTTGTGACACTCGAACTGATGACCTCTAAGGAACAAACTCAGAACATAATCAATTAAGTTATACCTTTGAAAGTTACAGAATTAATATCTTGTTACAGTGAGAGTTGTAGTTGGAGGAGCCATTGCCAATGATTAGACTGTTGGAGGAGGAACTGCTATTAAAAATGTTCACGTAGAAGTTCCCTTTTTCATCTGCTTGCATGGATGATGCTCTTGGGATTTTATCCGTTTTGGAGGTTAAAGGAGGTTAATCTACAAGGGAATCAACTGGCATTGAATCTTTCTACATCTCTTTCTTTTCATTTCATGGATATATATATATATATATATATATATATATATTAAAATGACCAATTCAATATCAATTATCAGTAGAAACTGCACTTATATAGAAAAAGGTTGCTGCACATGCCTTCGTTTCATGATCTCATCAAAATTACAAGTAGCGTCCGTTTTTCCCCCATCATTTAATCAAACATATATAGTTTTCTTGAACAAGCTTTCTTCCACTGACTAAATTGAATCCATTATTCAGCAAATAATATCCACGATTTCTTTATTTTTCCCCTTTAAGGAGGGAATGGACCTCAAAAATAAATAAATTATTGACCCCAAAATGTGTAGAACTGGCCTAGTAGACTCTCACACATGTCTACCATATGCTCGGGTCTTGCTTGTTTGATGCATGCAATGACTTTGAAGTTATTATTATGTATGCCCACGTACTTCTATATAATACGTACTTCTATATAATACTGTTTCGCCATAATAGTTTTCATATATACTCGAGAATATGATAGTTTAATTAGTTGGTCTAATTTGAAATTAAAGAATATATAGAGTAACTACATCAATTTCATGATTAACAAAAACATGATGAAGCTAGCCCAACATCTATATATATATATATATATATAAAAAAAAGCATGGATGCATGCAATAATAATAATAATAAATAATAATAATAATAATAAAAAGGAGGTTATTGTGGCACACAGCTGATATCCTTGGCCCACATTATAAGACAAAAGCGTAGACATGCATAAGATCACTAACATGTAAACATGGGAAATGAACCAACATCCACTATGGAACACATAATCATTTAAAACAACAAAACACCCTTTTTGTCATTTGGCACTACGAAGCTCGACTTTCATCAACCCTACCTGCATGGGTCCTTTTCTTTTTCACATTAGTATTCGTTCCTTCTTTTCCTTTTGCGCCTCAGTGTCTTCTTTTAATTAATCTATCAGCTTCAGCTGTCTCAGATTACAGTGAGAGTTTTTTTTCTAAAAAAATATATATATTAAAATAATTTTTTAGTTTTAATATTAGCATATTAAAATTATCATAAATCACTAAAAGATATCAATTTAATATCTTTTAAGTTAAAAAGATATTTAAAAAGTACTTAAAAATAAAAATAAAAGTTGTGTCAAACTATCTTTAAATATATTAAAAGAAAGTTGAATAAGTTTTGAAAAAAAAGTTTCCTTTGCTCTTTGATTGTTATTTTATTTTTTATTGACTTTGTTGTGTTTGAATTCATTCTCATATTCCTATTCTTATTGTTTCACACTAGTTAAGGTCAATATCGGTATTTAGTTTTTTATTTTCTTTTTATAAAATTCATTTATTTTTATTTTTTTAAAAAAAGCAATCATATAAAGTTTATGTGTTTCCAATAAAAATAATAAATAAACTGTTAATTTTATCAAAAGTTCGTAAACTATTGGAAAAATAAGGATAAGTTCATATTTGAGAGGATAATTAATGATCAAAAAATTTTACGATTTTTGTTAGGCCAATAAGTCAAGTTTTCAAATGTTTCACTATATTTGTTTAGAAAATCCTAACAATACATTTCAAGATTTTCTATTATCTTTTTATCTAGGAAAAAAAATTCACAACAATTTATCTTATATAACTTTTTTAATTTATATATTCATTATCATACAATTTTATTTTTATTACTTGCTATTATTCTTAATGATAATTATGCTAATGATCAATAAAAAATTATTTAAAAAAAAAGATTTACAAGTATAAGAAATTAAATTTTTAATTTATCAAAATACAATTTAATTTGAATATGATCAATGATAACATAAAAAACAAATTAAGATTATAAACTATTAACAAATACTTATTAAAATTTGACATTCAAAAAATCATTATGAAATTTTTTTAAGAAAACTAAAAGAAAAGGTAATTTGTAAATATATTTAAATTGTGATATAGATAGTACAATTAAATATGAATTGTTTTGAAATATAAACTATTAAAGTGTATTTATTGATCCTAAAAAAATAAAGACATAACTTATCGGTAATTTATCTTTCAGAAGAGAATTTATATGTAATATTTTCAAATCTATTTCTTCAAAGAAAAAAACCAATTTATGTATTATTAAGCACATAAATTCCATATACTGACAGGTTGACAGGTTGTATATTACAATGAGCATTGACAAGTCCAATTTATGTCTAAACAAATCAACGGAAATTCCATATACTGAATTGATTCCTTTGAGAAATAGAAAAATGCCATATTTGATTAACTAAGAATATGCTTAATTGAAGGCACGTGGAAGGTTGTACGTGTTTTTATTTTCTCTTATTTAAGATGTTGAAACGAAGTGGAAGCCCACTAAAAAGGATTAAGGGGAATAATTAATATTGATTTCTTTTTTCTTAATTAATTAAAGAATTAGTTCCATATGGTGTTTGTTACCGTTAAGGAGACCTGTTTCGGAAAAGAAAGACTTTTTCTCTTGATTCTCCATTTGGATTTCCACTAAACCAACTAATTAGGAATTGATAAAGGCTAAATGTGCTTGGAATAATATATATATATATATATAGACACAGACACCCACTACTCTTTAGATCAAAAGCCTAACAAGAAGAAAGGGGGCATTTTTCCAACAAAACAAATTAATTATAACATTATAAAAGTTTAGATGGACCGGACTTTAGTAGCGTGTTCTTGCAATATATACCCATCGACTCAGGTGATGAGCTAGCTCAAAAAGATTCAAACTTTAACTCCAGAAGAATCGATCTGCAAATCCTGACTAATGGATCGAAATGAGTTGGCAATAATTATGTGGAGCTTTTTCCTGGGGCTTTTTTTTTATTTTTTGCATTATTGAATGTGTGGGTGCTGGAAGCATACTTAAGAATATCCGACTAGAAACAAAGATCTTCCTGTATCATGGTGGGGCTTGCTGCAACCTGGACTTGGGCTTATTCCCTTTGCTTGATTGCTTTCTTGCACACCAAAGAATCGGATCCTCTTTGAAGCAACTGCCAATATGAGGTTTTTTTTTTTTTTTTTTTTTGTGAATACTACTGTACCAAAATGGAAAGCATCACGCGTTTGTAGAAACACAGTTCTTTGTGAAACAATAGAACACAAAAGCTTACCATGTAAAAAATACTGGTAGCTGCAACCATGACTTGGATGAAATTGGATAAATAATTTTTCTGCTTGTGACATGGAAGGGGAACATTTCAAACAGTTTAGTTTCATATTTATGGGCAGGGATGTTAAACACTCAAGTGGGATGTTTGTGGCAAAAAAAAGTACTTCCATGTGTCTACCTTCACACCACCCCCCCACTATCCATGATGAATGATTCTAATTTCTAAGGCTTAGCTAGATCCATAGGTTGTCCACGTTGGTTGGTTGGTACTTGCACATTTTTGCCTCTTCAAATCAAATATCTATTGCTAAGATTTGCCACTTCCTCGTGTTAGGATTACGTTGTTATTATCATTTCACATTAATTTTAGGCTACCTGTTCAATGTTATTTAATTCTTTCATTAGACTATAATTTTTCTCTACATTCGCCATCAAATCCTTCAAAACAAATTAAGTTACGTTGATGCCAGCAAAATCAGTATAGACAGCACTAGAGTTGTCAAGAACATAAAGAGAAAAATCTCCATCTTCGTCACGAGAGTATGTCTAGGGAACAGGGGGCTCAAAGGGAGGTTGAAAATTTTTTTTTAGATTAATATGAGTGTTCAGGTAGTTTGCACGCACCTCAATTAATTCGACGGGCTCTGAAGTTAAAGACGATATAAGTCTCCGGTGGCTTTAAGATTTGTGAAACTCAAACTGGTAATCTCAAAAAAACAAATCCAAGATACATTTCTCAAAGTTAAAAGAGATTGAATACTTGATCAATAGAGTATGCCAGAAAAAATAAACATTTAGAAAACAAACAAGAAAAACTTATGTGTTTTTGTTTGTATCACCGATACATTTTAAGGGCCGGCCATATGTAATTCGAAGGACCCGACCCATCTAAATCAAAATAAAACAAGCACCTGCTGCTAGGGGTGTCGGTCACAAGGTGAGATGATCCTATAGTACGAGGGCAAGTTGTATAACATTTTTTTTTTTAATTGCTTTAGTCATTACCTAATATTCTACTTTTGTGATAGACAATGCTAATATAAATTATAAATTGGTCTTTTAGCGAATAGCATAACTACCAATGTTAAATACATATCTTGCGATTAATTTTCTACAATGTAGATCTTTAACATGATCAGAGTCAATATAGCTACCAACATAATCAATTTGTCTCCCATATACCAAGCAAGTATTTGTTGTGCCTTTCAAATACCAAAAGATTTATCTCACAGCTTGTCAATATTCTTTGTCTAGATTAGGCACATACAAACTAACCACATAAACTGCAGCTTTTGGATGAGTGCAAACTATAGTGTATATGAAACTATAGTGTATATGAAACTACTAATTACATTATAATATGGAAAACGAGTCATGTATTCTATATCCCTATCCAATTTTTGATATTGCGTGTTGATAGTCTTAAATGAGTAACAAATGGAGTACCAACAAGTCTAGCATTCTTCATGCTAAAATGTACTCCTGGACATGTCTCTTTTAATATCCATCTTGAAAACCCTCTTGCCTCCTCATAGATTCTTTGTATTAAACTCATTATTAAGTTTACTTTATGAATTTTTGACAAGTCTTTGCAACAATATCATATTATCCATATAAAATAGTAAATGTATAAAGAAACCATAATAAAATTTATTAAAATAAACACATTAATCCACCACCAGATTTAACAGTTTTACCAACGGGATCACGGATATAAAATGTTTTTCGGGAAAACACTCATTAGTAATTTTTGGTCTGTTGGTAAGTCTGTCGTTAATAAATTTATAAAAGGCTTTATAGACGGATCATGCACGAAAAAAAAATATTGTTTCATTCTGTTAGTAATTTCCTTGGTACTATTTGACATAACATTGACAAGAGAAACATATATAATTCCATTAGTGAGTTAACAGTTACAGTGACATTTGCAGATTTTATTTTCCAACTCTCCGGAATATACCAACGGACTGATTTCATCGATGAGTTAACAGTAGTATTGACATTTGCAGTAATTCTTTTTCAATTCTTTGGAATATACCAACATAATAAGTCTGTCGGTAACTTCGTTCGTCATAATTTAAAAATATTTTTTAAAAACAATCTATTAAACATAAACAGAAAATAATTAAAAATAAATTAATTAATATAAAATTCAAATATTTAAAAATAAATTATCTTAATATAAAAATCAAATATTTATTATAAATTTAAACATTTGTACGTTCAAATACAATAAAACTAAAATAGTGGCAGCGCTAGAAGAAGAGGAGAAGGAGGAGATTGGTCGTCCCTGGTACCTTGTGACCAATAAGGGGGTGCACATGTACTATCCTTCTGTGATCTCATCTCCATTACTACTCGGTGAAGTTCTTCATAATTCACATAGAGTCATTCATATTTTTCATTAAGATGGGTCATACGCTCTTGTACTCTTTGATCTAATAAGGCCGTGAATTCTGAAGATTGAGTGCTCAAGAGCGATTGCGAGTATCTAATAGTCAAAACACTACGGGCTGTTCGCAAGTTCTCAGTCGAAATGTTAGAGAGTCCGTACACCTAATTTTTATCGGGTCCACCGGATGATCCTGCCTCCAACCATAAATTCAGATCGATATCTAGGTCAGTCAAAAGATCGTCTCCATATCTCTTATTCAACCAACTATTATATGTCTCCTAAAAATAAAAAAATAAATTCATCAAATTCAAGTAAATAATAACTTAAGAAAAAAAATGGTTGAAAACCAACTTACCACAAAGTGTTGAGCTCGGCTATCCATGAACTGTTGCACCACTTTTTGGTGGTCATCACTTCGCACGTGTGTTTTCACAAAAAGCTCAATTGGGCTTGGTTCACGTTCAAGAATCGTAGCCTGCAAAAAAAAAATATTGTCAGTTAAATATATTTATAAAAAATTAAAAAAATGATGTAACTGAAAAAAAAATCTTACAATCCGCATCGCATACGAAGAAACAGAACGGAGCAGCCGGTGTGCGTAGTAGTGAAACCATGAATTTGCCAGCTCCAGTTCCCCACATCGGACTGTACCATTGCATGAAACGCGTAGATGTCACATGCTGAATGTATTTCGCTCATATAGTATCTGAGATGTATGATGGTCTGAAATCCTTTCAAACCGCCACGTTATTTCAACCTAGTAGATCGCTTTTTTTCACATATTTTTGGATTTATTTGTGCCTTGTAACAAAAATCACGCAACCTATATGGTACAAATGAATTATCTATAAGTAAATGACAAATAAAATTTTAATATTTGGAATAAAAAAATTATCCTGATTCCGATGTTACCTAGTTGCAGCGTGATTCTCTCAAACCCTCCTAACAACATTATCATTAGCTTTATCCCACTCAAATTTTTTCTTGCAGTAAAAATTTATAAAAAAAAAATTTCAGTAATTTCAATAAAGTAAATGAATTAACCTAATAAAAAAATTAAGTTAATACTAACCTTAAACCTTGAAAACCATGCATCGACCTGCGGTTTCCATTCAGGATGTTTGAAAACCTGACTCCATTGAAACAATGGAATTTCCATCGATGATTTAAATATTGATGTTATTGTTCGGGCTGTCTCAATATTTGTAAACCTGAAATTGGATAAATTTAATGAAATATTATTTTTTTCAAAAATTTTAAACATGTTGTTATGAAAGCAAAACAAACTTACATTGAAAAGTCGTCCTTCCACTACGCCTCGTACTTACGAGTAAATGAATCCCGCTGTGAAGGGACTCCTCCTCAACGAGGCAGCGTCATGAGTCGATGCATGTGTCTCAAATGCCTCTTCTTGGTCGGCACCTAATGACTTGTGGTTGTCATTATTGTTATTAGAAGAACTAGCAAAACAAACCTACATTGAAAAGTCGTCCTTCCACGCGATGTGCAATCGATTTTCCCTAGGCATCTACACAAATTTACAAAAAAAATAAACAATTTCATTTAAAAAAAAAATCAACAGCACCACCCCTATACGAGAAGCTACCATAATTTTTATCCTACAAATAAACAACATATATGCTACAAAGCAATTGATTTTATTCAATTTCTTGCATAAACATGTGGCAGTCATAGCTCTCCATTCCATACAATCTGTAATCATCTAAATTAACCAACCTTGATATGCTAACTCTGCATTTTCAAGGTAGTACAATATGTAGAAGTTTGGACACATGTCAATTTTCAGGTAACCTAGACCAGGGGGTTTCATCATGAACTTAACAGCATAGAAGTTCTCTTTCAATCTGTTCTATTCAGGTAAAAATGCTTCTCACCCTCTCGATAATTCTGTCATAATCGGTCTCACTCAACCCATGATCCGACTTGATGGCAAGCACTTGTGCAATGACTGATAATTAATTGTGAATTGTGCAACCATTCCATAATGGTTTGTTAGAATCTTCAAAAGATCAAAAAACCTAGTCGCATCTGCATTAGGTTCTTAATCTATGATTGGACATTGATCAGCATGACCCGAATTCATTCTCATCGCATCCGTAACCCTGTCCCTATAAGAATTATTATTTTCATCTACAACTACATACACGTTGCTAATAGTAGAAGTTGACCCAACCATCCTTTCTACCGTGATCTCATGAGGAACATATGGTTCTCCGTGTGCATACCGACGCAGGTATTGCTCAATGAACCTTTTTTTTGTAGAAAATGCATCGTTACAATATCTGGATCAAAAAACTTTTTATTTTTACACCTCTTGCATGAACATTTACTACCGCCTCCACTAATATTTATCGGATTAGATATTATGTAATTAATAAAACCTTGAATCCTATTACAATAATCTATCATCCGCAACTTTTGGGGTGAATCTCGATACATCCATGAACGATCATCCATTACTTTTATCAAGCCTATATAAAATAATGATGACAACATGTATTAATTAATTATGTTAACTAAATAAATTTGCAAAAATATTGGTTTAACTCAAGCTTATTCAATCTATTTAAATACTTCTCTTCATTCATTATCAATTATCTATATTGTACAAATTTATCAAAAATTACAACTCGACAATAAAATTAACAAAATATAAAACGGACCCATAAAAATAAGTCATTATTTATTTCATAAAAAAACACCTAAGTTGGTAATTCGATATAAGTTTCATCAATTTACAAACAAATACAATCTTACAAAACCTAAAACAAACCCTAACATGTACAAATCATAAATTCATACAGCAAATTTTTTTGAGAAAAAACTATAAAATAAGTAAACACCCAAACAAAATACATATACTTTAAAAATATACAAAAAAAAAATTAACATTTTAAAATTATGTTAAAAAAGGATAGATTTGCTTAAGATGGAGAATCCTTAATAAAATTTGAATCAGAACACGGATGTTGACAAATTAAGTGTTGTGGTGGCTGGATTTGTTGTGGGAGGTTATATTTTATTAAGATTGTCGCGGGTGCGCGGCGTCGCG
>Ga0307517_10011922_pt1 | contig 12000 bp, 14 predicted proteins | sample 23_EM_MG_FD_194515 | JGI IMG/M metagenome (GOLD analysis project Ga0307517, IMG submission 194515) | Populus trichocarpa ectomycorrhiza microbial communities from riparian zone in the Pacific Northwest, United States - 23_EM | ecosystem: Host-associated > Plants > Roots > Unclassified | place... | reverse complement strand
GCGAAGTTGCTCAACACGCCGCTCAACCAGTCAACTCTGACGTCCCACCAAGACCGAAAAGCACTGCCAAAACTACCGCCAAGAGCAAGAGCTCTCGTACTGCCAATGACGCCGGCACGGTCGAGTTGGAACAACCAGCAAAGAATGGTAAACCCTCCGCCAAGAGCAAGAGCTCTCGTACTGCCAACGACACCGGCACAGTCGAGTTGGAACAGCCAGCGAATAATGGTAAATCCTCTGCCAGCAAGCCCAAGCGCCAGCGTGAGGTCGACACCACTGCTGTAACTGAGGATGAACAGACGGCCCCAATGAAAAAGCCAAGGACAGCACCAAAGACAGCGAAGAACAAGCCTGACGTCTCTCCACGACCACAACGCTCAAGTCGTGCTACAACCAAGGCCTCAGCTGCGCCTCAGAAAAGGAAGCGACGCACAAAAGAGGAGATTGCTGCTGATAAGGCTGCATCAGAAGCAAAAAAGAGGCAACAGGAAGTACTTACTCAAGAGAAGCATCGCGCCATGGCCCAGATGGACATCAACGAGGACGTTGATAAGGCAGAGATGGCCGCCCGAACCGTCAGGACCTTCGCAGACCTCGACCGCGAGACTGAATCGGGTGTCGAGGAATTTGTCGGGTACAACAGCGTACCCAGTTCCGACGACTCGGACCTCGTGTCAGATGCTGAGGTACCTGTAAAGTTGAAGGTGAGATTACTCAGTCAGTTCAAATCTAGTACCATACTCACTGCACATTCGTTGAATAGGAAACCAGGAAAGTGCCTCCAAAAGCGAAGGTAGATGGTGGTAAGAAGAATGGGGTGGGTGGGAAGAAGTGCGTTGTTTCTCGGAGTTTCTTATCGATGGTTGATTGTTAAGGTGACAGAAACAACAAGAAAATCACGTTCGCATCAGGTCTTCGTCAAGATTGGGAATCCGCGATCAAAGAACGTCCAAAAACGCGAGCACCTCATGTCCAGATTTCGGCCGGTGGACTCGATGACTCCGATGTAGACGACGTCAATCCATATTCGTCAAAGTCTCGCCCGCTCACCATGAGGGAAAACGAGGTTGCTGAAGGCGCTCAGAAAGCGAAACGCGATTTCTCGCGCCGAAATGAGGTGAGTATGTAATCTGATCCTCATTGGAATATTCTGACTTCAGTTCATTCAAGATGGTTTCTATTGTTGCATCTGACGAGGAAGAGTATGTTCCTCACGCTGCCACGAAAAAAATTGCGATAAAGACCCCACGTCCTGTCCAAGTCAAGTCAGAGAAGAACGAAGGCTCAGTGCCAGTCACAACAGCTGTCATCCCAAAGCCGAAGGCCAGGCGTTTGAATGGTAATAATGTCCGTAGATCCGATCTCCCGAATTTCGCACAAGGAAAATGGCGATCTACCTTCCTTCCCACACTTTATGAACGATTTTTTACATCTGATGAGCCATTCGACGAGTTCAACGCAGGCAGCGATGAATTTGTTGCCTTGCTTCAGTCAATCATCAAAGAGGTTTATCCTAATGTTGACTATGAAGTAACCTCCTCGGATAGTATTCATTTTCTGGTGCGTCATCTTACTTGTTTAAACATTGAAATCAACTTTTTTTTAACGACATTGATATCTTTCGCGCTATCCAGGCGTATAATCGGATCAACGAAAAAAGATCCAACATAGGCATTAATGCACTCAAGATGCTGAAAGCCCACATCAAGACTCTCAAAGTAGAGGACGAGCAAAAAATCTGGCTTCGTTGGTCATTGCGTGGGGATGGGCCGCTTTTCTTCAAAGTCCCATCTCCTATGGGTTTGGATCATAAAGATCCCAAGTATCGGGTACGCCACCATTTTCCCAAAGTAAAGTACGCTTGTTAATTGTATTTTGCAGCTTCCTGAAGGTCGACTCCTTTCTCAATTTGTTATTGATCTTGCCGCCCCTCTCCTTAGACTCAGGGCCAGCTCACTCTCAAAGAATGGACATCCAAAAGGATTAGTTGCGCTAATTCTCGCAGCAGTAAGTATCGAGTCAGTGACAATCAGACTCCGAGTCCCAACTCACGCGTGTTTATTTTAGCTCGAGCGTGCCGCCAGGTATCTTTCAAAGCCGTCGATTTCGCCGAAGGAATTCTCAAAGGAACATTATGGATCAAAGGTCAAGACTTATCACGATGGATTTCATGGAAAGAATGGCATACCGGACGATCGCTGGGAAGAATTCGTAGAAGTCTGTGGGGGACCACCCGAAGACAGGGACGAAGATACGCTGGAAGCGGATTTGTCAATCCTCGACCATGAACGTCCCTTTATCTTCGATTTTTGTAGCCCAGCCAAATCTCGCACTTAATCTCCTTCTCCGTATGCTTACAGACTCTCGACTCCTTAGCCAATAGAGTACCTTGAGTACCTCGTAGACTTAGTTCGCTTTCCTCGCTTTCCTAGCTTTTTTAGCTTTTTCTTTTTGTCAAGCCAGCCGAAAACCGGTCAGCTTTTTTGGAAAACGGACCTGGGTTTTTACGCTTTTTACTTTCCCCCTTTTTTACGCTTTTTTAGCTTGCACAACCCCAAAAAAGCTAATTGTAGAAGTACTGATGTACATTTCATGGTGGGACAAACCTCTCGACGTTCACTACTCAGTTCCGGTTTATCTCCTCGAAAACGCAAACGTTGGTTCCGAAGCCATACTTTCAGATTCTCCAGCGGCCAATCCGTTGTCATACATGGCACACCCTAGTACCCCCGGCGAACCGGTCGACTCAACGGAAGGCTTAGAATCAACCCAAGCGCACGTTGCCTCTCAATTCCTCATAAGTGAAGAAAGCCAACTCCTACAGCAACCCCTCACTGTTTCCGAGCTCGATCCTGATCCTAGTCCCCGAGGATCAAATCCAAGTAATGCGATAGAGCTGCCATCTCACAATAATTCCACCGCAACATCTAATGCCAATGACCTCAGATTCCAAATGCGTCGGTCCGTTGCTTCAAAACACAAAAAACACGGGATTTTAATGTTCCCATTCATCACATTTTTTACCGCTTTGACTGACGCGGTTTCATCCCACACACTTGATCATTCTTCGCCCCTCTGCGTGCCCACCTTCTACTCCCCTAAAGTCGACGACACAAGATTGGACACTGCGATGTCCCCGATATACGAGCTGATCTTATTCCCGTGCTCCGGATTTATTTGTTTAGCGGCGTCATTCGTGACCAGACCCCTTCCGTCCAACCAAGAGGAAACAGCATTGCGCGCGTCAGCCATCGCCATGTTGGTCACCGGTTTGTTAATCCCAATACCTGCCCTTCCGGCTTTACCCTCAACCAGACTATCGAGAGAAGCCAGATTCATTAATTTTGCCATATACCTCATCGCCAGAACCATAGTCATTATCCTTGCTTGCATCGAACTTCGAGCATTGTCTCCTATGAAACTCGTCGGGATTAAGTGGACGTCCTTTTTCCCTCATATAGGTTGAGTTGCACAACCCACAACCGCCAACTCTACCACTAGTGTCGTTGTATACCATGCCCTTCAAGTTGACATTACTATTTTTGAAGGTTGCAAGCCAATCTCGTAACCACTGTATTAGCACAAATCTCAGAAACGAGGTTGGATAATTCGTCCAATGGAGAAGATTATGTAAATAATGTAGCTAGCTGCTCCAGAGAATTTTAATGTAACCTGCCAAAATTTTGGTCCTTCGCATCATCTTACGAGGTGTGCTTCTCCACAGGCGCCTGTTCTTGATGATACAATCAGACTTGTGTTCGATTTCTTCTTGATTTCTTCCCGGTAACATATGCATATTTATTTCACAATATATCGCTCATACACTGCATTGCTGAGATTCGCCGTGCTGAGTCGCCATTTAGAGCTTTTCTCACGAGGAAATGGAAGTCAACATAACGTCACCCAAAGTTAGCACTCTACGCGGGTCTGATACTTGAAGATCAGGGAGAGTGTAGGGCTGGAACCTCACTATCATATATACCGCCCGCTGAGAGACTACCGAAGGAGGGACTGGTGAACGTCGAAAACAAGGAAGCTCAGTGAAGAGAGACACGTCGGCTATCTCCGTCACGGTGGCCACTGATGAGGTTCATGGTTGGACGACCATGCGTCCAGCGTTCGTTTTCCTGAGTATTACAATCGAGGTAGCCTTTTGCTTCGAGTCGTTCGCACTGGCCTGGTGAATGCTGAAAAAAAAAAAAAAGGAAGCTCAGTGAAGACAGACGCGTCGGCTATGTCCGTGGCTGATGACCTTACTAAAGAGTTTGGCCAGGAAGTTGGAACGTCGATGGTTATGCCCAAATGGACTCTCGATGAGTTGCTAGGTTCATCACCCGCCCACGTTTCACGTGCGAGGGTTTTGTGTCAAGAATAGAGGGGTTGCCTATAACCATCAGCGATTTCATCAGTCTCATCGCTGATATCAAATCAGGGGTTATTTCAGGACGTGGATGTTGAAACTGATGCGCGGGAAAGTCAAGTGGAACTTGACAGTCACCGGTCACCCATCAGACGATGACTGACCGTGACTTTGACTTTTGGTGCTTGACGACACAACGCTATAAGTCCTAACAGTTCTGAATAGTGATAATCAAGCTTCTTGATCAGATTTGTATGCCTATATATACTTTTGTGGAACAGTCGACTACCTCTGTCGGCGATGGACCCAAATTCCCCTCCCTTCGTGGTACCTCAAGAAATTAACAAGCTGTACGTCCCTAGAAAGCGATCGACAGACCCTAGAACTCATGCATAACCACCATTAGTTCCGGACCACCAGTGCGTATTCAAACTTTTATTCATAAAACGCTGCTCGAATCACATTTGTTTGGATCAGGTGCTTGCTGTCCTTCTGGACACTGGATTGTTGGGAGTTCTTTCGGTTCAAGTTTGTGAGTAATTTCTTTCCCCTCATAAGTCGTTGGGAAACTTTCTTTACATGAAAACTAGTCCTGTATTACCTTGCATTCCCGAAGGACCGGGTGTACATGAAATGTCTGGTTTACGGAATTTATTTCATTCAAATTGTACAATCTGTTCTCACCATCGACAGTGGGTTCCGGACATGTGTTACTAGCTTTGGAAATATTCCAGCCTTGGATCGAGTAGAGATGGCATGGCTCAGCAATCCAATTCTCACTGCAATATGTGAGCTCTCATGCCTAGGGCATCAGTGGCTGCCAATGTCCTAATATCCTACCAAGGTACATTCTTCGTCCAGGGATTCTATGCACATCGGATCAGTGTTTTTGCAAAATCGAAGAAACTAGCAGGAGCAATTATCACTGTAAGTCATCGAAATATTTTCTTCCGTCTCCAAAATCTGAACGCTATCGAAAAAACAATTTTGCGTCGTACAAAGCTCTCTTTCATTCAACTTGGCGGTGGGATAGCGACTGGAGTTTATCAACAGCAGAAGAAATCCTACAGCTTGACAACCACACCCGAAATGTGGGTCCGCCGGATCATTAGTCTTGGGGTACAAACAACTACCCCACGAGTTTGTTCCCAATTACTTACTAGTGACAACCACCCCGCAGATATGGAATTTTGGGAGCGGCCTTTGCGATATCATCATTGCAGTTTCCATGACCTATTATGTGAGCCTTCCACCTACTGTTTCTCAAGGTCAGACTTCATTACTTATTCACGATGGCAGCTCTCGCGATATGATACCACGATCAAAAGGACGAAAGCAATTCTAAAGAAAATTATCCGCCTCACGATAGAGACGGGGTCTTTGACAGGTATAAAATTGTATTCCAGTACTTGCCAATTAATGTGGCTGACTGGATAACTCCCATCCCCAGCTGTCCTCGGAATCATATGTTTTGCACTAGCCAGCTGGCCGCGAAATGGCTATCACAGAGTCCCCATGTATGTCATTGGAAAGATTTACGCCAACTCGATGCTCGTCCTAATTAACAGCCGGATGGTCCTTGGCTCTGAGGAAACACCGTCGACGATCATGTCGGTATTGAAATTTGCCACGGCGCCCGCTAATGAGGAATATATCGCCATAGAGGCACATAGTAATGGAGATCTCGTAATAGATAGTACTGAAGGGAAGACGGGACCTTCGAGAAGTTCTGAGCCGTAAATTATTCAGTCACCGTATGACTTTTTCTTTTTCATGGCAATAAACGTTAGTTATTTACTTGATTTCATTTTCAGATTAGCTATGGAAAATCGGAGACAAGTGGACCACCTCGAATGAGTCCGTGTCCAAGTAGGACGGCCTGGGCAGCTCCGATTCTGGGAAGCCATAACTACATACTTACCACAATGAAGCTACATCTCTCACCTCCTGGACCCTCTTCGCCGTGTACATCCAGTATTACCCATTAAGCAGGCCGACCTTCGCTGATTCCTACCATCTGAATACACTTCTTTCGCTAATGCGTCATGAACGTCGGAGAACTGGCCTTCCCGGGCGATGTCGTGAAATAACCGAGCGCTCATCGCCCCTGGCCATCACAATTTTTTCTTCCCGATCACACGATGGACCCGGCTTGGGTGGACCAATGTTTTTCTCGTTCTTTGAGAAACCCCCCGATCTGCAGTTTCACCCAAATACAAGCAAAAAACAGATTCAAATTCAAATTCGCCGAGCATGTGGGACACGAGGCAAAGCGCGATTTGTAATAACCAGGAGTAAATACTTCTAGCAGCCATCGAAGGGCAGAACAGCGAAGCGATCCTGCGGGTTCTTTGGGGCGGTGCGAAGGGTCCCTGGCCCGCCTAGGATCATAGATAAGATTGGTCTGCACAGGAAGTCGCAGGACCGGCATAGTCGTCTGCGATAAATGGTGCAAAACTCCGAGTCCACTGTCCGATCACCCAATTCTCACAAAACCAAACAGGAATTCCACTGGGATCGTCGCCGTTCGTGATGGCCGGGAATTGTGCCACGAACTGGTTCAGGGCAGCAGAGGTCATCGAAATCTCTGCAACGTGCAAGACACCAAGTAAAGTCAGAGCATTAATGAGAGAACAAACAGTATGAGCCAGGGACCAGGAGGAGGTTAACACTTGGTGGATTTGGAACACCATGACATCCGGTGCGGAGTAACTGATAGGGTGAGCTACAAGTGCCTGGTGTGGTGGCCCTATGTAGAACGCAATCCCAACCTTGAGAGGTATATTTTGAATCTTGACTCTTGAGAGCTTGATTGGTTGGTCATCGCGCCGAAAAGTGAGATGCTTGGCTAAGACTCGTGGCACAGGAAGATACATGAACACAGATTACCGAAGACAGCAATGCGTTAGCATGCCACGCGCCGGCGGATGCTCGTCGGAAGTACTATCCAGTCGGTAAGTGGGTCTAGGTAAAACAAAAGCCGTCAGGCTCACCTATATCATTTCTTCCTTACATAACTAGCAGGTACCCAGAGCTGCCATCGCCTCGAGCTTGCTTGACTCCGGATAGTTAACGTACTGGGCAACTTTCCATGTGAACTCATGCGCTGGCCCCAGCATCGTATAGGCGATAAAGGACGCAGGTAAAAAGCAGGTCGCACGGAAATCAAGCACCACTATCTCGTCTTAAAGTGGCGTGGGTATATATCGGCTAGACAAAGGAAAAGCTTTTCAGCCTCAAAGTTCACGCGTTTAGCGTCTCCAGGATCTATCAATCACTGATCCTTGTCGTCCTTGTCGTCCTCAGAAGAGAATCCGTAGTCGGAGGGTTGGATGTCGGTGCGGATCCACAAAGAACTGGATGTACCACGGATTGTTCGCAAATAGGAGCGCTTGCACCGCTGTTCCTGTACGTAGCATCCATCCTGCACACGCTGCACGGAATGCGCAGTGCCACAACCCATCGATCTCCTCCCCGTCTTCGGCGTTGAAGATCTGGATCCCGTGGTCGCGGAACGTTCAGAATGGAAGGATAGTTAGTCCTTCCGGGACATCTGGGAAGGGGGGGAATCAGATGAAGGGCGCATTGGGTGGGTTAACGATGTTGGTAGAGGTGAGGGTGGTGGGTGAGGGTGAGGGTGGTGTAGAGGGAACGAAGATGGAGACAGTGGGAGAAGGAGGCGACGGTGGTTTGGGTTTTGGATCTGGGTTTTTCCGGTGGGGGTGTTTCGTCCATTATGCATTATGTAACGCCAGAAACCGAGACAAAATTCGGGTACTTACATAGAAACCTACGTCCCTTTTCGTGGAAACCTGCTGTCGGTTCCTGACAGGGTTGAATTAGGGACTACAAAATCGTAACGATATTTGCTACAAATTTCCTTTACAGGCCTCCTGGAGCCAAGAGTTGAACCAGGGAAAACCGGAACTATTTGACTGATGTCTTTTGCTTGAAACAGAACATAAAAAGGCAGAAAACTGGGGCCTGTCGTTATGAAAACGGCTGTACTTAGAACTTGAACCCTCTCCTAACAGTTCTGAATAGTGATAATCGAGCTACTTGATCAGATTCGTACGCCTATATATATACTCTTGTGGAACAGTCGACTCCCTCCACAATGGTGGACCCAAATTCCCCTCCCTTCGTGGTACATCAAGAAATCAACAAGATGTACGTCCCCAGAAAGCCATCGACACTGTATCCTAGAACTTATGTATAACCACCATTAGTTCCGGACCACCAGTGCGTACTGAAATTTCTATTCCTAACGCGCTGCTCGAATCACATTTGTTTGGATCCTGGACACTGGATTGTTGGGAGTTCTTTCAGTTCAAGTTTGTGAGTAATTTCTCTCATCATTCGTTGGGAAACTTTCTTTACATGAAAACTAGTCCTGTATTATTTTGCATTCCCGAAGGACCGGGTGTACATGAAATGTCTGGTTTACGGAATTTATTTCCTCCAAATTGTACAATCTGTTCTCACCATCGAGAGCGGGTTCCGGACATGTGTTACTAGCTTTGGAGATGTTCGAGCCTTGGATCGAGTAGAGATGGCATGGTTCAGTACTCCAATCCTCACTGCAATATGTGAGCTCTCATGCCTAGGCATCAGTGGCTGCCAACGTCCTAATATCTTACCAAGGTACATTCTTCGTCCAGGGATTCTATGCACATCGGATCAGTGTTTTTGCAAAATCGAAGAAAGTAGCAGGAGCAATTATCGCTGTAAGTTTTCGAAAGATTTTCTTCTGTCTCCAAAATCTGAACACCATCAAAAAAATCTCCATGATTCAAAGCTCTCTTTCATTCAACTTGGTGGTGGGATAGCGACTGGGGTTTATCAACAACAGAAGAAATTCTACAGCTTGACAAGTACACCCGAAATGCTGGTCCGCCGGAACATTAGCGTTGGCGTATGAACAACTACCCCGCAAATTTATTCCCAATTATTCACTGATGCCAACCACCCCACAGATGTGGAATTTTGGGAGTGCCCTTTGCGATATCATTATTGCGATCTGCATGACATATTATGTGAGCTTCCTACCCACTTTCTCAAGCTCAGATTTCATTCTTTATTCACGATGACAGCTTTCGCGATATGATACCACAATTAAAAGGACAAAAGCAATTCTAAAGAAAATTATCCGCCTCACGATAGAGACGGGATCTTTGACAGGTAGGTAAAATTGTATTCTAGTACTCAGTGATTTATGTGGCTGACTGAATAACCTGTCCATCCCAGCTGTCATTGGGATCATTTGTTTTTCACTAGCCAGCTTGCCGAGAAACAACTATCACCGAGTCCCCATGTATGCCATTGGAAAGATTTACGCCAGCTCGATGCTCGTCCTAATTAACAGCCGGATGGTCCTTAGCTCTGAGGAAACGCCGTCGATGGTCATGTCGGTGGTGAGATTTGCTACGGCACCCACCAATGACGAAGATATCGCCATAGAAGCACATAATGGAGATCCCGCAGTAGATAGTACTGAAGTGAAGACGGGACCCTTGAGAAGTTCTGAGCCGTAAATTATCCGCAGGATGACTTTTCCTTTTGCACGGCAATAAAGGCTAACTAGTTACTTAATTTCGTTTTCAGATTAGCTATTGAAAATCAGAGACAAGTGAACCACCTCGAATGAACCCCTCCTAGTAGGACAGCCTGGGCAACTCGTTACTCTTATTCTGGGGACCCACAACTACAGTTTACATAGCTACCTCAATGAGGCTATATCTCACATTGTCCCTGTTCACCATGTACACTCCAGTATCATGATTATAGTGTGTATTCATCGGGGAGCTGGCCGGGTCAAGTACTGACCGCCGAGGTACGCTCGCCATATTGTTTTCGTTAACCTATTTTATGCACACCATTTAATTTCACGACGATGCAAACCAAGCCCTTAATTCAGCGGCATCATGACACTTCCTACGAATTAGCGCCATTCCCACGAGAATTCTGACATATATCAAATATTTCAAGGTGCTCGCAGGTGGATTCAAATTCGCTTCGGCGTCTTCGCAATGGGACGCCTGGCCTTGGAAAGTTCCTCCCTGCCACATACCCTCAGCTCCTTTGCTGAGCGCTCTTGTACAATATACTTAGGTATATGCCATGCATATATCATTGGACATGAAGAGGTATAATTAAGACCCGAAGATAAGATAACTGGCAGATCTGTCATGGTGCATCATAGACTCGCCTCCAGTCTCTATGGGTTCTACTTCTTGTTTTAGGGTAGGTAGAAATGTAGAAAGTTGACGGATTCTTAAAATGGAATGATCCCGAATCGGTTCTATCCATAACGTCTGTTTTCAAGACTGGGCGCATCACTCGCTCCGACTGTATTCAGCTACTGGCAGTCCCACCAACCTAACACTCGCCTGGTCCTTTGAGTCCCCTCTAGTGGAGACGAGAATGGCTCAACTTAAAGTTCAAACGCAGAGCTAGTAAGTCGTGACCTCATTATGGTGGCATCATATTTCTACGAAGTTGCAATTACTTACTGATGCCAACGTAACGCTAGTTGCCCACCTTTTACACCCCCAAAGTCAATCACACAAGATGGAACAATTTGGTGACCAGGTTTATCGGGACCCTCCTCGGATTCTTTATCTATGAAATGTGGGTGCATCTCCCCGAGTTCATCCCCTTCCCATCCTTCGAGAAAAATCTTTTTGTGGAAACTGTCATTCGCCACTGCGTACCTGCGCAGTTTATCAGTAACTTTCTGGTCGATTGTATTATCTAATTAAGGACAAGACTTTACTAGAGGATCGAGGTTTTGGCAGGTCATGCTGGTTGCATTCATTGCTACATACCTCCTCGCCAAAATCACCCTCCTTATCCTTGCTTGCATTGAACTTCGAGCGTTGCCTCCTACAAAATTCATCGGGATTAAGTGGACGTCTTTTGTTCCGATTCCCCATATACTAGGTTGAGTTCATGACCGACAATTTGAACCGCCAACTCCACCACAGGTATCGTTGCATACCATGCTCACATCATTACTCTTTTTGGAAGTTGCGATGACCTCCTATAAGTATTAGCACAAATCTTAGATTAAAGAATTTAGCTCAGTGCTCCGGAGCCTGAAATTTCCATTGTAACCGCCAAGAATTTTGACCCTTCGTACGGTTCTTGACGTAGCGGTTCCGAGTCTTCTGATGATACAATCAGAGTTATGTGCGATTTATTTCTGACAACATATTATATCGGATTCGCTCATACACTGCATCGCTGAAGTTCGCCGTGCTGAGTTTTGGCTGAGTTGCTATTTAGTTCTCAGCCTTCTCACGAGAAAATGGAAGTCAAATGCCGTCACCCGAAGTTAGCACTCTAGGCCGTGGCGGGTCCGATGGTTGAAGGTCAGGGAGTGTACGGCTGGAACCTCACTATATATACCGCCCGCCGCTGGGTAAGTGAATGAGTATTCACTCAATTTTGTTTAGTCTGGAAGATAAGATAATTAGCATTACGGCGCCTACTTTTAAAAGTCAACTACATTACAAGGGGGTTCCAAAACTTTAATCCAACACCCGGGGTCGAATTTTTTATCTCGCCAGGTTTTGCTGAACCAACCATCCACGTGATCCAGGCACATGTCCATATATGGTAATTATGATATCATTTCA
>Ga0307517_10011921_pt1 | contig 12000 bp, 19 predicted proteins | sample 23_EM_MG_FD_194515 | JGI IMG/M metagenome (GOLD analysis project Ga0307517, IMG submission 194515) | Populus trichocarpa ectomycorrhiza microbial communities from riparian zone in the Pacific Northwest, United States - 23_EM | ecosystem: Host-associated > Plants > Roots > Unclassified | place... | reverse complement strand
ATAGACATCCAGACCGGATTTAGCAACCAGAGAGACGTGCTCCATGTTTCCAGCGAAGTCACCCGTCAGAGCTTCTACAAGTATGTGCGGGGCCCTAGGCAGGGTAAATCAGATACGGATACATGAAGTGTGCAGTCACAAGCAGTCATAAGACTTACTTCTGCTTGATCTTTTGGATCGTCGAGGCAAAATGACGTGCACCACCGTCGATCAAATCTATGCGCAACGTAAGGACGGGTGTGGACCAAAAAAAAGAAAAAGGCTTACCGTCACGGTCCACGCTTGTGAGAACAATATAACCGAGCCCCCATCGACTGATCGCTTCGGCAGTATTTTCTGGCTCGTTCGGATCTAGGGGTGGAGGTGCACGCGAGGTCTTGACCGAACAGAAGCGGCAGCCTCTTGTACAGGTGTCACCCATCAACTACACAAGTTCGTCATGAACATCATGAAGAACTTGAATGCTAGTTTGACATACCATGATGGTAGCAGTGGCCAGACGCTTGGACTCTGCGTCTGATACACCCTCCTTTCCACCCCCTCCCCAACAGTCACCAATATTGGGACATCGCGCTTCCTCACACACTGTGTGTAAATTTAATCCACGGAGGTCTTTCTTAATCTTGGCAAAAGATCCTCCGCTCGGTATTGAGGTCTTGAGATAGGATGGCAGTCGAGGACTAGGATCCGCAAGGTTCAGCACCAAGACCATGGTAAGTCAACACTGTGACAGAGGAGACGCACGTTTTCGCGTTTCCCAACACGACTCTCTCCGGGCCGTTTCCTGTAATAAAGTCGTCCAATGATGGTCCGTTCTCGAGAGTTGAAGCAAACGAGGGTTTCGTCGGAGTGGAAGCCGGGGAAGCCGTAGCCAATGAACGAACAGCTATTCTGCAAGACTGCTGACGCAGCACCTGCGCAAGTGGAGAAGAAATATTCAAGACCATCTCTACCCCCTCTTAACGAGCACACCGAGGATGCAGAGAGGAGCGCAAGCGACCGAGGCTCGAGGTAGAGGTCGAAACCGGATCGGATGACGGAGTTATTTGTCAACCGCCGTCTACCGCGTTAGACCAAACTTGATCCGATTCCACTCAGCCCACTCACACCCCTCGGACGGCGGAGCGATGAACGCGCTATCTAGGAGAGAGGAAGACACGCTCCTGAAGGCCACCAAGGCTCACGCCTTGAAGGAATGCGACCCGCTTGTCAAAGGTGCGCAAAACACATTCATTCCTACCGCAAGTCTGGACGTGGCTGAACTTTCGGGTGTAGAGTTTGCAGAATGTGCGACCGGGAGGACAGTCTCTGTCACTTGGGCGTGTAAAGGAAAATACAAGGAGGTCCAGGAGTGTATATCTCGATTGTGAGTGCCCCGGTTCCGTTCCCGCGGTGCATGAATGTCCGAGGTTGACACCGGGTGATACCCTAGTACTGGACCAGAACATATGAAAACCGTTCGCGAGGAATACCTCAGGCTGAGGGATCAACCAAAGCAAGACACCTCGACGGCAGTCGCAACCTCATGAGATCGTTTACGACAAGCCCATGGTAGAATTAGAGATAATATATATTCTTGCACAAAACAAACTAATCACTTCTTCCCGCTCAAAGCAAACCACTGTGCTTGAAGGGATAGGGCGGACGTGACGAAGCCGAATATACCAAGGATTCCATCGTTGAGGTTCACGAGTCCGATTGCAGTGGCTGGGATCCAGAAGTCAAGCACATCGATGACAAACTGCTGTTTTGTCGCTGCTTGAGTACTGCAATAAAGTGGTCAAACACTTTAAACGTTAACATGGGACTAGGTTGGACGTACGCTTCGAGACCACGGAGCTTGGCTTCCCGATCTACAGCAGAGCTGACCTTCTCGTCAACTATGGTACGCTGCAAACGAGAGATCTCGGTCGTGACACGTTGGGCCTTGAACGCAGCATTGATGATGCTTAGAGTGATTCCAGAAAGCCAGAATCTGTTGGCTATTTTGTTCACCCTCCCTGCCCTCTCTGGGGACAGAGTGATGAATTTGATAGCATTGGCCCAGACGATGGCGTCATAGGACAGATAGAGAAAGTATGCGAGCTGTCGCGCGATGGCCGTGAGCTGTTCGCCGAGAGGCCCAGTGGTCTGCGTGGCACGCAACGCGGCTTGCAGGTGTTCGACCGGCTTGGCCAGCCTCAACACTGTATGGTTATCCGGTTAGTGCAGGTTGGCTCGAAGGGGATGAATGCGACGCACATTTGCGCCCCAAAGCAAGGTGTGATTTGAGAGCATTCCATTTTGCAGCATCTGCCTTGTTGTCGGAGGAAAGAAGCAGCCAAACGTAGAACCTCGCAAAGTCTTGGATGGCTCGATAGACCTTGAATAGGGCATGAACCACCGAGCCAACCCGACAAGCTGCACGCGTACCTTATCTCTCCCAGCTGTGGTAGAAAGGACCTTGAGGCCCTGGGACACGACTGGATGCAAAACGACCTGTGAAGCTACTGTCGCCATCGTGGTCGGTTTACTGGAAAGATTGCTTGCGCAGGGTCATGAGTTAAAGCCACAGGTCCCCATGTTTTATCACGTGTATTGGCGCCGGCAATTGCGGCCTGGGCTGCGGATAGGCTGGGCGGACGAGCGGATCGTGTTTCTCGAAACCAATGTCTTTGCGTCGGGCTGTCGACTGAACCCGAGCATAAAGGAAATCCGCATCGCAATTGGGTGTGGGAGGAATAATGGTCTGACTACGGAATAACTCGGACGCCTTCCTCTTTACCGGAGCAGACCGCGTCAAAGCAGGCGGAACGGACTCCTCACTCCCCTCGTACGGGCGACTCGAAAACAACACACTTATAAAACCGGAACGCGATTTGTAGACCATGGTTACGCGCTATCTCACTCGTTATCCTACGGTGAGTCCCTCCGACGCTTGTGATACTCCTGTTGCGTCTGGTAGCCATGTGATTCAACGTCCCGTACTGGTTAGGTCCAACTCCGAACGCACCTGATTCCAAAGGCTAGGCCATTTTCTGCATCTTCCTTGCTCATGGTGGGTCTGTGATTTCCTACGGATCGATTCCGCTGCTGAGTGTTTCCCGGCCCTCAGTCCGACCAAAAATTTAGAACCGAGAAGGATACATTTGGTGACCTCCGAGTCCCGGCGGATCGATACTGGGGTGCACAAACCCAGAGGTTCGTACATATCCTTATCTGATACGCTCGTCCGTTGACCAGGAGTCTGCAGGTCACTCCAGAACTTCGACATTGGCGGGCCGACCGAACGCCTACCACCTCCACTCATCAAGGCGTTTGGTGTCCTCAAGAAGGCCGCTTCTATCGTTAATGTCGGCTACGGTATGGACCCCAAAGTCGGAGAGGCTATTCAGAAGGCTGCGGATGATGTACGTCGATGAGACTATGCACGAGGTTTTGGTTGCTAAAACGATCGCAACAGGTTATTTCCGGAAAACTCATTGATCATTTTCCCCTGGTTGTTTTCCAAACTGGTAGCGGAACCCAGTCGAATATGAACGCCAACGAGGTATGTCGCTCCTCGTTTACCGTCGAACATGTTATTGACGAGCTAGGTAGGTCATTTCAAACAGAGCAATCGAGATCCTGGGCGGTGAACTCGGTTCCAAGAAGCCAGTCCATCCCAACGATCACGTCAATAAGAGCCAGAGCTCTAACGATACCTTCCCCACCGCTATGCATGTTGCTGCCGTCGTTGAGATCCGTCAAAATCTTATTCCCGCCTTGACCGAGTTGCGGGATGCCCTCAACACGAAAGCGAAGGCTTTCGATAAGATCATCAAGATCGGCCGCACGCACTTACAGGATGCTACTCCTCTGACCCTCGGACAGGAGTTTAGCGGATACGTGCAGCAACTTACGAACGGCATCGCCCGCGTTGAGGACACTCTTCCCCGGTTAAGCTTGCTTGCTCAGGGTGGCACTGCCGTGGGGACTGTGAGTTCCCTCTATTCCCTCTGTCAGATCCAGCTTCGTGCTAACCCCACCACACCCAGGGCTTGAACACTAAGCGTGGCTTCGATGTCAAGGTCGCCGAGGAAATTTCCAAGATCACTGGTATCGAATTCAAGACGGCGCCAAACAAGGTATATATTTCGGGCTATGTAATGTTCGCTTCTAACGGGTTTCTCTCAGTTTGAGGCCCTTGCTTCTCATGACGCTTTAGTCGAAGCTCACGGTGCTCTTAATGTTGTCGCTGTCTCATTGATGAAGGTCGCCAACGATATTCGCTACCTCGGCTCTGGCCCTCGATGCGGTTTGGGAGAGCTGAGCCTGCCTGAGAACGAGCCTGGTAGCAGCATCATGCCCGGAAAGGTCAACCCCACTCAGTGCGAGGCCATGACTATGGTTGCTGCCCAGGTTATGGGCAACAACACCACCGTCTCGGTCGCCGGCTCTAATGGACAATTCGAACTGAATGTATTCAAGCCGGTCATCATCAAGAATGTCTTGCAGAGTATCAGGTTGTTAGCCGATGCTTCGAGATCGTTCACCAAGAACTGTGTCGCTGGTATTGAGGCCAATGAGAAGAGGATCAATACGTTGTTGAACGAGTCCCTGATGTTGGCCACCATCTTGAACAGCCACCTAGGTTATGACAGTAAGTGTCTCAGTTTCGGCGTCAATGCCGAGAGCTCACGGCCATGGTTCTGTAACAGATGTTGCCAAGTGCGCAAAGAAGGCCCACAAAGAAGGCACTACGTTGAAGGAGGCGACTGTCACTCTGGGCTTCCTGACGCCGGAGGAGTTTGATGACAAAGTGCGACCGGAGTTGATGCTGTACCCGGACGAGCCATGAGAGCCACGTTACACCAGTTTTATTTACTGTTACTATGTTTTGGATAATAGATCGTTTATTCGCCTGCATTGGAGATGCGGGTGCGACCACACATCCTCTGACTGCTTTGCATGCCTAAAAAGGCAAGAGCATGGGGAGCGCGGGACACAGCCGGACAACGCACTCGAGATCGGTCCCCGCCGCGCCAGCGGGTGCGACAGGCTGCCGTTGCTGCGTGGTTTTGAAGACCTATGGTGGCCGGCAAACGTCGAGGATTAGCAGAGATTATAACGCGTTTTCGGCTGGGTTTCTTGCTGCGAGACCCGCGAGACCCACTGGTTTCGGATTCGACGATGATTGCCAGGCTAGCGTTGCGGCAGTATGGAATATAAAACAAGTCCCTAGTGCTCTCCCACCACACCCCCTCCCTCCTCCTCGCGCCTCGCCCGCACCTCCCCTTTCCCTTTCTTTTCTCCCCGTTCTTTTCGTCCACGACCCGCTTTTTCGTATCCAATAATTAATCTCGCTGCCTCAATTCCGTCATAGCTGCAAAACTCTCCTGCCGCGTGTCTACCGTCCCAGCGGACGACGTGTAAAACAGATCTCTCTTCTGATTTTACACAATGTCCCTCCACAGAATCCTCAACAACGACAGTCAAGGCTCTCCCTCTGTCAGAGGGCTTTCCGTCACCCAGCTGGCCTCTCCCCAGCCTGTGATCGACCCTGCCCTCGCAGAGCTCTCTCATCCACAACCCAACGGTGTCTCTCGTAGGGTCCAGGGTGGTTCAACGAGGAGGTCATCGCGGAACCAACCCACTTACAGCCCTCCCGCCATCTCCCCTCTCGCCCCAATCCCCACCCAACAAGCACATCCTTTCCGTCAATATCCGTCCGAACCCGCAAATTCTCCTCCCTATGAACGACACCCCCAAGTATCTCCCGGTGCCCGCGACTCGTACAATGGTACTGAATGGAACCACCAGCCCGAGTCGCAAATTCAACCAACCGTGCAGCCGAACCAACAACCCTACTTCCCAAACGGGAATGGACACCCCCAGCCGTCGGCCCTCCGCGGCAACGACGACGATAGCGATGGTACACCCGAGATCAATGGGAGGAGTCGCAAGAGGAAGGCTATTGACGATGACGACGCGGACTACAACCCTCGGTCGGCCAGACGCGTATGCCACCCCTTGTTTTACTTCTCGGTTTCTCTCACTTACCACTGTACACCCTGCAGAATGGCCTACGAAGGAACCCTCCACGAGGGTCTCGTACGCAACATCGTTCCGCCTCTGTCGTTGACGACGACTCTCTTCCGGATGACAACCCGTTAACGGAAGAGGATTTGCGCTTGCAGTCTTCGGACTTGGAGGACTGCAAGGAAATCTGGATGGCCGAGCTTGGGGATTACATTCTAGAGACACGGAAACGGCACCGCGAGGTGGAAGCTTTCTACAAACTCACTGTCATCGTAGGTCTCTAGTCAGTACGATCATATAACATAACTAATTCTGTCTCTAGGAACGAGATTCCAATGCTGCTTACGCGCTGGCACATCGTTACAATACTATCCTTAGGCGTATGCCCCCTCCGGTTTCACCATCCCCTCCTACCCCACCTCCCGTTCAAGAGGTTCACATTTCCAACGACACCATCCACACTCCTGTTCACGATGATCTTGGCGCGACAAATGACGCATACGACGACATCAGCGCCCAGGAGGCGGCACAGGAGCTCGAAGATGCTGTTACCGCGGCCACCAACAGAGCCGAGGCTAAGAAACGGTCCGCAGACCACGCCTTGTCCGACGCTAGCAGTGAGCTGGAGGCCATCTCAACCAAGACAAAGCAACCTGCAACCAAGAAGCGAAAAACGGGAGAGACAGGGGCGGTGGATGTCGTCGCGTCACTCCGCGCTTCTGCTACTGGAAGGAAGAGGGGCAAGCAAGCCACCCGGGAGGGCAGCACGGACAGCGTCTCCGGCGCCAAACAACCGAGGCGAAGAGGTGGGAAGAAGAAGCTGGAAGCTGGAGTACTCCAGAACCCTGATCTACTCAGCGTTGCACCTTCAATCTCTGCGGGTGGTGATTTGACGCCAGGGACTTCGAGACCCTCGTCTCCTGCTCTGACTCCCATGCCGGACAAACTGAATGCCACGGTGTTTGAACTTGACGAACAGGCTCCACAGCTGAAGAAGGCGAAAAAAGTCGACGATGCGACGATGTTGAAGCGTGTCAGGGCATTAGAAGAGACGCAAAAGAAGGTTTGGACGACGATTGCTAGGAGGGATATACCCAGGGTAGGCTTCCTTTACATCAACACCGCCCGAACCTATAACTCAATGGACATTGCAGGTCTACAAGTACCAAGTCTCTGGTTACCAATCAAGACAGGGCCAACACAAGCGCATATCCATGCTTTGTTCCGTTCAAGCCAAACGACCGTTTATCCGGACCGTTAAGGTCGGGAAGGAGATCCAAATGAAGGCGAAGAAACTGATGAGAGAGATGATGGTGTTTTGGAAGAAGAATGAGAAGGAGGAGAGGGACGTAAGGAAGAGGGAGCAGAAGGAGGCTCTTGATCGGGCCAAGGTTGAGGAGGAGAAGAGGGAAGCTGCTAGGCAGGCGAGGAAGCTGGAGTTCCTGATCAGTCAGACCGAGTTATACAGCCATTTCGTCGGAAACAAACTCAAGAGTAAGTCGAAGCCAAGCCTTAGATTCCTCTTGGACGTGGCTGACAACTCCTCAGCATCCGAAATTGAGGGAGAGGACGCTTCCACCGATGCACCGGCTGGTGCACATCTAGAGGATGTTGATCCTAATGTATTGCAAGATATTGACTTCGACGATGGTAGGTTACAACCCTCTGTGCGACTCCTGCCTTAAACTCACGACGGGTTCAGAGGATCAAACAAACCTCCACCAGCATGCTCGGCATAATGCACAAGAAGCTATCGCCCTCGCCAAACAGCGGGCGCAGGACTTCGACACACAGGCAGCTCTTGAACGGAAGACGAATGAGGCCCTCCGGCTTGCCAAGGGACAGATCCGCCTCCGTGATTATGAACGGGAGCAAGCCGAGGGTGCCCCATTGGTTGATCGTATGTGCTATCTATTTCTACGTCAAGTGGCACAGCTAACCCTGCTACAGTGGACTCGGAGGAACTGAACTTCCAGAACCCGAGCTCGCTCAGCGGTCCTCTGACAGTTGGCCAACCTCACATGCTCATGGCCCAGTTGAAGGAGTACCAGCTCAAGGGGTTAAACTGGTTGGCCACACTGTACGAACAGGGGATCAACGGGATTCTCGCAGACGAAATGGGTCTTGGAAAGACCGTCCAGTCCATTTCACTGTTGGCTTACCTCGCGGAAACCCACGACATCTGGGGACCTTTCCTCGTCGTTGCCCCTTTATCGACACTTCATAACTGGCAGCAAGAACTCACTCGCTTTGTCCCAAGCCTGAAGGCTCTCCCATACTGGGGTAATGTCAAAGACCGGGCGACGCTCCGGAAGTTCTGGAGCAAGAAAGAGATCAGCTATAACAAGGACGCTTCTTTCCACGTCTTGATTACCAGCTACCAGCTCGTTACCCAGGATCAGCAATACTTCCAACGTGTCAAGTGGCAGTATATGATTCTCGATGAGGCTCAGAACATAAAGAACGCATCCAGCGTGCGATGGAAGACGTTGCTCGGGTTCCATTGCCGGAATCGACTGTTGCTGACTGGAACCCCGATTCAGAACAACATGCAGGGTGCGTTGAGTTCTATTCAAGGGGTTACTAGGCCCTGACAGGCACCTTTTGTACAGAACTTTGGGCACTATTGCACTTCATCATGCCTAGTCTGTTCGATTCTCATGACGAGTTCAACGAGTGGTTCTCGAAAGACATAGAGAATGCTGCTGAGAACAAGGGCAACAAACTCAACGAACACCAGCTTCGTCGATTGCATATGATTCTCAAACCGTTCATGTTGCGTCGTATCAAGAAACACGTGCAAAACGAACTGAGCGAGAAGGTCTATACCCTCCTTCATTATACCTTTCCTGAATCTCACACAATTGTAGATTGAGATTGATGTTTATATCGATCTTAGCGCACGACAGCGGAAGTTGTACAAAGTCCTTGCCGCCAACGTCTCTGTCGCCGACTTACTTGCCAAGGCGGCAAACCTTGGTGATGCCGATTCCGCTCGGTCGCTCATGAACTTGGTCATGCAATTCAGGAAGGTCTGTAATCACCCAGAACTATTCGAGCGTGCGGACGTGGTGGCACCATTCTCGTTTTCTCGCTTCGGCCGGACTCTTCCCAGCAGCCGCGAAGTTGATCCAGTGGACCTTCCCAACTCCTCCCGGAACCCGATCGAGTTCAAGATTCCGGAGCTGTTCTGGGAGGACGGGGGGCTCCTTGATATCCCTCGTGAAAGTGACGATTCAAGGAGTGATAACAGTTGTTTGACGAAGCTCATGAACATTTGGTCAACGGATTGGATACATCGTTCTTTGCAAGAGGGTATAGTTTATCCTCTGATGATCATCGACTCCTTCACTGAGTGTATTTATAGAATATTCTTCGTTTTCGTTTCTCCGTTTCCTGGATACATCACCTTCCGATGCTCACAAGATCCACACTTCTCCTCTCATTCGCCGGAGGTTAATTGCTTTAGATGATGAAGCGAGGGTAGCCGAACACGAACCGTACTCTTTGTAAGTCCACCTGATCCCAAGTTAGCAAACTCTTATTCTTTCCCATAGGGAGGAAGATTTTGCGGCTTATTGCACCAAGAACCCACGGCGAGTCATTACACGCCCGAGCTTCCGGCTGCTCGAACGAGCGTATGGATTACCCGAACTGCAGGACATTGGAAAGTCTGCTTGGGCCGCTTCATGCATTTCACGTCCCGCGTTCAAGTGGTACATTCCTGGCGCGGTTGCTCCGGCAATCCAGATGCACTGTAGGAGTCGGACGTTCTTAGAACGCCAGGAAACGCTCCTGGATGGTCCACTAGAGTCACTGACCCTATATGGCTTGCCCACACACCTTCGGGACTCACCTATCGCATACGCGGAGTACGAATCAAAACTCCCCTCGGTCCCTCCTCGTGGCTTGCTCGGAAGTTCCGGCCTTGACCAGTTGCCGCTCTCGACGATGCAGGTCCCGGATGGGAAACGGTTGATATACGACTCCGCAAAACTTGCTCGCCTGGATACCCTGTTACAAGAACTGAAAGCCGGTGACCACAGGGTTCTGGTGTACTTCCAGATGACAAGGATGATGGATCTAATGGAAGAGTACTTGATCTACCGTCAGTACAAATATATCCGTTTGGATGGTTCTTCGAAGTTGGAAGACCGGAGGGATATGGTCATGGACTGGCAAACTCGGTTTGTCATCTCGCATTCATTTATTTGATCCATTCTCAACGTGATCATAGGCCGGATATCTTCATCTTCTTGCTTAGTACCCGCGCGGGTGGTTTGGGCATCAACCTGACTGCCGCAGACACTGTTATCTTCTATGACCATGACTGGAACCCATCCAACGATGCACAAGCAATGGATCGCGCCCATCGGCTGGGACAAACCCGTCAAGTCACGGTCTACCGTTTGATTACCAAAGGGACAATCGACGAACGTATCGTGCAGCTGGCTCGTGTGAAGAAAGACGTAAGTGGAGACCCTTGGTATCCATCACATCAGCTCACGTTACCTTTGATGTAGGTCCAGGACATGGTCGTTGGCAATAAGAGCTTCACCGACCTTACGAAGCCGAGCGAGATCGTTCAGTTACTGCTGAATGAGGATCAGTTAGCGAACCTGAACTCTGGGAATGTAGATCCTTCTCAGAGTCTCAGCGGTCAGCCAATCACGAATGGATCGATGTCTGTCTCCCGAGAGCTCTGGAACGAAGAGGGTGATGATTTCTTCACCGGGGCTACCGGTAATGCACCAGGCAATGCTGGAGGGACCGCTTTGGATATCATCGAAGATGAGGCTGGAACCGGAAACGCTACGAAAAAGAAACGGGCGAAGCCACGGAAATCCCGTGCAAAGCAGACCGGTGACACTACTCCTAGACCTCGCAAGTCGAAAAAGGCTACCGCCGCGACTGCCACGTCTACCCCTGCGGAGGGCTAGAGTTATTTATTCGTAGAAGGCAAGCGTTAGTTCCCATCCCACAGGACGAGGCACATTATCCCACACCACCATAGTGTTTATCTTTTTTGCTCCATGATTTTTTTTTGGCTCTGTTATCTTACTGTACCCCTCTCCCTGTAATGATAATGGCTACACCGCAACCATACTCTCCTATGCCGGCCTGTGGTCGTGGGTGATTTTCTGATGACTCCTCATGGCAACAGAAAATGTCTCAAACTTTTTGATCGACGGCTCCGTCTCGAGCTTTGATGTACGTTTGCCGCCGCCAAATCCTCTCATGCACATATCCAGGCGCATATACCTCCCGTATACCTGGTCTGCGCGTCCTCCCATCAGTTTAGAAGCCCCCCTTTAAGCCCCCTTTTCCTAACTCTACCCCTCAACAACTCCGGATAGTCATCAAGGCGCACCCGTAAACTTGACCACCCCTTGCCTGGCGTTCGTGCCGCACCACTCTCGTCATGGCGAAAAAGAAGAAGGCCTTGAAACCCGTCGCCAGAGGGTTTGCGACAGTTTCTCTCCCCAAGAAACCCGTACCTTCGGAACAGCCTCAGGACCCCGCAGACAAGGCCGGGGATCCACCTGACACACAAAATTCTGACACGCCCACCGTATCGGTGACCCCTCCACAGCCAGACCTGGTAGAGGCTGCCCTACAGGCCATCGTGGAGAAGTTTCAAGACAAGACGGAGAAGGATATCGTGCGTAGTGTGAAGGTAGGATTCCCTCCTCAGCTGAACAGACAAACCCCCTGAAACTTTCCAATCCAGGCAATAGAACAGGAACGAAGATTCGCTCAAACGCTGCCTACGTTGAACCTAGATCCCGTGGTTACGGACCGGATTCTCAAATTAGCCCTGGAGGAGGAGAAGATCGAAGGTGAGCGAACGCGGTTGGTATTGTCGGAGGTTCCGTCGGCTCAGACATGACCAGACCCAAAATCTATTGAAGACAACGAAGAGAGGGTGATCACCCGGCTCGGAATCACTTACGGTGTTCTCCGAAGGCTGGGCTTCACTGAGGAGGTAGTCGAGGAATG
>Ga0307517_10011920_pt1 | contig 12001 bp, 5 predicted proteins | sample 23_EM_MG_FD_194515 | JGI IMG/M metagenome (GOLD analysis project Ga0307517, IMG submission 194515) | Populus trichocarpa ectomycorrhiza microbial communities from riparian zone in the Pacific Northwest, United States - 23_EM | ecosystem: Host-associated > Plants > Roots > Unclassified | place... | reverse complement strand
TTGCAATCCAGACACTTTTATGCTAAGGGTTAACCCAAGTTTAATGTTATTATTAATATTATAAACATTACTCTTGGATCAGGCGTTGCAACCAAACCTGAGACTCTTGGGTATAACTTTGTAAAAAAACCTAATACTTTTAGATCTTAACTATTTTAAAAATGCAAAAAATAATTGACCCGCGGCATCGCGCGGGGCATGTAACTAGTTGGTTGATATTTTGGATCATGGTATAATTTTATCACTTAACTTCTGACAGTAACTTCACTTCTAATTTTATCAATTACTACTGTTGAATTAGGTATAATACTTAGTATGTGTTTGGGGTGGGAGGTGTATAGTGACTTTTTTTTTAATGAAAAACATGTATTTTTTGTTTTTAAAGGTGTTGTTTGTGGTTTAAAAGGATTGTATTTTTTTAAAAAAGTCACCAAACCTCGCACCCAAACACGCTTTTAGTTATCTGGCTTGTAATATGCTAGGAGTTAGATAAAAAAAAATTCCTAAAAAATTTCACAATTATTATCAATAAAGTTTATAACATAAAAAAAATCTAACTATGAATTCAAAAATTCAGTAGTATATCTAATAAAATTTACAGGGCTTTTATACCCTGATAAATGTCAATATTATTACAGTGTTATTTTTTTAACCAACTTAAATTATTGATGAGTTAGACTAAAATAACCTGATTAATTTAACAGCTCCAACCATGACGAAGCTCGTATGGTCAAAACCAAGTTTTCCTAAAAATAAAATCATGGATGCCACTTTTTTATTTTTTTAATAAATATTAACATAATGATATTTTAGATGGACTCGGGTCGTGACATAACTGTCAGAGAATAATATAAATCATATCTCGGGACCTCACCTAAACAGTTTAAGCTTTTGGATTGAGATGATTCCTTGACATGATATCAGAGCCTTGAAGACCAAGCGGTCACAAGTTCGAATCTCACCATCCTTAATTATTTGATAAAAATTAAACATAAGGTAACGTAGGTCTGTGCAAGTTTCAAACCCAAAGAGCTTTTACTTGAGGGGGTGTGCTATAGAATAATAAATAAATCATATCTTGAGACCTCACCTAAAGAGTTTAATTTTGGGTTGAGATCTCAAGATATAATTTAGTTATCCTGGTTAATCAAGTTAAAATCTATTTTTTATTAAAAAACTAATCCAACGTTCTATTTATATAAAAAATACTTGGATGATGATATTTTGAATAGATCCAAGTTAATTTGCTCAACGGATGATCTAAATCATATCTTTATCAGGTTTAATAATCTTATTTTTTGATTTTTTTTTCTAACTGAATTGAATGATTAACAATGTAAAAATTACGAGGGAGGGTCCTACTCAAACTTTAAATGAAAAAATAATGCAACTAAAATACACAAAAAAGATGAAGGTTTGACTACAGATTTGAAAGAACAAAATGAAAACAAAAAAGAAGAAGTCAGGTGCTTTACCCGGATTCGCCGTAAACCAACTTCTTATGGCTTGTGTGTCTTGCAAGAAATCCAAGCGCAGGCATGCGCACATGGGTTTGATTTTTTTTATGACATGTCATTCATAAATACAGATTTCAACCATTATTGATTGTTGAAAAATCAGGTAAATGTTTTTGGATTTTAAAATTTGTTTTCAATTAAATTTTCATATAAAAACACTTAAAATCACTCAAAAAAAACTTAAAAAACCTAATTTGTGGTATTAAACTTGGGAAAAAAATCAATCTTAAAACATAAAATCAACCGAATTTCAAAAAAATTAATTGAGTTTCAATCTATTTTTTTCAAGAATAATAAAAACCAAAAAATATCTAAATGAAACTTTTCTTGTCAAAAAATCTCTTTGACATAAAATATAACTATTTCATGGTTAGAATCGTGGTAAACCAGTAACTTTTTTTTTTTTTGATATTTTTTAATGATTTGCTCTCTCTTTTCTCAAACCAATAAAACAAGAAAAATAAAATTTTAAACCGAAATAATACTTAAAAAAAACAAAAAGAATTGTAATATAAGAAAATGAAATTAGGGTACAAGTAACTTTGAAACCAAGTCTTTATTAATAAATCGATGACCGATGAGTAAATTGGCTATCAATTCCACCTTTGGCAGTATAAAGTGATATTACTTTTTAATAATAATAATAAAAAAAAACTAATTTGAGAATATGGGTTAGCCGTGCTGTTAGTTTAGAACTAAACAAAATAAATCTTCCAGTAAAAGAAGATGTTAAAAAAATTTAAGTCATCAATCTTTTTAACTCTCCTTTTTTTTCCCTCGATTTATTTGCTAATTTAAGTCATCAATCTTTAAGTTTCTTGTAATTACATCCTAATATTATAAATTTGAAAATATGAGTGCTCTTACATCTCTAAACTCTATAACTATAATATACCAAATACTTGTTTATTCTTATGAAACAATTACCCAGTGAGCAAACAAATCAAAAAACCGATTAAATGGAGAAAAATAGAAAACAAAAACCGAACCGTGAAAAAAAATCGATTAAACCGATTAGAATTTTGAAAAAACCGACCGGTTCGGTTTCGGTTTTACAAGCCTGAAACAAAAAAACTGAACCCAAACTGGAAAAACAGGAAAAAAACCGAGCCAAAGCCGAGTCAAACCAGTTTGAACCGGTTTTTGTTCTAAAAAATCAAACCAAAACCAGTTGGTTTGAACCGGTTTCGGTTTTTTTAAAAAAAAATTGGTTGGGTTATTTTTTTTTATAAAAACCAAACCGAACTGAAAATGATCCCTCTACCTAACTGTACAATAAACAATTGTCAAAAAAATCATAAAACAAAAAAAAGTATTTTCATCACTGAAAACAGTGTTCGGTTGAGAAAACCATGAAAATATGGATACATGTCCAGATTTGATGCTAGAATAACATAAATTTGATTAATTAATAGGAAATTAAAGGATGAGGACTCAATTAGAACGCAAATAAGAAGTTGGAGGATTTGTTTTCAACAAATTAATTGATGGAATTGCCACACTCAGTCGCTAAAATGAAATGGGTCAAATCAAAATCATGGGGCTTTTTTCTTTTTGCAGTTTTCCCTCGGTTTTAATTTACCATTTAGCCAATGAAAACACGACAAGGAATTTACTTCATTCACGAGGAGAAAAGGAGTGCAAGAAATATATTCCGAAACTATGAACTTCCATCTGCCTTGTCGGTGGAGATTAAGACACCTTTCCTTTTCTTTTTCTTTTTCCTTTTCCTTTTTTTTCTGTTACAGATTAATAAGTAATTTTTATATCGTATAATTAATACATTTCTGATAAATCATAACTTAGACATTGTTTTAATCGACCATACTTATTCCAATTAAGCACGAAAATCATCACTTAAATATAGAATTTTGCATGTGTATTTTTTCCGTGTTACCAAGCACGAGGCATATGCTTGGCCTGGATATCACGTGCCATTGTTTTTACTCGTATATTTTTAAGTAGTGGCTTTGCGCGCAGAAAACAAGCATAGAGATTAATATTGGTTTTTTTTATATTACTCTTGAAATCAAATTTTGTTAAACCGGAGTCCATGAGATTTTTAGTATTTTTATATTGGTTTTTTTAATAATCATCAAGTTGACGGAGAGACAATTTGATATTTTAATTAATATAAAATGTGTATTAGTTGCCGTATTTAAGCAGGACATGAAACCGCGCATGGTGTGTGAAGATAACCTTTCTTGATATAGTTAGAATCGTCTTGACGTCTTCTTTCTTTCTAGGCACCACGTGTTACGTACCGATTTTTGGTGTGGCGCCAACAATTTTTTTTTCTTTTCTTTGTTTTCTTTATCCTCCTTAATTTTCACGCATGACCCTTCTCTAGATTTTCAAAGCAACTTTTCAATTTGTTTTTCCTTTAAAAATGATTCATGTTTTTTTTATTAGTATTTATTTTATTTAAAATAATTTATAAAATTTGATTTATTTTCATTCTCATCGTCTTTAATCTTTTTTTATTTGTGAGGTTCAATCTCCATTCTTTTAATAATCTTAAAAAAATTTAAAACATTAATAAGTGATTTTTCATGGCATAACTAAAAATTAAAAAGTATTTTTCAACTCATTTTTCATGATACTGTCAAACACAAAAAATAATTTACTTTTCAGGAATCTATTTTCCATATAAATCACTTTCCAAATTAAAAAATTATTTTTCAACCAAAACACCTAGCTTTAGTTTGGTACGCTACATGTTTAGTAACGAGTTTGAGAGATACTTTTGTCTTCAAAAAAGATATTAGAATATTTTTTAAATACTTTTAATTTTGATAATTTTGAAATAAAGACATAAAAATTAACAAAAAAAAAAGACATCCAAATCAGTATCAAATTAATATTTTTCTAATTCAAGTATATTTTGAAAAATATTGCACGTATCTAAATAATTTATTTTCCATATTGATAAGGTTTTACTCTATTCCAATGCCAATGAGGCACCTCATAAAAGTGAATGAAGATTCCGTATATGCAACTCTTATCCCAAGATGTACCACACCACATCGTGAAATGTTTTTTTTATCTTGATTAATTTACCATTCTCGTTCTCTATTTCCTGCCATATAAAATAGAAATAAAAAATAAATTCCAATCAAACAAAACTGAGAAATAATAAGAGACAAAAACTAAAATACGACCTCCTATAACACCCTCCAAAAAAAAACCCATAAGAAAACGTGGCAGCCAATCGCTCTCCACACGTGTAGCCAAAATCATGGGCACACGGTACTACTTGCCCGCTCTCACCTTCACTCTTCTGGCAGTCTATCGTTTTTTGAATGTTCAAAAAAATCACACCCCCCACACACGCACACTCTCTTCGACAGTTCTAACGGAACACACTCTCTCTCTTTGTTATCCGCTGTTTTCTCTCTAGGTTTTTTTTGTTCTTTCTAGAAAATATTTCTTTTTTTATCCTTTTTATTTTATTTTCAAGATCTGGTAACACTACCTGTCTTTGGAAATAAAGAAGCTGAAAAAAATTAATTCAAGTTTTTTTTTTTTTTATATTATTTCTTAAGTTCAGTTATATGATTTTCTTGGATCCTTCCTCTCTATTTCTCGCTTGCTTCTTTGCGGGATTTCCGATCTAGATTTCTGCTGCTGCTGCTGCTACATTGCATTGCACTGCATGTTTTTTTTTTGAGTGATAATAATGGAGAGATTTCAGCTCAGAAGGTCCAATTCCTCGCCTTTTTCTCCTCTTCATAGTCATAATCTTAGCAGAGAAGGTAATTGTTTTTGCAATTTCAAGCTTAGAAATGTTGAAGTGGTTGTTTTCTTTCATTCTTCTCCTACACTTTTCTCAGCATCCAAACGAAGTCTTTTTTTATTTTTTTTTTCCTTTGCTGGCCTTTTTTATATTTGTTTTTAGAAACAAAAGTAATGCAAAAGAAAATCAGTCTGTTTTTACTTTTTTTTCTTAAGATTTTGCAGCCAGTTAAGCTAAATAATAGTCGAAATTTCGCTCATTTGAATGCATTTTTGGTCTTTGATTGAAAAAAAATAAAAATTATAGCATTTATTCTTCGTTTTTTTGCTCATCATTTTGGCTCCTGCACTAAATAACAACTAGATTGAGCTTTGGCTTTGTTTCTTTGGTTTAGTTAAAGTAAGTTTTTGATTGAATTACTTTATGACCTTTTATTTATTTATTCTGTGGTGGTATTGGCATGATTATTTTGCTTGTTTCTTTTACTAACTCAATGGCTGTAACAAGATATGATTGCAATTCTTTAAAGTGTTTTCTTTTCAATTTAGACTAATTATTATTCATATTCTATTTTGGAACTTTTTTTTTTTTATTATTATTAAAAAATAATCTTAGTCCTGCGCTTGCTATTTCAAGTTTGAGGACAATACCTTCTGTATATTGTGGAAATTCACAGGACGTTCTTTAACTTCGCATGCTCAGAACGACACTTCTTCGATGATTTCTTGATTGGATTAGTTAACTCTTGCGATTTTTGTGTCTTGACTCTTGCTATCCCCCCTTCCCTTTTACTTGCGACAGCAAACCTAATGTTGTACTGGGAATTCATTTCCAGGAAACGGGCTGGTTGGGAAACCGAGAAACTTCCCAAATTTGGCCTCTGATTCTAGTTCTCAGAGCGACGACGATCTGGTGTGTGTTGATTGATCTGCTTCTATTTATTATTTCTCCCTTTACAGAATTGATTGAAAAGCAATCCTGCCCAGCTATATGAATTAGGAATTTCATCTATGTCAGCTTTCTCTTGTATCTATTTAATTTATTACTTGCATTCATAGTTGTGATTTGAATCATTTGGCTTCTGTAGTTCACTCGTGAGTTGGGGTGGAGATCTCCAAAACAAGCAGCTGGAACACCAATAAAGAAGTTATTAGAAGAAGAGATGTCAAGAAAATCTGATTCCAAAAGAAGGTCACCGAGTGTTATTGCCAGATTGATGGGCCTTGATGGGTTACCACCGCAGCAATCTTCTCATAAACAACAAAAGAAGTCCTTGGAGAACTACACACAAAGGATGGTATTGACAGAGAAAGCTCAAAGAAACAATGCCTCATATGGTCGGCGGTCATCCAGAAAAAGCTCGAAGGATGAGCAAGAATTTAAAGATGTATTTGAAGTTTTAGACCCATCAAAGATGGATAGTAGTAGTTACTCGTCACGGGGAACTGCACACTCAAAGCTCACAGCGGCAGAGATGGCATTCATTCAGCAGAAATTCATGGATGCTAAACGGCTTTCAACTGATGAAAAGCTTCAGAATTCAAGGGAATTTCATGATGCTATTGAGGATCTGGACTCCAACAAGGATCTTTTGCTGAAATACCTTCAGCAGCCAGATTCCCTGTTCACAAAGCATCTGCATGATCTACAAGGTGTCCCTTCACAATCCCATTGTGGTCAGACTCGCATATCAGATATGAAGCCATCACATCCTCCACACTGTGGGAGCAGTGGCCTAGGCTCCAATATAGAGAGGCAAACTGCATTGAAGAATCGAAGAAAAAACCATGTTGATCCTGCTAGCCACTCTCATGGCAAGCATGGAGCTCAAAACCCAGTCGAGTTGTCAAAAATTCAACTGGATCAAAAAGACGAGTCCGCCATTCTCCCTACAAGGATTGTTGTTCTGAAACCAAATCTTGGGAGAACGCAGAATTCTACAAAAAATACTTCATCGCCTCAATATTCTCGTGCTTCACCTTTAGATTGTAGGCAACACACCGAACCTCCTGGTATCAAGAACAGGGAGGTGGTGTCATATGGAAAGAAAAAGTTTCCTGATGATGCAGGGCCCTCAAGGTATAAGTCTAGAGAATCTAGAGAAATCGCAAAGGAAATAACTAGGCAAATGAGAGAAAGTTTTGGCAACGGTTCCATGAGTTTTTCAACACCTGCTTTTATAGGGTATGCAAGGGATGAGAGTTCGCCAGACATGTCTGAAAATGAGTCTGCAAATGAATCAGAGGAGACAACAGTGACTTCCAGAAATTCCGTTGATTGGAGCAACCGATACAGACCTTCATCATCATGCTCTACCGAGTCATCAGTGAGCAGAGAGGCCAGGAAGAGACTTTCAGAGAGGTGGAAAATGACTCATAAGTCTGTGGACATGGGAATCGTTAGTCGTAGCAACACACTAGGTGAAATGCTTGCTATCCCCGATTTGGAAACAAGGTCGGGAAATTCAGATGCAATGATCTGCAAAAAAGTATTTAGTGATAAAGGTGATCGCAAACATGGAGCAGTTAGGAGGGATGAACCTTTGGGTATTAGCAGCAGGGAAGGCTGGAAGGATGTTGGTACCGGAAATCTATCTAGATCAAGGTCTGTGCCTGCTACATCTACCGTTATCAGCAGTCCTAGACTAGGCATGCGCCATGAAAATGTATGCCATGACAGATATATAATCCCAAAGCAATTGATCCAGCAGGAAAGAAAAAGAACAATAAAAGGCAATTTCAGTAAGAGAGAATGTTCACCTTCTAGAAATTCCAGATCCCCTACTAAGAATTCTCACATGTCTAGCTGTTCATATAGAGATCACAGTGACACTTTCCGGGAAGTTAATTTTGGTTTGGATCAAGTGCAGAGCGAGATCGCAGAAGATGATTCACTTGAACAAATTTGTACAGTTTCTGAGACACCAGATTCTATTGTCACAGATACAAATTTAGTTGTTGAAAATGTGGTGGATGTGGCAATTGAGAACAAAGCCATGCCTTCGATGCCTATTAAACAAGAATCATCAACTTACATGTTGGTAAAAGGCGATTCCTCTACTAGTGATCTGGAAGTTTTAAGTTCACAGGTACGGTTCTTATCTTTAATGGATGACCTTTGTGCATGCTGGCATATTATGAGCACTGTAGATAGAAACTTCGAACTATAGGGTGTTCTTCCTATCAAATCCCAATGTTAAGGAAAGGAGAATTTTGCCTGTTTATCTTCTTCTCTTTCCTAATAATTTTCTACTGCAGTTCAGAAAATCAGTCAGTCAGATGCGTATGGTTTTTGACTCGCGACTTCTGACTTAAACGTTTTGCTTTTCCCTTAGATTGGAGTTTCAGTTCGTGGAAATATATCAATATTAGTTTTAAAAGTAGATTTTTAAATATTCGAACAGCTATGTGTTTCTTTTCTTTTATTATACTCATGCCAAGATTGCAATCTTTAATATTCTGTTTCAGAAAAAAAGTTCATTTTTTCTCCTACTATCTGTTTCCTTGAGCAATACCAATCATTTGCTATGGCCATTAATCTAATTTAGCTGCAAGCTCAATATAGAACCTACCTGGCTTCTCATTTCAGTAAATTTTCTTGTTTGATGATTTGGACACCTTTATGTCAGATAACTTTCTCGCACTGTCTGTAGAGGCAATTGTGGTTATGCGCATGTGTTGTGTCACAAAGTGCCCTTTGAACAATTCAAATATGATTCTGTCTTTGAGATATCTTTAAATTAGTTGACAGAATCCTGGTGCTCTTGCGTTAGTATATATCTCTAGAGATACAAACACTCAAGCATGCACATCTCTTCCCTACTTTCTAGGATATATATGTTTAACATTTGCTTCTTTCCTGAAAGCTTGAAGTATATTTTCTTGTAAGTGTGTGTCTTTAGTTGAATGATCCAAAACAATTTGGTGCTGGTTTAATTGAACTACGCTGTTGTCTCTATATAATGAAATGGATACTTCAATTCTACATAGTGAACAGTTAATCTCAGCACTTGTTGGTGTTTCAGAAACCATCAAACGGGCCATCCGATAAAGGTTCAGTTTCGATGCAGCACCCTGTAGCCAAAGTAGAATCTCCAGCATGCTCGAAGGAGGCTGATCAACCCAGTCCTGTCTCGGTTCTTGAAACTCCTTTTCCAGACGACCTGTCATCTGGTTCTGAGTGCTTTGAGAGTCTCAGCGCTGATCTGAATGGTAATCTTGAATAACTGTTTAGCTTGTTAATTCTTCATTCATTGGTTGGTCTCCACTTGGGATTTGAATCATTGCATTTGAATTGTTCAGTTTGCTTTTTCGTTGTAATTTATATTTGTTTGCTTTTTTCATGACTCCACTTGGAGTTTTTGAGCACAAGTTTTCATTTAGTATGTTGTTGCTGAAAGAATAATAATGAGGGGACAAAATTATTCTATTACTCCGAGTATAAATGTTTTGAAATCTTAAATAATGAGGTTTTGGTTGTTTTAATATGCTAAGACCAGTCATTCTTTGTCTTCATTGGTTTGTGGTTTCGCCACTATAGATAAACCAGTATCTTTCTTGTAAATACATGGCCGATGCATTCTTGAGTGAGACCAAAAATGGTGTTGATTTTGAGAGAGAGAAATCTTCTGCTGCAAAAATTCTCCCATTGATGGGAATTTACATTTTCATTCCTATTATTGCTGCCTTGTTTAAGTTTTTTCCCCTTCCTGTAGGACTTCGGATGCAGCTTCAACTACTTAGGTTGGAGTCAGAAGCATATGAGGAAGGACCCATGCTCATCTCAAGTGATGAAGATACCGAGGAGGGCCCTGTTGGATTTACAGAAGAGAGACAAATAGCTGCCGAGAGCAAGGAATTTTCCTACATAGTAGATGTATGTTTAGACTCCGGTATTAATGATGCCGATCCTGATACTTTTCTGAGAACATTGCACTCCCCAGAATGCCCTGTCAACCCCTTGATATTTGAAGAACTTGAGAAGAAGTACTGTAATCATGCATCCTGGCCAAGGTCTGAAAGGAGGCTGCTGTTTGACCGTCTAAATATAGCCCTTCTGATGATTTACCAGCAATATGCAAATTCACACCCGTGGGTAAGGTCTGCAACCATGATTAGTCCCAAGTGGATAAAAAATGGACTCAAGGATTGTCTTTGCAAATTGATCGGTAGCCAAGTTACGACAGCTAACGAGGACGTCGCAGCGGACAAGATACTGGAAGGGGAATCGCCGTGGTTGGATTTGAGGGAGGACGTTGATGTAATAGGTAGGGAAATTGAGAGGCTATTGACAGAAGAGTTAGTAAGAGAGCTAGTAGCAGTGTAGGCACACAAGTTCCTTTTGATTTAGGAGGGTAACGTATACTACGGAAACGTAGGAATGAAATCATCATTTCCTTAGATGGTGAATAAATTGATGAACTCCTCTTTGCATAGAAAACAAAACCCCCATCGCAGATTTAGAGAAGTAAAACAAGATGAACTGAAGTCCTGAGTTTCCATGATTGGTTAGCCGCTCGGCATCGACCGTAGGTGCCCAAACGTAATCGTCGTTTTAACTGCGTAGGCTCAAGCCTGCTCAAAAATTCTGGTTCTTTTGATTTTGTGTAGGTAATTTTTAAAATGTGTTTTATTTAAAAATATATTGAAATAATATTTTTTATTTTTTAAAATTTATTTCTGACACTAAAACATCAAAAGTTAATTTTGATTTGTTAATTTTTCAATTATGTTTGAGCTAATATTATTCAAGTGAGGAAAAAAATCAAATAAATGTAAATATTGCTAATATTATTTTAAAATAACGATTGGATCTCAATTTTTTATTGATAAAATCATCTCTAGTACTTCATTTTGTGTGTGTGTTTTATATTATCTTTTGCACCAATAGTGCATGATAAAATATTTCTTTTTGATAAAAAAAATTATTTAAAATTTTATTTTATGCTTATGAGTACTGAGTTTTCATAGATCACTTCCTATTTGCTTAAACAGTACTTAAATCTTGATTTGATTTGTTATGATTCATCATAATCTAACTTTCTGTAGAAAAGAATTATAAAACTGTCGTGCAATTTTCTTTGTTATTGAATAAATAAGATTACAATGCGTGCGCGCATTGGCCCATCCTATTATTTTTTAAAAACATAAAAAAAATCTAAATATTATTAATGTGTCTCTAAAAAAAAAATTAATCATGAATTTAAAATTTATTGCATCTTAAATAATATTTTTATCTAATATTAAGACGGAAACACAGTGAATTTATCTAGATCAATCCAGGATGACAGGCAAAACTTATAGAGATATTCTTGAAAAAAACAAACTGAAAAGTTAAATATCCAACTAACTCAATATTGAATGATAAAATTAATAGAAAAAAAATCAAACTAAATTTTGAAAAGAAAAACCATGTGAACTCGAGTTAACCAACCACAACGTAAGTCATGCACACCATTGAATTCAACAATGTTTTTAACCCATAGATTATTTTTTATTTAATAGATTTATATAATATTAAAACACATGAAGATTTTTTTATATTAAATATTTTTTAAAAAAGAAAATAAAAACCATGACATGTGCGTAGGACTCAGATAGTAAAGGTATATTATTGATACCAAAAGGTCAAATTGCATTTTTTTTTAGTTTTAAATAAAAATATATAATCAATAAATAACAAAGAGTGAAATTATATTTGTTCAAATTGAGGAACAAAAAATGCATTCAACAAAATAATAGATTAGATG
>Ga0307517_10011919_pt1 | contig 12001 bp, 7 predicted proteins | sample 23_EM_MG_FD_194515 | JGI IMG/M metagenome (GOLD analysis project Ga0307517, IMG submission 194515) | Populus trichocarpa ectomycorrhiza microbial communities from riparian zone in the Pacific Northwest, United States - 23_EM | ecosystem: Host-associated > Plants > Roots > Unclassified | place... | reverse complement strand
TTTTAATTATTTTTTTTATCCTTTTTTTTTCTTTCAATTAGTCCCTCAACATTTTATTTCATTTGTTTTTTTCATTCAATTTTGATCTCCATTCTTTTAATTGCTTTTTTTTTTATTTTGTTTTTTCTTTCATTTTGTCCCTCAACATTTTATTTTATTTGTTTCCTATCCAAATTTATTTTTTTGATTAAGTCTCTTATTATTTTTTTCATTAGTTTTTATACTAGATTAGGTTCTTATTTTTTTTATTACTATTTCTTTTCTTTTTAATATTTTTTATGGTTAAGAATTTTGTTCAAAATTTTTATTTGTCTTGTATAAGGTCATCTTGGTCTCATGACCAAAGTTGCTAGTTTTAAATATTAGTCCAATTTAACTCCTGTATTTTTTTTTAATTCCATCATTTGATATTAGGCTATTGGGTTTTGAGCTTTTTATTTTTTCCATTTATTTTCTCTGGAGTTATCCCGGGTCGTGGGTTAGTCAAGTTAACACAAGTTGTTTTGGATTTTTTTTCAATGTTTTTTTTTTTTAATTTCATCCTTTGACATTGGGCTATTGAGTCTTAAGATTTCTTATTTTTTATGCTTTTCTTTTCTATAGGGTTATCCTAGGTTGCAGGTTCATTAGGTTAACCCAATGTGACTTGTGTTTTTTTTCCAATTTTTTTTATTTAGGTTTGATCCTTTTTTTTATGTTAGTTTTTTAAAAAATAATTTTCTTATCTCAATCTCTTGTCGTGGATGGTGGGTTAATAAAGTGAATCCAAATTGACTCAGATTTTTTTCTTTTTATGTTTTTTTTTTAATTTTATCGTTTGAAATTAGCTTTGTTGAGCCTTGAGCTTTCTATTTTTTTTCTTTAAAATTATTCGGGATCACGAGTTAGTCAAATTCATCTGGATTCATTCAAGTTATTATTGTTTAATTTTTTTTATGTAAAACAAAATTTAATTCTTAGGATGGTGCAGTGTAGGAAAAAAATAAAATCTAGTTTACGCCATAGTTATCAGACCCGGCCTGGCCTGTCGGGTCAACCCGGGACCTTGGCCGGATCTATTTTATTGAAAATCCTGGCCTGCAAGTGGCCTAGAGAAAACCAGTCGACTTGCTAGGTCAATCCGGAACTCGGGTGACCCAACAAAACTAGGTAGAGATCCTTTTTTTAAATGCATTTTCTTCTTCTAGTCAGAGACCTTTTTCTTTTATATTTTTCAGTTGGTTACTAACCCATTTCAAAGTTTACTATATAAATACTAGAAGATTTTTTTATTTTTTCAATGTGAAATAAAAAACTTTTTTGATTTAAATACTTCAACTTAAAAAAATAATATAATATTTTTCTAATGTAATAAAAAAACCTTTTAAAATAATTTTTTAAACTTTATTATTTATAACATGTATAACTTATATTTACACGGATTATTTTTTAATTTTTTTATATAAAATATTAAATATTTTTTTTATTTTTTCGAGTTGATTCAATAATCTGGGATTCAGTCTCTTGACCAGATCAACCCTGAATCGGGTTTGGTAACCATGGTTTAAGCTATAAATAAAGTGAAGGGTAACTTTATAGAAAGGAAAACAGGTGATGGGTCAATGAAATGGATAAAGGTGGTCATATCCTAGTGATTAGTGAACAAGTGGTTAAAAACCCAAGAATACAAGCCTTTGCTTTCTCAAGTTTTACTTATATAGTCACATTCTTACCATTAAACAGAGAATTTACACCATTATGATTCATTAATCACATGGGACTGCCAAAAAGTCACAATCAAGAAGTCTGATGTAATCAATAACCTTTGATCCTAATCATCCATTTCAACTTTTCGTATTAAGGCCCCACGTGTGGTTCATACACCATGGGTGGCACTTGCTACCAAAAATCTCTAGTTCTTACATTGCATAGAGATGAACGGGACCTGTAATTTGGTCATTATCATCAGATAGTTACAGGCTTGCTGAAAGAAATGTCACAAGCAGCAGTAAAGCCAGACGGGTCTGATTCTCCGGCAAGAAAATCTTGCATGTTTTACAAGTTGATGGTTGCTTCCATTCTCCAAGACAAAAAGCTGGTAAACTTTAATTTACTTTCTTGCTCTGTTTGCTTGTTTGGTTACAGAGAAAATGAAGAGAAGAGTTCTTGTGTTATTATAGTATTAGCTCCTATTTAGGTACTCAAAATGTAGAAATCTGTTTGGCTTTTGAGAAAATTGCAGGAGTTCTAGTTTTTCAGCTAGAATCCAGCTTTGATTACCGACGACGACTTTTTTATTATCTTTTTTTTTTTCTTATTGCAAATTTTGCTTGATGATTTTCTATCCTCATGGGAGTTGAAAATTTTCAAATTTGTTAACCAGGGAAGGTTGAAGAAAGAGTTGGAAATTAGCTTACTGTTAATGTCTCTACTCTTTTCAGATTGTTTTGACAAATAGTTTGAGTTGTGGATCATCGTTTGCCTTATGGGTCTTTCTTTTCCTTAATTCTTCTGTATGTGGCCTTGAATGGTGTTATTTTTCATTTTCCTTTGTCTTTCTTTAGCCTTAATGTCTTATTCTTTTTTCCTTTTTAAGGTATTTTCTGTGGTTTGCTCTTGTTTACTGTACAAGAGGATTCAATGTTTTGTTTGACTTGAAAGAGAGCGCCTAGGTTGTCTTGAAAGATGGTGTCTTTGTTTCGAAATGTGACTTGATTGTTTATGCCAACAGAAGATACCAAAAAAGTTTGTCAACAAATATGGAGATGAACTTTCTTCCGTTGCCACACTTACTGTTCCCTGTGGTCGTATCTGTCTAGTGGAATTGCAAAAAGTTAACGGCAAGTTATGGTTTCACAAGGGTTGGCATGAATTTGTAGAATGCTACTCCATTCGTGTTGGGTATTTCTTGGTCTTCATATATGAAGGAAAATCAAACTTCAATGTTCATATGTTTGATTTGACGGTTTCAGAGATAAAGAATCCATGTAATTCTCTTAGTCAGTTGCAAGAATCCAGCCATGACAATCCATGTCTATTACCCAATGAGAAAGATGATGGCCTTGAAAAAATCTTGGGTTTCAGACCTCCATCTCCTAATCTCCTTTCCTCGATAACAAGCAAAAATTGTAATGAATATATCCATTGCAACTGGATTCAATCTACTTCCACTGCTAGTCTAGAGAAGCCACATGTAAGAACAGATGTATACAATATGAGAGAAAACTTTCAATCTTCTCGAGACATAGGTACACAGTTTAATGGGATGGAGCTTACAAGTACCGAGGATGGAGCTGGTTCCGTTATCCCAGGCATAACAAGAAAAACCAGAGGACGCAAACGGATGAGTGAGAATAGTAAGCATTTTTAACTTGCATTCCGTCTTTATGATATGTTCTTAATTGACTTTTACATTACTAGTTAGTTGAAGATGTTGATAAACATGCGTCACCAGGCATCCAGAACGTGAAACTAAAGTCGACCCATGTAAGAAATACTTCTGAAACTCTTACAAGGAGGCGGAGAGCTGTAACACCGGAGGAAAAGGAAAGGACAATTCGTGCAGCTCACATGTTCAGGTCTGATAATCCTTTTTTCCGGGTTATCTTGCGACCATCTTATGTATATAGGGGATTTCTTCTGGTAAGCCGTTGGACTGGATTGTTTAAAATAATCCCAAATTTCATTTGTAAAGAATGTATATGAAGTTTCGATTGTTTTCTTTTACAGCACATCCCGTCCAGTTTTGCGCGGACCTTTTTGAACACGGTTACAGGATTTGTCACACTTCAGGTTTCTGATGGAAAACAATGGCCTGTCAGATGCTCTTTCAAGGATGGTAAAGCAAAGTTGGGCCAGGGGTGGACGGAATTTGTTTGGGAAAATAATTTGGAGGAAGGGGATGTTTGTATCTTTGAGTTGATTCATGCAAAAGAAATTGTGCTGAAAGTTGCTGTATTTCGAGTGCTTGAAGATGCAGCACCAACTGGCCAACTTTCAAATTAGATTCAGTCAGACAAAAACTAATCATAGTTTTTGTAGGAGGTGAATTGTAAAACATCAATCAGGCGTATCACTCTTCGTGTTCTATTAGTTTGTTAACCTTTGTTTATTCAGCTGGAACCTGATGCATATTGCCAATGTAACATGATTGATCTTTTATCTGCTGGTGCGATCTTAATTTCATAACTAGCACATAAAGGGCTTTTTTCTTTTCTTGTTTGTAATCCCAAATAATATGTGGCTGTCTGCAGGGGTTTGCCGCACTCAATTCTAGCGATGTGATGGCATTCAAGCTGCCTTGTATTTGTGCATAGCATGACTGCTTTGTAAATTATAAAGAGTAATTATCAGCTTAGGGTTTCATGTTGTAGAATACATAAGCAACTCCCTTGTATTGTTTTCGTGTCACGTGTTAGGGGAAAAGAGTTACAACTTTTCCTTAACCAACTGGCCGCAAAGCAATCTTGTTCTCAATTCTCAGCATCTTGTGTCGCAGTTAGGTCATCTGAAAACAATTATTGCTGTTTTTCGGTTGGATGGAAAGGTTTGTAGCTTAAAATCAGAATTGTTGCGTTCTCGGATATCTATTTGCTTGTTTTTCAAAGTGTATTTACATCAAATAATATTTTTTTTTGTCCTGGAATTGATTTGTAATTGCGTTTAATCACTTCTACTTTGCGTGCAATTTATCCTAGAGTTGATTCAAAAGCCAATTTATCTGAATGGGGCAAGTCATGAACTTCGTGCTTTGTGTGCAATTGTCCTAGAGTTGATTTGTAATTGCGTTTTTCTCTAGGTAGCCCTTTTCTCTGATTTCTTTTTACCAAGAGTTCCTGCTCGTAAATGTTGTAAAGGTATCTATTCTGAAATTTAAAGTGGTGGTGGTGGTGGTGATTTTATTATCCTTTTCTTTCCTTTTTCCTGCACCCACTAGCTTAGCTGGGAAAAATATTTCAGTCAACCTTTTTAGTGTTTTGTCTTGATTCTTTAACGAAGATCATCAATGCGCCTCATTATTTATATAGGTAATTATCACTACATGGACAATCGGACTTGGCCTGGAGAATCATGGAAGATCCTGGAATTCAAATGATTTCCAGAGGAGAAGAAAAGGTGGTAGAAATCTGGATCAAACCGAAGAAAAAACATGCCAAAAACTGCCATTGTTATCGAATATCAAGCATGAAGGCAGCAAGCCCGAAGCAATTCAGACAGCTTCGATCCTCAAAAACTATAATTTCTTAATGTGAACATTCAAGTAGCTACCATTCCAAATAAGAAAGAAGTTTTGAAAAACATTATCTCATAGACTCAAATCATTGCCAACCACGGTGGGCACTGATTTCAACAAAACTTTGTCGTCATCACACTTGCAACGACGGTCGAATAATAGAACTTACTTCTAAAACAACAACATCAAGCCCTGCAACATCAAACAACAATACCTGAAAAATAAATGGATGGCCTCCCGACATGACAGCTCTAAATAACAGCCAACAGAAGAAAAAATGGCTGCCGAAACGATTGTTTCTAAGGGGCACCAAACATATCACAGAAGAGTCTGAATTTTAGAGAAAGAAAGTGCAAATGAACGAGTAAACTTATCACCAGTGCAACATTACTAATAGCTTCACAATTAAGAAGGAGACCTAGCTAAAAAGTCATATTTTTATCATTAAAATGCTATTTTATTAATTTAGCTCTTCAAAATAATATCTATTTTTGAAAATACTATAATTACACCCCTCAGCCTCTATGAATCATTAGTGATGGCTCTAAAGGCAACAGAGAGCATATGTAATGACAGAGCTAAAAATAAAATAAAATTATTTTTTAGCTTTTTTTTCTTGATAGTACATCTGTAATGGGAAAGCCAAATAAAAAATAAAAATGGCTTTTCTATCAAAGAAAAATCATTCCTGCATATCTATTAAAAAAATCAAAATATTTAAATAGATTATTTAAAGATTCATTCTTTCATTGTTTCAATTTTTTTCAATAGTTTTTTCCTTAAAAAAAGCCAAAAGTATCAATATTAAAATATAAATAGATTGTTAAAATAGTTTTTTTCATTGCAGTGCAGATAATAATAATAAAATTATATTTATATTATTCAAAAAGTCATATCAACAATTTGGTTCTTCTAAATAGCTTTTGTCATTGAAAATGCTCCTAAGTTATCAAAAGGGTGGATTGCATTTTGCAAGGAAAATGGTTTAGATGAAGGTGATAATTGTGTGTTTGAGAAGATCAAGGGAAAGAAGAGTGTGCTGAAAGTTAATGGTGATCTTTGAATTGACATTTAGGAAAAAATGAATTGTTCAAACTCTATTGTTAGTATATGCTTGCTTGTATTTATGACTTATTGATTAGTTCTAAAATCCAAGATGTATAGGAATAAGATGATTTCTTAGTTCAAATAATTTGATCAATTCTCCCTAGTCAAGGTGTCTAGTAGTTGTGGTAGTAGCAGGTGGTACCTGATGAGCCAGGTGACCAGTAGTTATGGTAGTAGTGGGTGGTGCTTGGTGAGCCAGGTAACCAATAATTTTTACCTGTAAAAGGTTCTCTTTAATGGATGTGGAGACTCTTGACAAAGTCAGTAATTTTATGGAGAGAGAAAGTGCAATGATATTTTAGAGAGATAGACTCTGAAAATATATATGCTAAAAATGTTAAGAATGAAGAGATTATGAACTTTTGACATGAAGGATTCATAGTGTATTTATAGCCCATAAATCTTGTCATTTTTATGGAGAGGAGAGGTTGAGGTGTAATTTCATCATTGTGATATTTTGAGTTGTATTCTACTCAAGCATGTTGGGCTCAGGGTGCGCTTCCTAGCCCGAGCACATTGGCCTCAAGCATGGAAGCCCGAACACACAGGGGTGTTAGGATACTCACATAGCACCAAAGGTGTTAGACGTGTCACGCCCAGCAAGTTGTGAATGTCATGCCTATTTTGGGCGTGACGGCACGCCCAACACGGGTGTGTGCCTTGCATGCCCAGCATTGGCTTGGGCTTCTTGCCCGAGCTCATGCTTTCTAGGGAGTTGTGCTTGGGCTACCAAACTCCTCAGGTGTTGGGTTTGGGCTACCATAGAGAATTGGTAAGAGGCCTTTAGGCATCACCTGAAGAATAGAGGATCTTGAATCAACCTTTGAAAATTATAGGGTTATTTCCCTAGGGAGACTAAGTCAATCCCTTTCTTGGAAAGTATCTGAAAGCCCACATTGAAGATATGTAGATATGAAATGTATGTCAAAGATATATTATTTTTATTAAAAAAAACTTACATTTATATTGAGGATTATACATCCTAAGGTGAATTGAGTGATAGGTACAAGAAAGGTTCTTAGGAGTAACATGTCTTGGAGGTGGCGCTAAAGTGTTTGCTTTGATTGTCCTAATAACTTCAAATAAGTGATCATTAGGATACACCAAACGATTATGGGTTGATCTTGCATGGTTCTTCATCGAGCTTTCATTTCTACTAGGAGAATGATTTCACTTAGAAGGTCTTTCATGCTGGTTCTTTGAAAAACAAGGAGGCCCATGTGGTAACAAGTTGGCCTCTTCCACTTGTATATGATTTTTCATGACTTGATTTACCTCAAGCAAGTTTTTGTTGGGTAAAGCATAAAGTTTTTCCATAGTGTATGTTCCCTTACCCCTCTTATCAAGGCCTCAAAGGCTACTAGCTCAAGCAATTCTTTAACTTTGAGTATCGCCTCACTGAATCTCTTTAAATATGCTCGTGTGGACTTACCTATTTGTTGGGTAACACCAAATAGTTTCCTTGAGCTTTTCTTAGCTAGTATGCTGGTGCTGAAGCGTGCCACTAGCTTAGCACATAGGTCACTAAACCCATTAATGGAGCTTGGCTCCAAATTATTGTACTATGCATGCTCATATCCTTGGGAAGTTGTGGGGAGGATTTTGCATATCGAGTCACTATTCTAGATGACCAACTCTAAGCTACCACGCACATTCTATACATGCTTCCATGGGTCAACCATCATAATTGGCGCGAGCGACCCCTTGAGGGACTCTCAAGATTGTCATTATGTTTAGTCTCATTTGGGTAATGTAATCATTTACGGGCGCCTAATGTGGCCGTGACGTTGAGGCGGTTGTGTATTACTAAGAGTGTTAAGACTTGTCGGGGTGACAAGGTTTGATTTTGCCCTTGGATTCCCAACATGATCTGAGTGAGAAGTTACACCTGACTAATGAGTTGTTAAAGGTCTGATTGGGTAGAAGTATTTGTGGTAACAAGTAGATTTGTCATGCATCCTAACCCAAGTGTGTCTTGGTTGTATGCTATGAAATGACCTGAAAATATCAAAAAAAAGTTTTAGAAACTAATGGATGTTTTATTAGGTCTTCATAGATGGCACCAATTGATAGGTTTCAAGATCCAAGATGCTTAGGAATAAGGCTGATGTGTTGGATAATTGATTGATCTTTTAGTTCAAACAATCTGATCAATTCTTCTTAGTCAAGGTGTCTGGTAGTTATGGTAGTAGTAGATGGTGCCTAGTGAGCCAGGTGATCGGTAGCTGTGGTAATAGCGAGTGATGCCTGGTGAGCGAGGTGACTAGTAGCTATGGTAGTAGCATGTGGTGCTTGGTGAGCCAGATGACCGGTAGCTGTTACCCATAAAAGGTCTCATTTGATGGACGTCAAAACTCTCTGATGGTAAAGTCTATAACTTTATGGAGAGAGAAAGTGCAATGATATTTTAGAGAGATAAGCTATGAAAATATGTATACTAAAAATGTTAAGAATGAAGAGATTATGAACCTTTGGCTTGAAGAATTCATGATATATTTATAGCCTATGAATCTTTCTTTTTTTTGTGGAGAGAAGAGGCTAAAATGTAATTTCACCCTTGTGATATTTTGAGTTGTACTCTACTCAAAATAATACGTATTAGATCAAAATATATTACCGAGAGACATGTGTGGGGTCCTGAAAAATATCTGACAAGTGTTGAGCTCAAGCTCATTAAAAATATAAAATGGATCCAAGCGCATTCCTGAATCCAAACATGTTGGGTTGGGGTACACTCCTTAACCTAAACCCACGATGTTGTTAGGCATATCACGCCCGCCCAATAAGTTGGGAATGTCATGCCTCTGCTGGGTGTGCTGGGATATGCCCAATTGAGCATGTGCCCTGCATGCCCAATATGACCTTGAGTTTCTTGTTAGAACTCATGTCCTGTACTATAAGAAATTGAATATTTCAATATTGACATGAAAAACACACATATATTCGTACTTGCTTAAAATATATATTAATTATTTTTTATTAAAGAATAAAATCTAGTTAATAAATACTTATAATATTTAAATTTTTTATTTTATAAATAAAAAATATAATATAAATATTAAAAAATCCTACCCGCGGTAACCATTATACCATCCACTCGTAGAAAAAAGAAAAGAAAAACATGTGCAATGGACTGCCAGTTGTAATCTTGAATGTACCACGTGGACAGAGGAGCCAAGATGTTATGCCACCTGTATTGTCCACAGAAAGGAGAGAGTACTTCTATCGACTCGAGAAGCTCGAGGAACGCACTGAGGAAAGTGAGGTCCCGTCGAATATGAGTGATGTTTTTATGTTTTAAAAAAGTTATAATTTTTTATTTTAAATTAATTTTTTTATATATATTTATTTTAATAGGTTGATATTAAAAATAATATTTTAAAAATAAAAAATATATTATTTTAATATATTTTTAAATGAGAAATACTTTAACAAACAATGATAAAAACTGATAATTCTTGTTTAAAAGAGTGTTTAGGACATCGTGTTTTTTAAAATTTTAAATTTTTTTTGTTTAAAATGAATTTTTTTTATATTTTCATATTATTTTGATATGTTTATATTAAAAATAATTTTTAAAAAATAAAAATATTTTATTTTAATATATTTTTAAACAAAAAAAATATATTTTCAACTGCCATTACTACTCCAATCACACAGACGTACCCTAAGTGTGTCATTTTGCTTGCGTGGATGAATCCTTGTCATGTTCATGAACTCTCATTTTTGGCGAAGGATCATGTTAGATCAATTTTTGGCGAAATTAAGAAGACATCCCCTTGCTGTGCCAGTTTTAACTACTAATTCCAGTCATTGATTAATTTACAAACCATCAAAGGGAAGTGTTTTCTTGATTTAAGGTATATTCAAAGTTGATTCAAACCACCATTATTGCTTCCAGGGCGGAGCTAGGATTATTTATTAGGGGTGATAAAAAATAATATAACAATATATAATATTTGTTTTAATTTATTATATATGAGTTGTAAAAAAAAACCTTTATTATTTAGTTTTATTCAAATAACTTATTACAAACATATAATAACCTTTGTATAAGGTAAAAGGTTTGGAGCAATACTGAATTCAGTCAAAGCAATGAAGTTAATTCCATCTTCATATGTATCCATCACTTTAATGTTTTTGGTCTTTATACCTATCAAATATAAACATACAAAGTATAAAAGAAACATTAGCTAAAGCGAAGCATTATTTATGTTTGATAAACTTTGAAATAAAGTAAAAAATAATAAAGAATGATTCTTACATATTTATTTTAATTGTGCTCGTCGTTCTTTCATAGAATAGAAATCATCGATTATCATATCAATTGTGAATCTTTCAACAATTTATTTTTCTATGTAGACAATCAAATAATTTGCAAGAAAATCATCCTCCATCCGATTACGAAGTCTTGTTTTAACAATCTTCATCGCTGAGAAAGCTTGTTCAGTAGTTGTTGTCGAAACAGGAAGAGTCAAAATAAGCCGAATCAACCTGTCAACTAGTGGATAAATTGTTGATTTTCCTGTTTCAACCAGTCCTTGACATAAATCAGTAATCGATGACATGCTCTTTAACTTTGGATGATTAGATACATCAAGCTCATAATGCTGCAACTGAAGTCTCAAATGATTTTTTTCTTGATCAGAAAAATCTTGAGGATAGAACTTGTCAACAAGTAAGCATATATCTTCAACATTGAATAATTTATAGCTATTTCTAGGATCTAAAGTTGTGCTCAACTTAAAAAGCTCGATTGCCTGCTCATTGAATCTATTATTTAGCTCTTGCAATTGTTGATCAATGATAGCTGTAAATATATCAACTCGGTAATGATGTTCAACTGTTACTGATTTTTGTTTACGGCGAGATCATCCCACACTAGAAAAACAAGCATCCATATCAGGAACTTCAATGTCTTGATGCTTACAAATAATGTCACTTCTTTTAAAAGAGTTTTCCAACCATCATCTCTTAACTTCTGAATTAAAGTCTTTGTGGTAGTCACTAAATGCATAGCATTTAAAATGTCTTGAGATTTTTATTGTAGAGCTTGGCAAAGCATATCAGTAATTCTCATAACATCCTTCATTATATGTAAGATGAATGCAAAATCAAATGACATTAGCAACTTAAATGAAAAAGCCACGTTGAGAATAAGTAGATCCATCTAAAGCAATGTTTTCAAGAACTAAGCAAGTTGCCCTATACATTTTTATCAAACTGCAAATTGATTTGAAGTGTGAACTCCATCTGCTATCTCCAGGTCGTTGCAAACCACCTACTTGATTAACTCCTTTACCCGTTTCAATCTCACCAATATCAACTAAATGTTCAATTGTAGCTGCTTGGAAAGCCCGTAATTCATCATTACGCTTACAAGAAGCACTAACAATATTAATAATAAAAATCAAATTCTAAAAGAAAGTGTGAACATCAGATATTTCTCTAGCTGCAGCAATAAGAGCCAATTGTAATTCATGAGCTAAGCAATTTACATAATATGCATAAGGGCAATCATTAATGAATAAAGCTTGCAAACTATTTCACTCTCCATGCATATTACTGGCACCATCATACCCTTGACCCCTAATATTTTGAACATCCAGATTATGATGAGATAAAACAAAGGAAATCTCTTCCTTAAGAGTTGCAGCAGTTGTATCTTTGACATGAACTATA
>Ga0307517_10011918_pt1 | contig 12001 bp, 11 predicted proteins | sample 23_EM_MG_FD_194515 | JGI IMG/M metagenome (GOLD analysis project Ga0307517, IMG submission 194515) | Populus trichocarpa ectomycorrhiza microbial communities from riparian zone in the Pacific Northwest, United States - 23_EM | ecosystem: Host-associated > Plants > Roots > Unclassified | place... | reverse complement strand
GGGGGAACGTCCGGATTCTGACTATGAATCCGATCCCGAGCCTACTGGACGCGAGCACGACGTATTGAGTGGTGATGTTGTGTACGAGTCTGATACTGAAGTGCTTAACAACACTGCCTCTTTTTCCAGCGGCCAACAAACGCATTTTCCGGGAGCTGGAGAAGCAATTGGGGACGTGAACGGGTTCGAGCAAGAAATCAGTAATCTGTGCGACGACCCATGGGCACCATTCCCCAGCGGGCAAGGGTTCAGGCTTGCCTCTTGGCTCCTTGAGAGTAAAGTACCGAAGTCACGAATCAACGAATACTTCGCGAGTGGCCTAGGCAATTCTGAGTCTGTCGGCTATGGCTCTATGCACACGCTCGAGAAGCACCTCCGGGAATTGGATCCGTACAGTCGATATCTACAATGGTTTGAAGGACAGGTAGAGGACGGAAAGAGAACTTTATCATTCTTCTATCGCAACGTCCTAGATTGTGTCAGATATCTCCTTCGCCAGATAGCCTACCGAGATAACTTTGTTTACGCACCACGGCGTGAATACGATCATACAGGACAACGGGTATATGCCGAGATGCATACAGCAGACTGGTGGTGGGACATTCAAGTAGAGTTTCTCGATCTCTTTCCTGGGAGCGCTGACTAACTGATTATAGGAGACACATCCATCGGGCGCAACTGTTGTTCCAATCATTGGGATGTCGGATTAGACGCATCTGAGCAACTTTTCGGGTGACAAGAAGGCATGGCCGGTCTATTTGACTCTCGGAAATCTTCCAGCAACCCTGCGTAATAGACCCGGATCCTTTGCAGTTCTCCTTCTTGCGCTATTGCCGGTTCCCCCCAAACTTACAAAGTCCTCCGCAGACCACTTGCAGAGGCAAATTAATGCCGACACACTGCGAGGCGTCTTCGAACTCCTGTTTGAGCCCTTGCAGAACGCGGCGCTGGAGGGCGTCAATATTGACTGTGCCGACGGGAAAGTGCGGAGATGCTTTCCAATATTGTCCGCGTGGATTGCTGACCATATGGAAAACGTTGCGCTTCACGGGATAAAATCGAATGGTTGTCCTAAATGCGAGGTGCTTCCAGGAGAATTAGGAACCGACGCCAACAGCCACCGGGCCCGAGATTATGCAAGATATGAACGTTGCGAGCGTGAATCTGCCAGTGACGACTCCCGCACCATGTTTGAAACTCTTGGTATCGATCTTGAGAAAAACGTGTTTCACGGGCTTCACCGGGTTTCGGCGCCTGGTCTGCACAAGCCAGAGTTGCTTCATACAGTTTATCTTGGGTTATTCAAGCACTTGATGGACTGGATCTCGGGCTTTCTCAAGAAACACGCCCGGCTCCAGGCCTTTGACGACACCTGGAAGGCGCTACCGCCATACCCGGGGTTTTTTGTGCCCAAAAAGGGCTATCGCGAGGTCACGCAGTGGCAAGGAAAAGAGATGAGGAACCTTGGGCGGTGTCTTTTGGGGGTTCTCGCCGTAGCACTGCGCCAGCCCGACCGCCGGGAAGTAATACCTTTCAAACATGCTCTAGACTGTGTCCGGGCACTGGTCGACTTCAATATGATGGCGCAATACCGAAGCCACACCCACGAGACGATAGCCTATATGGAGGAATATCTCGACCGGTTTCACAGGATGAAAGATATCTTCTTGGAGTTTCGAGTTTCTAAACGAACACGGGCCAAGGTTGACAAGCAGCGAAAGGAGCTACGACATCAGCGAGCCCAGAGCAACATGCGAGTGGCACCGTCCAAGCGGCGCCGGCGCCTCGAAGAGGATCGGGATGAGGAGAACGAGCTCCGTATGGACATGATCCATACGGAATCCCATTTCAACTTTGTTAAGATGCATCTGCTAAGTCACTTCTCTGATCATATACGCCAGTTTGGCAATATCCCAATGTATTCCACCGAGTTCGGAGAGCTCGCGCATAAGGAACAGATCAAGGACGGATGGAGACCCTCGAATAAGAACGATGTCGAGCGACAAATTCTTCACAGCTACGGTCGTCAGCATGCAATCCGAATGAGACTTTCAAACCTGAATTCGCTCCGATGTCGCGGAGCCAATCTCGGTGACGACGTCCTGGGCTATTTAGATAAAACAACGAGTACGGTGTCTACGCCGGCCCCTCGTGGAAGGATCTTGAAAGGTCGTCGTGACGACGTGTCCGACGTCCTTGATTTTTGCAAGGTGTTAGGAATCTCTCTTGACCGGATCTGTTTGGAATTGATTCGATACAGCCGACACAACCTGCCCACTGAACGCCGCCTTCCCGAAGAACCAGCAATACTCCAACTACTTCCTGTTGAACTACTAACGCAACTCGAAATTCCGGTGTTGGCATTCCAGGAAACCGATGTTTACGACATCCATCGGGCACGATGCACAGGAACTCACCGATTTCGGAATCAAGAAAGTCGGAATGATTGGGTTTGGGTACAGGCCGGAAGCGAGGAGATGTATGGTGCGCTGAGGGGTCGTCTCCGGGCAAAGCTCGTAGCGCTCTTTAAAATCAGGGACTGCAGCCAAGACACTGTGCGGCAGTTGGCAGGCGTTCAGATGTTGAGCCCTGTGAACTCAGGCCGGCCCTCTGATGTACACAGTCTTGTCACGGTTCAGCTGAGAGAAGATGCGCGAGAGTTTACATTGGTTGACATAGGGGCAATTCTCGGCCTGGCTCACCTCATTCCAGAGGGAGACCGGCGCTGGCTCGTCAACAGCCGTATCGACTTGAGGACGTTTAACGAGATTTATTAGTTATACAAACGGGGGTATGATGGATATGTGCGAAGGCGTGTATCGGGTGCCATGGCAAGCTGTATATATAGTGTGTACTAGTATGAAGAAAATATATAATTAATACATGAGTTAAACGTGCCAGTGATGACTACTCTCGAGAGACGCCACAGGACGTTGGCGGGCGCAGGGCTGGCACAGGGTTCACGCCAGGAGACTAGGGGTAGGAGTATGATAATCCTGACGGCTTCCAGACATCAGCGAAAATAATACCTTGGGTCCGGTGCGCCCCGTGCGTCTGACGCCCGGGACGTCGGAATGCTAATCGCGAATCAGGACGTAACGTCGGATCGACGTCACACCCTGACTTTGCGTCACCTAGCGCCATCCGTCCTGACGCCATCCGGACATGGACCCCTACGTCCTGTGCGTCCTGACTGCGTCTGGTGCTCCTCTATTACCTCCTGACTCCCCCTGATCTACGACTCTTCCGTTCCTACCACGTCTTGTCCTCCGCTATTGCGTTCTGACTGCGTCGGATCTATGACTCTCCCGCCCTGTTGCCGGTTCCTTCTCAGCGAACGTCAGGGCTTCACTCATCTTCAGATCTCACGTCCTAATGTTTTCACACCCTGCCGACCTCTTCCGGATCCCACGATCCACATCTCTCCCTTCCTGACGCCTGCTCACTTCTTCCTGATCTTACGCCCTATATATGCCGCGTCCTGATCCGATCGTGACTCTATCTGATGCCGCGTTTTCATCTGGACGCATCGTGTACTTAGTCTAATGCCATCCTGATCCTACGCCTAGGCACTTCTCTTCTTTCAAACGCTGTCACGATGTGTTTTACGATCCTGATCGCCAAGATGCACCTGTTAAGCGTTGCTTCTATTAATTCTATTCTGAATTCCTTGAGTTGGCTAGACGCCCTCATCTTAATACGACTATGCTCCTCGCACACTTTCCTATATGTCAGAACGCATCCGAAAACCACTACACTACACATGCTCAGCATTCTAAGTACCCGCATCTATGCTCGCACTTTCCCCCTGCTCCATATCCCACGGATCAGTAGTCTCCTCCGCCTGCTCTAGAACATCAAGGCTGAGCGCGAGCTGTCGCAATGTAGTCGGAGTCACAGTATTGTCCAAAGTGAGCCCCCCCAGCCACCTCCAGTGAGCCATTGGGAGTCTGTAGGTCCGAATCGAGGAAGTGGAGTAGCCGGGTTGCCGACACGTGGGTGAAATCGAAAGACGTGACAGTTTCCTGTAAATTGTTTCGGTTATCCGGGGCTCGAGCAAGGGCTCCAATACGCAGGTTGCCGGGAGTTTGACTCTCAATCTGTGAAGTTGGACGTGTCTGAATGCGTGGAGTTGGGCGTGTCGGAATCCGGGGAGTTGCCCGTGGGTGGGCCGTCTAGACATCTGACTCTGCACCTCTGCCGCCACTGCTTCCCAATCGTCAGTAAACCCTTCACGGCGATCTTCCTGTATTCCATGCTCCTTCTCCATTTTCGCTTTGATGGTCCCGCGAATGTTCTTGAGGATCATTGTCTGTACCCAGTCTGGGCACGTGGCCCACGTCTGGCGCTGGCAGGCAAAGAGGTCTTCCGAGCTCATCATGAGGTTAGCATCCTGGCCGGAACTAGAGAGCACCAGGTTCAGGGTCAGGCTCACCTGCTACTGCGTCCGGCTTGAAGATGCATGTTTCAAGATAGATTCCGGTTTGCCATGCTCGCAGCGTATGGCAGAGTATGGCACAGGTTAAACATACCATGGTGCCATTGATGCGACCAAGAAAATCAGGTTCGGCAATCCCACGCATTTTCCTGCCCTTGAAGTACTTTCCCCATATTGCCTGAGGGATCTGGGGCGCGAGGAATCGATTCGTTACTTGCTGGGTCAAGTCCATACGCATTAGTTGTGGCCGGGCTATCACAAAGCGCACACTTACCTCATACCCTCTCGGGGAACACATGAATCTATCCCTCTCGAGGAGGTAGTCCACCCTACGCGCAATCGCCGTCGGGTCTCGGGGGAGATCGTAATATCTTCCAATGCGTTCCTTTACGTGGAACAGAAACTGGGATCTTACTGCAGAGTGTCTGGCGCGTATCTGTCACATTTAGTAAGCACCCACGACGAGTGCGTCAAGTTTGAGTATCAGCGTCCACTTACTATTTTTATGCTTGCCACCGATGGTTCAATATTTCCTGCGTCGGATATGTCCTCGAGAGCCTTCAGCCAAACACGGTGGACCTCGGACATCAATACAGCGGGTGCTGGGAGAGGATTCACAAACAGGGTGTACCATAGAATAAGAGTCTTGGCCCGCACTATTACAGCAGCCTCGGCCCCGGTGGCCGTATTTCGCCGTGAGTTAGTATCCGGCCAGATGTGATGCTCGTGTTGTTGATTATTGGGATGGCTGGGAGGACTCGAGCTCCGGACTCCGGACGTAGTGGGACTATGGGTGGCCAGCGGCGACGAATATGGTGGTACACTGGAAGATGTGAACGCCGGTGGAGTATACGCACCACCCTGAATTATACGTGGTCGAGCAGCTTGGGTGCGCCCGACTTGCGCCGCTCCTTGAGATCCGGAGGTGGTCGAAACTCGCACAGTTGAAACCCGGGTATTTGCTTGTCGTCTGTCTGCAGTTCGTGATCGGTGACGAGACCCTGATCCAGTGTCGTCATCCGGGACATCATTGTCTTCTGCGTCTGGTTCTGTGTCCGATTCAGTTTCATCAGATCTGCGGGAGTTCTGGTACTCATCGCTGCTCTCATCGCTCAGATGAACTGTCGCTATTTGTTGTTGTGCATCTGGTTCCCCCTCAGGTTCACTATACGCCGTGGTCTGTAAGGTCCTCCTTCTGGCGCGCTTCACGGGTCGTGATGTGGGGCGTCTTGTGGTTTGTGGTGGGGAAGAACTGCGACCGGACGACTGTGTACCGTGGGAGCTGCTTGATTCGGCAGGCAGTGTTCTTGTACTATGGGAGCTGCCTGATTCGGTCCGCTGTGTTCCTGATCCAGATCCCCTCTGCGCGGGTATGGCGTCGCGTCTACGCCGCTCCAGATTGCCTACTCGTGAAGTTGGCTGACTGAGTGATTTGCCTTGAGGTTGTCTAGACATCGTAGAATACCGGAGACTGATGAAGATTTTTCAGAGAGAATAGGGATTAGAATGCGTGAGTGTAATGTATCCCACGCGATGTGGATATTTGTAGTTTGTAGTTGTTGTGCAATGGAACGCGTCAGGTCTGATACGCTACGTCTTTTGGGGGGGGCGGGGGTGTGAGATTCACGTACTATCACTCGGTATTGAATGAATCTATTCAACTGCAAAAAGGTGTTTTCTGCTTGTTCAACATTATGTTCGTACTCTGGACGAGCTCAGGTATGATGTTCGTCTATGCTCTGGTATGAAAAGGTTCGAGGTGTCAGTAAAGTAGGAGGCGTCGCTAATATCAGTAGTGCCTATGCAATAACTAGATATAATGAGTATCCGTTAGCGACACTAGGTCTAGCAAGACACCTGCCACGACCAATGCGGATTAGATATCTCAAACCCCATCTCCCGACGTCGAATCAACACCACTAAATCTCTAGATCTCCGTTTTCACATAGTGCATACCCCAGTCCTTTTGGTTAACGCCAGTCTAGTTATGGACAGAGAATGCGAGTCCAGCCGAAAGCGGAAAAGGTTATCAGACATCAGCATAACGGGACGTAAGGATGAGAGAAGCTGAAGCAAGGGGCGCGCAATGGTATCATTACTATACTAGCTAGGTATTATAAGGAGAAAATAAATTATATGACACCGTGTCTCAAAGGAAATCGCACAGCGCGTGTACAGTAGTATGGGTAAAAATGAAAAAAGAATTCACCCCGAAACCTAGAAATCTCATTTTCGACGCGAGCTACATCTTCCAGCCCGGCGTATTTCGGGTACGGATGGGGAGTTTTCTGAGGCGTGCTCAGAACTCTGAACTGAAGATCAGCGTGCCGGGGGTGTCACGGATGCGGGTGGCTGGGTCGGGGCCACATTGGCAGTAGATGGCGGGAGATCAGTTGTGGGAGAGGGATGTTCTATCGTTCTCTCCGGAGTCGAGAGATGGCGGCCGGTAGCTGAAGCAGAGGGAGCTGAGACAGAGTGTTCGTCGCGATTTATATGTGTGGCAGGTGGTGTGTCCTCCGCGCCATCATACCGTTGAAGCCTCTCCGCTACGAGCTCGGGATTCGCCAACAATCTGTTTGCCCAGGGGTTCTCCTGGGCAAATTCATGGAGTTTACGGAGCATCTCAGACTCAGAAGGCCCAGACGGGCCAGAGGAGGGCACCCCCGACACCGGCGCTCATGGTTGAGAGCGCGCTGGCTCCTCAGTCTGCGATGGAATATTCCTCCGGCGTCTTGAGGGGCCCGGAACTCCCGGTGACTGGTCCTACATCAGCAATTAGCTATCCAATTTTGATCTAAGTCCCTGTTCAGTCTAGATACTTACGCCGCCGTCGTCTACAACGATAACGCCAGCACCAGGAGGCGCCCGAGGCGCCCCCTCTGCCTCGGCCTGTAGCCATTCGTCCTCGTCAAACCACTCCTCCTCCTCCTCCATTGCCCGTGCCGCATCTTCTGCGCCGGCCGACTCTTCCCAGATGGCGCGGTCGAAAAACGGGTACCTCCCATTGGGAGGCTCGGGGGTCTCGTCCAGGTCCTCGCCGTCTTCGGGTCGTGACTCGATAACCATGAGGTCCAGCGGATCCTGGCCACTGTTGGTGAGAAACCAGACACGAATGTCGTCATCTCGGTTCAGGAATATAAGTTGGCGTAGGGGGAGAGGATCTTCGGGGTCCTGACGTAGTCTGGCAGCACCCTCGCCTGTCGCACCGATGAGATACCGGGGACATCGGATTTCGTCTTCGACGTCTTGCTCTCTGACGACCCGTAGCAGATGCGTGATGCTTGGTGTCGCGAGGACCCCCCAGGCGATTCCGCGGTCCGAATCTCTTTCACACCAGGGGTGGCCGAGGAAGGGATGCGGGGCCGCCGGTGCTCCAGATCGACGAACAATATGGATTCTGACAGCTCGCGGCGAAAATGGCGACTCCCAATCCGCAAGAGCCACTAGCAGTAGATGTCAGGGCGGGCCTCACGGAATCAAGATGGCTAGCACTTACTCGGGGGTTCTGTAACGTCGCCGCGACCATCACGACCAGCCCTTTGACGCTCCTTGGTCGTTTGCAGTTTCTTTCCAGAATCCCTAACAAGGATCTTCAGATGCCGGTTCAGTTCCAAAAGGTCGTCGGTGTGGTGCTGGCGTTTGATGAGCTCAATTCGCTCCTTGACTGGTGATAGGCCACGGGCGAACAATAAAATTGAATCCACTTGCGTTTCGGTTAGGCGACCGGGGTCCAGGTGGCGAGCAATCATGTAGGCCTTTATTTGCTCGCGCCATGTCGCATAGATAGAAGATTGGCCACGCGGATGCTTGAATCCACACCACGATTTGGCGTACGCAATGTCGCCATACACAGTCCTGTTTCTTAGATTGTCAGTATACCAGATTCTGATTATTGTGGGATAGTTTGGCTTTATACACCGAATCTCCCGCGGCAGGTTGGAAGTGAGCGCGTTCCTCAGGCTCGGGTCCTCTGTTGATTAAAAAAGGGTAGTGAGTTTGATATCCTAAGATTCCATATAAAGAGAATTCCAGCATTGCTTACGCTCGCTCTTCCGCCGGGCGACGGGCGGCCGAACGTGTAAGAGTTCTTCTTCGTATGCCGCCCCGAACTTCTGGCGGGGGAGGTTGCGCGGCGGGGAGTCTAAGTGGCAGAGAGCTATTAGCATCGGTTACAAACACTGGGAGATGTAGTTTGCTTACTTTCCCTTCCGCAAGTGACGTCTCGCTATGCCTGGAGGGGCCATTGGTTCGTCGGCGATTTTGGAATCTAATATGAAGGGTGATCAAAATAAAATCGCGGGGGTCTCTTGATACCCACTTGGATGCCGGTTGACCTTCGTATGTCTCAAGACGCCAGATGTTCGGACGCTGGAGAGGAGGAACGCAGGTGGGGGTCTTCTGAGGCGGGAGGTAAGAAAGATGGAGGGGTCGGAGCGGTCTTTTTTTTTTTTCTTCTTTTTGTTTTCTTTTTTTTATATATCATATATTCGTTGTTAAGGTACAAGAAATCACATGGAGCGCTAGCTATGGTGAAAACAAAACCCAAAATCCAAAACGAACTAACAAAGGAAATATTTGGAACACTACTCCGCATATGGGGTCTGTAAGGGTCCCAGGCCCACATACGGGCACGAAATTCAAACAAGTACGGTGAGAAAAACCCTTTCCCAACCAGCGGATAGCATGAAAAACAACAAAGTAAACCTAGCTCTCCTGAGACGACATAAAGTACCCAAAGGAAACCACATTAGACGAGCGGGCAGAAACTAAACCAGCAGAAGAAGACGGGCGAGAAAACATGCCCGGGGGGAAAGCGGTGGCTGTAGACCTAATATAGCGAGTGAGGGCGCCCAGGAGGGCCGCCGAGGACCAGACGGGATCGTCGGGGCCGAGGCCAGTGACCCCCTGAAGGTGGCGGGTCCTGGCAGGCTCCTTCGCTGGGCAGCGGAGGATGGCGTGCGCGCAGGTCTCGGGGGCCTCGGCGCAGCTAGGGCAGGTGGTTGGGCCGTGGTCGTCCCAGGCCGGGTGGGCGCGAAGGTCGCTCTTGCCAGACCTCATCTAGTAAAGGAGACCTGCGTCGAATTTGGGGAGGCCCATAAACGGATGGGGCTTCAGCCAGGGGCGGTACTCGTACCTGGGTGGGTCTGGCGCCCGCTCCTCCCATTCTCGAATGAGGAGGTTCTTGCACAGGAGCGTAAGTTGAGGGTAGGCGCGGCCCGGGGAGGGCGCAGGGTAGGTTTCGCCAAGCAGGTGTTGGGAGGTGACTGGGAGGGGAGCGTGGCCGTCGGGGCCAAAGAGGAAGAGCATCGAGTGGGGCAGGGCGTCCAGGGGCAGGTGGGCCCTATTCTCCGAGGGGGGTCTCACCTGGAGCCAAGGTAGCGGTAGGGGGCTGCCCGCATTCTTGCGGGAGAGGATCCTATTATCAGGGGTATGGCGGCTTAATGATGGTGTTGGGAGGGAGGCTGGGAGTCTGGCCGCTGCCGGGTTGATCTCCGGTGGGGAACACATTACCCTAAGGTTGGCAAGGCGGCGCTTGTAAGCGAGGAGGAGGTCAAGTGGGGGGAGGCAGGCTTCAACGGCGAGGATGTCGACAAGGGTACATGCGAAGCAGTTTGTTGACCACCTCTGGACCTTGTGCCAGAAGGCCGAGAGCTTCCTCGTCATGTGAATGGTGGGTTTGAAAACATCCGCGCCGTAGCTGAGGATCGGGAAAAGGAGCGCCAATGCCAACCGCTGGCATAGGAAAGGGGGCAGACCCATCCCGGGGGGCGAGAGCCTCTGGACGGCCACGAAAGCAGCTTGGGCCTTGGCCAGTCCCTTGGTGAAGTGTGTGGTAGTCGAGATCGAGGGTGTGAACCAATATCCAAGGCACCGAACCTCGTCCTTCGGGGGGAAGATTGAGCCGTCTAGGTGTACTGGGGATCGGGAGATAGGACCTCTGTCTCTATTCGTCCTCCAGTGGATGAGTTCAGTTTTCGGGATGGAGAAGCCAACGCCCAGCCGGGACCCTCTCGCCTTCAGCACCGCGAATTGCCTCTGCAGGGACTGGATGTTACGCCGATAAGACGTAGAGGAGCCTGTCAGGCCGAAGTCGTCAACGTAAGAGAGGGTGAGACCCTGGGGGATCTCGCACTGGAGTCTGGACACATAAATAACAAACAAAAGCGGGGAGACCGGGGAGCCCTGCGGAGTGCCCACAGCGACCGGGGCAAATACCCTAGGCGAGCCTTGATAGCGGAGTCGGCACGTCCTGCCAGTCCGGAAGGACCTGGTCGAGGAGATGAGGTACAGGTTTACAGCCTTCGCCTTCAGCATGCTGCACAGAGTTGAGGGGTTGACGTTGTCGAAGCCTCCATTGATGTCTAGGAAAAGCGTTGAAACTTTCCTTCCTGCCATCTGGAGCGTTCTTACCTCGTGGGTCAGTGTGGTGATCGCGTCGGAAGTCGATAAGCCGGCCAGCGATCCACATTGGTGGGGGTTGAGGAGGCCCGCGACTCGGGCCACGCACGAGAGTCTTGAATTCATGATCCTTTCTAGGATCTTGGAGAATGTTTGTAGCAGCACGATCACTCGAAAGGAAGAGGGTGAGTCGTAGGAGGGCTTTTCTGGTTTGTCGAGGACAATACCGTCGGCCATTTTGAGGGCAGGAGGGTGGAAGCCATGGGCCACCAGCGGGGCGAGGAGGTCCTGAATCAGGTGTGGGGCAACCCGGTGTATCCTTTTCCACACTGAGTTGGGGGTCATGTCAGGTCTGGGAGCGGAGGATGGTGATGAACGGGCTAGGGCTCCGCCGATCTCGTCTGCTGCCAGCGCCGGGCAGTCTCTAAACGGGAGCAGGACAGTATTGACAGACCCGACTGGATCGCCGGGGAAGAAGTGGTTGAGAAGGGCTCTGTTGAGTTCCGGTGGCGTTGTCGCACCTGGCAGCTCAGGAAACCTAGGGGGGTGTCGTCCCACAGCGAATTTCTTCGCTGTCCAAATAGTCTCCGGGGTTGCTGTGGCCAAGAACGTGGACCAATGGTCCCTCTTGGCTTTCTTAATTGCTTTGAAGTAGGCTGTCCTAGCAGCTCTGGCGGACGCGAGGAGTGCCGCATCGAATCTGTCTCCCTTCGAGGAGCGGAGGGCAGAGTTGTAAGCTTTCCTGAGCTGGGAGAGGAGGTCGGACCACCAGGGGTTCGACCGAAATGTTACCCGTTTTACCAGGGTGTGGAGGGCCAACTCTGCCGTGATCCTGTCCAGGTTTGTCCTGAACCAGATGTCCATCGAAAGGGTTGTCGGGATGAGGGGGGCAGGCGAGATACGGGTTGCTTTGAGTGAGGATTCCAGCGTGGGCCAGTCAGTCAGGGCCCAGTTGGGCATCAGCAAAAGTACACATTTGCCCCCTATACCTCATGAGGCATGTGAGGGATGGGGGGCAAAATTATCAAACTCCAGTTCATGTATGGGTCATCCATACCCTCATAAACCTCGGTTAAATCCTGCGTTACCGTGCCCCGCTCTTTCCCCCCCCACGTTCGTCCCATGCATATTCCCCGGGACGCACTACGTCCCATTTGGGCCTTT
>Ga0307517_10011917_pt1 | contig 12002 bp, 18 predicted proteins | sample 23_EM_MG_FD_194515 | JGI IMG/M metagenome (GOLD analysis project Ga0307517, IMG submission 194515) | Populus trichocarpa ectomycorrhiza microbial communities from riparian zone in the Pacific Northwest, United States - 23_EM | ecosystem: Host-associated > Plants > Roots > Unclassified | place... | reverse complement strand
GGACAGTTGGATACAGCTGAAGAAGGCAAGTCGACGAACCTACCATTGCGAACCATCGATCATCGACTAGGCCTCCAGTGTGGTATATATATATACATTAGGCGAACTCACAGCCATAAGAGCTCGAGTCACTCGCCCATTTAGATGATATAATTGCGAGCGTAGCGAGAGGCCCGGACAAATATATCAAAACAAGGTGGTACTTTTTGCATGATGCATCAAGTCATTCGTGTGCTCTACATCTCTATTTCACTGAATACTAGTACTCTATCAACTGAGATTTTGAAGCGAGCCTTCCCCCGCTTGCGAGCGGATCCTTTATATCATAACAGGACAAAGACATGCACAGAAGGCGCAAGGGATGGATATTCATGAAACGATGCGAGACCATTCTCAGGTGGGTAATTGGAAGGAAGTCCAAAGCCCCACGCTGAGCCAATCCACCAAAAGGTCTGATAGCAGAAGGGATACCTCTTCTGCTACCCAGGGCTATATATGGTGTATAAGAACGGTAAGGAGCATCCTTACAGTAATGATGCAATGATGAGGCAGTAAGACAGGAACTAAGGGTGACGGAAATATGTACCTGAGATTATAACGCGTAACTCATTCGACGTTGAATTGCACTGTTATCATCAGTTCTTATTAGAAAATACACACACCTTTCCATTGTAAAGTTGACAGGATGTCTTGCGGATGTGGAATTTCAATTCTGCTGCCTGCCGTTCTCCAATCCGAATCGATGATAATGGCTTACAATTCGAAAGGCGAGGCGAAGTGCTCAAGCCCCGGCTTCTACAACTATCTCAATGGTCTCCGAGAAGAATTTGAAATCCTCTCCAATACCACACTGAAGAAAAGCTTGAGGCCAAGCCGCTTCAATATTTACCTCGGGGGTCTCAAAGGCGAATTCGAACTCATGGCTGTAGAAATCACATCCCTGCAGAAAGAAAGGGATGACTACAGGAAACAAGGTACTTACTATCGTGGTTCTTATGAGTTTTTGTCCTTACAGTTGAGGTGCAAGCGAGGGAACTTCGCGAAGTTCGCGACAAGGAGCAATGCAGCAAAGGGATTCGCCGTACTCTTGATTTGCCTCAGTTGAAAACCCTGAAGACCGCCTCTTTTTCGTCTGCCAGGCATATCTTTAAATCTAAACATTTCGATCGCGAATGGTCTGCCCGTTGGAGGGGTATCGACCCGCCTCAGAAAACCCATCACTCATCCCAACGTATGATTCTGACTCGAAAGCTTCAATCTGCCACCACCCAACCCTCCAAATACCTCACCCCTCTGCAAATTCTCCCCATTGCTTTACCAGCACTCTCTGCTTCGACGGGCGACCTTGATTCAGGTGCTGAGCAGCACGACTGGCCGCTCATACTCCACAAGAATGCTGATAAGGAGCTTGATGTGGAAATGGCACATATATTGTCTCATGGAGACATAATAGAGTGTGTAAAATTCAGCCGAGATGGGAAACAGCTCGCTGCTGGTTGCCATGACGGAAAGGCATACATTTATGATGTAGAGACAGGGACTTCAACTTGGTAAGGTTTCGGGATACTTCCTGGTCTTTATTTGATTTCCCGCATGAAGTGTCCTCGGAAATTTACTGGCAGAACAAGACTCTCTGACGGGTGTATGCTTCAGTCGTGAAGGAGAATACCTCGCCACCAGTTCGTCAGGAGGACGCATCTATGTAAGACACCCATCCTCTACATGTATCCTCCAACTGCAGCTACTCATCTGTTCTAGGTCTGGGAAATAAAGACAAAATACGTACGAAATACTTTTAAAGGACACACTGGGATCATCAACACCCTCGATTTCTCGCCCAATGGCAGGCTGCTCGTATCTGCTTCATATGATAACAATGTCCGGCTATGGAGCATGCGTTACGGTGCTATGAAGGTTTTGGTCAATCATAGTCTCTTCGATATTGGCTGTTCTACTTCCGCTGTTTTCAGCTCTGATGGGATGTATGTTGCAGCGTCCAATTTTGATGGGATGGTGAGGATTTGGGTAGTGCGTACGGGCCAGTTGATTAAAAGGATGAAAGCACACACAGACTGGTTGCGTTTATGCCAAATTGCGAAGGTTTGGTGACTGGAGGTTTTGATAAGACCCTGAGGTACTGGAATATTGGCTCTTTGGATCCTGTCCTCTATGCAAGATAGCAAGCGACCGTGACGGACGATTTGGATGTGTATGTTCCTGGATTGGAGGAACCGACACAAGAATTTTCAGGCCACAAGGTTCTTTTCCTTACTTAACTTATTATACAGTTCATACTTCCCTTCTTCCATTCTTTAGGATTCTGTCAATGCTGTTGCCATCTCGCCCGATGGTAGATGGGTTGCTTCCGCCTCGGATGATAAAACCGTCCGCATCTGGGACCACCGCCAGGCTGCAACGGAATGTGTTCTCAACCATGGCCATTGGGTATTAGCAGCTGATTTCAGTCCAGTAGGTCATTATTTAGCATCTGGAGGACTTGACACGATGGTGCGAATTTGGAGGTATTCGTGCGAGGTAGTTAAGTAAGAACATGGAGCACGTCTGGACCCTTAGCCTCACTCTCCTGTAAAAACACGTAGTGTATTTGTACATGTGGAACTTGAACATATGTTACTCTGAGTTGTTTGATCAGTCTTCACTAAAGCCCTTTTGCTTTTTTCCCCGAGCGTGCCACTTCACATTGCACACGTTCGATGGATTTGAAATATTTCACAGTCTTGACATGGAGTTCTATGATTCACGGAAGTCATTCGCCCAGTCGCATTTAGTAACTTATGGCCTACCTGCAGTGGCGTCTTCATCCACTACTATAAGAGCCCAAGGATGCAATTGCAAGGCAGATAGTGTCCACTAATTTTTGCGATCAGAGAGTATTAGTGTCGCTCTCATGCCACGTACCAGATGGTTCACTCCTTCCTCTGTTCAGAGGTTTTACTAGTTGAAGTGATCCCTTGGAGATGAGTTTACTACTTACCGATGGCTTTGCTCAAGGCCAAGGCTTTCTTTTGTCCTGTGACTATAACAACAATCTCTCTAGACTCCAAGATGGTGGCAACACCGACGGTAAGAGCCATTCGAGGAACAGCAGAGACATCGTTATTGAAGAAACGTGCGTTTGCAAGGATTGTGCCATATGCCAGAGTCTTGATTCTCGTCCGCGATGCAAGGGATGATCCTGGATAGGATATTAGCGCTTCTCTCTCTCTCTCAAAAGTTTCAAAAGAAACAACGGACCAGGTTCCTGTTCAGGCGTTAGTAGGTCGAAAACCAAAGAGATACAGTAGACGACTTGCATTGAATGCAATATGGCCGTCTTCGCCAATACCACCAAGGAAGAGCTCGACGCCACCATGGTCTTTTATGCGTTGTTCATAAGCTTGGCATTCTGCAACCAAGTCTTCTGCATTGCCATCAAGGATGTTAACTTGAGATGGTGGAATATCAACTAAACAATATGAGTAAATGCAAAAAGACAGGAAGGAGAAAAGGCGCACTATGCGAGAAGAACTCGCGGAACATGAATGTGTGATAAGATTCAGGGTGGTCCCGAGGGAGCCCGACGTACTCATCCATATTGAACGTAACGACGTTCTTGAATCTGTATGCATGGCAGGTTAATCACGGTGGCATAAGCAGCTTGTCATCGCTCACGATAACTTGCCAACTTTGACCATCTTAATCAGGGCTTTATAAGTCGGAATAGGAGAGGACCCAGTGGGTAATCCGAGCACAAAGGGTTTCTCAGCAGTAGGCTCGAACTCATTAATCCTAGTGAAGAGCGTTAAATAAAAGGCAGACAAAGATAAACGAGTAATGAATGACCTTTTGCAGATGTAATTGGCAATGTAGTCTCCGACATCTGTTGGGTCTTCGCGGATGATTAAACCTATAATCCTCTCAGGTATCTGCACAAACACGACGAAAGCTTGTACAAACGCATTTTGGAGGACCTGGAGTAGCAATGTCGAATTCCAAGAAGGGGGAGAGTTGCTGAGGCGACCTCACCCGCTATGTTTGGGTATTTATCATTCGGAGACTGACTTAGTCTGCCAAAAAGTTGTTGCTTGTCCCCAACATGTCCCGGCTACATGAAGTTGCATCTATATATAACTCATCATGCATCATGCTCCATCTTGCCCGCAAATGCGTCCAGGGTCTGGTCAATCACCGGAATTATGGTGTTCGCAGTGTTGGTTGTAAGGCAAATGGGCACGAAGAAAAGCAACCCCTAGTCGTCATTCGCAAGTCCTTCAATGCTGTCTCTATTCATTCACAGGCACTCATTCCGGGTTTGACAGCGAATTCGAACTTTTGGAAGTTTCCCATATATCACTCTGAACGCATAAGCAAGAAGAATTCAGTTTTCATTGCACACGCAACCACGCTACCAAGCCCGGAACTGCTGCCTGCCTTATTACAAGAACTCAAAACACACCCATCTTTGAAACGCGCCTCTCATTGCATGTACGCATACCGCATCTCCCCCAACAATGCTCCAGATTTCCCGCACGTGTCGCTTGGTCAGAATGACGGAGGTGAAAGGGGAAGCGGAGATCTCCTATCAAGACTGCTGGAAGTAATGGAAAGTAAAAATGTTGTCGTTGTCGTGTCCAGATGGCATGGTGGTGTAAACTTAGGACCAGAGAGATGGAGGTTGATATCGGGTGTTGCAAAGGAAGTCCTGGAAAGGGGTGCTTTTGGCAAGAAGTTTTCTGATCCAAAGAAAAGAAGGTGAAAACCGTCTGTTGGTTCTCAGATGTGCTTGAGGGTTAATAGAGCAGAGAGTTTGATTAAAAAAGCATGAACCAATTCCTCGGGAAAACTCGGCCATGGTTCCCTTATGCAATCCTTCACATATTCGGATCGACCGTGATGTTCCTTCAGCTCAAATCCTTGACCAAGGATCGGAAATGACAATGGCAGATAAATAACCCCATAGTAAGGAAGGACCCGGGGTAGGATGCGGTCCTGCAGATAAACTGGATGGCATTGTAGATATGGAAGAAATCTGCCAGAACGATATTTCAATCGTACCTTGCACATTGTATAGATACGTCCACGGGTCTACTTGGCACGAGTCGACCAGGTCGGTGCAAGACCAAAAATCTGGAAGCAGTTCGGTATCCCTAGATAGCCGCTTCACTGCGCATGAGGGCTGAATAATCCAATTACCGTGCCAGACGTGGTGAGAGCCACGGAACGTGTCGGTTGCCAAATGTCCGATTGTCTCCATGACCAATGGTAAGAAGTTTCGAAGAGTCATGTCCAGAGCAGCAATCGCCAGAGCATACGACAAAGAAAGTCTGCAGTAGTTGATAGGGAAATGCTTCTGTTGACTGCAGAGCGCAAAGGCGAACGTCCAATTGCCAGACGGACCAAGTGCGTAGGTCGATACTGGTGCGGGTATAGGCGTACGACTCAGAATGACCACATCCGCTTTACGTGCTCGCCTCAGCCAATACTGGCTGACTTGTTGAACTCCTGTTTCTAGATCAACCAGAGGGAACTTGTAAAGTGTGTCTGTCTTGTTCGAAGCCGCATAAAGAGTCGTCGAATAGGTGTACTGCAGGAGCGCGGATCGTGTTGCCCGTAGGATATTATCGCTGGGTATTTTCTTCTTTCTTTCGGTTCGATCGTAGGTATTTGAATCCTCTGGGAAGATGGGAGGGTCTCGACAGATATGGTGAAAAGTGCAGAATTCTCGGCCGGGACAGGTATGTGTTCGATTTCGACGGCTCTCAACTGCATCCAACCAAAGAGTGTGTAAAAAATATGTCGTTTCGGGTCCAACGAGCAGGACTTTTTTTCCAGCAAGTAGTTGACAGATGTCCATCAGGAAAGCTGAGGAGCATGTGGGTCCACTCATCGTTGCCCGGGATTCAGCTCGAAAGGGACACGAGAGCAAAGGCTGAATTTCCAATACAACATCCTCTGGTACCTCCGCGTGGACGTCGACCTTTGACAAGAACTTCAACACAAAATCGTCAAGCGCTTTATCCACAAGCCGTTTGATTTCACCACTTGAAGCCATCATTCTGGTACTGTCTTCGCCCCAGGGAAGACAAACCAAGAAGATAAGACTCATAAGAGCAGCTACCAGCAAGATCAAGCGTAGATTCAATCTTGTGTTCGTTCGGAAGGAAACCATTGGAATCACATGCTCATGATCACAAGTTCCTTCAAAGTTCACACTGACACCGCACAACTCTGGTGCTCGCTATGGCGCGTGTCCCTCTCCTTGGGCGCCTTGACTTATATGAATATTTTGCTTTAATATTCGGCTTCTCATTCCTCGCTTTTGAATCACTTCTTCATATCATCATCTTATGCCTGCCAATGCGAGTAATCGACTGGTTTTACTGTCGCTCCAGAGACCTATTCCACCTCAACAATGATACACCCGAAGACATGTCGGAAGAGCACAGACTCGCATTACGTATTCTCAAAGCAAGAGACTTCGGAGATATATGCGACATCCATGGCTACACCTATGAAGAGCATGTAGTCCTGACCAAGGATGGTTATCTACTTGGACTCCACCGCCTGCCATCCCGCAAAGGAGAGAAGAAGAGGAGTCCTGGTACCAGCACCGGGAAGCCTATTGTTTATCTGCATCATGGCCTCCTCATGAATAGCGAAATCTGGGTTTGTCTCACCGACCCGTTAAGAGCTTTGCCCTTCGTCCTTGTAGAGAATGGTTACGATGTGTGGCTGGGGAATAACAGGTAGTTCCTCAACCTTTGCATGTTTTTCTGTTCAATAATATTGTCTTTGCAAGGGGAAACAAATACTCCAAGAAGTGTCTGCATCATGGCCCCAACTCAATCAAGTTTTGGGATTTCAGGCGAGTCTCTCAACCTGGAAACTTTGTTAAACCTTTTTATTAAATAACCCCACAGTGTCGACGATTTTGCATGGCACGATATTCCTGATTCTATCAACCATATTTTGGAAGTTACAAAGAGCGAAAAGCTCAGCTATGTTGGATTCAGCCAAGGGACTGCTCAGGCCTTTGCTGCACTAAGCATTCATCCCGGACTCAACGACAAGGTCAACGTCTTCATCGCATTAGCACCTGCCATGAGTCCCCCTGGACTTTCAGCGTCGTTGGTTGATGGACTTATGAAGGCATCGTAAGTTGTTGTTTCTCGTGATCGAAATATTTCTGACAAGTTTCAGGCCGACGTTGTTGTTCCTCTTCTTAGGACGAAAGACCGTACTCTCTTCCGCAGCTATGTGGCAGTCCATACTGTACCCACCAATATTTACCAGGCTGATCGACATGTCCCTTATCTGGCTCTTCAACTGGCGGGGTGCAAACATCTCGGCTAGTCAAAAGATAGCGGCATACGCCCACCTATACTCCACCACCTCAGTGAAATCAATCGTACATTGGTTTCAAATCATGAGGAACGCCGCTTTCCAGATGTACGACGATGACTTAAGTTCCCCTATCGTACGGACAACCATAAGCTCATATAGGCCTGCACGGTTCCCGACCAAGAACATTGTTACACCTATCGTACTTCTGTATGGTGATACAGATAGTCTGGTTCACATTGAGACGATGTTGAACCAGCTTCCAGACCATACAATCGCAAAACCCTTGCGCACTTACGAACACCTCGATGTTCTCTGGGGTGAAAATGTTCACCAGGATGTCATACCTGTGGTTTTAAACACATTGGGAGAATTTTTCATAGAACGTGATGTCAGTTTACCGAACGGACCAAAAACAACGGACATGAAGTTTTTTTAGAAGTTTGGAATTTTCATCTACTCTATATTGTATAATGCACGACCTCTCTAATCTCTAATATGCTTTTCTTTTTTCCGCTTTCCTGTCTTTTTCTTGGTGGTGAGGTTCGCCAAAAGGTTGTCTTCAGCGGCTGTACTATTATTGCTCTTGTCTTCTCGATCAACAGTTCGTTTCAAGTGGCAATCTCCAACATCAGTAGACTTTCGTTCCCTCAGGCAGGTATCGTCGTCTGAGACAAGAGTCCCGCCATGCTCATCCTTAACTTTACTTCTCTTCTTCTTTTTGACCTTGTCCTCTGTGCCCGGTGTAGCAGGAGATTCCTCCGCCACTCGTGCTTCTACGGCGACTTCTGTGTGTGAACTGGCGGCGCTGGGTATGGACTGGCTTGCTGCGGCAAAATATGTTGAGGAGAGAGTCGAGGAGTGGAAAGACGTTCGTGAAGTTGAGCCAAGTCCGCCACGGGGTGATAGATCTCGTTCTTGTGGACCAACAAATGTCGACGATTTCTTGGATTTAAGTTTTTCTTTGAAGTAATCATGCACACTCTTTGTTGATGTCGTGATTCTCTCGATCTCGTGTGATTCAACATCCTGGGGTGTATCAGTACCCGATGTCAGCCCAGAAGATGTCGCAGTTGAAGAAAAAGATGGGTGTGGAGGCGCTATGCCTAGAATTTCTGATATGTGGGCGGCAGATTTCGAAGACAATTTTTTAGCCGCAATTGCCCGTGCACGATGACTGAAAATAATCGAGATCAATCAAAAAGATAATATATACAGCGAGAAATGCATACGCTCGGTGTCTAGGAAGAGTTGGTACCGTTCGTCTGTGCTCCGAGGGGCCCGAGTTCCCTGCCTTTCTTTCTGCGGAAAGGTTGATAGCTTCATTGGCTCGGGTTTCTTTTTCACCTTCCCCTTTTTCGAATTTCTTTTTCTTCTTGGGCGAATCTTTACTGTCATCTCTCCTTTTTCTCTTCATTTCTTTTTTCCCCTCATCCTGAACAACAATTCCTTCTTGTCCAGCGGTATCCTTCTCATCACTATCGGCAATCCTGAATCCTTCAACAACACTCGCTTCAACAACATCTCCATTCAATCTTTTCAACAGATTTTCAAAGTCTTTGTTTTGCTTCCAAGCGATCCCATTTGGGTCAAGTTGATGAGCAGCTCCAATTCCCAGCATATCTAGCTTCTTGGAAACTTCGAGATGTGATTTCCTGCCTTCTCCAGAGGCACCTAGACCTTTGGACGAGTCCCATCCAAATTTTGCGAGGTAGTTGATTCCAAATCGTGCAGCATCTGTAATAAATCACAGGGGTTATTCAAGTCCAGAGCGAAAAAAGCAAGTTAGAGAGTATGTACCGTCTGCCCACGACAGATTTCGGGGGTCATTGCCAATACGTTGTTTGAGTTTTCTACCATTGAGGCCCATACTGTGTAAGAGACGATGTGAGGCCGGCCCGAAAAAAATGTACATCACGTTCAAGTCCTAAACTGATATCGACATGATCTTCATCGTAGGCGTCAGAGAAACATAGCGCAACTGGTCTCCATCCCTTAAAATCTCGATTCTCCATTTCTTCGGGGGAACAAGAAGTCGACTTGGCGCTCCTTTGAGCTCGGTATGGGCTGAACTCGCTCGGTAAAATTCGTCACTATACTGTGTCTCGGGTGGGCGCCGAATGCGAGCAGCACCAATCGGGCGTTTCTTCTGGAAACTGAGCCTCAAGCAACATACGAGAATGCGGGCTTCTGGCACACCATAAAATACGAAAACCCTCCAAGTGATGATCGTGTCATACTTTTTGGCACTACGCTTATTAAGGTCTATGGAGTCACCAGTTCGAATTCCAACGTCCCACAATCATACATCATCGACGGAAACGAGACAAGAGTCCCTCTCTCACCCCATACCTTCTTTGATATTGGTCTCCTATTCTGCTGTTCAACACAACCTGACCATCATGAATCTGAACGACACCAACCTTTTTACTTTGTTGTCACGACAGCTGCTTTTATCTCAGCATCATCTTATATTCAGCCACCTGCGACCAGCACGGCGGATTTGGCGACGACCCGCAACAGCTCTCACCAAAAAGTGATTATCGGGGCGTTGTTACTGTAACATCGTAGGCTTTGTTTTTTGCCACAACCACATCTCAGGCTTCTCAGTTTCAAACTGCAGGTACACCACAGCCGTCGATTGGGTGAGGGGAGTGATATGCGACCTAGTGCTTGTCGCATTACTGGGAAGGTGGTGGTTTCTGAGGCAGGCCACACCAACCGAGGACAGTTCCTCGTACTTGTATGACCATATACCAAATCACAATGGGAGGCAGCAGCAACATATGTGCTATCCCTAACCGCTGAAACATAGGGGATTAAACCCATCAGTCAATCTGCGACCCTCGCTGGACCCGCCCTCAAGTATCGATAATCATCGTGGCCCCGCGGGGCTGGAGTCTCTGGTCCACCGTCCTATAACTCCTCATCCCAGTATCCAACTGATCAAAATTATTAGTGATCTCGTTTAGGAGATTAATAAATTGCATTTACCAGTTGCAATCCACCTCCAACTAAGACTAAGTAAATCTCTTTCCTCCTTCTCTCCACCGATCGGGCTTCTTTCGTGGTTCATAATTGTGCCCCTCCAGCCGTTCTAACCTTCTCGAAAGACCTTGACAAATTTAAAGAAGATTGATGAAGAAATATTATCTTTGGATATGGGAAATTGGTAGTAAGGCGTCTGGCGAACATGGGCTACTTTCAAATATGGAGATGTAATGTTGTTGCTGGAAGTGACAGTTTCTTTTTACGGATATTGGGATGCCCGCGCCAATCTGGTCCAGGTGATGGATGGACGACCGTTCCTTGTACAAGTATTCACGCCAGATGGGAACGGAATTCGCTTACAGGCCACTCGAACACGACACACGGCAATCCAGGTGACCGTTCGTTTGTGATACTGAGGCTATTATTGTTTCACCGAAAAGAAATCGATTAACGTCATCTCCTTATTTTCCGACACGGCAGGTCAGAATCGGAGGTACGAGTTGATTTATCTGTCAGTAACTTCCAGCTATCAATGATTAATGAACACTCAGTTCTAGACGAAGGGTGTTCGACAATATCCTGGTCGGTATCGAACTTGACACCTAAAAGTAAGATATGAGATGTGAAAACAAATTCAAAATGCGGGGCCAGACGTACGAATCAAATTATCCCAGCGGGTCACATAAACATCAAAAGACCAAAACCAACCCACATAGCCTCAATCCACTCAGTCAGGACGGTGAGATCTTGACCACTGGGCAGTTTTTTCTGTCGCAGCCGATTCTCCATCCATTTAATATTACATTAGTGTGTGTACGAGACTGGGAACACAACATGGTAAATTCAGTGGGAAGATCATAAACCAGGTATTTTATAGCTATTTCCTTCCGACACTATGGATTGGTCGACGTCGTCAAGCATCGTACACGACCCTAGCTCCAACCCATGGGTACGGATAATTGTGTTGATAGAAGTTTCTAAGAGTTCGTCGTCCAGCAAGTCGAGGTAGTGTTGCATAAGATGCACCAAGCTGTTAATTTCAAGTTAGGAACAGGCCAGAGGCTAGAAAGAACGACATACAACGACTTGGTGTTTGGTATCGAAGAAGTCTTTGGAATATCCAGTGAAGAGCTTCGTAGGTACAAAGCCTTCATGAGTATCGAAGACAGTCGTGGTCCACTCCCAAACGCCTCCATTCGAGCCTTGACCGCCATAAGCATCCAAACCCATCGTGCCGCTATGCATTAATTCAGCACCTCTGAATTGTAAGTTTGACATTTTGAAACACTTACGGAGTAGGGTGCCAATGTCTGAAGCCAATGTTAGCACCACCCTCGAAGCCAACGTCGTAGAGATCCAAGAATAGTCTGAGTTCAGGCTCGGTAGGAAGTCGTCCACCTTTCGACGCAGCGTAGGCAACGAGATCATCGTAGGCCGTCAGGACCGGCCAATGATATGCAACGTTCATTGGTACGGGCCCGAAGAGTGTACGAATCTGCAGAATGAAATCATGAGGACGGGCCGCAAACATTATCCATCTTTTGCTCACCTTGATCTCATCGCCATCGCTAATCCAGCTAACGGGTAATGGGACAATTCCCTCCATTTCACTCCAATATCGCAAAAATTCGCCATTTGTTATGCACCTCCACTCCGCTCTAAACGGTCCT
>Ga0307517_10011914_pt1 | contig 12003 bp, 4 predicted proteins | sample 23_EM_MG_FD_194515 | JGI IMG/M metagenome (GOLD analysis project Ga0307517, IMG submission 194515) | Populus trichocarpa ectomycorrhiza microbial communities from riparian zone in the Pacific Northwest, United States - 23_EM | ecosystem: Host-associated > Plants > Roots > Unclassified | place... | reverse complement strand
TGAATTTTATCTTCTAAATTCAAAATTAATTATATAGAAAACATTTAACATTGATTGGTTAGTTTAAAGATGATTAAAATTGAAGGTATACTTTAGGTTTGAATTGAATTTTATCTTAAAATTTAAGATAAAAGATCATTTTAGTAATTTTATATTCCAAAGATGGACATAACCTTGAAAAAAGCAACAAAAGTTTGAACATACTTTAGGTTAAAAGTGAAATTGAAAATACAAGAACTAGTTCTTAAATGTTTAAATTCAGAGAATATTAGGCCAATAGTTTCGTTTTTGGATGGAAGTGTTTTTATTAAAAGTTTATGCAATTTTATTTTCAAAATTGTGTTTGGTTAGTGTTATAAAATATATAAAAAAAGACAAATAAAAAGGATATAAATATGATTAATTGGAGGAACAATGACGAGAACATAAAAAAATCGGTTTCTAAAATAGTTTTAAAATAAATTCTATTATTTCAAAATAAAAAATATATATATAAATACAAGTTCTTTTTATCCTAATTGTTTCCATCTTTTATGTTCCAGGACTGTAATCAAATTATATCTAAGAATTCTTCCTTCTAGGTTAAACTTCATCAAAGCTCTGTCGTTTCACCATTGGATAATATGGTCATTGACTTATTCCCGATTCTGATAGCTTCAAGTATTCTTCTCAGGAGCTTGAAAATACTGCTGGTTTTTCTTGCATCATTTTTCCACTGCATATTATAAAAGAAGCATGTTATGTCGAATGTGACCTAAGGAAGAACGGAAAGATTACACTAACATTGCATTTTTTTTTCTCAATTGGCTACATGGATTTATTTATTTATTTTCAAGCAAAATGACTTTTCAAAACATTCATGTACTTGGAAGTCCAAGTTCTTTCGATTCATACCGTAATCTTAACTTCTTCTTTTTTTAATTGTGTGAATCAAATATTTTCATTGGTTTTTTAATTTTTAGTATGAATTTTTTTTAGTAAAAATATTTAATGATAACTTAAATTAGTAAGAAAGATTTTAATACGATTAAAATATTAATTAGTTTAACTAAATAAACAGATATGATGTGATTACAAATAAATAAATAAAGACAGATATCAAATTCTAAAAGTCCCAATCTTATTTTTTCTAAACACTTAACATTATTTACGAATTATTTATCATGCCCGATCCATCTAATTTATAAAAAAAAATCTTAATAAGAAAAACTTATTTAATACATAAATATATATTTTCTAACTCAAAATAACAATTACTTACCTAATACGCAAATCTAATATTAGCCTTGGAGATAACCAAACATTCCTAATAACCTAAAAATAACAATCATCATAAATTATTTGCTCATTAGTATCCAATTCAATACATAAGATTGTTTCTAATTCCTACTTTAATCAAAGTTTAAATATATCACTAACTTAAATGCCCTAAAATTCCCTTCAAAAATTACCTAGAACCATGTTATTACAACCCCTTGTTTTACTTAGAAAATACTTACTTATTTTAATAATTAAATATAAAAAATAATTATTTAAAACTTATGGCAATTATGGTCCCAAAATAATAACATCATAAAATCTAATAGGAAAAAGGATGAGAAACATTTTTTTTTATTTCAAGTAAAGCAGTAGTTTAAGAAGTGGATGTGTCGAAAATTATTGACTAAAATGCTAAATCATACCATGTATTTTTTATGTATTTTTTTAAGCCAAAATATGATTTTTATTTTTTGAAAGACTTGATCATATGCACACCAAATAAAACATATTTTTTGTATTTTTTTAAATGAGAAATGTTATTAGAAAACTTGGAAAATTTATAGATTTCAATGAAAAATGTATATTTTAATATTAGGACGACATCTTACAGTATAAGTCTAAAGCCCCGATATTAAATAAAATTATTGAAAAAACATTAGAGGAATTTATTTTAAATTGGTACTTGAACGTTTTTAGAATTTTTAGGAATTTATTTGAGGCTTGTTTGGCAAAAAAAAAAAACAATTTGTATTCAAAACAAAACAGTCAAAATAGGTATAAGGGTATGTTTTCCAAACAACGCCTTAGGCCGAAAATTTTTCAACAAAAAAATTAGTCAACCAAACAAAGTCTTATTACCTGAACCAAAACAAAACTAATTGGGTTGACTTAAAAACACTGCTTCAACCTGTAACGAACCGAAAACCATGGTTTGACCCGAAACTAAATCAAAATAAACAATTAAACTAAAAACATATCAAAACTAAAAAAAAAAAAAAACACAAAAATATAAAATCTTCTAACAAAAATAGATCAAACACCAAGAATATAAAGAACACGATGAACATTCAAATTGTAACCCAGCAAACACAAATCACAAACCAAACAAGTTTTCATGCAATCAATGGCAAGGTTTTGTTCGTAATCATGCGAAAATCAAGAATCAAGCATCCATTTTCTTCGATTAACACTCAAAAGCCACGATTGATCAAAATTTGTTTAGGCAGTTGAAAGAACATTATAATATGCATCAATATATGTTATTGGTGTGTTTTAACTCTAGATTATTTGTTAAAGATGAGTGTAAACACCGACAACAATTTTCATTGATAAAACTGTTAAATCTAGTAGTAGATGACACACTAAAGATTAAAGCTAACATATATAAAAAAAATTATTCTATATAAATTTTTCTTAATAGACAACAATATTAACCTAGATGGATATTTTCATTGTCAATCAAATAATTAATTTCCCCCATCAACAGTTTCAAAGATGTCAAAAGCATCAAAATGCATGATATCTAGCAGATTATGATGTTCATCAAAATTCTATTTTTGTACCTTTTCCTTTTTTCTTTCAATGATGCTTAGTAAATGTCAATAAAATATTTAGATGTACAACAAATACGTGACTAGTGACCTTTCATTCCACCTCTAAAGAGGTTAAATTTTATGCTTTAAAAGGCTTATTTTTTAATCTTTTCCCTTTCCATCTCATTATTTTCTTGCTTTTTAAAATTTGAGATGTTATTATTACCGTGATATTCATAGTTATTATAGCCATGATTATGACCAATTCCACGCCATCAACCACGATAATCAGATGTTGTAGCATTCACTTTAAAGTATAGCTTTAAACCAATTTGTCATAATTGATGGATTTATTAAAACTTTTGTTGAACAATAAGAAGACATGATATCAATTCAAAATATTTCGTAAAACCATGCACAAAGTATTGTTGTTGTATAAGCATATTAAAAGCATGAAAAGTTTAATAATTTTTCTCGAACACATCTTTTTTTAATAACATCTTCTAAAATAATTTTAATTAAGAAGTAATTCTGAATATTATGGAGTTATATTTGCTTATAGATTTAAAATTGTGTAATTACAAGTTAATTCATTAATAGCAAGCTTTTGAAACTTTTTTTTTTTTTATCATGCCTTTCTTTTAAATTTTGTTAAAAGATATATGGGATATATGGATCGTTAATTATAAGATATTCAGATTTTTCATCCTTCATGAAGATAGTGATGAAAGAATATCATTGCTTTAGTATGATCTTGGAAGGATGCTTCATTTCCTTCTTCACTTGTATAATGTATTTTTTATGAATAAAACTTTTTTGGGAGGCTAAGATAATATAATGTATATTTCTCTTTTTTAAGAGACAAAATAATTATATAAGTCTAAGAAAAATCTTATCTTTTTCAAGAGACTAAAATCATAACTTTTTCTACATGATTTTTCTAATTATACTACCTTTATAGAATGTTAATTATCTTCCAAACATATTCATACATTCTTTGATATTATAAATAAAAATAAAATTTGAATTTATAGATGAATATAGAATAGAAAGATGAATAAATATGTTATACCTTGTATGGTTTGATCATCTTGGTATAATGTGATATAAAATTAAAGAAACGAAGAAGAGAACAAAATAAAAAGAGAACAAAATACAATTATTTACATACACGAGTTGAAAGTTTACTATATATCACATCCATTAATCTATTTATGAGATGCCAAAAGGTCTTTTTTTTTTTTCCTTTCTTATCCCTTAAAAAATACAATTTAGCTCTTTCTGTTGTTAGTATTTCAACTTCAGTCCTTATTATTTTGATTTTATATTTTTGGTCTGGCCCTTTTGTGGAAATTTTATTTATTTTTAATTTATCAAATATTATATTCTTCAATTTGATCATCATTCTTTTGATTTCTATATTTTTTTCCTTAGTCTTTTTGTAAAATTTTTATTTGTTTTCAATTTAATCCTTCAATTCAAATTGATGGTATTATATTTTTCAATTTGGTCCTTATTTTTTTTATTTCTAATTTTTATTTGTCTTTTATAAAAGTTATTATTCTTTTTAATTTCACCTTTCTATCAAAACATTTTTTTACTTTTTATATCAATTATGATCCTCATTTTTTTGTTCTTTCGCTAAATTAAATTTTCTTCTCAATTTCACCCTTCAATCAAACAAAAAATTAATTTTTTTTTTAATTTTCATCCTTATTCTTTTAATTGCTATTTTTTAATTACTTTAGCATAATTGAATTTTTTTTTTCATTTTTATCATTCAACATTTGATTGATTAGGAATTATAATTCATTTTTTTTTTTTTCCAAATTAGGTGTTTTGGGTTTAATGATCCAAGTCACGGGCTTGCGAAGTTAACTCTCTCTCTCTCTATATATATATATATATAAAGGGACTTTATAATCCTCTTTATTTTTAATAGAGTTATTTGAATCTCACGATCTGGATCGCGGATTTAGCGGGATATCTCGAGTTAGCTTAACCCTTATTACCAAAATTACAGATTTATCATGATCGGTTTTTTATGCCATGTTTTTTTACCTCATTTCAGCATTTGAATATCATTTTTTGCACAAAACATTAGTCCTTGTGGCGAAGCGCGAGCACCAAGACTAGTACATTACTAAAAGGAAATCATGGAAAATCTATAAATTTTTTTTTTAGAAAAATAATTTTGCTTAGATTTTTTTCTTTTTTTTCTATATACTTCACATATTTTTCCATTTTACACTTAGCCTATTTATCACCATTTTATTTCTTCATTTTTATGTATAGTTTATAGTTTTTCCTTTTCTTTTATTTACATTTTTAAAAAAAAAATTATATTTTTATTCTTTACACTTGAAATATTTATCACTCTACACTTAGTCTATTTTAGTCATTCTTTTTGCTCTTATCTTTATTCTTTTATAATGTTTTTACTTTTTTTTTCTTTACATGTTTTTTAAACAATTATTATACAAAGACTAAAAGAAAATAGTATTTCACTGTAGCAATTGCAACATTATCTCATTTTTTTATTATGTTAGAATTTAGCTTATGATCTTACACATCTTTATTAACGCATATGATCTTCATTTTATTTTATTATATGTAAGCATCGGTTTTTTATTCATTATTATATTTTTTTACTTAATGTCAAAAAATAAATTAATAAAACCTAAACATTTATTCTTTTGCATAAGAAAAAAATTATTTAACCCGCAGCGAGTCAAGTCTAATAGATGTGTTAGCAAATTTTCTTTTTTTCATTGTAGCACAAAATATTTCTTAATTTATTTAATTAATGCATGCATAAGCTTTTCGATTTATTATTATTATTTTATAAAAAACACATTAAAAAAACTTAAATATTTAATTTTTTTACCAAAAAAAATTATTTAATCAGCTATAAAAAAATACAGTTCAAATAGCTAATATCCACTAAGAACTCAGGCTCATCCTACTAGGTATTGGAAGGATGAAGTAGCGGCCAACACTACATTATCTCTTGATGTGCTAAAAATGAAAGCACTACATCTATAAAATTAAAGTTTTTGTGTGAAATAATCCATGAGCAAACCAATTGAATCATAAAATTGACAATAACACTACATGTTAAGTCAGTACAATATGTTTAAATATCATTATTTAAAAACACAACAATTATTTTATTATATTTAAAAATAACAACATTTAGTAAATATCACATTTCTGAAAAGTAATAAGATAAAAATATATAATTTCACCAATTTTTTTTTAAAATTATATTATTCAACCAAAACTTTTAACTTACTGTGAGATTTTTTAAAAAAAATCCAATGAAGCTGAGAGAATTGGTACAACTGCAATGTTATTAGCAAAATTTGCATCTCATGAATGGTTTATATAGGCAAGCATCCACCCATTCCTCCTAAAAGCTAATATTAACAGTGCCTAAGCAAAGATATGTATTCAATCAACGCACAAGCTTTTTAATTACAGGCAGACAAGTGAAAGAATACGCAAAAGAGCAATCACGTATGATACACTGAAGGCTTGATATCAAATAAACTTGTCATTTCAGCCCTCTCCTCCCCGAAGGAAGTCTCCACTTTCTATGCCAGTAAATCGATACCCTTGACCAGACTGGGAATCCGAAATCATAATCCAGTGGTCGATCCGCAGGCCCCCCAACTATCAAAGGTAACCACACATACCTCGAGTCCCTCAAGTCTGCTGGGTTCCAACGATCTGCTATAAAAACAAATGAACCTGGAAGACCTGTCAAAGGAAATACATATGTACCTTGTGCAAAAAATGTAGTCTGTCGAAACATTTTGTTCCCTCCAACGCATGGGTTTCCCATAGTTTCCCATGGTCCCATGATTGACTCTGCTGCATGGGCTAGGGCCTCATTTGGCGCCCAGCCAGTGCAACCAGAAGTGATCATGTAATAAGTCCCCTGATACTTAAATAGAGCCGGGGCTTCCCTGTGCTGTCCAATTAAAATTCTTCGCACAACATGTGTAACATCAAGATAATCTTCTGTAAGTGGTCCAATGTGAAGCTCGCTATTGTCCTCAGAGGAATATATGATATATGCTACACCATCATCATCCTTGAAGATTGTCATATCCCTGCTGTCAAATCCATGGGGCTGTTTGCTGTGGAGGTAGTTGAATGGACCGGTTGGATAATCGCTAATGGCAATGCCAACAGCAGCTTTGGTGTAGTTGGCATCATCAATATGCATCCACATTACATACTTTCCTGTCTTCTCATTGTAAATCACTTTTGGCCTCTCAAGCACATTGGATTTATGGAGGTCACAGGTTTCATTTGCCTCTTCTGCTTCCAGTACGATGCCCTCATTTTTCCATGCCCAGAGGTCCTTGGAGGAATAGCAACCAACTCCTATGATATCCACCTGAACAAAAGTGCATAGAAAGACCCCAGTGAGTTGCATGTGCTCGGTAACTGAAGCATAAATTACATCATAGGCAAATGGAAACATAAAACATATTATTAAAACATGAACAATATCAAAGACCTATCTTAACCCAAAAGCTCAAGTTATTAGATGTGGCTTAAAAAATGGTTTTATATTCTCTCTAACACACCATTAAGTAAAATTCCATTGGGCTTGAAACTTGGACAAACCTACCACTATCTTATGCTTAATTTTTAATTTAATTTGAGAATGAAGTCATAAGATTCGATCTCATGACCATGTGTTCATTAAAGCTTTAATACTACGTTAAACAAAACCATCTACCCAAAAACTCAAGCTATTGGATGAGGCTCTAAGAATGGTTTTATATTAACTCTCTCACAAACATAAATAAAAGTACAAGGAGATGGATAACATGACAGGTTTTATTTGTTACAAGAAATATTTGAAGTTTCTAAATCAAATTTCCTGTACATATGATAATTTAAGGGAATCTTTTAATAAAAAACAAACACTTCATGCATAAGCACTTCCATGAGAATTAGAAATTAAGACACTCCAAGTATTTTACAAGACATTTTTAAACTAGAAGCATAAATAGGACTAGCTTTCCCGGCTTTTGTACATCTCATAACAATGTTTAAATGTACAACAGTACTGTATGATAACCCTTGTACTATATGATGAAAAAAAAAATCAAAACAACCTTTTTACAATTCAAGAATATTAATGATAAGTAGAGAATGTTGAGAGCTGAACAATATGAAAATGCTTTCTTATGGATAGAGGGAGGGGAAGACAATTAAACCATGACAAAAACAAAGCCTCAATCCTAAACTACTTGGGGTCAGTTATATGGATACTTTTGCACCATTCTGCACAATCATATTCCAACCCGCCTCAATAACAAGAAATTTTAAATCCTTCCATGTCACTTCCATCCCATTAAAAACATCTCAGTAAAATATTTATAATTGCCCATTTGAAGTTTGGTTACCTCAACAGTACATGTCCACCAGTTATCACATCTTGATTGTGGAATTGTCTTGGTTTGGAAAATAGTCTTTGAAATGATTTTCACAGGATTTAGTTTAGGAGTATTAAAGGACTGTTACTCTGAGCCAAGAAATCAACATAATGCATAAGTAAATTTGTCTAAGAAGCAAAATGTACATATTTTCCACCTTAGTTAAGATAAGGTGGGAACAGATAATCTGAGGCATCCTACATATTATGGGTTAGAAAATTGCACAATCTTCTATCAGTGGGTTTCAGAACATTATGGATACAAGGAATGATGAAATTAAGTACTGTTTGCTTTCAAGGGTTAGAATAGCTTAAAGAAGATAGTTTAAAATATGGTGACCAAATAATTCACATTTGAATCAACATGGATATTATTAACAGAAACAAGCTTCAAAATGGACGTGCATTCTTGAACACACTCATTAATATCACTGCATATTGGATGATCAAGCACTGCCACCATCACTCTATAACAGTCTGACTACAATGCATTCCCATATAGTAATATTAACTTCAGTATTGCACTCAGACTTATAGGGGCTATTAGGCCGCATATAATTTCTTGAAGCTATACAATCACTCCAACTTGGATGATAGGAGACCAAAATCATTTTATTGGTTTAAACCTTGCCAAGCACATGAACTCTAAAACCCACAAAAGAAAAGAAAAATAAAAGCATAAGAACCACATTCGAAAAGCCAAAATCTTTACAGAAAAATCATACTGATCTTGTACATCAAACTAATAACATATCACTACTCCTAAATAAACCATTGGCTCCAATTGAACCTAGGTCTCCTAGAAGTGGCCATCAAAGTTGAGACTAATTCAGTATGACAACAGATTCCATGTATAACATTTGATAATGAAATCATGTGGTAAAGCAATTTCTCCCCAATTTCAAGCTTCATAAATGGAAAAAAATAAAAAATACCAGGGGCATCCTAGCACAACCAAGAATAATTCTGGCTGGGCATGTAAACCATATGCAAAAGTTCCAAAGAGAAATCAGTACTGCTAGAGAAACCAATCTAAAATTTAAAAGCATGATAGCTAACTTACCCGAGCTGCTCCTTTTTTGTGAGCATGGTAGGTTGGTCCATCTTTATATTCTCCGTACCAATAATAAGTCCTTGAGCTTTCATCATATAGAATCCCCCCTCCATGAGCTTGAATTGGATTTCCCTCGGTATCCAACCAAATTCTTCCAGGATAATAGTTGAAACTGTCATTCCCAGAATCATTCATTGGATCTATAGCAGTTTTCATATCAGGAAAGAACACATGCCTAAGTTGGGAATTCTCATCAAGAAATTCATCAATCAGTGTGGTCGGCCTCTTAGGCCTTCGCTTTGCAGCACGTGGGGACCTTTTTCCTTTCGGTGGAGGTATTTGGATATTCTCCTCTTCCACCTCTTCAAGTTCACGGAAAAGAGTGTGATGACTGGTATGAAATTGGACATCTCCAACTTTTCCACCATTATGGCTAACAAGGGAGTACAAGTGAAGGGACAGCAGAAATCCCACCAAGCTCCATACAACAACAGATGGTGAACATCTGCTCCCTGCATTGCAATGGAAAGTGGTTGGTTTCCTGTATTTGTTCCTCATTGTCATTTTCTCTCCTCTTTTTAACTCCATGATAATGCAGGAATTAACAAAATGCAACCTACGGATATCCAATAAACCCGGCCAAAAATAAGTCACAAAAAATCTAATCTATATTTGTTAAAGAAAACTATTGAGTTCATGCAAAGTAAAGAGCAAATCCAGACAAGATTAGAACTTTTAAAGATGGAGTTAACTGAATTGACTGAAATCAAGTGTAGATATAGTCCAAAACACTCATTTTACAATTTGTACATTGGTTTCTTTACCTTCTAATTTCAATTACCAATAGCCAGCCTATTTACTATAAAGGGAAGACCTTCCCAGATTCACAATCATGAGGATCGTTATCCAGTTAGAACGACCGCTTACAGAAATAGTAGCAAAACTAGAAGAACTTCACCCACATGGCAATTTCCCGACTGTTCAATACAGCAATCAGCACAAAACCCCATATTGCAAAAACCAAAAAACACAGTATCCCAACAAAAAATAAATAAATAAAAGCAAAGATATAATAAAAAGGGAAAATGCAAAAAGGATCATAAAAACGTGCAGGCAAACCAAGAAATAATTAAAGACCAAAGTCAAATAACTTACCTGACAAATAACGAACCATGAGTTGAAGAGAAATTCTAGACATGGGTTTCACTATCGAGGTGGCAGCAACAAGAAACTAGATTAACAGACCAAGCAATCCATGCCCTTCTACTGTATCAGCCAATATGAATAAATCATCTAACTTCACAGAAACAAGAAAAGAGAAGTTGGGTAGTTGGCTTTTTGTTGTATTTGGATCTGAAGAAGAGGTGGTTGTTGATGATATTGATGGTGACTCGAGACCAAAGATGCTATGGTAGCGCTCTCTCTCTCTCTCTCTCTCTCTCTCTCTGTTTTCAGCAGTGTTTGTTGGGAGATTTTGATTTCTTAATACGATTTATCTGGAAGATGTTGTGTTGCTAGACTGCTGTAATAATAATAAATGAATCTAACGATGAGTCCGCGTCCTTTGACTTTAATCGTGATCTTTCTCAAAATCTATCCTTTTATTTTTATTTCAAATTAATTTATAAACTAAGAGAGAGAAGCGTTTGTATTATAAATATATTTAAAAAATTATAAATTCTTCTGTAATTGGAAAATAAAAATTATTATTTATATTTAATAAAATAAATTAAAAATATATATGAAATGTTAGTTAAATATTAAAGTGAAAAGCTAATCTTTTTTTAATAAAAGCAAAAGATATATTCAAATATAAATATTATACACTGATTTTTATTTTTTTTTTTAATTTTATTTTAGAGATTAATTCTAGTTGTTAACGAGATGACATGTCTGCGCGCTGCCGCGGGTTTATAAAACAAATGCACTTGATAGTGTTATAATTGTGAACCAGCGTTAGATAAGTAATAGAAATTAAAGGTACGATGGAGCAAATATTTCATGACGGAAAAAAAAGTTGTGTTGGTGATAAAAAATTTAGAGACTGAACAAAATGATTTGTAGCAATCTACAGTATTTTGTGAGGAAAGATACAGTGCTTTCGCCACATGATTTAGCTTTTCAGTTAATAAAAAGCAAAAAAAATTACAAAGCTAAATTCTCTACCAACTTAATATTAAAAAAAAACCAACAAAGATAATTTTGGAAGAAAAAAAACCCATGAGAAAAAACGTTACAGCAATTGACAATGTTTTGTGAGGAAAACTAAAGCGTTTTTTCCAATAAAATAAAATAAAAAACCATTTAGAGAAATATTGTAGCAATCTACAGTGCTTTGTGAGAAAAACTACAACGCTTTCCTCATATGATTTAGCTTTATTGTAATTATAATTCTTAACCAACTCAATATTAAAAAAAAATCGACAAAGATAATTTTAGAAAAAATCATAAAAAAATCACATGGGAAAACACTGCAACAATTCACAGTGTTTTAAAGAAAAAAATTACAAAGTTAAATTCTTAATCAACTCAATATTAAAAAAAAATTGACAGAGATAATTTTAGAAAAAAAAATAACAAAACAAACACCAAAAAAAGAAAAAAAATCATGTTAGAAACACTGTAGCAATTCACAGTGTTTTGTGATGAAAGCTACAGTGCTTCCCCACATGATTTAGCCTTATTTGTAATGACTTGTA
>Ga0307517_10011912_pt1 | contig 12003 bp, 19 predicted proteins | sample 23_EM_MG_FD_194515 | JGI IMG/M metagenome (GOLD analysis project Ga0307517, IMG submission 194515) | Populus trichocarpa ectomycorrhiza microbial communities from riparian zone in the Pacific Northwest, United States - 23_EM | ecosystem: Host-associated > Plants > Roots > Unclassified | place... | reverse complement strand
CGAAGAGGTACACAAAATGGAATAGAGAACCTGCCAGTTTCAACGGATTGACTTGGAGGTTTTCCCTCAAGTACTCGACGATATTCCCGTTCTCCATCCACGGCGCTACCATGGAATATTCCACATCGTCCATCGTGACCCCGATTAACTCCAATACGTTTGGGTGAGACAGACGCTTCCAGGTGATGACCTCTCGGCAGAAGTGCTGTAGATGGTCAGGCTCGATCGTGTGAGGAGAATGGGTCAAAGTATTTTACCTTTTTGATTTTTCGGACATCGTCTGACTTGTCATACCGTATAACCTTGATTGCAACGGATTTTTCCTCCTCCTCCTCCTCCTCCTCCTCATACGCTCCCGGCCAAACATCAGAGAAACCGCCGGATGAGATGGGGGAATCGCCCAGTTTCCGAATCTTGGATTTAGGAATGATATAAGAGCTGGGGAGGATACCGCGCTCCCCGCAAATCCTCACGAGTCCCCGGAAACATCGCCTCCTCGTACGCAGGCTCACGGGGTATCGAGGCTCCAGCATCTGTCGTCCGCGGGTTGGATACACCGAGCAGTGGGTAGAAGGTACTTGTTGCTCACCTTTTCGAGTGCCTCAACCAGTAGCCGGACCTCATCCTCCTTCAGCGGTGACTTTGCCTTGACCAGGATTCGATCCACAGTATCGTCGAGGGAAAACCGACTATCGGACGTGTTCTGCGGTTGAGCGCCTGATGTGCTCAGTTTAGCGCTGGGTGTGGCCTGGGGAATGTTGCTCGAATGGTGCGGGGTGTGTGAGTTGTTCACGAACACACGAGTAGCCATAGTGGGAGGTTTGGAGCGGCGGGGGGTAGTATCGAAGAGGGATTAGACGGCAATATATGGACTCGCACCCAGACCGCGTGGCGAACGGGCGGATCCCGTGTGTATATGTTTTGCGGCATACATCAATTCATCGATATGCGAAACCACAAACGGGCAGTCGAGACCGAGGGCCGTTTGAGTTAAACGCCGTACATGTACTACTCGCGACGAACACCTTGATAGAGCCCTTCATGGATCTTCGAAGACCAAGCAACGTTCCATGAGCGAGAACAAGCAAAATGTGAAACCGGATAATCGGGAAGGCACGAGGCGCCACGACAAGGTCAGCCCAAGCTCGACCACGCCAAGTGGACTGTGATCAGATTCGTCACCTCCGCTAGTCGATGTCTGTTTGATCTCGTGGACGGTACTTAATGCCTCGGCTCTCCAGCTCGGCCTCTACATCTTCGGGAACCCTGCCCTTGACACGCACGGCATACATACCGCGCACGTTTCCAGCTGTTTGGCGGTCAGAACATTCGCCCACGGGACCGGTGGAGTTGTAGGGGTGGTAGCTCACATGTCCGTTGCCACCGTCCAACCCAGCTCGTTTCAGGGTCTATCAACGCGATAATCCCGTCAAAATATGTCGAGGTGCACGACTGAATACGGTCCGGAGAACCTTTCATCTGCATTTCCTGGTGGGTCAGGACCGATGCACCCGGAGTGGGTGGGAACAAACCTGGAGGATCTCTTCGCAATTGGGGCAACCGTTTTTACGGAAGTCTCCAGGAGTCTGGATGAGTGAACATAGAAGACACGCCCTGAGCTGCCTGGCCTTTGGCTGTGGTGGAATAGCTGCTTGAGGTTGACCGTCGGCCATGAGTGATGGAGGATGTGGGACAAGGGTAGCTTGGGTCCGGAGTGATCGAGAAACGGTACCTTTCTTCCGCCATGAGCACCCGCAGAGATGCTCCTCGTCAGTGGACAGCATTTGCTCCGGGCCCCCTGCGAAAAGGCCATAAAGCTGCCTTAAAGAAAATCTGGGACGAACGGCCGTGCCTTCCTTCAGTCGCTTCCCGAAAAGCTTGGGCATCTGCTCGAGGTGTAGACCCTACTTTCGTCAATAGGTGGTTCTATGCGCAAGTTCGGAAAGCCAGGGTATCTGGCTCCGAGCTCGACGCGGAAAACGAGGGCTACGATCTTGGGGTCGAGGACGGGCGTCCGGTAGAAGGGCTTATCCCCATCACTCCTCTTTGGTGGGACTCTGCCCGACATTCTACAACTCCGGAAGGTCTCCCAAAACTCTCCTGCTACGAATACTCTACGTCTAGCGAAACAGGTCTTCGAATCCCCCTTGGTCCTGGTCAATCCTCATCTCCGATCTTCGGATCGTCGTTTTATTCCCCAAAGCTCATTCTAGACTCGCCACCCGGCGCATACGGTCATCTTCCGGGCCCAGAGCGATTTCTTTTTACCCCTCCCAGTCCACCAAAGCGCAAACGAACGACTCAGTCTCGCAACCATAACCAGTATTCTGTGGAGGAACTTCGGACTTGGATCCATCAGAGCATATCTCCCCTGCCTGTCAGTCCGACACGCAGCAATCGCCTGCCCCCTCTGCCCCCAACACCGAAAAAACCTAGACCATCACGAGGCAGTCACGACATTCTAAACTTTCGCGTGCAAGATGATCCTACCCCATCACCCACGCCTATGCCGTCAGGATACTCGGTTCCATACCACTTCGGCTCTCGGGTGCGGGAAGGAGACGATAAGCCAAACCTGTCCACCCTTCCCGATCCTCGTACGATTGTCGCAAAAACATCATGTCCAACCGACCAGAAGCAAGGTGGGTGTATCGGTGAAGATCAATCTTTAAACCATAGAGATAATCAAACCACAACTCCATTCCCAAAGTGTCTACAGATGATGAGTGCACTGCGCACAATAACTCAAACGGTTTGTCCTTTCCAACTGTCCGTTTCTGGTGCCTCTATCAAAACGTGCACAGATCACACCGCCCATCTCCCTTCCCAGGCCAAGCGTCGATGGCTACATCGCGTGCACCGGCGACCTACCCATTCACCCTGATCCCCTCTTCCCGCGACGAATCATCGCTTTCGGTGGATTTGTAGGACCGGAGTTTTGGTTTTGGCGGGAGAAACTCTCCTTCGAGTAACGTAGATTCCGCACAGGAGGATACTATTTCCGTCACCGTGATCAATCCAAATTCCTTCCCTTGATTCCCTTGATCGCCGTCCACACGATGGTAAGAATGAGGGCAAGAGTGGTGCTCAAGGCGTATATTTGCGGGATCGGCCTCGTTGCGCATCGGCCAAGGCCTAAATCTCCCTCCTTCCACAGGAGGAATATTATAGTGGCGGTTACGGACGCGAAAACGGTGATACCGATGAGGGGGGCGTAGGGGAGTTGCGTGGACACCAGGGAGTAGAGGATACCGGAGAGGATACCAGAGTACGCGAGCATCCATCCGCGTAGGATCGACACCGGTGGGTAACTCGCTCGGAAATGGACGATGACAATGAGGACCGACGCGAAAAAAATCCCGGCGGCGTACATGTAGTGACTGACGATGTGTTCCCAAACGTTCCTCGTGTAATCGTAGGCTTCTTCCACGGCTGGGATCTTGGAGGCGCCTTCTGCCACCTTGATCTGCTCGATGGAATGCTTGAGCAGGGTGCTCATGGTATGAGCCGTAGAACCGAAGATGAAGAGTACGGATGAAAGCGCGAACAGGATCGTCAATGTCTTGGAGGGGGCAGGTCTTGCAGAGGCGAAGAGGAGATATAGAATCGGGAAGTTGATGAATGGGTCCAATATGCGGAGGAGGTCGTTAAGGTCAAACCTCGGAAAGTCGAATTGTGTGTGTTTGCCTGGGATGACTACAGGGAGAAGGATGAAGAGGAGGAAGAAGGTCGACGATAAACATGAGAGCAAGAGGAGTTTCGGGCGCGATGGCGGATGAAGAGTTGTCGCCATTAACAGAGTATCGTCGAACCCGAGTTCGTGCGACTCGATGGGGGAATTCTCGCCCTGGGGTGTCGAACGGTATCCAGAAGACATCGTCGTCGACGGTCAAGCACGTTGTATATCTGCTGCGCCGGCGGGAATTATCTTACACAAGACCAACCGACTTTCCCGGAGCACGGGCATAGATCACGGGCACAGGTCACGCTCAAAAGACGCATATAGCCACACCAAGGTAAATCACATGTGTAACATGGGTGATAACATTGCAGGGATACACGAAACGACAATGCAACAATGAGTACACAATGTAGAGGTTGTAGTGATGGTTTACTCTTCACCCTCCTCGTCAGCCCTGTAACAAATCATTAGCGAACCCATCGCGGATTTGAACCACAGGAGTTGACTTACGCAATGTTGTAGAATCGGAGCTGGTAAACGTCCTTGGCGGTGGCAACGACGCTGTGTGTCCAAAGATTTAGATCGCGGAGGCCAAGCACTGTACGTGTGCTACTCACCGGATCCAGTCCCGGAGAGCGTTCTTCTTCAAGAACTTCTTGGTAAGGTACTTGAGGTACCGTTTTGACAGAGCAATGTTCGAGGTAACGGTTATTTGTTTATCACCTAGATAACGCAGTCAGCCCCAAAACTCGTTCAAAGGTACAATATGATCTTGCCTTCACGTTGGATCTTGATATTGTCACCAAGGTTTCCGGTCTTGTTGTCGACCTTAATCCGGTCGTGCAAGAACTTTTCGAAAGCAGCACCGTCGAAAACACCATCTCCGGCAGGACGGGAGTAGTCGACAACAAACTTATGCTTAGCGGCGGGAGTTTTGGCGGCCTTTGCCTAAAGAGAGGTACCCAGTCAGCCTACTGAGAAGGGAACTCAGCAAAGCGGTCTGGGATTGGGGAACGAACCATCTTGAGGAGGTGTCGACGGGATGGATGAAGGGGAGGAGGCACCGTTGATCACTGTGGGAAGGTATACAGTGCTTACAAAGATTGTCTCACACACCAAATATGGAATGCGCGCCAATCATCTCCGATCCGTTTTTTCTGGCTTGGATTTTATTCGCTTTTTCTTTGGCTATGACTTCGAAGAACACTTTGAGCCGGGAGCAGGTCGCGTCCGCTCAGGTCAGCGGGGACTATGCCATCAAGTCTGAAGACAAGCAGCCGGTCTTGGACACCTCTCAGTGGCCTCTGCTGCTGAAAAACTACGACAAATTGCTTGTCCGCTCCAGTCATTTCACCCCAATCCCCTCCGGATGTAGTCCTCTCAAACGGGACATCGAGACTTATGTCAAGTGAGTGCACGCTTTTTCTTTGGGTCTTTTTACCGATTATTCCACATTGTGATCCAGGTCCGGAGTAATTAACCTCGATAAGCCATCTAATCCTTCCTCCCACGAAGTCGTCGCTTGGTTGCGACGGATTCTACGCGTCGACAAGACCGGACACAGCGGAACGCTCGATCCCAAAGTCACTGGCTGTCTCATTGTCTGTGTAGATCGTGCGACGAGGCTGGTCAAGTCTCAACAAGGTGCTGGAAAGGAATACGTTGCTGTCCTACGACTCCACGACAAACTCAAGGACCCTTCTGCCCTCCCCCGTGCTCTCCAGACCCTCACTGGTGCCCTCTTCCAACGGCCCCCTCTGATTTCTGCCGTCAAGCGCCAACTTCGAGTCCGTACCATCTATGACTCAAAGCTTCTCGAATACGACGAAAACCGCAACCTTGCAGTTTTCTGGGTGTCGTGCGAGGCTGGAACATATATCCGAACTCTTTGCGTACATCTTGGTCTGATTTTGGGTGTCGGTGGGCACATGCAGGAACTCCGACGAGTTCGAAGTGGTGCTTTGAGTGAGAATGACGATATTGTCACCATGCACGACGTCATGGACGCCCAATGGTTATATGATAACACACGAGATGGTTTGTTCTACTCCCATCGAGTGGATGCACTTGACTTAACTATCCCACTAGAATCATACCTGAGACGAGTGATTCGTCCATTGGAATGCTTATTGGTCGGCTATAAGCGCATTGTTGTAAAGGACAGCGCTGTAAACGCGGTTTGCTATGGTGCAAAACTTATGATACCGGGGTTACTGCGATATGAGGCCGACATATCGGTTCACGAGGAAGTGGTATTGATGACGACAAAAGGTGTGGATAACCTCAATCGCCAATGCCTCTAATCCTCTAATATGAGCACCAGGCGAGGCCATTGCAATCGGAATCGCTCAGATGTCGACCGTCGAACTTGCCACCTGTGATCATGGCGTTGTGGCCAAGGTTAAGCGCTGTATTATGGAACGCGATACTTACCCCCGGAGGTGGGGTCTTGGTCCAAAGGCGATGGAGAAGAAAAAGATGATCAAGGATGGAAAACTTGGAAGACACGGCGAGAAGCTTGAAGGTGTCACCCCGAAGGAGTGGAGTAAGGACTACGTGGATTATACTCGAAACGAGGTGAGAGACAGTTTGTCGGGTCTCCCAAGGTGGGCTAACCCTTTTTCAAAGGTCCCACCATCAAAGGTTCCTGGCCCTTCGACCATCGTCCCCGCTTCAGGGTCTGTGCCGCTACCTGTTACCGCCACCACGTCGGTGGACGAGTCGTCACAGGGAGATGCTTCGGATAGGAAGGAAAAGAAACGAAAGCGCATGTCGGACGTGACAGTCGACGAAGAAGCTGAAAGGAAAAAGAAAAAGAAAGAGAAAGCCCCTGTGGACGAGGACAAGGAGGCTAGGCGGGAGCACAGGCGCCTGAAGAAGGAGAAAAAGGCAGCCAAGGAAGCTGCTAAGGCTGATTCTTGAGTTTGGGGTTGGGTTTTCTGTACTTTTGCTTTCGCGTATCTGTGCTATCTATCTTCTGTGCTGCAACTTGAAATTCGCTTGCCCGGCGCTCTCGATCACGCGCTCTTGGATCGGCCAACTGACCACAACATGCAGACAGGCAGACAAGACGACGCAATCCCTTTGATCCCCTACCAAGTTACGAACTTTTTGGTTCAGGAACGACGGTATTCTGAACTCGCAGCACAAGTATCAGCACGGCTAGTCACAGACTCTGGTCGGGATGTGAGCCCGTTCCTCGACGACTCGCTCGTGAGTGCCTGGTATCGTAATCACTCGGAGGAGCGCGAGAATGGCACCCGTTCGAGCGACGAGGTAGGTAGTTGGCACCTAATCCGTCCTGTTGCCACAGTGTTGAAGTGCCGCAGAACTCGGATAATTCGTCTGAGGCGCCGAGGAGGAGCAGTACACGAAAGAGGTTCTCCTCCACCAGGATACCATCGACGGTGACCCCATCGTCATCATCGTCATCCAAGACACCACTCTCGAGAGCTTCGTCGTCCAAAGCCACACTCCGCACAGAGAACACCGGTTCTTCGTTCTTCCCCAGCGGGCACTGGACGAGGAAGAGGTTACAGGAGCAATGGGACAAAGCCACCGGAGAAGCTGGATCCGCCTCGGTGACGATCGTGAATGAAATCGACGGCGAGGAGGTCCCGGGCGTTCCTGAGGACTTTCGGTACCTGGAACATGGCTACGACTGGGGAGGATACGCGCCAGACTCGAATTTCTTGATTGGATGTGACTGCGTTGGTAATTGCGATAGTGCGGATGTGGAGGGTTGCTGCATCAGACACATTGACAGCGACCCCGAGGACCTCATGGGGTTCTGGTACGATAAACGGGTACGCCCCCCATGCGAGTGCGACTTTGGTGTGACAAGTCTCACATCAGGGGTCAGGGTCTGTTCCGCCTTGGTACCACCCACGTACTCCTCAGGGAATGCAACATAGTGAGTTACGTCCTTCGAGGAACGACATTGTTCTTATCTCCAGCGCAGAACTGTTCCTGTGACGAAACGTGCCGAACTCGGGTCGCGCAGAAACCAAGGAAAATCCCACTCCAAGTGTTCAAGACGTCGCATTGTGGGTGGGGCGTCCGTCCAGCGGTGAGAGTTCCCAGTGGGACACTCATCGGATTGTATTCTGGGTCAGTCATAGTTTAATTCTAATCCCTCGCGCTCATAGCTAATCCATGGATATCCGTAGAGTGCTATTGTGCGTGATAATCGCTTTTTTCGGACATTATCATTCACCCCCACCCCAACCACAGGAAGAGGTGGGAAGCTGATAAGGTCCACGGAGAATGCAAGAACTACATTTTCGATTTGGATCACAACAGATTCGGCGAGGAGGGACCAATACAGAACCAATACTCGGTCGATGCGTATACCAAAGGTACCCCTGTTTCCTCACCCCAAGCATGCCTTTCTCACCTAGATTTTCTGGCAGGGAACTGGGGCCGCTTTATCAAGTAAGTACTAAAATGTAATGTCATTTGCCCGTGCTGAGCCCAACCAATTACTCAGCCATTCGTGTGATCCGAACATGCAAGTTCTACCTGCGATGTTTGCCGCGCCCGAGGTTTGTCTATTATCTGTCTAATCCAACTGCAACTGAACCTGGGCAACGAAAGATTGAGAAGTCGTATCTGGTTTTTGTAACCATTAAGGATATCCGTGAGGGTGAAGAGCTTACGATCGATTATCACCCGGGCTTGGATGTTCCGACGAAAGGGAAGGGGAAGAGGAAGAGAAAGGGGTCGGATGCCTGCATGTGCAACGCCAAGTTTTGTCGAGGGATGCGACCGTAGTTCTTCGCCACCCTTGGTGACTCATGGAGGACGCTCTCTGGGCGACAATACATACGTAGAAAAAAAGCACCTTCATCTAACAATACCTTTAACACAGATCTAAACGACAACAATCTGTCCAATCCCTCCCTGACCCTCTTCCTCGCTAGTGATCATCTTCGTCTTTCCGAGCACGGTCATCGCGAGTTCGTTCCAAAGCAACTGGGACTCCGAGAGTGGCTTCCCACGGATCTGGTTGCCCAGGATAGTTGCAAGATGGTGACGTAGATGTTTCAAGGCAACGTTGACTCTGCCGGGGATCCTGAATTTTATCTTCCGGTCGATAAACGCCGAATTGGAGATTAACTGTGGAAGCATCAGTTTCAGCTGCATGTAAGAAGCAAGAGTCTGCCGCACCTTGAATTCGCATTCGCCGCAAAGCAGCATCAGAGCAAGATCGTCCACTGGGCCGGTTTCCCAGGCATATAGCTTCTTAGAATGCCTACAGGATTTTTAGTCGTGCGATCCAGGTAGATGGAGATGGAACGCACATGAGGGTAAAGTAAACCATGTGGTTCCCTCTTAAATCCAGGAAACCCTTTGAGTTGACCGAGGATGGGTGGAACTGACAGGCCTGGCCGTTTGACACGGTTTTCATACTCTTTCTATCGATTGGATCGACCGCCAGGATCTTCGGGTACAACCCTGCAGCAAGAGCTGCGTCCAGCAGGAAGTGGTTACCGGAGTTACTGTCGTACTCCGGTGGTACTGGCATGAAACGCGCCCTGCTTCTTCCCCAACGTGTTCTGTGGCACCATTGTGTTAATTGGGTTCCGCTCCGTGATCCGCATCGGCCCACCTGCTGAGTTCTCGTATGTACTCGTTTTCAACGTGAATGAAGGAAGAGTCGATGAGGTACCCAAGAAACTGCTGTCGGAGTTCCTCTATTGCTTGCAGATTCTAGGATATGGTCGCATCGTGATCGTACTCGCAACGGGTTGAAAAGCTGGCTCACCTGGTAACTCAAAAAGTTTCTACGACAATATGATCTTGCAGAGTCTACTCCGTTGGCTGATGCTTTCCTCCAGCAGTCAAAAGCATTGTGTATCGTCAAGAAATCTGAACTCTTGGTTTTGAATTGACTCTTCGCAGTATCCGCAGCATCTTCCGAACCAAATGGAACCAGGAACGGAGATTTGGAAGACAGGGTGGCGGCGATCGTAAGGGCTGGGTCCAAACAGTGGAAGGTGGTGGCAATAAGCAAGAACTTCCCAAGGTGAACATCCGTCGGGAGTTTGCTGAGCAGGCGACCCAACGATGTAATATCCTCGGTCTGGGTAAGTGCGCGAACCTGAGCGGGGGGGGGATCAGTATTGCCACAAGCTTTGAAGGGGAAGGGGGCAAAACCTCGACAAGTGCAGAAACAGCCCGTCGGATGTTTGTTGTGGAGGGAGGGTCAAGCGCCCGGGTGAGCACATCTTCGATCGTCGAACCAAGGTTGACCTTCATCGTCTTGATTCGCAGCGCAAGGTCAGAGAGACTAAGTCTGGTCATCTCCGGGAGTGGGTGGTCGGCCATCTAAAAAATATGAGAGGGACCAAACCAGGCTCGCGGAGGATGCTCACAATTGTATCATGACGCAGTTTAGTAAAGAGATGGAAACAAAGGCCATCCTGGACACGACCGGCACGCCCTCGCCTTTGAGCAGCGTTGCTCTTGGCAACATAGGTCTCGATCAAGCGGCTCATTTGCCTCTTCTCATCGAACCTCATCTCCCGATGTTTACCTGAATCAATGACGCAGGTGATGTCTGGAATAGTGATTCCGGTTTCCGCGATGTTGGTCGCTTTCGCTAGAGATCAGTACACCTGAAGAGCAGTTTTGACATTGAGGTACCATACCTATCACGATCTTACGAATACCTCTTCGAGGAACATTAAAGACAGCGCCCTGACTTTCGCTCGAGACCGTAGAGTGAAGAGCGTGGATGATAAACTCGTCCTCGGATCCAAATCTCCTATGCTCGGTCAGCATGTCATTCATGCGGCGAATTTCACCCATTCCGGGCATGAAGATGAGGATTGCGGCTGAGTGTTGCTGAAGGAGGTCATCCTCGAAACAAATGCACTCCAGCAAACGAAGGACCAGGTCGTATGGAATCTGCCGCTCGTCTAGAAGGTTGATCGTTGCAGCTGTCCCCTCAGAGTACCGTTTCTCCAACTTTACGTCCTGAACGACTGCATCCTCTCTGTCATCGTCTTCCGCGGCTGCGTTGTCCTCCGTCCATTCGGGACGATTCTTACCGCGACGGAACCGGCCAAAGCCTAAAAACACGATCTGATGTGAGGGACGTTTTCCCCGGAGGGTCGTGCAAACCCTTACTAGTGTAAGGCGAAGACTCCGAGATCCACCATTTCGTTGTCTCCAGTGCATCTTCCAGATACCGTATATCGACGGGGAAAGTCCGACCGGGAACGTGAAGGGTGGGGCATCCACCAAAATATTCTGCAATCTTCTCCGCGTCGACGGTCGCGGACATGAGAACCATTCTGATGGGACGTCAGAAACCGTTCAAGAGAGAAAGGGTTACATTTTACTTGAGGTCAGGACGTTCCAACATGAGAGACTTCAAAACGATTAAGAGAAAATCAGATTCAATCGACCGCTCGTGGACTTCGTCAATGATGATATGCTTTTCTAAAAGTGGTCAGGGGTGTATTGGAGGAGGGGTGTTGCGAAAAGCGCACAGTGATCTCGTCAAAAGCCGTTCCCTGTCCCCCATGGCCGGTCCCGCTCTCCAGCATTCGAAGTGCAATACCGTTGGTGACAAAAGCGAGTCTGGTGTTCCGAGACGTATTGCTATCCAACCGGATTGAATAGCCCACGAGAGAGCTTGGGGTTCCAACAGCCCCAGGAGGGTCACCTAACTCTCGGGAAACACGCTGCGCAAGCGAAATGGCCGATATACGCCGTGGTTCTGTACAGTAGATCTTGCAATGTTTTCCCTGTGACAGTTGGTCCTCCAGGATGAACGAAGGGACTTGCGTGGATTTTCCGCTAGAGAAGGTTTTGAGGAAATCACAAAGCGCATTAGTCTACGGCTTACCAGCCGGTCTCGCCGCTGAGAACTAGAACCTGAGACATCCCCAGTGCTTCAACAATCTCGGTCCTGTAGCGGGCTATCGGTAGTTGATTACGTTCTTGCTGGAGGGACCGTCATCAGCCGTGGAGATAAAATGGGTGGCATCAACTCACCAGCATTTGTTGGTACGCCGGACTAGCTCTACGGGCCTCGAAACCTGCCTTGATCTGTTCTTCACTAAGTTCATGAGAGGATGGGATGCTTCGCGTTGGCCTCTCCTCCTTCCCTCCACCCGCGGCCTTCGAAGGTTTCCCAGTTGGCTGTACAGCACATAAGGTAAATTCTACGGTAACGTTTGAGGCACAGTACCTTGTGTTGGGACTCAAGTTTCGTCCGTGCAATTGTCCTGAGTTTTGCCCACGCTGCCCTGTTGGTCGCGTCATCCGATTCCTTTCGTTTTGCTTCTAGTTCGTCCCAAAGGTCTCGA
>Ga0307517_10011910_pt1 | contig 12005 bp, 5 predicted proteins | sample 23_EM_MG_FD_194515 | JGI IMG/M metagenome (GOLD analysis project Ga0307517, IMG submission 194515) | Populus trichocarpa ectomycorrhiza microbial communities from riparian zone in the Pacific Northwest, United States - 23_EM | ecosystem: Host-associated > Plants > Roots > Unclassified | place... | reverse complement strand
GTGTATTAAAAGTATTTTTTATTTTAATGTTTTTTAGTTTTGATGTCAAAATATGAAAAAAAATCTAAAACAAATTTATTTTAATATATTTTTAAGAAAAAATATATTATCAACTTTTATACAATAATTAATTTTTTTACTTATCAAGTTTTAGATATCTTAAGTTTAGATTCCAGGAAATAGATATAACAATAACTATTAATAATTATTTTTAGGATTGTCAGCAAACAGATCAGATTGTAGTAAATTCAATTTCAATTTATTTTATAAATAGATTTATCCAATGTTTATGAATTTAAATTGAGTTTTTCATTTGGCAACCCAAATTAGAATATTAATAAATTTGGTTAATTTGTTTGATTTCTTTTTAAAAAAATATTAATTGCATTCAAAATCATGTATTAACGTGGAATGAGTTTTAATCATCGCTTGTACAAGAAAATATGTCGTGATTATATTTCATATGTTAATTTTTTATATAAAAAAAAATCAAAATGTCTCGCCATTGCAAATAATTAAATTAAATAATCCTAATAAAATATTATATATAAGTTCAAAACTAATTAGCGATTAAAACACTGTTATATTTCTATAAGAGTGAGAACACAAGTTCGATCTCTAGGAAGCGTATTTATTGGGAGAAGCAGCCACGAACCCCGAACGAGACTAGTCCCATCCTTTAAAAAGATGTGAAGATATCAGGGTACGGTAAGAATAAAAAAATAATAATTTAAATTAGGCAAAAAGTATGACAACTAAAAATGCTTGCCCCCTAGGAACAACTTAATTGGCATGAAAGAAAACCCTAATGTTTTACAAAGAACCAAGCTTGAAATGAATATATATATATATATATATAGATCAAGACATAATTTAAGCAATAACTCATTACTTTTTTTCATGTCTATAGAATTTTTTCTCGAAAATTAATTTAAGACTTGAAAAAATGAATAAAAAGGTCTCATGAGATTGTTTGAAAGAATAGTCATCAATGTAAATAATAAAAGAAACAAAAGTACAAAAATCATTTAGCATTTAAAATAAATAAATCTTAAATGTAACCCTAGTGCCATGTTTTTTTCTTACCTTTTTTATATTTAATTTTGTTTAAGTTTTAAGAATATTATAAATATGAAATACCATATCCATTAAATTACATCGAAGTCGGATCATATTTGATCCGAAATTGAAAGAGCAATGACAAATACAGGAAAACAAAGCCATACTCTCTTTTAAACACAAAGCGTTCAAGGAATTAACTAAAAGCAATATACGCAAGGAGATTTTCTCAAGAACAAATTGATAAAAAAGCAAGCTTAATTTATACAGAACTTCCTGGTGGGGGGGAATGGGCACGACAAAAATTGATAACGTCCATGTCAAGTCTAAAACCCTGGTAGACAACACTTGGATTAACACGATTTAAATCAATGGATGGCCGATGAACGAACTTACGAACAAAGAAAAATGAATTTCAGACCCTCCACGTTGACCCTTGCTAGATGTAATGCTATGCTTTCAATTAAATTATCTACATTTTCTTTGCCATTTTTGATGGAGGAAGTGTTCCAAAAACTCTGTCCCACAACGCGGAAGTGATTCCGAATCCCTTGTCTTGGACCCGGAAGTGATGGTTCATGTGATATTTCTGTAGAACACAATTCAGAAGAGCATCAGTCAAGCTCATGGAGCACTGGTTTTCATCAGCACCCTTTGTTACAAATTGAAAAGGGACAAAAAAGAGAAAGAAAGAAACATAGCAAAAACTTTAAATCCTCAATGTATGCTAGCTTTAATCTCATTGACAATTTTTTTTGTGATCACTGATGAAGTGAAACTGTATCCGGTTACAAATCTTCTATGAACTAAAGGCAGTAGTTATTTATGGGGCTGAGCGTAACCATGTAGAACCACCAATAGATTACCGTAACCATTCTACAAGATTATATGATTGGTAATCAAAGAGTAAATAGGTGGCTACGCTGCTCTTACCTTGAGATTTTTTGGTACATCATTTGCAGGCTGACCATGGTGCAGGTAGTAGTGAGTGCAGTCATACATCACATAGCCCAGTAAACCACCTCCGAAAAGAGCAGGAGTAATTGAAGGAGTGGCAAACAACGAGACCATATTCCAGAACTGGCAAGGAAAAATTTACAGTAAAAACCAGTGTGATTAGGTATACAGAGCAGCTATTATGCACAAAAACAGTACAAACAGATTAACAAAGCTCTGAAATTACTCATTTCAATATTGAGGCTCGGATACGTTCATGCCAGGACATAACAAATGATAACTGCCCAGCAAAAACTTTTCTAAATGAATCATCTGCCATTCTTTTGGTATAATTATAACAGGACTTGAAACCATGACATCTGCTACAAAAAGTTCAATTATGATTACGCTTGGAACCAACATTATGCTCATCTCAGCCATATGTCAGCATAAAGTAATACTCTACTTTCACAAGGTGGCCTATGCTCATCATTTCTCTTATTCATAACTCAACATTCTAAACTTGCAGGAGTGGGGCATTTCCCATCTCAGAACCCCCCACGTAACCATAAGAAGGTCTGTAAAAAAGGCGTGCACACATGATGACTGATAGCCAGTTAATCTAAAACCCATGCTTAATGCAACAAGTGAGCAAGAACAGAATCCTCCTGATGAAATTCATGGAAATATCCTGAAGAACGTTCACAGTTTGAAAAATTAAAGTGCTCAGCATTCAAACACGACTTTTTATCAACTATATGACACAGTAAAGGCAAGGCAAAATACACATACAGGCACCAAGAGAATAGCTGTTGCTGCTGGAGGAAAAACAAGGCGGAGACCATCCATAGGGTGCTTATGATGACAACCATGAAGAAGATAATGTGCTGTGTTCCCCCTAAAGCAAGTTCACATCATCAGAAGACTAGTCTACCAGAGCTTAACTGTATAGAAAATAAAAGATTCAGTGCATGGGTGCGAGTAGAGAGAGGACTAACCAATAACTTTTTGTTTTTATGTGGAAAAGGAAGCGATGCAAAGTGTATTCGAGCAATGTCCAAACGAAAACACCACCAACCACCATTAAGGCTATCTCAGGAAGCGCATGCCCCATCTTTGCAGACTTTAAGACGCAATAGCATACAACAGGCAGCCAAATTGAAGGAATCGCCCACCAAACAGTGCGTGTCAAGGACTGTTCCAAAATAGAAGTGTCAAGTGTCAAAGATGCAGTCATGTATTCTCAACAAATGCATTCTATGAACCTTAATTAAAATGCCTGATATGAAAATTCTAACATGTATATACATGCAAGGATGAATTGTGATCATGTTACAGATTGGAAACAACGCAGCAATACCTCTATAAAATCATTCTCAAAAAACCTAGGGCCTTCCCTGCTTACAATAGGCTGGTGCACCCATTCCTCATAAGTTTCTCCAAGATGGCCAACCTGCAATAAATCTCAAGAACTTCTAATCACTAACAGAATTAACAATGACAGTGTGAAAAGTGCATCAAACGAAGGAAAAAAATGTTACTCAGTATAAATCATGCGAATAAAACTGAAAGATGAAGCAGGAAGAAACAAGATTAAGAAGCTTCTGAAATCATGCTGAAGCCAAAATGGGAAGTTTAAAGCAAGCAGTTTCATTGAGCAAACAGAAGAGGGCAAAAAAAGAGAGAACTAAATTGCTAAAATAAGTAAGATGGATGATTCTTATTTTGAACCCAATAAGATAGAAATGGCTCAAGAACGGGGGAAATAACTTAAAAATGCAAAGTTCAGTAGAACATATTTGGCTTCGCAAATGCAACTTCCATATATGATTAAGTTATAAAAGAAGTGACGGTGCAACTGTACCTGGAAGACAAGGGGCTTGTCTAGATCAACAGTGAATTCCTGTGCTACCATCTTGAGACTTCGTTGTGTAGCTATAGGAAAAATGAAACGAATAGATTCAATAGAAAAAATTACATGAGTACAGGAAATGCAACGAGGAATTATACATTTTTTTAATATAAGCAAATAGTCTCTGGTACAAAAAAAATCCAATTTGACATAATTGTATTTCTAGATCCAATTCCTCATAATAGTCAATAAAGCTCACTGGAATAGATATATACCTGCTGAAATTATGACGAGAACAAAAAAGAAAATTACAAAACCTATAAGCAAAATGTGAAAAGAAATGCTAAAGAAGAAAAGAATGGGCTTCAAAGTTTCTAAGCCTCAGGGGCCCACCATTCATCGAATTTCAACTTCACATTCACACCGCAATCTCTTAGATACGAAACTTCAAAGCAATTATAGCTTTATCATATATACAAGACTTGTAGAGAAAAACGCCAGAAATGCTCACCCTGATAACAAACATTCAAACTCACATTCCTCCTAAAAAATGAGCCTTATTCTTCAAGATTGTAATTTTTTTTTTTTAATATCTCGAAAGATTTTCTATTACACAGATAAATATACAAGTAGATTGGACCGTGGAGACAAAATCTTCAACATCTCAATTTAAGTAAACTATCAATTTTGATTACAATATACAAAATTTCTACCTTTTTCCCACATTTTCTCAGGAAACAAGAAGAAAATTTCACCATAATCAACAAACCAACAATGCAGCACAGAAATCCAATTTCAAGACATCAAACCAACCACACAATTCATTCAAAACCCCATCTTTCATTCAATTCTCTAAATACAAAACAACCACAAGATTTTCTCAGGAACCAAACAGAAAACAAAAACAAAACAAACCCAAAATGCACTTATCATCCAAACCCAACTTCAACCATAAATTCCATAAAACCCCATGAATTTCCTACAGAGAAAATCCAAACACAAAACTTTCAAACACAAAAACCCAGATCCAAAAATAAGTAAGTGAAAGAAAAAACAAAAAAGACAGAAACTTTAGAAAGAAAAAAGGCAATGCGGGTCGGATCTAGACTCAAAAAACCTTAGCCTTTAATGGGTTTCTCACCTTTTTCTCTTTCAAAAAACAAAAACCACCACAACCAGACCAAAGCTGTGGTGTTTTAGCTTTTGCCTTTGTGTTTAGCCAAAAAAAATGAGTGGAAGAAAGGGTGGCAGTGAAAAAGAAGTAAATATAGTGACAAGTATAGCAAAGATTAGAGAAGCGTGGACCGTTGATTTTATTATGGGCATAAAAGAATCAAAATCAAATTGGTAGATTCCATCTCGATTTTGATTCTTTTATGCCACATAAAAGAATCAAAATCAAGTTGGAATTTAAAGGTTTCCAGCCTGGAACTTTATTTGTAAGAATAGAAATCTATTCAAAGGCCTTTTTTCTAGGTGCTAGCCTGGCAAGTTCCAGGTGTTTAATGCTATTATTACAGAAACTTAGTTGGATCTCTACTGTTGTTAATGTTATTTTGTTGATGATAAGGTTTGAATTTGAAGAAGTTATTGTTACGCGGTAATGTGGTTAGCATTGTTGTAGCTTTAATTAAAAATAAAAATATTAAGTGAATTTAATTAAATAAAATAATATGAGTATTTCAAAATACAGGAGGGTGTATTTAGGAGAATTTAATAAACTCTTCGACAACTTCAAAATCCAATCTTAAAACATTAAGAAAGTAATAAAATAAAATCTCTTTAATAATCAAACAAATTACTTAATATTATTTTTTTTATTATTAACGTGGGTGTTCGGGCCAGCTTGCACGCGCCTCGACTAATCCCACGAGCCTTGAAGTTAACGACCATGTAAACCTCTAGCAGATATCATATTTGTAACCACAAGACTTAAAACTAAAATTATAAAGAAAACAAATCTTTTAGTTTTAAATTCTTACCAGAACTACCTACTATATAGTTAAATTATTGTTGACAAAGGTATTTGTATTTTGTTGATGACAATCAGACCATGTGTTGACTGCCAATCAGAGCCCATAGCAACCAGATGATGCTGAAGAACTTTTTATTATAAGATCTATTTGGCAATAAAATAAGCAATCTCACATGGAAAGACAGGGGGTTAGCGTGTATAATTATATTTTAAAATTAGATTATTTTTTTATATCATAATCTATAGCCCATGGAAAGAATGATTTGTTTATGGTGGCACATCAACAACTAGAATCACCTAAGAATAATGTTCTTGCTAGGACTTTATGTTGATTTCATGTTGAATTTAATATTTTCTCGCTTTAAAGATATCTTCTTTTTATTTAAAAAATCCAAATGCAAGATTTGTCATTCCTTTGCATAGAAATAGGTTGTTAAACTCTATAAATAAGAGTTTTATTTGTTTTTAATTAGCGATCAAATTAAAAAAAATATTTATAAAAAGAATATAAATGTATTTAATTAAAGAAATAAAGATAAAAATGTAAAATAAACATCTCTTTTATTTCCTTACCCCTATATATTTTAAATGTAGACAATAATATATCGTTACTAAAAAAATTATTGTAAACTTTCTTTTTAGGTAACTTACACTCTAAAAAAAACTCATTAATTGATGTGCATTTCATGCATGGAATAAATTAATCTTAATCATTTTCTTTAATAATATTGTCTAGGAGTATTATTATTTTTATTTTTTTATCAAATGTAAGAAGTATATAGATCAAAAAGAGCAAGACAAGCTTGCGATACAGGCTGGAAACCAGCAGAACAGTACATGCACCATCAGAGGGAACAAACTCCCTTGATCGGAGCAAAGAAAACAGAAAAGGCAAGGGTAGGGGAACAGACTCCCCATAACAAGCCGTCTAGGAGTATTATTATTATTATTATGGGCAAGGCAAACAAGAGGGTGGATGAGGGATAGGGTTATGGTAAATTTTGAGTCAGAACGTAGCGTAATGACAAAAGGTTTAAGATCTGTATAGCAGGTCTCGAGTTCGAGTCAGGACGTGTACCTGTTGGAAGAGCCTGGAACAGCCGAGGTTTTACTCACTCACCTAAACTCATAAAATATGCTTTTTAAAAAATGAGGTTTCCTAGAATCCAAAAAAAAAAAAAGTTATGGCAAATTTTGGAGATAAAAATGAATAAAAAAGGCATAGAACAATGACAACGGAGCAAGAAGTTGACAATTGGTGACTTGATTTTCAATTTTCCAGTTGCGCCCATGTTCTCAAAGGGGCCCTTGGAATTTCCACCATCCAATTCCTCTCCTCCACATGACATATATTATAAATTTATGGTGCATTTTTCTCAATTTAATCTTAATTTTTTTAGTTGTTTTTTAATTTATTTTTAATTTTAATTTATACTATTATTATTTTAATTTCTATATATTTTTTTAATTTTAGATGTTTTTATATAATAGATTTATTTTTTCAATTTTATCATTTAATATTTAATTTATTGGGATTGAATTTTGTAAATTTTTTATATATGATATTTTTAGTCTAGTAACTCGGATAATGGATTTTAAAACTTCACACTGTTAAGATTTTGCCCTTTAATTTTTATTTTTATTTATTTAAACTTGTTTTTTTCTCACCGGTCACCATTGTCAATCTTTAATGCTCCTTTGGGAACGTGGATTACATCACGGATGCGCTCAAGTCTTTGGACATGGTTGAATTTCCATCCATGAAATTATGCCCAAACGCTCCAAACCTTACCTTTTCCTCTAGAACATAAACCCTAATTGTTCATTAAAAAACAATGTACAAATCCATTAGCATTGTTCATTAGAATGTAATGGAGTTTTTACAGGTATTTAAAAAAAAAAATACCCTTTTGTTATATTTTAAAAGTGTATCCCGTTATCTTTCTTTTTACATTATATGGATAGCAGTGTAATTATTTTTTATTTTCTCTCATATCATGGTGTGAAAATTATATGACTAACATCTTTATTGTTAATATTTCAAATCTAATTTTTATTATTTTAATTTTTGATTTATGTTCCTTGGTCCCTTTATAAAAAAAATTTATTTGTTTTTGATTTTATCCATCAATTATGATTTGACATATATTATAAATTTATGGTGTATTATTTTTCTTAATTTGATCTTAGTTCTTTTAATTGTTTTTCTTTTGTTAAAGTTATTTTTCTTTTCAATTTAACCCTCCAATAAAAAAATTTGTAGTTGCCATCTAATTTATTTTTTATTTCAATTTTCACCATTATTATTTTAATTGCTATATATTTTTTAAATTTTAGACCCTTTTGTGTAATTGATTTCTTTTTTTAATTTTACCATTCAATGTTTGATTTGTTGGAGATTGAGTTTCATAGTTTTTTCATGTATGGTGCTTCTGGTCTAATGACTCAGATCATGGGTTTTAAAAGTTAATGCAGGTTGACATTGATATTTTTATGAGCTTTGCGGCTGTTTTTATTTTTTCTCCTGTCGGATTATCCCGATTTTATAATCTAAGCCTCAGGTTTGACGACTTAACCTGACTTATTATTTTTTTAATTACTGGAATTACAAGTTTTTCATTTTAACTTGTGTTGACCGGGTCAAAAAAAATTTAGAACGTATACCCCAAATTATTAAAAATAACTAATTTTATCTTAAAAAACATTCTAGATGCAGATCGCATTGTTCTTTGAAAAAATATACTCTTTTTTCATGTTTTTAAAAGTGTCATTACGTCCTTTTTCTTCTATTACGACATGTATAGATGATAATAGACTTTTCTTCCTCTATATATATATATATATATATTCTTATCTTATCCCTTGAAAATTATAGGTTTGACATGTTTATTGTTGATATTTTAACTCTAATGTTTATTTTTTTATTCCTGATTTTTTTTCTTGGTCCTTTTATAAAAATTTTATTTATTTTTAATTTCATCTATCAATTTTAATTTGACATATATATATTTTTTATTTTGTCCTATTCTTTTGATTTCTGATTTTTTTCTTGGTCTTTTTGTAAATATTTCATTGGTTTTCAATTTCATCATTTAATCTAAATTTTTGGTGTATTATTTTTCTCAATTTGGTGCCAATTCTTTTGATTTTTTTTCTTTTGTTAAAATTATTTTTCTTCTCAATTTAACCCTCCAACAAAAAATTTGTAGTTGCCATCTAATTTATTTTTTATTTTAATTTTCACCATTATTATTTTAATTTCTATTTTTTTAATTTAGACCCTTTTGTATAATTGATTTTCTTTCTGATTTCATCATTCAATGTTTGATTTGTTGGGGATTGGACTTCATGTTTTTTTTCATGCATAGTGCTTCTAGTCTAATGACTTAGGTTACAGGTTTTAAAAGTTAATGTGGGTTAATATTGAATTTTTTTTTAATGGGCTTCGTGATTGTTTTTATTTTTTCTCTATCGAGTTATCCTAATCTCATGACCTAGGCCTCAGTTTTGATGGCTTAACTCGAGTTGTCTTGACCCTAGTTATTAAGGTTATAGGTTTGTCATTCTAACTCCTATTGACCAGGTCAAGCTTCTTTAGGTCTTTTTTTTTTCTTTCATTTTTAATAGTTTGATAATTGAGCTAATCATTTATCCTCTTTTAAGAAAATATTTTTTTTTTCAAATTATCATGATTAATTTAAAAAAAAAACATTTGGTCAATCTGTTTTCTTTGTCTATTTTTATAATCTCTTAATTAAAATAAAACAAATGTATTTATCTTTGAGTCATGTGTTTGCGAGACTCGAACATTATTTTCCAAAATCCTTTTTGTAATATAAGAAAAAAAAAAGTCCAAGTTTGGAGTGCTCTGCTCAAGGTTCTCAAATCCAAGGTGTTAGGCCTCCATGCTTTGAATAATCTTCATATTTATACAACCAACCTTGATCTCTTTTATTCTTTTATTCTTTTTTCATCTTGGACCTAAGACTATTTCATGTATGGGCCCCAACCGATCTAACCTGTCCAGGGATGAGCAGACTACTTGGTGGCCCAAGTCTGGCCCTTTCGGAATACTCTCATCTCACGTTCCAGTTGCTAATAAATATCTCTAATGTTGGTGGGTGATTCCGAAAATCCCTTTAATCACCCATAATTTATCCAGTATCCCGTGACAAAAAAAGAAAAAATAAATAATAAATAAAGACAACATGGAGAGAGATTATATATTTTGTTTTTCAATATTTAATATCTTGATGTTAAATAACCATCTCAACCCAATAGCTTAAGCTGTTAGGTGAGGTTCCAGGATATGATTTATAGACTCATTTTACATTATGTTTAATTTTTTATCAAATAAATAGGGATGGTGAGATTCGAACTCGTGACCACTTGGTTATCAAGGCTCTGATACCATGTCAAAGAACCATCTCAACCCAATAGGTTAAGCTGTTAGGTGAGGTCTCAGGATATAATTTATATTATTATCTAACACTTGAAAAATGCAGAAATCCATTTCATTTGGAGAAATTAACCTTATATCCCCATGACACTTTCCAATATTTTTCTCCAGCTTCTTTGCCATTCCCCATGTTGAATTTGCTAGCCTCAAAAGCTTGCAGCTGTGGCTCGATTTGCAGGGGAATGATACATTCCACTTGTGATCATCCCCTCAACGACATTTTTTTTATCGACTTTCAAGCACAGTTACAATGGCAGAAAGCCGCCATGGAAAGAAACGAAAGGAAAACAGCTTCATTCCAGCAATCTTTACCTTGAATCAGCAGGGTCAGGATGGATTTTTATGGCTTTAATTAGTCAATTAGGGGAGGAAAATTTTGCAGCTAGTAGAACATGAAGTTTTTTTATGAAGTTTTGTAACTTCATGCAATTAAAGGGAAATTAAAAGGGCATATAAAGTTTTGAAATAACATGCATGCAATTAAAGGGCAATTAAAACGAATTCTCTTATAACTGTTGCTTAATAAATTTTGATTTTGTTATAAAATTATTCTAACAGTAATATTAAAGTCTTAGGATTTTCACTTTTTTCTTTTTTTTACCATGGTTCTTAGCATATTAATCCTGAATTTTTATAAAACAAGTTCCCTTGTCTCCGTATATTCTATATATAGACAATAATACAGTATTAAAAAATTCATGATAATTTCTTTAGTAGCACTGTATTATTGTTTATATATAGAATATACGGAGACAAGGGAACTCGTTTTATAAAAATTCAGGATTATGCGAGTTCCCTTATCTCCGTATATTCTATATATAGATAATAATACAGTGTTACTAAAGAAATAATACAGTGTTACTGAATTTTTATAAAACGAGTTCTTCGCATAATCCTAAATTCTTATAAAATGAGTTCTCTTGTTTCCGTATATTCTATATATAGATAATAATACAGTGTTACTAAAAAAATTATCATAAACTTCCTTTTTATTATTTCATGAAAAATAACATGCATCATTGAGAGTCACGTGGTAGACAAAGTTTTTTCATAAAGCTTTATTTTTAGGAAACTTACACCCCAAAAAAACTCATATTAATTGATGAGCATTTCATGCATGGAATAAATTAATCTTATAAATTTTCTTAAAAAATATTGTCTAGGAGTGTTATTATTATGGGCAAACAAGAGGGTGGACGGGGCAAGAGGGATAGGGTTATGGCAGATTTTGGACGTAGACATGAATAAAAAGCATAGAAACATAAGAGGCAATGACAACGGAGCAAGAAGTTGACAAATTTGAGAAGAGTCCTTTTTTTTTTTTTAACCCGGGATGTCCAGGCCAGCTTACACGTACCACAACTAATTTTTAGACCCACTAAACACTCTATAAATCCAGTAAATAAATAAGATATCATGGGATGAGAGGTGTGCATACTAAAACTTAAATCTAGAAAGCAAAGGTAAGAAAACCTTGCCTATGTCGCTGCGGCCGTTTTAAGAATTTGAGTATATGCGTGATGTAATCCACGTTCTCAAACGAGCATTAAAGATTGGATGGTGGAAATTCCAAGGGCCCCTTTGAGAACATGGGTGCACCTGGAAAATTGAAAATCAAGTCACCAAACGATCAGATCCATCCCCTTCAAATTGTGAGGTTGAATTTCCATCCCCTTCCCCGTCGAACCCTCCAAACTTTACTTTTTCCTATAGAACATATACCC
>Ga0307517_10011909_pt1 | contig 12005 bp, 15 predicted proteins | sample 23_EM_MG_FD_194515 | JGI IMG/M metagenome (GOLD analysis project Ga0307517, IMG submission 194515) | Populus trichocarpa ectomycorrhiza microbial communities from riparian zone in the Pacific Northwest, United States - 23_EM | ecosystem: Host-associated > Plants > Roots > Unclassified | place... | reverse complement strand
TTCGGAGTGGGGTAACCTTTGCCCCCAAGCCTTTCAGGCTCCGCTAACTCTCTCACTTGCTCTCAACTTGAAATGTCTTTCTAAATTCTGTTAACGCTTTCATCTGTTCTAAGATCATCATACCCCAAGGAGTTCACTATGGATGACGAAACCGCTGAAATAGAGCTGGTGAGGTTCATTTGGAAATAAGACTGTAAATTCTGGCTGATAAGTATATACTCCTTCAGTTACAGCAGAATCTCAACAAAACGAGACAGATTTCCAAGAGGATGATCAGTATGCTAGCCATCCAACGTTGGAATGCAGTAAACTTACGTGGCCAGCCATCCTCGATAGCTTCGACACCCGACTAGCCAAACTCGAAAAGTCTATTTTACCATTATACACCACGACGCAGATTCTTGGCAGAAGGAGGAATAGTGAGTGATTCAATCGCGTCTGCAGGAAGGTGTTGAGGCTAACATGGTACCAGATATCGATAAAACACTGGAAAGAATAGAGGATCTAGCAAATACCCGACAAGATTTGGCGGTGGACGAATCTCTCATCCTTCGAGGGTCCGTTACATGTACTCTCATGTCGCCTTCTTTCACTGACTTACACGGTATCGCATAGGCCACAAACAGGTCAAATAAATGTTTACCAAGACGCCTTGGAACGGCTGAACACGAGCATCGCCTTTAATGCCACTGATTTGGACTTACCCGCAGCTGTAAGTTTAATTTGATGATGGGTTTTTCAAGTAAAAAGTCTTACTGGAATTCAAGGCACGTCTTGTAGAAACTGGTGCCAAAAAGTTGACCCAGCTCTACACAAAAGTGGTGGCGGAAGGGTCGTCAGGAACAACGCCAGCCCCAGGTACTGAATTCATGATGACCTCGTTCCCGTCTTCCCTGTTGCCCACGTTATCGCCTGTCGTCGCATTTCTGCGTACTCTACCCTTACCCTCGACACACCCATCGCATCCTGCGGCCGGAGCTATTCTCGCAACCCTCAAGGAAGCTCAACAAGGCTACGCAGACATGAGAGGAAACTGGAGTGTTAAGTGTTTGGAGGGGCAGGGAAAGCGTCTGGTGGTTAGAGCAGAGACCGTGGACGCTCTCGTGACAGGAAGAGAATTTCGAGAATGGGTAGAGTTGATGCTAGGAACAGCGGAGGTATGTTCTTTCTTGCTTTCAGTGCTACCCGCTTTATCTTTTTCGCCGCTAGGAAGAATATAAGCTCCTCCTCGAGCTGAGTCCACTTTCAAGCCCTCAAATGGTCGCATCTGCATTTGGAACACTCATGGAACCGATCCTCAAGCTATTCAACTTGGTCCTCACACAACTCATCGCCCTCGTCAAGAAGTCTCTACACAAATTTAACTTCCTTGCACTATCAGCGTTCGATGGCCTGTTATCACTCCAGCGTAACTGGGACGATTTACTATCCCGCAGAGGGTCAGACCATGTCTCCGACAAGAATGAGCCGCGGGACGGACTGCAGAGTTTGCGAGCCTTGTGTCTACGTAGCTTTCCAGAATTTTTGGCGGATATCAAGATGGGCGCGATGACCAGAGGGTCAGACACCAGCACGAAACTGATGGATTTCACAATATCTGTGAGCATAGAATCGTCACTTTTCATTCATTATCCTAACTGTCTCTGCAGATCATAGCTTATATCGAAAGGATCCTGCAAGTCCAGGGCGCTGTTGAGTCGGCCCTCTTTGCACTCGGCGATGGAAACTGGAAGATGGGAGAAGGCATCCAAGTAGGCAAAGGCAACAAGGAGGAAGATGATGGTAGCATACTCGAACATTTCATTCGTTAGTTGATCTCTTTCTTCCCTTCTGACGACTCCATAATCACCATCCCATGGCAGACGATATCATAACGACAGCCATTACCAGCCTGACGACACTGTCACGTTCCTCTCGCCGGCCGCCTTTTAATTCAGTATTCCTGCTCAATAATGTTTCTTACCTCCGCCAACATCTCCTGCTGGAACCCAAGCACGACGCTATCCTGAGCATCTTGTCGCCATCAACATCGGAGGCACTTAACTCGGCTTTTCGCACCGCAAAAGCTGGTTACTTTGACCTTAACTTTTCACCGTTGATGCAAGCGATCACGGAGGATCCTAAGGATAAATCCAGCAAGAGCGCAGGAAAGGAGAAATTTACCCGATTCTTTGACCTTCTTGATGAGGTTGTTGAACGACACAAGTTCGCGCAGGTTTTAGAGGATGATCCAGCGAGCAGAGCAGAGATTGGGCAGGAGATCGTGATGTTGGTTGTTCCTTCTTTCCAGAGATTTACGCAGAAGCAGAGGGATAAAGAGTTTAGCAAGAGTGAGTTCCTTTGGCCTTTCTTGTTAGGAACAGCTCTCAATTCCGATTGCATCATGTTGTATTGTAGATCCGCAGAAGTGTACGTGTAAAAAATCATCACTGGTTGGCCCTAATTTTCATTGTTTCCCTTAGATATTAAGAGAACGCCGGATGACGTCGAAGTGCAGCTCAGGAGTTTATTCAAGCGATGAACAAAAGACATTTATTCTTTCTCTGTACCCCTTTTTGCCGTACTGCTAATTCATATATTCTTTCCGCATCGCTCGATACTCCCAGTTACCGATTGAGCCCGTCAATACCCATGGGATTTTTATCTGCGAACGAAAACTTCATTGACGCTTCCGGAACTGCCCTGGGTTTTAGGGAGGTTCAACCGATTTCAGGAGCCATCATAAGGACAATACTCTCACAACCTCTCGTCGGCATTATACAGGATCTGCGATAATATCTCATACAGCAGCATGGCTCTGAGAGCACCAAGCGACTGGCATGTAGTTCCATATCTGTTATCTTTCGATCCAGAAACACTAATTAGTTGGTCAGCCAGATAAGTCGAACCCGGTGCCGCTCAGCCACACATTACTCGTTCGAACGACGATGAAGCTCTCCCATCGGGAGGACCTACTGTTCACAAGCACAGCCATCCGCGAGGCCCGTGGTATTTTTGGAATACGGACACTATGTCCGCATAGTCCTCCGCGAGGCTATGAAGCTCTTTTTGGAAGGTTAGGATAGTTTTGTAGATTCGCAGAAGTAAGTCTTCCTCTGGAATTTGAATCAGGGGATTTACTATGGCAGGACTAGTCTCGTACGAAGATCGTCCACGCGAGAGGGCTTTTGATTGAGCTTACCGATAGGTCTGGCTGATAGCTCATTTATCAACTTTGCATATGGCGAGTCACGGTGAAAGCATAATCACACCCGCGTGGTGGTATCAACACTAATCCATTCACTCATAGTTCTAGTCGCTGTTCCACGAGATGCAAACTAGGGTCAAGTGGCGTGCTTTGTTCCCGGAGCGATAGAAGACCCAATTCGATGGTGAGGAGACCTAATAGTCCAAAAATATGCCACCGTGTTATTTTTAGGACACCTTTGCTTGGCTTTCTCTTGGCATGCGACCTTGGCCTTTTCATGCTCGCCCGCTGCAGAATGCCGTGCATGTGTCGACACGCATGGAATCGGTATCTGTAATTGAGAGGTTCGGGGAACTAATCAGGTTCAAGTACCCGCGAATCGGACTCGTTCACCATTCACTGCTCAGGGCTCGTTGGCCATGCGTTTCGCTCGCGGTATCTCACTAATTCTTTCTTTCCAGTTATCGGTTACTAGGCAAGATCTCATCACCTCCCTTTGTATCAAAAAATCGACAAATCTCTCTGTCATGAAAGACATTTCATGCCTTTGCTTTCATACCTTTGCTTCGTCAGTCGCAGATTTTTGCACTTGGACGACATTCTTCAAATGCGACCGAAGACCAGCTGTGAGTTTTTTTAGAAGTAAGGAATGTTAAAAATAACCAATAGATCTCCTTAAGCATGCGTAACCAAGACGAAATTCGAAAAATCCCTTCTTGGTTATCCCAGATGTCTACTTTAATCCAGGCCTTTTAACTTGCCCATCGAACGGTATCACATGCATATGGATCCGCACGGCGATGAGAAAGGCGAGTCCAAAAAAAAAAAGATATCCTCGTGTACGTTAACACATACATGCAGAAAATTGACCATAATATGGAAATCTATTGTTTCTGGCTCCAGGAAAGGTAGAACAACCCGATTGACAGGTCGTATGGCACGTCTGAAAATGTATGTCCGATGAGGCTTCTCTTTACCATTCACCATATGTTACCTTGATCTAGTAATGCGGATAGACTAAAGTTCATTTTTACTACAACGGTTCTCCCGGTTACACTATCCAGCCGAATGGCAAGTTGGAAAGGTATAAATCCTCCTCGATTGGCATCGATAGAGTACGGGTGAAGTTCAGAGTTCTACTCAACCCCTCTCGAGATGGTTTCTTTCAACAAGTTCTTCACCACTGTCTTCTTGGCAGTCGCATATGCTTCGAGTGCTAGTGGAGTGCCCTCTCCAAATAGCGCCAAGGCCGCAACGCATCGCACTCGCAGCCTCGCGAACGACGCCCACCTCGAAACTTTCAACCCCCCGAGTACCTTTGAGGTTAGTTTATTCCTTAGCAGGTACCTTGCATTCCTTGACGACTCATCTATGTGATAGACCTTTGGGGCTGGTATCGACCACCCTCTCTCCAAGCGCGCGGCCTTCAGCCTCGAGGACTCTGCGAAGGCCTTTCTCGAATCTCACCTGTCTGTTGCTCCTGATGCACTTGCTTTCCACTCTGGATTCTCTGGTGAGGTCGCTCATCACGCCTTCCTGAAGCAAACGCATGTAGGTCGCCATCTCTCATGCATACTACTTGACTCGAAGTTAAAAATCATACCCAACATAGGCCGGCATTCCTTTTGCTAATGCAGTAGCAAATGTGGCCTTCAACAATGACAACAAGGTATGGCAGCTCGGTCGACTTATCTTCCCTGATTGGCGCACTGAATTTCTATCGGTCAGGTGGTCTCAGTAGGAGCTTCGTTTGTCACGCCCAAGTCTATTGCTTCCACCAAGCCTTCTATTACTGTCGATGATGCCATCGCCACTGCAGAGAAAGCTCTCAACGGGAAATTCAATAATTTCCCACCGAGTCTGGAATTCTTCGTCAAGCCCGACAACACGGTCGTCCTTACACACGTTGTTCAGATTCGCAACGTCGATGCTGGTGTCTGGGTCGAGGCTTTCGTCGATGCTCATGCTAACGAACTCGTCTCCATCGTAGACTTCGTTACTAAGGCCTCCGTAAGTCGTGTTCGCAATTTCAGTTTGGTGTCCGATTTACTGTGTGCGAAATAGTATTTGGTTCTTCCTATCCAGAAGGAGATTCTTACTCAAGGATTTGAGACCTTAACCAACCCCGCTGACCTGATCGCTTCTCCATTTGGTTGGCATTCGACTGGAGGAGCTAACTCAACGTATGTCCTGTGTATCCTGTAATATGTAACTGCGACATGCTAATACCACTCCCCAGGACGACGGCGTAAGTGTGTTCAAAGGATTTCGTTCACGACGGGTGCTGATAGCATCGCAGGGGGAACAACGCCATTTCATTCAAAGGCTCCCAAAGCGGCGTTACTACCCAATCTTCCGCCCCCTTGAACTTTATCTTCACCCAGAACCCGAATGTTGCTCCGACAACGCAGGTTAACCTTAATGCTGCTCGGACCAATGCTTTCTACATCGTCAACACCATCCATGACTTGACTTACAGGTGCGCAGTCTTCTTCAAGGGAGGTGAAGAAACGCCCTTAAAGATTCCATTAGATATGGTTTCACAGAGGCCGCGTTTAATTTCCAGACTAACAACAACGGAAAAGGTGGACTAGGAAACGACCGTGTAACCATCTCCGTTCAGGATTCAGCTGGAACCGATAATGCTGACTTCTCCACCCCCGCTGAGTGAGTGCCTTTCCTCTTGAAGTCAGAAACTGTCCGCTGACCACATGGAAATTTCAGTGGAACGTCTGGTGCTATGAGTAAGTTGAATGGCTCCTTCGACACAGCAAATCCTAATAATTATAGGGATGTTCTTGTGGGACCTCACGACTGTGAGTCACGGTTTCAAGATTTATTCTGGCTGCCATGATGTTTATTCAACTGCCTAAAGCCGGAACGTGATGGTGCTCTTGAAAACGATATAGTTAGCCACGAGATGACTCACGGTGTAACTAACCGCATGACTGGTGGTGGAACTGGTCGTTGCTTGCAGACACTGGAAGCCGGTGGTATGGGCGAGGGCTGGTCTGATACCATGGCAAAGTTTGTTGCTTTTTTAAATCTTGCCGAAGAGCTGGATTTCTGACAACTGTACTCAGCTGGAACGAGAAGACATCGGCCGCTGTTCCGGACTATGTCTTGGGACAATATGTTACTAACAACCCAGCTGGTATCCGCACCCATCCTTACTCTACCTCTGCGTGAGTCGTGATTTTCTTTCTTTCAATAACAGAATAATTAACCTCGACGAAAGCACTGTGAATCCCCTTCGCTACTCGAGTCTCAAAACCTTGAATGAGGTCCACAATATTGGCGAAGTTTGGGCCAACATCCTATACAACGTCTATGCCGCCCTTGTTGGCGTACACGGATGGTCTGCATCAGCGCGTACCAACACAGCCGGAACAGAAGGAAATATCGTTTTCATGCACCTCTTCATCGACTCTCTCCCACTTCAACCATGTAACCCTACTTGTATGTGTCCAAACTTTACTGCCGAAGGTATACTAATTGGTTCAACACCTTTTTCTCATACAGTCTTGACCGCCCGCAATGCTTGGATCCAAGCGGATGTTAACCGATTCGGTGGTGCCAACAAATGTACCCTCTGGCATGCGTTTGCCAGCCGTGGCCTTGGTGTCAACGCTGCCAACCATAACGATGATTCGACCGTTCCTGCTGGCTGCTAGTGCATCCCTACTGGAGTTGGCCGTATTGTTATCTCAGCGCTCATTAAAGGCATATATATCCATGTATCTATTGAACTTATGAAAGTTTCCAACAAACAAGTCAATCCGTGAATCGCGATGCTACGTCGAGTATTGAAATTAAATGGATGCAAGCTTTAGTCGCTTCCGCATGATCGAGAGAGCTGGTCTGGTCTGCATGGTTATGAGAGAAGCTGTGGCCGTCAATATCCCAATATTTTCTGTTCACTTAGCTGGCTGACACTGACAATTAGTTGCCCATTTTTGCAGAATGTTAGTAATGCGACGAAGGTTCTTAGTTTGAGGTCCCCACCGATTGCCGGTTCTGCTTGCTGAGTGTGGAACTGGCAACTGGGGAGGGTCCTATACATGTATTTTGCGCTAAAAATAATCGGATAAATTCCCAAAAGGGAAAGGAGGAATGTTATGCTTGGCCGCCTGTCTTTCTCTTGGCATGCGTGTCCTTGTGGCATCCACACAATATTTTTCGGCCATTGACAGCAAATTGACAGGCTCAGGGCTCCAATTAAGGCTCAAGCACACACGAGCTGTACTTACTTGTTCACAATTCAGGCTTGTGACCATGCGTTTCTTTCGCCGTATCTCTCTAATTTGCTCCCTCCAGTTGGTCACTAGCAGCCTAGTGTCAAAAAATCGACACGCTGTGGTTTTCCCCTGATAACATTGAACGGTATCACATGTAGATGGATCCGCACGGCGATGTGAAAGGTAAATACAAAACTGCAAGATATCCTCATGCACATTACGTGAAAACAAATTCATTTGGGTACCAGGGAAGCACAACCAGAAGGACGCAAGTTTCAAAATGGACATTCGATGAGGCTATTTCGAAAGGTATAAATTCTCTGCGAATGGCGTTGATAGGGCACCGGTGAACCTCAGAGCTCTCCGGACCCTCTTGAGATGGCTTCTTTCAACAAGTTCTTCACTACTGTCTTCCTTGCGGTCGCATATGCTTCGAGTGCTAGTGGGGTACCCTCTCCAAATAGCGCCAAGGCCGCGACGCATCGCACTCGCAGTATCGCGAACGACGTCCACTTTGAAACTTTCAACCCACCGAGTACCTTTGAGGTCAGTTCATCTCTTTGCAAGCACCTTGCGTTCCTTGAGGTATCCCATTGTATGTGATAGACTTTCGGGGCTGGTATCGACCACCCTCTCTCCAAGCGCGCGGCCTTCAACCTCGAGGATTCTGCGAAGGCCTTTATCGAATCTCACCTGTCTGTTGCTCCTGATGCACTTGCCTTTCACTCTGGATTCGCTGGTGAGGTCGCTCATCACGCCTTCCTGAAGCAAACGCATGTAGGTTGCCTTCTCTCATACACACCACTTAATTCGACGTTAAATAGTACCCAACATAGGCCGGCATTCCTTTTGCTAATGCAGTAGCAAATGTAGCCTTTAACAATGACAACAAGGTATGCAGCTTGGTCGACTTTTCTTCCCTGATTAGCGTACTGAATTTCTATCGATCAGGTGGTCTCAGTAGGAGCTTCGTTTGTCACGCCCAAGTCTATTGCTTCCACCAAGCCTTCTATCACTGTCGATGATGCCATCGCCACTGCAGAGAAAGCTCTCAACGGGAAATTCAATAATTTCCCACCGAGTCTGGAATTCTTCGTCAAGCCCGACAACACGGTCGTCCTTACACACGTTGTTCAGATTCGCAACGTCGATGCTGGTGTCTGGGTCGAGGCTTTCGTCGACGCCCATGCTAACGAACTCGTCTCTATCGTAGACTTTGTTACCAAGGCCTCCGTAAGTCGTGTTCGTAATTGCAGCTTGGCGTACAATTTACTGCGTTTGACATAGTATTTGGTTATCCCCATCTGGGAGGAGACTCCCAGTGAAGGATTTGAGGTCTTGTTTGACCCCGCTGATTTGGCCGCCTCTCCATTCGGTTGGCATTCGACTGGAGGAGCAAATTCAACGTCAGTCTCGTGTATCTTTTAATATGTAAATGCGACATGCTAATACCATTCCCTAGAATGACGTCGTAAGTGGGTTTTTAAAGGATTTGACAGGTACTGATGGAATTACAGAGGTAACAACGCTATGGCAGGCAATACTACACAATCCTCCCCCATCTTGAACTTTATCTTCCCTGTGAACCCCAAACTTCCTCCTACAGCGCAGGTCAACCTTGACGCTGCTAATACCAATACTTTCTACGTCGTCAACACCGTCCACGATTTGACTTACAGGTGCAAAGTCTTCTTATAGGAGAGCTGAAGAAATGCCGTTAAAGATTCCACTAGATATGGTTTCACAGAGGCCGCGTTTAACTTCCAGACCAACAATAATGGAAAGGGTGGACTGGGAAACGACCGTATAATCATCCTTGTTCAGGATCCATCTGGAACCGACAATACCGACTTTTCCACCCCCCCTGAGTGAGCGTCTTTCCTTGAAATCTGAAATTGTCCCTGAAAAGGTGTCAAAAATTAGTGGATCGTCTGGTGTAATGAGTAAGTTGAACTTGGGTTCCTCCGGCACTTCAGATCCTAACAATTGTAGGGCTGTTTTTGTGGGACTTGACGAGCGTGAGTTATATTGACTGTTACTGTTTATTATTGCTGTACGGTATTCATCCAACTATATGAAGCCCCCGCGTGATAGTGCTTTTGAAAACGACCTCGTTATCCACGAGATGACTCATGGTGTTACCAACCGGATGACTGGTGGAGGGACTGGTCGTTGCTTGCAGACACTGGAAGCCGGTGGACTGGGCGAGGGTTGGTCCGATGCCATGGCGGAGTTCGTTGGTTTTTTATCTCGCTGAAGAACTTGGTTTCTGACAATTGTACTCAGCTGGAATGAGAAGACATCTGCCGCTGTTCCGGACTACGTCGTCGGACCATACATCTCTAATAACCCTGCTGGTATCCGCTCGCATCCTTACTCTACCTCAGCGTGGGTCATTGCCAGATCTTCCTCAAATAACATAATAATTGACCTCTTGGTTGCGAAAGCACTGTGAACCCACTTCGCTACTCGAATCTCAAAACCTTCAATGAGGTCCACAGTATCGGTGAAGTTTGGGCCAACATCCTTCATAATGTTTATGCCGCCCTTGTCGGCGTACATGGATGGTCGGCCATAGCGCGCACCAACCCAGCTGGAACAGAAGGAAATATCGTTTTCATGCACCTCTTCGTCGACTCTCTCCCACTTCAACCATGTAACCCTACTTGTATGTGTCCAAACTTTACCGTCGAAATCATACTAATTGGTTTAACGCCTTTTCTCTTATCCAGTCTTGGCTGCCCGTAATGCTTGGATCCAAGCTGATGTCAATCGATTCAGTGGTGCCAACAAGTGTATCCTCTGGCATGTGTTTGCCAGCCGTGGCCTTGGTGTTAACGCTGCCAACCATAACGATGATTCGACCGTTCCTGCTGGCTGTTAATCGGTCGGGTCGGGTCGAAGTTAGCCATATCGTTAATCCCAGCGCTCATTAAAAATATATCCATTCTATTGAACTTCCGTGCCCGACAAATAAGTTAAGCTGTGAATCTCGATACTGCATTGGGAATTGAAATGCAATGATGTGTCGTGTTCTGAGACTTGCGCGATTGGGCGATCTCGCCCAGTGTGAAGCGAAGTGGGATTTCTCTCCTTGCTGCGGGAGGATGATTTGTGGTATCTGCATCGCCAAACATGTTTATGGTCGGGTGGTTTCTGTTGCTGGTTTTGGCGTAGCTGCCTGTTGTTGACCACACCGTGGTTTGGCGCTGAGAACATTCAAAGAGTGGTGGAGAAGCTGCCAGGTGCAGCACTCACCCGGAGACAATACAACGGGCAGCAGCTTACCTAGGCACCTTCTATGTTGTTTAAAATTGGCATGTTCGAGGATGGGGTGGCCCTCCTCGGCAGTATCTGCCGATGGTGGTGCCAGAGACCCAGGAGGATCATCGGGATCGGTTTGAATTTCCAAACTAGCATCACTTAGCAGCACTTAATCCTATTGCAGATCGAGGGAGGGGGCATCATATATGCAGTATTCATCTTCAATAGTCAAGTTGTGATATAAATCCCAGTCGCCGGCGGCTTCTACCGCTGCATATCCCTTTAACGTTTGACCCGACTGGGCCAAAACAACGGGAATGTCGACAATCGAGTTCTCCGCACCAGGGCGACAAAGGGCACATCACATATATCGAAGACTGTCTACGAGAGACTAGGTTTCTTGTCGAGGTCGCAAGATCCACCACCTGATATGAGTCAAAGTTATAAACATGTTGAAAAAGGGAAACATGCATTGCGATAGCTTCGCTCCCACATCCGCTTCAATTCCACATCCTGGGGTCGCACATCGATACCGATTTGGTTGTTTCAGCTGCCGCACAAGCAGCTCCTCACTTGCCAAACGCACTTGCTCCGACCTCTCTTGTATCGCCTGTACCGCGTCTTTGTAGAGATAATTGAGTCCAAAACCACTTTTCCAAGGCGGCTCAAATACGGCAACCAAAAAATTAAGGACGGAAACAGAAGAAGGGACCCCTTTGGCTGAGATGAGATGGCAAAGTCGGGCGGAGATATTGGCGTGGTGGCATGCAGCGTAGATGTATCTAATGTCCATGAATTCCCTGGAGATTGACATGTACCAGTTGATTAGGTGGCCGTGAGTCATCGCCTTCAGGGTATCAGCCACACTATGCGCAGAGAGCACCTTGATGAAGTAGACACGAGATAGCTTGCGGGTTCGGGTACATGCGACACGCAAATAAAGTCTGTTATTAGACATCGGTAAATTGCCAGCACGTACATAGTGTTGACGCGTACCAAAGCCCATAATCTGCCGGCGACGCTGCAGGATCGTCAGGGTCCGCCTCTGCTCGAACCACTTCCTCGGTTCTCTTCTTGAGGCTCACGATGAAGTGATGAATGGCCATGAAGGTTTTATGCTGCGCCGATATCTGCTTTGAATTGGGTTCAAGTTCGATCTGAGGGCTCGCAGCCGCCTGGAGCTTGAAATAGTAGTGTTGCGGCAAATAGGTCCGGACTCTAATTCGCAGGGCAAATTTGCATGTGGGCTGTGGATCGCCTAATTTGCATGTGTAATTTTCAGCAAATTTGCAATTTTCTAATTTGTGGAAATTCCA
>Ga0307517_10011907_pt1 | contig 12007 bp, 15 predicted proteins | sample 23_EM_MG_FD_194515 | JGI IMG/M metagenome (GOLD analysis project Ga0307517, IMG submission 194515) | Populus trichocarpa ectomycorrhiza microbial communities from riparian zone in the Pacific Northwest, United States - 23_EM | ecosystem: Host-associated > Plants > Roots > Unclassified | place... | reverse complement strand
CCCAAAGAAAAAAAAGGGGGTTGAAAAGCTGTTGAGGTGTCGACCTTTTTCTAAGAAGAAAATATGTCGAGGGCTGTGGAAACCAGAAGGTTTGGTGCTGGGCATAGAGAGGGGGTAGGCCGGCGGCGTCACGGTATTGGCTGCTGGACTCTGCAACTCGAGCCTTGAACGGTTCGAGGAGCCAAGGTGGTAAGGGCCGACAACTCGGTTTGGCCTTCCCAGTCATTCCCTTGTCGTCGAACTCAATCCCTTCCTCAAAATCATCATCTGCTTCATCATCGTCATCTGCATCGTCATCCTCCTCTCCCAACCCATCGCCAGTGGCCTCATCATCTTCGTCATCCTCGGGAATCTGAACACTTCGCTGAGGATCCTCATCCACGATTATGGACTGTGTTGGAGGGCTGGAAATCGGGTGTTGGGCCGCTGGTGGTGGTTAAGTAATTAAAGGACCTGGAAGTGGCGGATTGGTTTCATGATGGGAGGGAGTCGGTGTGGCATTGTGGGATGGATTACGGGATTGCAGAAGGGGCTCCGATGGACGTTGGGTGTTCGACGCCAACCCGAAAGAGGCCCACGTTGTAGGGGCATCCTGTGTTGTTCATTGCGACCCCGGGATGACCCATAAAGTTGTTAGTAAATATGAATTGAAATAAATTGATTAAAAACATACCAAGTTAAATGGCCCCAAACCAACCGGAGCAGATGGCTTGGGCACCTTTTGCAGCTTTGGAGGACGTCCTATTGGCCTCTTTTCTGGCTGAGGTGTGTCTGCAAGAACTCTCGCTCTCTGCAAATGGCCCATTCCAGGTGGCCGGCCCAGTCTACAAGGATGATCTTCAGGTGCGACGGTGCTTTTCCTGCCTTTTGGGCGGCCTGAGCCTGGTTTTTGTTTAGTGCAGGTCCGTTGGCCATTTTCGGGGGGTGTGGGAGTGGCAGCAGTTGGCCGGCTCAAGTTAGCTGTGCACAAAGTCGAGGCCTGCGTGTTGGGAACTGATTGACTTATTGGTGAGCTTCTGTCATTACATTGATGAGCCAGTTTGCTTACCTCCATTGTCCACTATATCTCCGTTGACAGGTGTCTCAGCATCGAGTGAAATGGGCGTCATGGAGCTGAGGAAAAGGTGAGAAACGAGAAATGAAAGGAGAACCAGGAAAACATACCGGAGAACATGAGCTTGGCTCATGTTCAAGTTCACAGCCGCTTCCGGGCATGTTTTTGGTGGCGGGGGTGGTCCATTCGGTGGCAGGGCATTGGTGGGCTTGGAGTTAGTGCCGATATCCATGGTTTTTGGATTCAGGAAGGCGCAAATGGAATAGACGAATCGAATCGCAGACGTGGTTCATTACTTACGTAATACCCGCTATCCGGTATCCGGTATCTGCCACAGACACCGTATACCAGCCAAAAATAATGCCAAAGGACGGGGTAAGATTGTATTTGGTCGTAATAGGAGGAGAAGCAAAGAACGTGTAAAGCAAACAAACATTGCTGTAAAACTATTTCCTTATATACTTAATTTAGACAGTGGGGAACCTTACTTTTCAAGCAAGGCAACAGTTCGGCAAGGATGCCAATGTTTTGCCTTGAAAATTCATTGGAATTGCAAGGAATCCTACATTTTTGACCGATTTCTTTCTTCCCTTCCCCCACATCCTTGCCATGACACAAACCGATGAGGACGCGTCTTTTCTCCGTTCAATTCCCTACGGAATTCTGGAAGAATTCAGGTCTGAGGCATGTTTTCACACACTTCCATTCCCATGGCCATGCTAACTGCACCACGCGCTACAGATGTATCAAGAATCTTTTATTAGAAACAACCCAGCCAAGTTTGTGGGCACAGCATGGGTGAATGTAGATGATTTGAAAGGCTTTCTATCTGCACGAGAGGTACGTTTAAATATCTATGGCGCAGCGTTCAAGTGCGGTCATGACTTTTTGATGCGGGTTATAACCGATGGATGACCTGGGTCACGACCAGTAACGCGTCACATGTGCGGGCTTTGTCAGCTCACAACGCCAAACAACGCGTCGCCGCGTCGCGCCACCCACTCTGTTCCCTTCCGCATCACCGGCTTTACGTTCAATCTTCTTCCTGCTCGCCGCACTCTCCAGCGCCGCCTTGTTACTGCTGACACCGTTCAGTTCTCGTTGATTTCATGGCGGTGTTTCCCCTCATGAATTCCATTCAAATTGACTGGTGGACTTCAATTTGATTTCAGGTTTCCTGGGAAGCTAGGGCTTTCGGCTCAACCTCCAGCCTCTCTCGTTGGTAGTTCGAAGGAAAAGAAACCTTGCGTCGACGGTGCCGCAAATCGATGCCCACGCCAATACCTAGCGGCTCCGACTTGGGCAACGACACGGCCCCACCTCGACGAGCAGCACCGTTGCTGCTGCTCGTACGGCGGCTAACGACGAACATCGCCTCTGCCTCACCTCGACTCGGGACAACGGCGTGGGTTACCCAACCCACCCACCCTTTCATCGCCGCCTCCACGAATATCCCGAACGAGCACGACCACCATCACCCCGCCCGTCGCCGCTGCCAAGTGCCTTCAATGACGACGACGAACAGAGCAGGCAGTCTCTGCACCGCTGCTTGGACGCGACGGCGCCGGGGTGGAGGCAGTAGCATCATAGTGCTATTGTTCGAATTCTGTGTCGGGAACGAGGCGACTCGCGAGGTGTGACAATACCTGTCTGCAACTTCAATTGGTGACTTCAATCATGGACGAAGGCGTCGCGGGTGGAGGGTAGTGTGCTAACCAGTAGGCTCAACGAGCGTGTCGTTGGCCGCAGGAGGTGGACCAGGCGGGTTTGGAGGGTGTTTAGCGGTTGACCCATTTGTGTACTAGACACTGTAGAGCTTGTATACCAGAGCATGGACGAAATAGTAATAAGAAAAAAATATATACCGTGTACCAACAAAAAATGATTGCGCAGGGACGAAGAGAAAAGCGAAATAGACTGCGAGGTTGTTCAAAATATAGGAACACGGGCTCGACAGACTCCACGAGCGTCCACGTTCAATTGACGTGTTCGCGACTGCGTCATGTGCCCACCTGATTTGGCCAAAACTGTGGTTCATCAGATGAAGTGCGTTACTACACCAAACAGCCTTGTATTTTTGCACGACAATATTCAGAATGCATATTCAAACCACTTTGTCATTTTATTTAGTCTGAACGGGCGAGATCCTGGCATACAGAGTCTCGAGGGCAGCTTGTTGACATCTGTTTATTGGCGACATCGCCCAGAGCGTGACTCCATGGCTCCATCCATGGATGGAGTTCTGAAATCCTGTATGCTCTCCTCGAGGCTGGCGCCATTCTTATGTTCAGATTGTCTCCGATTTCGTAGGACCACCAACCGTGATCATTTTCTGCGACACCTGGTCTTCCAGTGACCCCGTCATGATTTTGTACTCGGGCAGTTCTATAATCCTCCCCGAGCCACCCTGTGAAACCGCCTTCACCCATTTAAACCGGTTTAACTCGCCTTCGACAGGAACCCGTTTAAATCCTGTCAACGAGGGGGGCCTCCATTCAGGATATTTTACCATCCTTTCCCAGACCGAGGGATGTACCATCTCGTTCGTGTCCATCCATGTCCTCGAGTTCATCGATTTATTTGCCCAGTATTCTCCAGGTGTTCGATATCTCGACCCATGAAGTCGAAAAATTCCTATCATCGAGTCCTTGATGGAATAGGTGGCGCAGTCAGAAAGCGAGTCGAACACACCGCACATGTAGTGATCATCGAATATAAGAAGGTTGCGACATTGGTGGATCATCCACGCCAAAGCGATTTTGGCAAAAGGTGTATGACCGCCCACATCGGCGTGTACACCAGGCAGCCATATCTGACGCAAGGTAGGGGACCTAATCTTCTCCCTTCGAACTGGTTGAGTCGTGTCATTGATCTTTATTTTTCGTATAGTTTCTCGATCCCCTTCCTGGGGGATATGCCAAAGTGCCGGTGCGAATGACCTACGCCGTTCTTCTAAGGCAAGACAGTGAAACGCGTTTTCTATTACTAAAAAGCTTTTTAGTAACGCGTGCTAGACCTCCTATAAAAACCAACAACGCTCACTGGGAGAGAGTTCGGTGTCGTGAAATTTGTGTTTGTCGTTCCATCCAAGCCACCCTCCAAATGCAGCCTCGGGAAATCCAAGACTGCCGACAGTATCCCAACAACCAATGACCTTGATCTTCACCTCAGTCTGGCGATCCCAGTGGTGACTCTTATTAAGCTTATCTTCCAAGTATGTTTCCCATTCCACTGATTCACTACTGCGCTTTTGATAGAGATGATATATCCCTTGGAACTCGTGGAGGCTGGCCTTTTTCAACAAGCCTATGCTGCTGATCAGACCAGCAACAGCTCGTGCTGTATATGCCCCCCGAGAATATCCGAAAAGAAAAATCTCGTCGCCTATTTCGAAATTATTTGCGAGAAACATGTACGCTTCAGTAACACTTTCATTAAGGCCAAAGCCAAGTCCACCTATCAAATTTTGTTGAAAGAGGTTCCAGTTTTGAAATTAACTTCATCTTACCAGCGATGTGACTCCGTATACGACCCATCGCACCAGTGCCAAGGCCAGGTTGGTAGAGAACGACCTGCTGTATCTCTGTACCATCCTTCTGCTGCTGAGCGGTTTGTACCGCACGAGAGAATTGCGTAACATTGGTAGGATTGGAAGCCGTGTCATAAGACGATTGCCAAGTTCCGTCACAGCAGATGATAAGTCGCTTGTAGTGCAGAGCTAGGCTTTTGGAGTTTGAGGAAGATAGTCTAGTGGTTATGGAATCCCGGGCATAGCTGCGGCGAAGGAGGCGGTTCCTATGACCCAGTTTAAGCCTTGCCAATAGTGCTGCAAATAACAAACATGAGCACATATCGGAGAGGATTCAAGGAGGGGGAGACCGGTACCGATCGTAAAGCCAAGGCACTTGAACATTGCTGATGAAAAAGAGGACTTCACTATTAGGTCACTTAGGGAATACTCATCTTCGACTTATAAGTTATCTCACACGCATAAAACTAATAAGCCAGTAATGTATGGCAGGTTGGAGTTGCGCTGGCGGCTGGCTTCAAAGAAATTGTACCCACAGATGCACGCCCTTGTGACCTTTACTAACAATATATTCGTGAATCTATTCTCAGAAGAGTCGTGGTTGAGACCCGAGGCCTTGTGTTAACTGAACCCACAGATTTGCAACGAGGAAGCCTTAATTTATCGCTGATTAAGATCTATATGAATATCAAGACGTGATATAAAGCCCGATCCTTGGGTGGCCGTAAATAAACGTCCAGTCGCTAACTATAAGTAGATTTCAGGGGCTGTCGATTCTCGATTTGCAATATGTATGGATTAGAATTAGTACCGATATGATATTCAGTGGCCGTATCTCGAACGCCATTCAACGCTAGAGGAATCGGCCCTATTAACGGTGGGGTCTTCCATAATCCATTACAGCTGATTTCGGTAGGCCACCACTCTAAAAATACATGAACAGTACTAACCAGGTGTTCTGGCTAGAGGTGTGTGCGCCTATAAGCATCTTGTATTCCCAATGTATTCCTGCATGTTCCCGCTCGTCTTGTTCGATTGGTCATGTCACTTGGGAAAGCTTGGCTGTAAATTCTTCAATTATTGGTCTGGATGAATAATACCTTCTTCCTTGTACATCCATGACGACATAGTGTCCTGATGATTGTTGGTAGGGACATGTCGATGTGAACAAATATGTTGTAGATATTCTGCAATTCCAGACAGCAAAATGTCAGGCTGCCACTCGACAAGACCTTCTACTAGTAGGAAGTATAGGACTATGAGAGATGTGGTGACATGTGCTAAGAAGCACTTACTGTGGCATGCAACGAGTTCAGAAGCTTCGGCTGGCCATTCACAACAGGTTTCCTCACAACCTTACCAGTTTCTCGAAATTTTTTGCAGAAATCTAGGCTCAACGTCCTGGGGCTATTTTCCTGCCGCTTAGGCCGGATTCTAGTGACGTTTGAAGGGCAACCCCTTCTCTCCTTTGGAGATGTGTCGACGTATGGTAAGTGTGAATTAGATCTCTGTCAATTTTAATTTCCGATTTCGCCTAAGCGAATGTGTGTACTTTTAGCGGTTAGGTTTATTGATATGAAATCAGCTGTAACAACGGATTATGAGTCACTTGTTACCCCAGTTGAACCAAGCCTGATTTTCTCGAAAAGCTGCCACGGTACTGTCAGACGGGCACAGATAACGCTGTCGGATGCAAAGTGCAGGTCCCAGGGGAAAGCTCTGCTGGAGCTGGTTACCTATCGCATTTCCAGGGAATATTCTGCGAGAAACGTTGAGTTATGGTTTTCAACTCCCACACCGGGTGCGAGTATTGCACGGCGGACAGGCACACAATCGTTGCAATCTCAGACTTCCTCCAATGTTTTGTCCGGAAGTTGGATATCACAGGCATGAAAGAACCAGACCAAAGGATAGCCTAGTTCACGTATGCGGCCATCCATCCGTCTAGGTGTGTGCGTGTATTACCTCACATTGCTTGTTGGCAATTTCTCGGAAGGTTCATTATATAGTTCGTATGTTGGGCTTGGTAGTGTGGCATTCTAACCTTCACGATGTTTTCAAAATCGTTTATTCAGAAGAGTTTTGTGGCTGGTTCTATAGGGCTCACAGCTCTTCTAGCTTTCACTGGATGGGTGGCTTGGCCCACTTGGAGAGAGCGACGCGTCTTGGACAAGGTACGGGTCTATTGCATTTAACAGTATTTAGAGAAGACTTTTACTGCAACCTAGATAGAGGAAGGTTTTTCGAGAGACCATGACCCGCTGCTTACTCGGAGGATGAAGCAATCTTCAAAGGAGAATGGGAAAAAATGAAGCGGTCATAAAACAGTGATCGTCCATCTACTTCACTGCTCTGATTAAAGAGTCTGATATTCCGTGACAAGGTACCTCACACACGCATTTAAGACGAACGAAGTAAGAGGCGATTTAAGGACGTTTCTGGAACCCGCGCTGCGGGAAACACTAGGCGAGAAGGGAGGAACTCACGTACCGACGCGTGTATTGGAGATACGGAAGCGAGTATGGAAGTCGGGAGAAAGACCTCTATAAAAGGATCTCGTACAAACAGTGACAAATACACGATGTAAGGAGCCTTACACTTTCAAAGTTACGACTATGGACGCGTTTCTATACGTGTGGCATGTCTGATGTGTTATTGCCCGTCATACTCATGGACTCCAAACCCCATTCCCCCGTTCCTATCTGCACAACGTCGTACACGAGGCAAACCGGTGGTCGAACCCCATTTCCCTCCCAACATCTCCCTCACGTTACTCAGACCCCATTCCCCCGTTCATACATATCTCCACCACCTTTGGCAGCAGTTTAAAAATAGAATGGGACCTGTTACCCCACCGGTTGGCCTCGTGTACGGAGATCACCTAGCAGTTTAAAAATAGAATGGGACCTGTTAATACCCCGTCGAGGCTCGAGGGTCACCGGTTGGCCTCGTGTACATACGACGTGGTAGAGATCACCTAAGGCAGCAGTTCAAAAATAGATAGTATGTATGGGACCCTGTTAGGTCGGTTGCGAACTAGGAAATTGAATAAGAACTGAAATAGGAACCAAAAAACTAATGATGGCAGCCAACAATTGACAAGGTAAACAAAGACGCCAAACGCTGTAATTCGGACGTGGGTCTTAAGGATCAAGGCAGTCAACCGTTGAAGGGCCGTGGTCTTTCGCATTTCAGCTCTCGACCTCCAACGACGACCACCCCACTGGGGAACGCAAATATGTTGCGGCGCATTTTTATCCCGACCACATCACATGAATATAGACTGTCCCAAGTGAGTCACCTCTCTTTGCCGCAGTAACTCTATCACTGATTAGCGGAAAGGACTGTTATCACAGGAGGTTCAATGTTGTTTTGGAAGAAAAACGCGCCTACTTAGCGAAACTGGAGGGGATTGTAAGTTACGTAACAATGTGATGCTCCCGCAAGCTAATCAAATGCTCTCGGACTTGACCATGAAGTTGGAAAAAGCTGAACGTGCCAAGCTCCATAGCCTGGAACAACAGACCCAAGAAGAGCAAAGCCTGATCAGTACTGTATGTGATAGCATTGAACGATGCAACACTCTAAGTGCACATGTATGTGGGAATCATTCATTTTCTTATCGTGCCTGCTGTGTTAAGCCTGCTTCTAGCGAAAGGAAGTCATAGAAAACATTGCAAGTTATGAGCACCTAATGAAATGCCAGACAACACTGGACATGACAGGATTTTACAATTTACAAGACTGGGCGAAGGTCTGTTTTCATATTGCAATCTCTTTTATTTGGTTTTAATAATCTGTATTGTTTAGGCGATGCGCGATCGGTACTACGGTCTGACAACTAGTCTGATTACATTATCTCTGGCCGGGGCAGCTATAGTGTATGCTACAATATTCAGGTATCATCAAAATTTGTCAACATTCTTCCAACTGCTGACTTGGGTGTATGTGACAGTGCTGTTCGCGGGAACATTGGCCTCATGGTCTTCACATTCCCTCTATTTAGTATTGGGTTTATAATACCAGCACTTATTCAAATTGGCCTCTCCTGGGCTGCGGAATCGAATCACACCCCATTTGCCAGTCAGCCTTTTTGGCGAGTTGCAATTGAGTTAGTACATCCCTGCATAAACAATGAACATAGAATCCTATTTATCTAATATCTGGTTCGATCCTTTGCCTACATAGGGTTTTCATGGCACTCGCTTCTCTAGCTGTTGGAGCAGCCATCACAATCCTTAATGTCACCGTTTTCGAGCTTCAAAGGTACAGCGAAGTCTTGACAGATAGTATTTCAAGGGTTGCAGGAATCATTATGTTCACTTTTTCTGGGTTGCTGGTCTTCATATTTCTACTCTCAATGACGCTATCTGTGATTGCCCGTGGTCCTAAGACGTTCTTTCTGGGAGTGGCCCACATGAATAATCATAGGCAGAAGAAAGGCCGGCAGCTGGAGAACTTTGATCACAAGGGCATGCGGAGCAAGCCTAGTAGTGATTAGCCATATGGAGTACAATAGTGCAATAAAAATCTGTACTAATAGTAGTGGAAACCCAGTGTCCAGAGATACCCCGGGAAACACTGACTCACACAGAAGCAAATATGAATTCGTAATAGCGCGTAGATAGAGAGAGATGGGGGAAAGCGTGATAAGGTAGAGGGAACCTGAAGGGGTCCTTATTTAGTACGATCAAATGGCGTCTGTAAACAGTGAGCAACAACGCGTAATCAGGTGACAGGATTAGAACACAAAGAGCAACCAGAGAAGAGGGTAAAAAAAGGGGGGGGAAAGACATGAAAGAAACAAAAAAGAATAGCTACCGGCTGGCCAAGGGTAAGTAGAAAGAGAATATTATTAATACAATCCATCCCCGTCCTGCGTTTGACCAACCGGATATCGAGCGCCTCCGTATCCTTGACGTCAGCACCCTTCAGCCACCGATCTTCCTCGGGGCCATAACCAACCCAACGAACGAGGTAACGATAACCACGTCCGTAACGTCGCTCGTCGATAATGTCGCGGATGAGGTATTCTTCAGTTCCATCATCCATTGTAACAGGGGGGGTTGCTGAATTCCGAGTCCCTACCGGGAAAAAGCGAAGCGTCATTTTCGATGTAGGGGACCACGACGGAAGTGTGAAATGTAGGAAAGACATTAGGTGAATTTGGGAGGTCGAGGGCAACAGTGGAATTTCGTTCGTCGATGTCGACTATGGTATATGGACCATCGTAACGTGGCATGAACTTCGCCACGCGTTTCTCGCCAGAACCCTTGAATTCATGGCGACGGTTCAAAGTGGACAAACGAACTCGGCCACCTATGGAGAACGGAAATGTTAGTGTACGAGATTTGTTAGCTTGAGCAGGCTGTGAAATCTTAGCGCGTAGTAAATTGTCTTGAGCCTCCATTGACACCTGTTTCATATTCTTCATCAATTCCCAAGCACGCTGGGCTTCTGGAGTAGGGTCCGCCTTTTCGCGATCGACCAAGGGAGGGATGATGCGAGGACTACGTCCCATACGAAGTTGAAAAGGTGAGAAACCAGTGGACTTGTTGATCGTGTTCATGATGTTGAAACGAACGAGTGGCAGCGCGCGAATGCTGAAGTGGTAGACTGGCAAGGGAGGATTCGGACGTCAGCCCCAATCGATCTGTAAAGGTTACAATCATGTCGTATTCCCCGTCGATCGGGAGTGGTCCATCGCGACAGAATCCCCGCGTTCATTTGAAACCGGCCATGGGTGAAGGGGGCCCGTGGGTTTCGACGTTGTCGATTTGTTGCATTGACATCCGACGCATCCAGGAACATAGGCAGCTTCAAGCTCCTTACGCATATTTGGCCAATAGAGAGATTCACGGAGAGATCTGAGAACCATACGTTTTGTCGAAACTTGGTAATGCAGGCCGCTGCTTCACACGGCAAATACGAGTCAGTTTAATATTGGAAATTATTCACTATCGTGATCAGTGGTTGAGTGCAATTTATGAATGGGGCTCTAAGGAATATACAAATCCAATGTATTGTGACCACCACCACCGACCCCTCCACCCAACCTTCTGGAGGATACTGACAGATACTGACGACAGTAGTGCAACATGTTGACCTTTCATAATCCAACGCGAGGATAACCCGTGAACGATGGCGACGAACACCACCATGTTGTGGATAGACAATATGTCCAGGAGCTTGGAATCAGTAATGGTGAGCGTTGAGTCATCAAAAAGTGAAAGTACAACTAACCATCGGCGTTAGACCACAGATAGTGGTTACTCCCGAGCTCAACCCAACCCATTGCTTCAATGCTACATTCCAACACTCAAGCGAAACAGCTAGGAACGAAAACCACACTGCATCAGCGCAGGCAACGATGATAGGGGAGTGGGTTGAGTATGCAAGTTACTCACTGCCTCCATCTTTCCTACAGCGATGAGGAACGCGGATACGAGCATGAGCAAACTCACATTCACCAGTACAGACAATGCCTCGTAACAGAGGATGGTAATTGACCCAGCGTGTTTCACGAAGGCCTGTTTTCGCTATGATTGGCCCTTAAACGAGGGAGATGGGACTGCAACGCTGCGAGGTTAGGAAGGTCGTTCCATGCTCCTGCTGTTGCTTGGGCCTGTAGTCGTGTTTATGTTTGGGTTCATGCTGGCCATCGACGCCGATACGGGATGCTGATGGTTGCAGTCGAACCCGCCTAGCTTGGCTCGGCGAGCACTTGCGAGGGGGGTGGGCGACTCAAGTCTCAGTAGGAGGGTTGTACCGCCATCGCGGTTGTGATTTACCTGCAGTGAGTAGTGAGTCAGTGGGTGAGCTGGCAGGCAGGGGGGTGCTCACCTAGGCTCCTATCCCATCCCCATTTTCTTCGTCATTGTCGTAGGGGCCATGCGACGTTTCATGGGCTTGTGTCGGTCGTTTTTCAGGGCCCACTCTCGCGTTCGCGTTCGTCATTATCGCGCTGGCATTTTCGTGTTCGTGTTCAACGTGTTCGTCGTGGGCACAGGGCAGTCCGCTGTTTTGTGGCTTTCGCGGTCCTTCGCGGTGCTAAACCAAGTTCACGAGTTGCAAGTGATGAGTCAGGACTCAGTGGGGTATATTCTACACGCACCGACATACTGGGTATCCCAGTCCACTGCTCCTCGTGTTAGAGTAGGGACGTTCCAAAGAATCTGGGATTTGGAAACACCGGCGTCGTTCACCGGCGGTGTGGACGGCGGCAGTACCCGAAGATGACCTAATCACTCCCAAAGCGCTCGCGGCAATGAATATTAAGGACCGCTGGCAACGGGGGAGCTCGCTGCGCGCGGCATCCTAGTTAGGGTGCATAGAATAATAATGTTTTATATAAATTAAATATCTCTAGGGTATCTACGTGCGTCAAACCGATGCTGAAGGTGTTTTCCTCCTAGCTTCTGGAC
>Ga0307517_10011906_pt1 | contig 12008 bp, 11 predicted proteins | sample 23_EM_MG_FD_194515 | JGI IMG/M metagenome (GOLD analysis project Ga0307517, IMG submission 194515) | Populus trichocarpa ectomycorrhiza microbial communities from riparian zone in the Pacific Northwest, United States - 23_EM | ecosystem: Host-associated > Plants > Roots > Unclassified | place... | reverse complement strand
ACCAACTACAATTTGATTTCTAGTAGATCGAACCAAGCGTGTCGTTTTTGTCTGGAATTCAAAGTCAATTTAGAGTCATTTTTTGTTAATTTATGTTTGGTAGCCAAGAAAATGAAAGAAAGTTCAATTTTTCAATGCTTTGTTTGTAATGCTGTTATAGTTTCTTGTTAGCGTTTTGATTTGAGGTTAATTAACTTGTTTTTGGTGAATTTGCCTGTGTATTTACCGTGAATACCGATGGTCAGTAAACTTAATTGGTGGCTTAATTCAGTGGATAATATTTATAAAGTTTGTGTGTTGATCTTGTGTAGTTATTGAGCGGCGCAGTTTGATTCTTATCCTCTCTTTATGCAGTAGTTCTGACTTCTGAGAGATAAGAGGTTGCTTCTGAGGTTGAGAGTTAGAGAAGCTGACGCTTCGTTGCTCTCTGTATGATTAGGGATGCATAGAGTTTGTTGAGACCGAACAGTTATTTCCATCCACTGTTCAATTCTGGGATAAAGAGAGCAGCTATCGATGGAATCAGAAGGTGAAACCGGGGTAAGTATAGATGGCGATTCAATTAGTTTTTGGTTTGATTGAGGAATTTATAGAAAGAGAGACAGTACTGTTGCTCACTTAAAGCTTGAACTGTGACTGTTTTCTGTGATTTTTCTTCTTAGAATACTCTGGGTGTTTTAGTCTGGTTTAGGTCACTCGGTGGAACTAGGTTCATTCAGATTCCTTGTATGGTTTCTGAAATAATGTGCATTTTGCTTGGTTGCGCAGGTGAAGCCCATGACAAGTATAGTTGGACAGGTTTGCCAGATCTGTAGTGACAGTGTTGGGAAGACTGTGGATGGTGAACCATTTGTTGCTTGCGATGTTTGTGCATTTCCAGTGTGCAGGCCTTGCTATGAGTATGAGAGGAAGGATGGGAACCAGTCTTGCCCTCAGTGCAAAACCAGATACAGGAGGCACAAAGGTATGTTGAACAGCATTTTGTTACTGGATGCTTTACCCAATGCCAGAAAATGAAGAGATTGTTATTCTGAGTTGAATGCAACTATGATTGTTGAGGACATGTAATTTTTATCTTGTAATATCACATTAGCGTTTGAATGTTCATTAATAATGTGAAAACTCTTTCTTCCATGCAATGGAATGGAAAATGAAAATTTTCACTGGTTAACTGATGTTTTTGTTTGATGTTATTTATTTTGAAATAATATTAGCACTGATTGTGAAATGATATCAGGTAGCCCTGCCATTCTTGGTGATAGAGAAGAGGATGGTGATGCTGATGATGGAGCTATTGATTTTAATTACTCTTCAGAAAATCAAAACCAGAAACAGAAGATTGCAGAACGCATGTTGAGCTGGCAGATGACGTTTGGACGGGGGGAAGATCTTGGGGCTCCAAATTATGATAAAGAGGTTTCACATAACCATATTCCACTGATTACCAATGGACATGAGGTAAAGTCAATCAGATTCTGGAATGCTGTTATCCTTTTTTTAAAAAAAACAATACCTTGAAATTGAAATGATTTTTTTTTATATGAACCTGAAGTTTAATCTTTACCTGCATTTAACTTTTAGGTTTCCGGAGAGCTGTCTGCCGCATCTCCTGAGCATATTTCTATGGCATCTCCTGGAGCTGCTGGTGGGAAGCACATCCCTTATGCATCTGATGTCCACCAATCATGTATATCTCTCATTCTTGTGTAATATGTTTGGATGCTATGTGGTCATATGTGGTACTCATCCTGTGTGCTTTTTGCAGCTAATGGGAGGGTTGTGGACCCAGTAAGGGAGTTTGGTTCACCAGGACTGGGCAATGTGGCCTGGAAGGAGAGAGTAGATGGCTGGAAGATGAAGCAGGACAAGAATGTTGTTCCTATGAGTACTGGCCATGCTCCTTCTGAAAGGGGTGTTGGAGATATTGATGCCGCCACAGATGTGCTTGTAGATGACTCTCTACTGTAAGTTTCCACGTGGTTAAGTTAATTATGTTTTCATAATTCATAACAATAATGACCCGGGGAGTGGGGCCTTCCAAATTTTCACACCCTGCAATCTATTCTGATATTTGGAGCGTTGGCAGTAAGCAATAATTGATAACATGAAACTAGGTACTAGGTACACTCAACTACTAGACCATAATACTCTTGTCTGTGTCTTTGCAGGAATGATGAAGCTCGGCAACCTCTCTCAAGGAAGGTTTCCATTCCTTCTTCTAGGATTAATCCATACAGGATGGTCATTGTTTTGCGGCTTATTATCCTCTGCATTTTCTTGCATTACCGAATCACAAATCCTGTGCCCAATGCATATGCTTTGTGGTTAATATCTGTGATATGTGAGATTTGGTTTGCAATATCCTGGATATTGGATCAGTTCCCTAAGTGGCTCCCCGTAAATCGTGAAACGTACCTGGACAGGCTTGCTTTGAGGTAGGGTCCTTTCTTTTGCATTTGTCCTCCACCTTGCTATAATCAGATCACTTTTCAAGTAAATGCTGGTTCCAGCAATGATGCTTTTTTTTTTGTCTTTCCTTTTCTTTTCCATATTTAAGATTTCAATTTTTGTTCTATATGGGTAACAGATATGAACATGAAGGAGAACCATCACAGCTAGCTGCGGTTGACATTTTTGTCAGTACTGTGGACCCATTAAAGGAGCCTCCTCTTGTGACAGCAAACACAGTGCTATCTATTCTTGCTGTTGACTACCCAATTGACAAAGTCTCGTGCTATGTCTCTGATGATGGTGCTGCAATGTTGACGTTTGAAGCTTTGTCCGAGACTTCAGAGTTTGCCAGAAAATGGGTACCCTTCTGCAAGAAATACAACATTGAACCTCGGGCTCCAGAATTCTACTTTTCACAGAAGATTGACTACTTGAAGGATAAAGTGCAACCATCTTTTGTCAAAGATCGTAGAGCTATGAAGGTATCAATTCAGTGCTTCATTTACTTAACTCTGCCAATGTTTTCCATGGTTAAACCTTTCATATGGTAACTCTTTCCTCTTGCTGCAGAGAGAATATGAAGAATTTAAAATTCGTGTTAATGGGCTTGTTTCCAAGGCACAAAAAGTGCCTGAAGAAGGATGGATTATGCAAGATGGGACCCCATGGCCTGGAAATAACACCAGAGACCATCCAGGAATGATTCAGGTAACAACGTTTCGGCATTTGCTTATGATTCGAGTTTTTTTTCTGGCAGATGTATTCTCTCAAATTTGGTAAATTTTCTCTTCTAGCCCATAAACTTAAAAATCACTGATATTGTGCGTACCAGAACAGTTTATTGGATCTTGTTTTTCTGCACATTATCTCCCTTGTATACTCTTTAGTGTTTTCCCCTTGTCATGTCATGTCCTGTCTCATGCCTTCTATTCTGCCACCAACTGTTGATAATTTTGGATTTTGATTCCTGGGTTTGCTGAAGCTGATCAAATGAACTCTGATCCCAAGCAGTAGTAACCTAAGAAAGTTTTCATTTCGTCTTCAGGTTTTCTTAGGGCAAAGTGGAGGGCTTGATACTGATGGTAATGAGCTGCCACGGTTAGTTTATGTTTCTCGTGAAAAGCGTCCAGGCTTCCAGCACCACAAGAAAGCTGGTGCCATGAACTCACTTGTGAGTAGTAGCAGTAAAAGTAATTATATGATGTATGTATGTAAATTATTTTCTTCGGTTTTGGGCTCATTTTTAACATTGACTTGCAACTTGTTCAGGTTCGTGTATCAGCTGTGCTAACTAATGGGCCTTTCTTGTTGAATCTTGACTGTGATCACTACATAAACAATAGCAAGGCTTTGAGAGAAGCTATGTGTTTCATGATGGATCCTAATCTTGGAAAACATGTCTGCTATGTTCAATTTCCACAAAGATTTGATGGCATTGACAAGAATGATCGATATGCCAATCGCAATACTGTGTTCTTTGATGTAAGTTCTGCATCAATTGATTAAGTAATGTTTGTCTTTCCAGCATGATGTCGTGAACTGGTTTATTTGGTTTTTTTTTGGCTTTGTGCTATGTCTTTTATGTGTTGATGATTTGGATTATCAAAAAGCTGCATAAAGCATTTGCCATTGTTTAGTGTTATATTTAATATCTTCTTTTTGCCTGAAATTTAGATAAACTTGAGGGGTTTGGATGGTATTCAAGGACCTGTCTATGTGGGCACTGGATGTGTCTTTAATAGGACGGCATTGTATGGTTATGAACCTCCCCTCAAACCCAAGCATAAGAAACCAGGGTTCCTTTCTTCCCTCTGTGGTGGATCACGAAAGAAGAGTTCTAAATCAAGTAAAAAGGGCTCTGACAAGAAGAAATCTGGAAAGCATGCAGATCCAACTGTACCTGTTTTCAGCTTGGAAGATATAGAAGAGGGCGTTGAAGGTACATTTCTATGTTCTCTCTTTCTGTTTCATTGATAAATATTGGTAGAAGGCACTTATTTCATCCTCTTACTGTGGGTGAGGGTTTAACAGCAACAGTATCTTTTGATGAGTTAGCCATGAAACTGAATCCGGTCTTTAACCAACTCTATAATGGTCATTGAAACAATATTATTGTAAACCTTTAGTGCAGAAGCAAGATACATCGTATTTTTTAATTTTGTGGGAAAATAGTTAATTGTTTATAGAAGTACCAACTGACCTTGCCTGGGTAGCAAGAATTGATAGATGGAATCTTTTTGGTTTTCAAATTACTGAATTATAATAGGCGTGGCTAAGATTTTTTATGCACATTTGAAAATTCAGGAGCTGGATTTGATGATGAGAAGTCACTTCTCATGTCACAGACGAGCCTGGAGAAGAGGTTTGGCCAGTCAGCTGTTTTTGTTGCTTCCACACTCATGGAGAATGGCGGTGTTCCTCAGTCTGCAACTCCAGAAACTCTTCTTAAAGAGGCTATTCATGTCATCAGCTGTGGATACGAGGACAAAACAGATTGGGGATCTGAGGTGTGCTTATTTCTTTTACTTATTGCTTTGACTTCCATTTGGGTGCTGTTATTGAGGAAATTTAGGCATGTTGTGGATTTGAGGACCATGATCTAATATTCTTGAGATCTTGTCTTAGTTATGAGGAGGAGGATGGAAAATATAATCATGAGCAAAAAAGTGATCTGTTACACGATAATCCTTCCATTACCGTACTACAGAGTTTAAAGGCCTAAAGTAGGCCTCTAGATTAGGCAAACCTTACAACTGAGATATATTCTAGCTGTTCATTACAAACTTCTCTAATTTAGCTGATTTCACTGCATTCAAACAATCTTTGCATACTCCAGTTCTTGATTCCTCACCAGACATGAATGCTTGTTTCTGAACTGCAGATAGGATGGATCTATGGTTCTGTTACAGAAGATATTCTTACTGGATTCAAGATGCATGCCCGTGGTTGGCGGTCAATTTACTGCATGCCCAAGCGCCCAGCCTTTAAAGGGTCTGCTCCTATTAATCTTTCTGATCGTCTGAACCAAGTGCTTCGATGGGCTCTAGGTTCTGTTGAAATTCTTCTCAGTCGGCATTGTCCAATTTGGTATGGCTATGGTGGTAGGCTGAAATGGCTCGAGAGGTTTGCATATGTAAACACTACCATTTATCCAATCACCGCCATTCCTCTTCTCTTTTACTGCACACTTCCAGCTATCTGTCTATTGACAGACAAGTTCATCATTCCACAGGTTAGTTACACCTCAATGTCTGTCCATGCTGCCTCTATGTCCAAACTTGGCCTTGAAGGCATTTTGTTTCTCTGCGCTCCTCTTTTGTGCACATGGGATCTGCCTCGAGGGAGGTAGTAGGTTAATGTGTGTGATTTTAAAGAAACGAAATATTGTCAATATGGCATTTTGGATGGATTGCTGAATTGTTGAAATTTCAACCGCTTAGGATGTGATTTATGGATACACATGCAATTGGCATCTGATTTATTACCTGTGTGTAACTTGCAAAAGATTTCCAATCGCTGTATCTTTCGCATCTACTAATTTTCTTTTGCTCGACTTGTTCTGCTGCAGATTAGTAACATCGCAAGTATATGGTTTATTTCTCTCTTTCTTTCCATCTTTGCAACCGGTATTTTGGAGATGAGGTGGAGTGGTGTTGGGATTGATGAATGGTGGAGGAACGAACAGTTTTGGGTTATTGGTGGTGTTTCAGCCCATCTTTTTGCTGTTTTCCAAGGCCTGCTCAAAGTACTCGCTGGAATTGACACCAACTTCACTGTCACGTCCAAGTCATCAGACGAGGACGGTGATTTCACTGAACTGTACATGTTTAAATGGACAACTCTGCTCATCCCACCAACAACTCTCCTCATCGTTAACTTGGTAGGTGTTGTTGCCGGGATATCCCATGCCATCAACAGTGGTTACCAGTCGTGGGGTCCACTCTTTGGCAAGCTTTTCTTTGCCTTCTGGGTGATCGTCCATCTCTACCCTTTCCTCAAAGGTTTGATGGGTCGCCAGAACCGGACACCCACCATTGTTGTCGTGTGGTCTATTCTTCTTGCATCCATCTTTTCGTTGTTGTGGGTGAGAGTTGATCCTTTCACCACTAGAGTTACAGGTCCGGATGTTGAGCAGTGTGGCATCAACTGTTAAAGAAAATATGAGACTGAAACTCATTTTGTGTGCTACACTCATCAATGTAAGGAGGTGGGGTTATGTAATTCTCACATACTTTTTTTCTATGTAACTTGTTATGATGTTAATTTACATGTGCAGATTATAGTGATGTACTTAAATTATTTTGCTGTTCCATGAGGGGATTTGTTTGTAATATTTTGGACGTGAACATCTGGACTTCTGCTGGTGGAACAAAAATTCAATTTATTTTGCAACTTTACGTTTACAAGAAGATTCCTTGCATAGTTCCCCTTCAATTTGTCCTCGTATTTGCAAGCCGGTCTCCATTATGTCAAAATCGCCTTCAGCAAAGAATAACCAAGAAACCTTGTAATTCGCAGTTGCAAGCAAGCTCCTTTCTGTCCAAAATTTAAATCATTCAGCAAAGTGAACTGGCAGTGTAAGAATTTCATCCGGATAATAGTAGCGTTCCACTTGATTCGAAGATAGTAGGACTGTTAGAGACAATCACCTTCGAAAGTCGGTCGGTCTTATTTTAGGAATCTGATAGTCACTGGCATGAGTCTTCATATGACTATAATAATTTCTCGCATTTTCTAAAATAAGAAAAGATTGAGCCCGTGGTGCTGTGATATAATAATGCAAATTGCATACTGGCAAATCCATACAATCTGCAAACAATTACAGAGCCCAATGAACATTTTGGGTCCGATCTCTTAAGGCAAAATTGCTTTCTCATAACGGGCTGTGTAGGTGTTTTCTCCGTGTCTCCAGCAGTTCAATGGGCATCCTTGGGCTCTCGACTAGTCTCTGTGACAAACTTGCTTCTTAACAACTATTTGTACATTCCCTCTATCAAAAAAAGGTAAAACCAAGCCGAATGATCCTACTCTTTCATGCAATCGCCGATGAATCACAGTTACAGTTTCTGCTAATTTACCGGTCAGCAGCTAAAGTCATACACTTCAGATACCAACAGAGTTTTACCTTAATCTAGGCAAACAACATGAACTGCTGCTAATCAAAATTGATGGCCAAGATCTTAATCTCTAGATCCTCTGTCCCTTGTAAGAAGTAAGAACCACGTGCAAATCATTTACCCCGACACAATAAGCCTCAGTGATCGCCTCCGTGATCCACCCCACGTGTTAAATTCCAACCTCTGCATTATGCAAGAGATGAAGCGTCTATACAGCAAATCATCTACATGCATCATCATTGTCTTATCATGATCGCCACATGAGCTTACTACATGTAAGATAATGATAAAAGCACATGCGCTTACCACGTGTTGCACAGAGAAAGATCGCAGGTGTCCTTGATCTTTGATTCTGGAAACGTGGCAATGTGCAAAAATCAGTAGTATATAGCAGTGCATGTATCTCCGGGCAACAATCATGCAACGAGTTTTGGCCAAGGATTCTGTTTGTTTCCCGCGAAAGTTTTTGTTATGGCTCTGTATCACTGCAGAACCAATTCCCTCTGGGTCGGACCGTCTAGACACCATATAAGTGTGTCAACTGTACTTGAGGGAGAATCTTTTGAGATGTATTACGTTGGATGATTTTTAGGTCTTTTTCTTCTTTTTGCCTCCTTTTGGTTATGAGTTTCTTTTTATCTTCTTGGGTGTGTTAATGCCGTGGGTTTTTTTTTTTTATTTTCTAAACTCTAATATTTGAAAGCTCATTGTACCACGGTAAAGCTGGGTATTATTATTATTTTTTTGTTAATATAGGTATTTGAGTTAATTTATGCGTATCTCGACTAATTTCATAAGTCATGTAGTTTATGATCATGTAAATCTCTAATGGTCCTGAAAGGACTCGAACTTATAATCATTATTAGAGAGTAAATTTAAAATCTAATCAATTGAGATATCCTACAGGTTAAGCCAAGTATTATTAATATTATTATAAAAGTCAATTGATTTCATTAAAAAAAAAGAGAAAAGGTGACGGTAGTTTGTAATCTCTTTTCTAGAAAAGAGGGGAACCATCAGAAAACTAGTCCGGTGAGCTTTTATAAAACCGCATGCCTGCTTCGTTCATTTCTAGCAGTCATGAGTGTGAACGTCAAAAAAGAGGGTTTAAAGAAAGGTCAAAGGAGGGGTTTTCTTCCTCCTACGTACTTTTGATAAGAAGGAATGTAATTTGGTAAGCATAATGATAAATAAAATCCTGAGACATTGATGTTGATAAAGTTAAGCCCGTAATTAAGGGTTTCTCTAATTGTCGAGGCCTAGCTAGCTAGTGCCCAACCATGCACGCCACCTTCGAGATTGGTTTAGCGAGGAGGAAGAGAAAACTGGAGAGGGACAGCAAACATCAGCAGATGTATTCTTATTTATTTAAACCGGCACTCAAGAACTCAATGCTCTAAACACGCCCCTGGAGTGAAGTTCCTGTTTGCCCTCTTTGTTTGGGAATTTTCTTGTTTTTTTTTTTAATTTTGAATAATTATAAAAAAAAAAACCTATGTAGTTTATTAATTTTTTTACTTTATTTCTATTTCTTCAAAAATTATACTCTACATTTTGGCTTAACACGGATTTTCAATTTGAACAGAAAACTAAACTATTTCAATTTGGATAAAAAAAATTAAAACTATCCTCACATATATATATATATATATATATATATATATATATATATTTGAAGCACCTCGAATCAAGAATTCATTTTCATTTCATATAAGAATTTTAAAAAAAATTGTTCTCTTCACTTTTGCTTAAATTACTGTGCATGAAATCTATTGTAAATTTCCATTTCTAATTTAAAAGTTATTTGTAATAATAGTCGTAGTTTTTTTTTTTTTGAAAATATATTAAAATAATATTTTTTAAAAATATATTTTTAATATTAACATATTAAACTGATTTTAAAATATAAAAAAATTAAAAAATATATTTTCAAATGTTTTTGAAAAATTCGGTTGGAATGTTGTGCCAAACTTAGTCTTATTCTCTATCTTCTATATGGGTCTCGAGATTTTAGTTGTTGGATTCCGAATTCCTTTGATTTCCTTGCTCTTTCTTGCTTCTTCTTTTTCCCACCTCTGTAGCTAGACAAAGGATTAGGGTTAATTTTTGTGAATTGAGACTAATTTCCTCACCCTATCGCTTTCTCTCTCTTTCTAGGCAATTGTTTATTAATTTGTCAAATTTCTGCGTTTAGGTTAAGGAATTTGCGGCACATCCAGCGGCGGTATTATCACTTATGTAGAAAGAGTGTGCTTTGAAATTTTATTTGATAGTCATGTGGTGAGAAAGATAAGATCTGTTGATAGGCAAGATTCCTCTGGGGATAATAGTTCGTAGGATTGAGTTTTCTGCTTCGTTTGACGATGCGGATGCAGAAAATCCCCTTCCTCCTTCGAAGAGGGCTGCTGGAAGAGAGATTTCCAGAGATAACCCCCGTCTTGTTGATGATGAAGGTACCGGCGGGCAAAAGAATTGTGAAAGCTCGTGGCAACCAAAGCACATCAACTCCATCATCCAATCCTCTGAGCACACAGACATGGTAGCACTCACAGCGAAGCTATTATGACATTCGCCGGAGATCCTTAGATATTGAAAGACCATCGTACAGTCGATGATGATGTAAAATATTATGAATTTATTTTAGAATAAAATTTTAATTAAAAAATTAAAGTAAAGTCAAAAAATAAATAATTTATTGGAGTTTTTTTTATATAATTATTCATTTTAATTTTAGGACTTTTTACGGCTTCACGACGTTCTCTCCCGTGTTTGTGATGTTTTTAGTTTTAACTGTCAATAAGATTTTTCTTTAAATGAGACCTCTTTTTCCAGGGAAAATAAAAAATGGAAAAAATGGGGAATATAGGATTTGAAAAAAATGCACGAATCGGTGAAAAAAACACTTGATTTGCAGGTTTCAATGAAGAAATTAGGGATGGTCTAGTCCAAAAACAGAATGATATTCTTATTTTTTGAAAAACTAAAATTAGAAGAAAAAATATTGATTTAATGTTTAAATAAAAAACTATTTTTTTAATTTTTTTAACTTTGCAATGAGTTTGAATATTTTTAATATTATTTTTATCAAAAATTTTTTAAAGTAAAAAAAAAAGGACATGAATCATGTAGTTTTTTTTTCTTTTGTGTATAAGAGTCTCTTAGCAATGTAATTTATTAAAATTATCTCTTATATCTTTTTTGTTTAGATTGTTTTATAAATTTAATTTTTATTATAAATACTTTTTTAGTTAATAATATAACTTTTTATGATAAATTTTTAATGTAAATAAAATCAAATAAAAAATTATAATTATGAATTCAATTTTTTATGAGAAATAGTTATACTATTGATGTATTTTTTAAAAAAAAAATATATATTCATTCTCAGCAAATAAAGATATTTTAAAAAAAATTATTGAAAAAATTAAAAATTAAAAAAAAATATATTTAAAAAACAGTTTTTTTTTTTTTTTTTGCTAGTAATGTCAACGAGACGAGAACTTAATAAATAAGGAAAGGATGAAGTAAAATGATGAAGACGAAAATGAGATTTTTCATATAAAATGTATGTTTTGGATTGTGATTGTTTAGAAGGTTATAATTTTTTTTAAAAAAAATAGGATTAAAAAAATACATATTTAAAAAATATATTTGATTAAATTTTTGATGGATAGATTTTGTATATAAAATAAATAAATAAACGTGTTTTTTAAAATAAAAAACAAGTCTACAAATAAAAATAAAATTATTTGAATTTTTATAAAACCAAGATTTAAAACTAAGGAGTTATTTCGGTGACAATTCCGTCTATTCCACGATAAAGCATGTGATCCGTAGACTGGCATTTTGCTCTTTTTTTCTCTGATTAGACGTGTAATATTTCAGCGCCATTATTGTTTCTGAGACCACCAACCAAGTCTTGACAACATTGCTGTTTTGGGTCAATCGTTAGCCTTGACTAACATGTGCATGGGCTCCACCCAATTAAAATATTTTGTGGCCCATACTGTGAGAGAAAATAAAAGGTCTCGGCCCATGCATGGTTTAGATTCATTAAAGTTACACGTGACACGTCGGCACTCCTTCGGAGACCCGTCCATATGTCTCAACTCAATAGCACCGCACCACTGACTAAACAATGCTACTATTCCTTTTCAAGATCTGACGGTCGATACCATTACCATCTGGTTATGAAGAGAGAGAAAAAGGTACGGTTTGTTTGAAAAACAGGCCAATAGCATATGGGCTTGGAATAAAGAGCATCCATGCCTAACTTTCTTTCTTTTTTTCAAGGACAACGTCCGCTTTAATTTTTTTTTTTATATATATATATATATATATAAAAATTATAATGGATGCGCAGGAACAACACGTCATTTTCTGAGAAAAAATGAGTTTCGAGTTCTTAAAATCATAAAAACTTCAATTTTAATTTATTTA
>Ga0307517_10011905_pt1 | contig 12008 bp, 5 predicted proteins | sample 23_EM_MG_FD_194515 | JGI IMG/M metagenome (GOLD analysis project Ga0307517, IMG submission 194515) | Populus trichocarpa ectomycorrhiza microbial communities from riparian zone in the Pacific Northwest, United States - 23_EM | ecosystem: Host-associated > Plants > Roots > Unclassified | place... | reverse complement strand
CCCACCGTTGCTCCTCCTCCTCAAGTCGCGAAACCCGCCACCCCTGCCCCTACCCCTGCCTCTGCTCCAGCGGCGGCTCCAGCGGCGGCGGCAGCCTCGAAGAAAACAACCAAAAAGCAGCGTCAAGCAGCTAAGAAAGGCGGGCCGGTAGGCGCCGCCGCAGCGGCATCTTCAAGTGTGATGGAAGAATCAACGTCGACGCCTGTTAATGCAGTGCAAGGTGCCGCCGCCGATTCTACGATCGAGGATCCGTATTCGGTGACGGAGCCCACCGCTGACCCGTCGTCGTTGTTTTCGTCGTCGATTTCCCGGATGGGGCCTGGCATGACGCGAGCGCGGATGGACTCGTCTGCGGGGATGAACGGATTTGGGTTTGCTGCTTGGGATGCGAGTGGTGGTGGTGATTCGGCGGCGACGCCCCGGCCTGCTTCGAAGATCCCTTCGCATTTGCAACATCTCCAACAACAACAGCAGCAGCAACAACAAGAAACGTTGCTCGCCTCCCCGGATACACCCCGCCAGAACGGGAAGAAAAATGCAAATGCAAATGCGAACCATAACCCGATGGTGGAGTTATTCGGTCAGCCGTTGAACAAAACCGCGATGGAGCAGTTGGCGGCTGCGGGTGGGTCTTCGACGATCCGAGCGCGGGGCTCTTCTGTGGCGAATGCGAATGGGCCTGCGAAGTCGTTGTGGAATTTGTTCAGCAGCGAGTCGGCCTCGGTTACTCCCGCCGCGAAGCAAGCTGCCGGAGGGGATCCTTGGATTCCTGGAGGTTTTGATGGGGGTACCGACGGTGGTGGTGGCGATGGTGGTGGGTGGGGCGACGATGGTGGCGGCGTCGGTGGTGGTGAAGTCGAAGAAACCAGTCAATCATTCTGGCAACCCCAGAACCGCACCAATTCGAAGGCAACAGCAGCTCAAAAGTCATCTCCAGCTGCGCAAAACCTGCGGCGCATGCCAGAAGCCCCGTCTCCTGCCCCTCCTGCTCTTGCCCCTACACCTCCTGCGCCCACACCTCCTGCTCCAACAGCCAAACCCGCGACGCCAGCTTCCCAACCGCAGGCAGCTGCCAACAAGAAAGGCAAGGGCAAAAAAGGAAAAGGCAAAAAAGTCACGATCGAGGAGGTACCCGATGACGACGACAAGAATGACAATGTCGAGCCTTTACCGGTGGATTCGAAAGTGATCTTCGTCGACGCCCGGGGCGAGCCTGATGATTCTCCCGTGCACCACCACCAGCAGCTCCTCGAGTCGTCGATGACTAGTAGCGTTGGCGATGAGGAGTGGAGTGAGGACAAGGAAACGCCGTCGGCGTTCGGTGGTGCGGCTTCGGGTTCGCAGTCGGATTCGGCGTTTGGCGGTGGTGGTAGCGGCGGTGGTGGTGAGCAAGGTTGGGGTGGAGGAGCCGGGTTTGGGTTCGGGTGGGGTGGTGGTGGTGCTGCGAATGCGAAGCCCGCTGTTGCGTGGAACCAAAGTGCTGCGACCGACAATGAATCGTCGCAAGGAGGTCCGATCTGGGGTCGTACATCCACACCCACATCGCAACCCAAGCAGCAGACACCGGTTTGGGGCCAGATGAACGGTAAAGACAACTCGAAGGGGAAGGGGAAGATGGTGGAGGCGGAGCAGCAGCAGGGATCATCCAAGGTCGTCAACCCGAATTTAAAACGAAAACCGGCTGCTGGGGGGAAATGGCTTTGAATTATCGTAGAGGTGTTTTTCCTTTTATCTGTTTCGTTTTTTTTTTTTTCCCGTTTTCGTGCTTCGTGCTTCGTGTTTCCGTTTCCTGTCCCGTTTCCGTTCCATCCTTTCTTGCTGTGTCGCATTTGTTGTTTGTTGTCCGAGTTTTTTCTGTCGAGCTGCCCGCCGCCATAGACGATATCATATCATATCATATCATTACATCCCATACATACCCACCTCGTAATCCAGGATCCTTGTTGTACACATTTCAATTCCTTCTGTTCCGTTGTAATTGTAATAGAACATTTGTAAACGTAAACACGTACCGTAGCCCTTGATTCGAATTGTCATTGTAGTCAAAATGTCGTTCAATATATTTATTTCGTTAAATTTGGTTAGAGCTGTCGAGAGATGAATATTCGATGGTGGTCCCAGAACTGGCAGTGGATTGGGGCGAGAAGAGCGAATGAATGCCAGGCAGGGGAAGACTCCTTTAGTGACCCTTTTTTCATCGGAAGGCAACGTGTAGACGGCACCCCGCGAGGGGGGGTTGAAAAGCGTCCGGAGAAGCTCAGAGCTTTAGATATGAACGAATGAATGAAGAGGCAAGCAAGTCATTCACATTTTCACAAAGTTCAGATTATGAATTCTAATTTTATGGATTTTGTGCCGTTCGAAAGTGGTTCTCTTTGAGTAGAAAATATACGTGTGCAAATTCGCAGTAAGTCCAGATCCACCTCAAGCTCTGGGAGTTCAGTCATCTAATCCAGAGAAATGGTCGCGTAAAAATCCGTCGGCGATACGGTGACTCTCAATTGACGCGAATGGGGGAGCGCGAGGCAACCACGAGGATAGCAATATCTCTTGTGATAATCATAAAGGTAAAAGTACGACGGTTCCATCGCCCACGAGGCGATCATGATAAGGGGATCCTTTTCTGCGTCCAGCAGCCCGGTTTTTGGTGAATTCAAGACGGTACCGACTCGTGATACTCGATAAGTAAGCACTCGCTAGACCTTCCTAGTCGAAGGCATAGACCCCTTCGAACGCTGTCGGGAAACTGATAATCGTGATCACATCTATAGGCTGGTGAGCTGAGAACGATTTTTTTGGTAATACTGAATGAGGAGAATTCAGGTTTGTGCCCCAGAACCGAGAGTTCTGATTGATCACGGGGTATTCCGTTTTCGGTTCGTGACCCGAGTTCTAAATGAACGCGACGCGACGTGTTTCATGTAACGTGACTGAGCGGTGCAAAAATATCCCAAAATTGATTTCCAAGCACAGTGGGCGCTTTTTCTTGCTTCGCTGTCAAAACTGTTAATCAGCTGAGTGTTACGTGATGCATCGATTCGCAGCCGTTAGTGAAGACTGTTTTACACATGACAGGTTTGGTGGAGGTATACATAGATCCCTCGACCGGATTGAACAAAAACCGACTTGAACACGATTCCAAGCTAATCATTATCATTATAGGCTGGTGAGCTAAGAACTTTATTTTATTTTTAATACTGAATGAGGAGATTCAGGACCCACACCGAGAAGTCTGATCACGAGGTAATCCGTTTTCGGTTCGTGACCTGCGTCTAAATGAACGCGACGCGACGTGTTTGTGTAACGTGACCGAGCGGTGAACAAATATCCCGAAACTGATTTCCAAGTACAGTGGACTGCTTCGCTGTCAAAACTGTTGATCAGCTGAGTGTTGCGTGACGAATTTAGTACATGTTCGCAGCTGCTGGTAAAGGCTGTTTTACACATGACGGGGCGTTGAGGTATAATTTTCTTGAATGAATTGAACAGAAATCTACTTAAACACGATTCCAAACTCCAGCTAACAGCTACAATAGGATTCAAATCCAGATATCATTGCTTTCAGGGGTGAAAAGAAAGACACAAATAAATTAGTGAGCGGAATTCAGGGACGTCACGTCATCGATGGCATTGCCTTCAAGTTCAGCGGAGTTTAGGATACTTTTACTAAGCCTCACTCCCAACCATCCACCATGGCATCCTCTCCCCCCACCACAAGAGACATCGCAAATGCCTGGGCAAGCTTCTATATCCAATATCACAAAATCGTTGGTGGCGTAAACGGACCACGAGGCATCGAGGCCGCGAGAAAAGAGTGGTCGGCGATCCTGAACAAGCTGCGTGGTGGGAACTCCAGACATTGGCCTACAGAGCCGAATGAGATTAGGCAAATCCAAGAGCTGCTACATTGGGAGCAATGTGATATGTGGAGTGCGATCGATGGCACAACTCGCGTTAGCGCCCGCCATATCAGGACAACCACCACTTCTGTGAGTTGACGGATTGAAATTTTTTTGGCGGGATCACAAGTTGCTAATGATGGATGTACTCGGATAGCATTCGGGTTATACTTCCTTCGAAGGTTGGGCATCCGAGGCGAAAGGGCGATGGGAAGCCCAGAAGAGCGTGGGCGCTAAAACGCGATTATCAGAGATCAGGCCCCATGGGGTGACACCCAAGCCCGATGATAGCGAACATCTGTTGGGACTGTCTCATCCATTCTTGGTGCCGTTTGCTCCACTTTACGAAGAGCTCAATGGGTCCTTGGATTCGGAGGAGCGGAAGCATTTCGCAGTTATGAAGTCCGTGGAACGGCAATGCGAATTTTATTCCATGGCCCATCAGTATACTGCGAATATGCAAAATGAACTTCAAGAAGTTGAAGATGGGGTGGGAAGAAGGGAGCTGTACCAGAGATATGCGAGCTCCCTATTGATCTTGGCTACGAAATCGTATGATGAATGGACGAAGGATGTCCTGGATTGGACAGCGCCTACAGATGAAGACGAAGTCAGCGATGATGATGGATCCGACGACGATGACGGTGGCGACGACGACGAAGACGATGACGACGACGAAGATGAGGGCGAGACAATTACCCACACCGATTCGCTCCCAGCGGTCGACAAAATAACGGAAACCAGAACCTATGCATTTGACAGGGTGAGTCTGCTATAACTTGCAGCCTCGTCAGAAAAATCTAACGGTCGCGAAAAGGCCGCACCTTCACTCCACCCCATCAACAGTAATAATGGAGAAAAGCATAACGAGGGGGCGAAGGCCCACCTCGATCCAAAGTATACTACCACTCCGCCCAACTTCGCATGGAATAACATGAAGCATCTGCCTCTCCAAAAACCAATAACTCGCGGCAGGCAAGCAGAAGCTCCAAAGGCCCGATTGAGGCAAAAGGTTCCGTCCGACCCTGGCGGAGAACATGGGGACCTTTGGCCGCCGGGCGTGTTTCGCGCTGTGTATTTTCCGCCTGCCCAATCAGTTGATTCGAAGGCGACATTCCAAAGTCGAAGTCAACAAGAACCTAATCGGTCTCGTTTGCAACGTTCGAGCAGAAATAGAACACAGTCTCAAGGTTTCGTGAGCGTCGATACAAATATCGGGCCCCGAAAAGGTGGCCTGGAATCGCCCTTTGGATCTCTCCATAGCCCAAGGCCCGCCATGGATGCAAGGTCGTTGTCGTCAAAGGAGAATCTTGATCCGGCGAGAGGCTACCCAGACCTTTCAGACAAGGAAAGGAAAAGAAAGGCTTCCTTGATCTCCTCGCCATTGCCTCGCGATCGTGTCAATTCCATGCGTAGTAGAGCGGGGCCAGTCCCATTCCCCGCGGTTACGGCTCGCGTAGGACATCAATCTCTTCCTCCTCCTCCTCGCCAGACAATCCCCGCAAGGGGGATAGTTCACCGGGGTGAATATATCGAGAACTTGTCCGCAGATGGTGAGATGACGGTGAGGTTGGAACGGATGGAAGAAGGAAGGGCGGGACACGATTCGTCGGATTCGCAAGCTTCCATTCAGAAAGAAGGGAAGGTGATGCAAGGAGGTGCGAGAGGATCGCATGCACATGGTGTTGAGAGCATCAGCGATACATCCAGCATCGATATCACGGAAAGCGAGGACGAAGAGAGCGATACCCCAGCCCCATCATTGGCTTCGATTGCGCTTAAGAGCGTCCCGAAGGTGGACTTGGGATCCCGTCGATTGGCTACGGGGATTTTACGAGGGGCAGGAACAAGGCCGAACACTCCAACACGCGACCGATTCGTACAATTTCGAAATTCCCCCGAGGTGAGGTATATCTGATGGGATGTGGGGAGCCGTGTGTATTCGAGAGGCAGGACTTGTCTGAGGAGCAGAAATTGGAAGATCGGGAAGATCTCTGAATGCTTTTTTGGTCTAGTTTTTTGTTTTTGCGAATTGAAATAGTTTTCACAGAATGTGGGAAGGAGAAGCGTCGGATGTTCGGACATAATTTTCATTAAATCTGATATGGAAGTGATTCAGCCTCATTCCTTCAGATATATATAAGCAAACGATACCTAGGCACGATTGTGATGTTGAAGAGCGTTGGCCAACACGTCAGGCAAGAATGAACCAGCCAAGTGGCTAGGTTCGCTCAGGAAAGAAGTTTGGACATGTACCCTCAATTGATGTGGCACACTCTAGTGGCGCACCGGACTTCTTCATTTGACCAAGTTTAGGAAAGCAACTTGAAGAAAGAATGTCAAAAACCGCTCCACGGTGTGCATTATAGATGTACTCTGGACAAAGCAACATTACACAGCAAAAGTACGAACCACAGCAACTAGTAAAAGAAACTTATCAAAAAGTCCCAATCTCTACTTTTATTCAAAATTTTCGTCAGATGAGTTATTGAAGGAGAAATCGCATTAAAACCGTAGAAGGGAAGTCGCGGAATGGAAGAAAGTGAGATGCTTTGTCTATGATGGACAAAACAGTCGTGCGCAGTTCCTCACTGGGGTTTGCGGGTGAGGACATCGACGTCCTTCCAGCCTTTAACCAGTGTACGACGTAGGCTGGCAAAACCTGGTTCCACTGGTTCGTTCGGGAGGTGATAGTTCGTGTTGCTTTCTGTTAAATCCTTGGCTGAGCGGCGATCAGCTGGCGCGAAAGGTTGATTCCTATCCATAAATTAGAGCAAAGCAGTGGATAAAGAGTGAGTGGAACCCACAAGTTGCTGAATAGGAAGTCCGCTGGATTGGGCATGGTGTGCTATCATATAATAACCGAATCAGACGACTCGGACCTAGTCTTCGGGAACGAAGGCAATACTTACGGCGGTGATGAGATGCAGCTCACGTTGGATTGCGTGGCAGAAGTAGTCAAGATCTTTAGCAGATGTAAGAGAATTATAAAACTCCAAAGCCCAGACGACTGACCGAGGTCGTTCAAATCGTAGTTGAAGGGATTTTCACTAAATGTCAGAAATCAATTTTTGGACGTCGCAAACTACGGACTTTTGGGACACGTACATCTCCTGACCAATCTCGAGGAAACCGAGGAGCATGAATGCAGCAAACGCGGTTCCTGGGATTGTGATCCACTTGAAAGCGTTATAGATCTGGAATGGAAGCAAGAGGAGATAAAGCCTTGAAAGTAGCTTTAACATTAGGTACTTTTCGGTGACAGTAATTGATCTCTGCACACCATAGAGACATGCGCAGATGGGCCTGATAAGCGAAGGGCAAGGGCGTATTGCAAATGCGTTCCAAGTTCGAGAGTGTGTCCTGCAGGGTGGAAAGATTGGCAGTAACACCAGTTGCAATAGCAGGCTGGAGGAGTCCATTGCGCATGCACCCTAGAATCAAGAGTGAGAAAGGTGCTGCAAACTCGACACGAAGAACCTACAAGCTGTGTAGCTATTGGAAAAACCATATGTGTAAGAGAAAGACTCGTCGGGCTACCAAGGTGACGTACTTCGAAAGAACGAGGACAATCTCAAGCGGGATGTGACTCTCAACAACGTCATCGTAGGCCCTCTTCTTTCCAACGCGCTTGGGACGAGCGCTGTTGGTGATCTTGCGACCGATCCATCTGAAGAGCCTGAGGAGGGGTATATAATCAAGGACTGACGCCTCCGGTGGATTGCGAGCAGGTTTCAGTGGACGTTCGCTGACGACGCGAGGAAGGGCCTTCTCGGGGTCAAATGTATTGCTAGCAGTCCCGTCGGAGGTACCTGATCGCTCGCGACCAAGTTCGGTTGCAGGATCATCTGGTTTGCGGGTATAGTGTTCATCAACCTCTTGCCAGAGTGGAAGTTTGTCGACCTCAGGTCCTTGCTCGCCATTGGCATATCGAGGGAGGAATGAGATCAAAGGGTAAAGGTCTTCATAGTATACTCCTTGTTCGCCTCGTAGGAAGTGCTGGGTGTCACGCGACCAGCTTAGATAGGCGAATGTCAGATAATAGGGGCATAGCAAATACCTTCACAGAGACGGCATATGCAAGGATCTATCGATTGTTAGGAGTGATGAAGCGTGGAAGAAAGTTAAGCGGCTCACAAGATTAACCATGGTCTTCTTCTCAATGACGTTTTGAAGTGCTGTCGTATTCGCTGCAGCACCCTTTCCGGAGCGGTCGACTGGGACATGGAGCCAGAACTTGGCAAAGAAGCAATATGTATAGGTCGAATGAGAAAGAGAGAAAGAACGAACCTGTTGAGCCAAATTCCGTGAAGCAGTTATGATGTTCGTCCACATTTTTCTTCCATCCTGATATCTTTACGATACGAGGTGAGTACACACAGAATAAATGATTTAGGAGAGACGGGGGCACCTTTCATACGCCGAGGATGTTCGGAAAGAGATGACCAAACCAAGTACCGTACCAAGAACTGTCAAGAGCTGATTGGAGACTCCAAGATTTTTTTCGGTTCTTTCGGATACCAAAGTTACCACTGTCAGGAATTAGTTTGAAGGAAGTTAAATAATTGTGGCGTAACCCATACTCGTTGCCACCAATGTGAAGAATAGGACCTCTGGCCAGATGTCGTTGATGACAGTGGCCTGGAATTTTCTAGCATTCCATTTTCCACGAAACAAGGGATTCGAGGACACCATGCTCGCTGGGAGGAGTGGATTGATTCAAAGAATGGATGTAGTTGTGGTCTAGAGACGGGAGAGAAAGTGGGGTGAGTCTTCGCCTGCAGGACTGCACTTTAGTGGTAAAAAACAAGGCGAGTTTTCCTTTTGACAGGTGGGCGACTCAGGGCCAAAAATAGCTCCAACATTTTGAGCGTGTGACCCCGTTGCGAGATCCCCGGTCCCAAGGACCCTCCGCCAATCAATATTAATCAATCATGATCTAGTTCTTTTCTCGTCCCCACAAACTACGAATCTTAATTATACGAACTTCAAGGGAAACATCGCCTTGAAGTTCTCAGTCCTGTTCCTTGCTAGATCTAATCGCAACTTGATCCACTTTCCTTGAAATTCTCTTGGACTAGCCTCGAGGCCGAACGTACATTACTGGCCAAGTGCATATGTCAAACTTCTGATCACTTTCTGCCGAATTCTGGAAACAAGGGATGCACAGCATTTCTGGTGGTAGTAAGTACGTAAAACACTTCTGGTGGGTTCCGAAGCCATCACTCTGTGATGCAACGCATTACGGCTATCCAGCTTGAGCGCTCCAATTTGTGGGTCATTTCGTGATCGAAGGAAAGACAAACAATAGATATGATAGTTTGTGTGGACCTTGAAGTCTCCGTCAACAACACGTTGTTTGCAGTATTATCAAATCTCCTTGACACGCGGTCCATGCAACATACAGGGCAGTTTCCTTTGTCCCGGTGCCAAGAATATTTTTGAATGAGTCCGGCCGATTTCGGCGAACAATCGGAGTTCCATTATCATATGCCTTCTCCTCTCGACTGTCACTAGGCACCGCCGCCAGAAACCATGCTGGACGCGTCGGATCCTCGAGAGCAAACCCCCCTATTGAACGGCAGAAATAGAAGGAGGCCACCCTTAGAAGGCGAGGCTCTGCATAGAAGTGAAGGAGATGGTCAAGGTGAACAACGTTCTAGTCGTGCATTTACCTCAATCTGACGTAGAAAAGGACAGCACGGAGAAGAATACGATAATGTACCCAAAGCCAAACGACAGCTAGGTCGGCAACTCCTCAGTCATATAAACAAAGTAATCTAATATTCATGCAGGTCTTTTTAGTGCATCCTTTCTTATCTTCAACCGCGTCATCGGAACTGGGTCGGTGCTAGGCCAATCTATATCGGAATCATCTAATATGTCAACCATCAGGATATATGCGACACCCAGCAATATATTGAGGTCTTCCGGGAGCGTTGGAGTGGCATTGGTCATGTGGCTCGTCGGTGCTCTCATTGCCGCATGTGGGACAGCTGTTTACATAGAACTTGGAACTGTGAGCACTTCCTGTTTTCCTTATATTTGGTTAATGAAGAAATGAAGGGCCTGCCGAGGAGCGGTGGAGAGAAAAACTATCTCGAATTTATATATCGTAAGCCAAAGTTCGTGGCTACATGCACATTCACGGCATATACCCTCATAATGGTATTTCTGTTTGGTCCACCTCCTCTGTCATTTATCTAACACATCCAGGGTACGGCCACAGCGAACAGCGTTGTCTTTAGCGAATGTAGGGTCCTCCAATTAAATACCGTTGTCTAACGCCTACTTCAACTCTTGGCAGATCTTCTCCATTCATTGTCCATCGAACCAACATGGTTCCATACTCGTCTGGTTGCCTTCTGTTGCTTGACCTTTATCTGTCTCGTTCATGGAACTATACTTAAATGGGGCGTCCGTCTTCAAAATACGTTAGGATTATTCAAGCTCGTCGTCCTTGCTCTGATTTCTGTCTCTGGTCTCCTATGTCTGGCCGGGTTCAAACGAGTGCAGGTCCGTGAAGGATATGAAAAACCTGACAACTTTAGCTGGCACAAATTCTGGGAAGGCTCAGGCACCGGAGCGAACGCCTTTGTGAGTGGTCTTTACAACGTGATTTGGTAAGTGTGCCGGTGGGGGTTAGAATTTCGTATTTAACGTATATCCATTTCAGGTCTTTTGTTGGTTACTCGAACGCTAATTATGCCTTATCTGAAGTCCGTGATCCCGTCCGTACAATCAAACGTGCAGCACCACTAGCCATGTTCTCAGTCACTGTGGTATACCTTTTCATCAATGTCGCGTATTTCTCGGTCGTCTCCAAGAAAGATATCTTAGAAAGCCGACAGATCGTTGCGTTCGTGACATGAACATTTCGAAAGGACCGTTCGCTGATTTGTATCCTCAGAGCACTGTATTTCAGGAATTTATTTGGCCCTGCGACGGAGAAGGTTTGACCATGCTTTCGTGCCATGCATAATATCCTGAAAACCCATAGGCTTTGAGCTCTTTTATTGCATTATCCACACTGGGGAATCTCCTCGCGGGCCAGTTTTCCCAGGGTCGAGGTAGGATTAGCTCCACTCCCGAGCGGCATCCCCGCCAATGTCACTTGGCTGATTCTCCCTTTTAATCTCCAGTCATTCAAGAGCTCGGACGTGAAGGAATTTTACCCTATTCCTGGATATTTGCCAGCAGTCGGCCCTTCGATGCACCTCTTGCTGGTCTTTTCGCACAATATCTGGTCTCCTGCACCTTTCTTTTTGCGGTACCGCCAGGCGATGCTTATCTCTTTCTGATCAGTTGTAAGCCACCTTTTGGTTTTATATCTTTTCTTCCATGCTAACTATCATTCAAAGTGTCTTCGTATTCCCTTGCTCTTGTCAATGCGGCTGTGTCCTTCGGTCTGCTCCTGCTTTATACTCGATGTTACCGTGCATGGGATTGGGACCCTCCTTTCCGAGCACCGAAGGCAATTGTGATCCTCTTCTTTCTCTCCAATCTATTTTTGGTGGTCGTCCCATTCTTTCCCCCCATTTCTGGCTCGGGAACATACAGAAAGCTTCCTTACTGGGTGAGTAGACGCCCAATCTTCCCTTGCTGTGCCTTTACCCTGCTATCACCTATAGTCACATTCGGTTGGCGGTTTTGCCGTTTCCTTTCTTGGTGTACTGTATTGGTATGTGTGGAGTGTGCGGCTCCCAAAGTCGAAAGGATATAAGCTCGAGCGCGAGTGGATTCTACAGAATGACGGTATCTCGCGGTACACGTTCCATAAAATGCCTGTAACGACACCGAGCCAATGACATGTGAATTTGTGGGCACTCCATATCACCAAGGCAATCTTCGTTCGTTCGCCATCAGCGCGAATGGGAACGTTAACCCAGTTCGAATCGTTTTCATTGCAGTTTCTTGGTCCTCACAAGCCTAACATTTCATAACTCTCACCAATTCTGCGATGCTCGGAGTCCATTCGCCCCGTTTGGCATTGGAAGTGGGCAATTGTTTCTTGGAAAGCACGGATTTAGATTCTGGTATTTCCTCCGGAGCTTCTTTGTGTTTTTCGCCGAAGATTCTGCAAGCCTTTTCCCGAGTTCATTGTGTTTT
>Ga0307517_10011904_pt1 | contig 12009 bp, 8 predicted proteins | sample 23_EM_MG_FD_194515 | JGI IMG/M metagenome (GOLD analysis project Ga0307517, IMG submission 194515) | Populus trichocarpa ectomycorrhiza microbial communities from riparian zone in the Pacific Northwest, United States - 23_EM | ecosystem: Host-associated > Plants > Roots > Unclassified | place... | reverse complement strand
ATTAAAAATTTTAAAATAAAAAAATAATTTTTTTTCTAAAAAGTATTTTAAACAAAAAAACATATTTTTAAAGATAATTTATTTTTGTGTTTAAAATTGTGTTGGGATATATTTTAAAATTACATTTGATATGAAAAAAAAATCAAATTAATATTTTTTTAGTATTATTTAATAATTTTGATGTCATAATATTAAAAATAAAAAAAATCTAAATTTATTTTTATGTATTTTCAAGTAATAAACGTTCTCATTATAAATACCAAACACATATTAAAAAGAAAAAAAATGTTTTTAAGTGCAATTATATTTTTTTTAAAATTAATTTTTTCATAGTAAATTACTAATAACAAAAAAAATTAATATTATTCTAAACGAGGCAAAAGCATGTATTTTAAGGTTCTTGAACTATGTATGAATTTTTATTTGAAACATGAATTTTTTGTTAATGTATTTTAAAATTCCTTACGATTTTACGATCCGTTTTTACGATCCGAGTTTGTATTGTATTTTCCGTGCCGTGTCAAAATCGCGATTTTAACAACCTTGATTCCAAGCATGAACTTCAATATGGTAAATGCCTCACCTTTTAATGGATTTGTAAAAATATTTGCAACTTGATTATTTATTTTGCAAGATATCAATTCAACTTATATATATATATACACTGGGTTTTTTGCCAATGCAATCGCCAACTGATTATCAATATAAATCTTCGTATGATTTTGTTAAGGAAATCCCAAATGCTTCAGCATATTTCTTAACCATGTTAAATGGCACACAACTGAGTTGGCAGCAACATACTCGGCTTCACAACTTGATAGCATCACTATCAATTGCTTCTTGGATGACCATATGAATGATATATCTCTCATAAAAAAGATAAATTTTGTTGTGCTTTTCTTTCATTCAGTTCTTTACCCTAATCACTATATGAGTAGCTAATAAGGTTGAAGTTTTTGCTTGAAGTATAGAACATACCTTTATTCATCATTTCTTTGATGAAACAAAGAATTCTTTTGGCTACATTCAAGTGAGACTAATCTAGTGTCTTCATATATCTGCTGATAAATCCTACACCATATAGTATATCTAATTTGGTATATATCAATTCCAATCCACTCTCAACTCGAGTTAATATCGGATTGCAGTTTTTCATAGTGAACTTATTTAAGAATGTCTTTGGCATAACCACTCTAGGACACAAAAAATCTCATCTTCTTTATGTACCACTTTTAGGTCAAGAAAGTGTCACCAAGCCAATGTTTGTCATCTCAAACTCTTGTACCATATTTTTTTGAAATCCTTAAACATGGTAGGATTATTGCCGATAAAAATCAGATCATCGACATATAAGCATGCAAATAGCATGCTTCCATCAACTTCTTTCTTTATATACATTGCGTGTTTATATGGACACTTTTCAAATTTATTTTTTGTAGAAATACCTGTCAATTCTGGTATTCCAAGCATGCAGAGCTTGTTTTAAGCTATATAGGGCTTTCTTCAACTTGTATACTTTGTCTTCATTACTAGCTTCAGCGTATCTAAGTGGTTGTTCAACATATATCTCTTATTCTAAGAAGTCATTTAGAAATGTTGGCTTCACATCAAATTGATAGATCTTCCATCTATATTGTGCAACTAGTGAGATTATTAGTCTGGTTGTATCTAGCCAGGCTATATAAGTAAATACTTCTTCATAATCAACACCTTTTCGCTACTTGTAGCATTTTTTCACTAATCTTGTTTTGTACCTTTATACTTTGCCTTTTGTATTTGTCTTATAAACCCATTTAACACCAAATATTTTCTTGCTTTCTGGTAGATTAGTAAGCTTCTAGGTGTCATTCTTTTTAATAGCATATATTTCTCTATCCATTGCTTATATCCATTTCTTTTCTATTAGCTTCATTGAAGTTAAGTGGGTTACTATTTATGAAGAAACGAAACAGATTCATATCTTTAATGAATTTAGTAACATCATACAAATCTTCCAAGTTTCTCATCCTTCTTGGTTCTTCTAATAAGAATACTGATGGTGGTGGTGGTGATGATCCTAATATTGATGTGTTTCTCTTGTTAAATACAGGGAATATGTGTACCAAAGTTTATGGCTCATTTGTTGGTACTATTAGACTTTTTGTAAGTATTATTAATACTTTTTCTTTATCTTCAAGGATCATACCAGTACCGATCTATTTGATTTATTCTTGATCCTCATTTCATTGCCAAGTTATATCTTCTTTAAAGATAACATCTCTACTCATAATGACCTTTTTTGTTATGAGATTATACAACTTGTATCCTATTTTTCTATCACCATATTCGACAAAGATACATTTCTCGCTTTTATCATCATGTTTGGTCATTGTTGCCTCTGGGATCTTTACATAAGCCACGTAAAAAAGACTCGAAGATGAGTACCACTTGGTTTATGGCCACTCCATAGTTTTTCTAGAGTGACAACTTACAGACTTTTAGTTGGGCATTGAATCAATAGATACACTACACATGATATAACTCCAGCCCAATATTATTTAGACAACTTCTTTGCTTTGAGTAGACATCTTGTCATATCAAGAATAGTTCGATTATTTATCTCAACAACACCATTCAGTTACGATGCATAGGCTAGTGTTGTCTGATGTCTTGTTGTTTACATAAAACTTTAGAGTCATTTGATGCATATACTTCACCTTGATCAGATCTCAAGTTTCTGATGTTATAGCCACTTTACTTTTCAACAATTGCTTTATATTCTTTAAAAATTTATCAACACTTTTGACATCCTCTTTAAAAAGTACACCCATATCAAACTACTATAGTCATAAATGAAAGTGAGGAATTACTTATTATATCCAATTAACATTGGCTCTATAGGAATCTTCTTCCAAACTAGCATCTTCAAACTTGTGAAATTTAGATGTCCAAGTTTTAGGTGTCAGGACCACATTTCAGTGTTGGTGATGACTCTCAAATACTTTGTTGTATCATATTGAATGTTTAGAGGAAACATCTTATTTTTAGACATCTTCATATAGGCAATTAATCTCTCATTGTCATTCTTAATTGTAAGATTAATCCTTTATGAAAAGAGTATAACTTTTCTTTAAAAGTTGGCCTAACTCAACATTTTGTGCTTCATGGCTAAAATATAGTAAGTATCTGCGATGTAGTTATGACCTCCATTCTTACTTGGTTGGGATGTTACCTTTACTTTCTATTGGAACTTTTGAGGTATCTCTAAAAGTAATTTTTCCTTGCACAGTCTCATCTAGATTAACAAACAACTCTTGTTATCCATATATGTGATTACTGTCTCTAGAATCTAGATACCAAACATCCTACTAGTTCTCACATAATCCTTGTTGGACAAATAATGTAGTAAGACCTCTTATGGTGTTCTTTTTCTCTGTATAATTGGCTTGTTCATGTACATTTGATAGAGCTTTTTTTGGCATTCAGTGTTATAGAGCCTAAACTAATTGCATCTATAACACTAAATATTCTTTTTGTCGTGTTTATTGTAACTGCCTCTTATGCCTCTAGGAGCATATGTTTGCTGACCTCATCCTACTCTAGTGGTGTTTCTACCATATCTGCCTCTAAATCCTATATTCCAAGATCCTCTTTCTTGAGATCATTGAAGTCCTCATCATCCTTGTTAACCTCTTTTTCTAGTGGTATATCCAATTGTTGAAGTCCTTTCTTGTTGGTATTTGTCTTCTTTGAGGGATAATTTTGATTTCAAGGCATGCTCTATTGATTTATCCCTATTTCTTTTCATAATCTTATGTTCATGAGCTTGCAAAAAACCTAAAAGCTAATCCATTATTAACTTGTCCAATTCTTTGGACCTTTTAATAGCCACAACAACACAATCAAATCTTGGATCTAGAGATATTAAGATTTTCTTGGTAATTCGAGTATATGTAAAGGCTTTTCCATTTCTTCTCATCTAATTGATTATCACCATAATTCTTGTATGATAATCAGAAATAGATTTTGAGGACTTCATTTGCAATGATTCAAATTCACCTCACAAAGTTTGGATTCAAATCTTTTTGGTCCAAATAGTAAGGAATCAGTCTGACTCGGTTAGAAATGGGTCAAAATGGGTGGAATTGGTCAAAAAAATGGTTTTAGAATTAGGAAGGTCCGTTGGTGTTGATCCGGGAATATTCTAGGAATAGTCTCTGGCTGGCAAATCAACTCAACTGCAAGCTCGACTAAATGGCTTGGCATCCTGGATTTGGCGCGCAACTCGACTTGATTATGGTTTAGCGCGTGAACTCCACTCGTCTTCTTCCTTGGAATGTGTGGACTGCGCGTGGTGAACAAGGCAGAATCTTCGGGTTGCATATGTGGTTCACCGCAGGCTCTGATAGGGCAATTATTTGCATCGTTGGGTTTGTAATGAAGAACCTTACATCGTGGAATTATCAAATTGTGTTTTGGACAACTTTGAAAATTCAGATGTATCTTAAAAATATCGTTGGGTTCATAATGAAGGATCCTACATCGTGGAGAAACTACTAATAGTGGCTTACAAACACTTAGAGGAGATAAAACAAGCTTTCTCTCTCATTAAAAAAAAAAACAATCTTCCATATATTGAAAAAAAAAACCTCATGCTCTTACCCTTTCTTTCTCTCTAATGTTTCTTTTTTTTTATTTTTCCACGTAAAACAACCATAAGCTAGCTGTCTATTTATATACGAGATGACAACATGAAAAATTCAAAGTTTCAAGTGTGAATGATGGTGGTTAGTGGCAGTATGAAGGCGGCTGGTGGCTGCTAGTTGCTAGTGAGTAGCTGGTGGCTGCCATTCATTCTTGATCTTCTAGAGTGAGTTCAGTGCAGCATAAATAGCTTTGCTGAACTCAACTCTCCATGCATACCACTTTCAGAGTGAACAATACAAGTTAATCATCTGGCCAGAACAATCTGAATTAGTTAGATTGGCAGCAAGGTTTGGAGCAAAAACTGTGCTATTTGGTGCTGTTGGAGAAGATGATTTTGGTGAAGTTCGCTCGGAGTTCGAACATTTGAAATTTGATTCTTCTGCATTATACATACTGCAGTTTGGTTTGCTAATCAATCCAGATTGTCAAATAAGATCGGGAAATTGCATATTACGCGTGGAGCCTCACGATATGATCCAAACTGTTGCTGCATCCTCCAATTTATATATAAATAATCATAATTCATCATGTTTGGATGCTTTGGCCGAGTGAAATTAGTGATGTTAGATTCATTTATTCACACTGATACAACATCGATGATGGATACACTGATTGCTGAATAAATCTATACTGTATTCATTAAAGTCATGATATATAGCATTCTAGTACATAAAAAAGCAAATTTCCTGCCCAGCTAAGTCCACTGGTAATAAATTTGCATACCCAACCAAGTGCTCATACAGCTGAAGAGCACTTGGTGGTATGTCTTATTCTAACTATATGCCTTGAGAAAGAAGAATTGAAGAACTAGTTGGGGCTAAGGCTGCACTCAGCAATCAGCTTCCACGTTTCCAAATTTCCTTTGTCTTCACGGTCTGTTATCCACAAAGCCAGGCGACTTACCTGGAAGTTCATGCCATTGATGCTCTCATCAAGAAGATAAGCTTTTTCTTGAGCCTTCTTCTTCTCTTCTTTTGTTAGAGTCCCGTAAAGAAGGCTAAGACGGGGCATGTACTCTACAAGGATAATCAAATATACGTAGAAAAACATGATCATCTATACAAGCTTTCCTTTTTCTTACGTCATGACTGTAAGTTGTACAATTGAAAGTGAAGAACACTTACGATTAGACCTCTTGTATCCAAAATGCCTACAGCAGTGTGCACTGGCATCCATGACCTGGAAGGGTTAAAGAAATTATGAGCAAACAGGGATGTGAACCTTGATGCATCTAAAACAAGATCAGATCGAGAGGACAGTATCAAGAAAAAGAGCATTAACATTGCCATCAAACTCTAAAGAATGTTTAAAGACCCACCTCAGGCGTTGACTGAAAGAGCAAATAAAGGCACTGAGAAGGAAAAGCCCCGGCAACTACACTATCAGCCTTCGCATGATAAGGCTTGAGCCCTTCACAAGCTGACCTGAACTTCTCCAAAGCTTCCTGCTCCGTTAAGCTCATAGCACCGACAACAGTTATATGTGGCTGGAATATCTCAGGCCCACCGAACTCTGATCTAAGACCCCCCATCAACTTCTTCAGCCTTTCTCTCACATCTTCAGGTGGAATCGCCCACACTGAATAATCATTCTTTTGGGTCAGAACACCTGCTCCATCGGTCATCTCCATGATGATGTGAGGTGCAGGAGTCCTATCTTACAGCCTTAACAGGGAGATTTATGATACAAGAATGGGACCCTATATAAATGGATAAAGCTAGCAGGCCCTTCTAGTCTAATTGTAAAGCTTGCAAGTCAAGCCACCTGATTTGATTTTGGCATCAGTCCTCCTTGTGTGGCCACGTGTACGTACGAGGATTAAGCAAAACCTTGAGTGATCCCCTTTTCCTTTCACGTAAAGACAATAAGATAAAGAAACAGATTTCATTTCTCACACGCTGTATTGTTTCTTTGATTATTCGATGACCATTGATGGCTCTAAGATGCACAAATTCTTGAGGAGTCTTCAGAATAGTTTATTGCTTCCTGCTTTGAAGGGAGTGTTCGGAATGCCATAGATGTTAATTTTTATATATTTTTTTTATTTTTTTTATATTTTTTATTTTTAAAAATTTATTTTTGATATTAGAATATTAAAACCATCTAAAAAATATAAAATAATAATTTGAAGCTAAAATATTTTTTTTAAGTTTTCAAAAGCATGATTTGATAGATTTTTATAATATGGGTGGATTTTTCTTAAAACACAAACAGAAATTTAATATGGATGGATTTTTTTAGCTGTTTTTATTATAAAGAAAAAGTTCACAGCTTTTTGAAAGAAAAGACATTAATATTAATATTATTTTAGCTAAAAATTTTTTGTTTATTGGTACAACTTTTAAGTTGATAATTAAGGTTATATTTAGAAGCATGGTGGAAAGTGTGTTTTATTATAAATATGATTTTAAAAATATGTTATTAATTAATACACTATAATTTTGCATGGTTTTTAATGAAAAATTTATATTAAAACTTTACTCGAGAAAAATAATTTTTTTAAAATTTATTTTCAAAACTATAAAAGCAAAAGCTTCTGTAATATTAAATATATATTAATTCAGTTGTTGAATTCAATTGATAATTAGATTTATTTTATCAAAGAACCATCTAAATTCAATAACTTAAGCTGTTAGGTCTTAAAATATAATTTATATTATTTTTTAATATTTCAATGTGCTGAAAAAAAAATTGTAGGCCAAGAATAGATAATAAATTAAAAAAATGAAAGGCTGGGTGCTCTACTAAGAGTGTGTTTGGTATTGAGGTTGTTGTTATGGTTGTGTTTTCAAAAAAGTTGTTTTATAAAAAGTACTTTTAGTTGAGGTTGGTTTGGAAAAATATATGTTTGGTTAAAACTGTGGTTGAAATTGAAGTTGAACAAAAAATAGTTTAATGTGTTTGGTTAAAAAAATGCTTTTCAAATTGAGGTTATAAAATAATTAAAAAATATATATATGATTTTTAATTTAAATATTATAGATTTAACTACTGTTATTACATCATGAAATAAATAATATTGATATCAAATATTTTTTATTATTCCATTAAACAATGTGCAATGTCATCACATATGAAATCTATCCAACAAGGACTATATTTTACATGGTTTCTTAAGCGCGCAACAACAAAAACTGAAGTTTTGTTACGTCATCAAGCGATCTCCTTCTAATTGTTTTTGAATAAAACACAATTAAAATAAAAATAAAAACTGATTTTTTTTTAACTGGGTCGGACCCGGCAAGAACATAATTGGAATTGCAATCAAATTCCACAAATGTTACGTCATCATGCGATATCCTTCTAATTTATGTAGTGTTATTAAATAATATTAAATACTAGTTTTCCGAGTAAAACTCAATTTTTTAAAAAAAATTACAATTTCATTACGTGCAAAATTCATTCGACAAGAACTACAGTTTTTATGATTTTTTGAGCATGCAATAAAATTAGGTAAAATATTATCAGGAATAAAATTGAGATTACAGTACGAGTAAATTTAATTCACCTTAAACTAATATTTTTTTTAAAAATCAAAAATATTGTTCACATTCATGTGAATAGTGCGAGTGAAATCACTTAATTGCACTGGTTTTTCAAAAAAAAAAACAAAACCAGTGAAACTTTTCATGTGAACAGTGCGAGTGAATTAATTCACTCGCACTGGTTTTTCAAAAATTTTTTAAAAAACTGTTCACTTTAGTGAACAGTGCTACAGTGGAGCATGGCTCCACTGTTCGCTGTTGATGAAACCTGCGGTGTTATGTGGGTCCTACTCACTGAAAGTACTTTTATTTTGATTACTAAACATTTATTAACGTGTTCACCCACAACCAAGTTACCGAACGGCATCTAAAGAGTTAAAAGGATAGATGAAGTAGATAAGGTACGTCGTTCACCTTGCCGTTGATCCTTCCCAGCTGGTAAGCTCTCTTTCCAACCTTCGTTTTTGGGAAGAAAAGGACAAAATTGAACTGGGAAGGTCTAGCTCGAATTGAGATGTTAGTAAAAAAAATCTGTTTTTTTTTTAATTAAAACAAAGTTATTTTGAGTTTTTTTATTTTATTTTATTTTTATAGAAAAACGTTTCATGTTTTATTTTAAAATGGGCATGGGTTGACCGCTCTTACTATGGTTATTTGATTTTGATTTAATTTGACCAATGACCTATCGTTCTTGGGTACCAACAATGACTTGCCGTTTGTGTTTCTTGAACAACGAGGGTCAAGCCGTACGACTTGCAGTTAGAATCCCTTTGGTTTTTTTTTTTATTATTGGAATGTGTTTTTTTTGTTTTAAATTATTTTAAATTATTTTTAATTCATTTTGATTTATTGGTATAAACAATAAATTTTAAAAATTATTATTTAATATAATTTTAAATAAAATTATTTTAAAAAATAACGAGAATACCATAATGCAAAGATATACTTTAAAGCAGGATAGACCGACCTATCGTCTGGGGGATGCCAATGCGCGCCAAAAACCCACAGCCACCATCTTTTCTTCCTCCGTACGTAATTAGTTCTACATGAATTTTTGTTTTTTAAATAAAAACAATCATACTTTCTTGAATCTTGAGCTCTTTCATTCCAACAAAAGCCCGAGTTATGAATCCATGTCCACCCACTAATTAAAATGATATTATTTTAATTTTAAAAATAAAAAAATATTAATTTCAAGAATATAAATAAGAAATAATTTTGACGGATTAGTTAAATCATATATTAATGTTTAACTGGTGAGCTCTGATTTATTTATTTATTTAAATCTTGTCCCGATATTAATTTGTACTAGGTCCCGGCCGGTTCCACCAAGCCTGCTGGAGTTTAGTAACGCTGCAAGATCGATCTATGATCACCTCTTTCTGTTCGGGCTAGCTTCCCTCTCTTGGGACGGTGAGCATGCAATTGTGTGTGTGCATGTGTACGTACAGGGCACGTAAAGAGTGCACACGTGTATACATGCAATATTGGAAATCAAATTGGTTCGTAAGATGAGCAGCAGCAGCCACAAGCACGTAGATCCCATAGGCACCGCAGCATTTTGTTTTGTACCATTTTCTTCCAGCTTATCTGTACATGTAGCTGAGATTATACCTTGTGTGTGTGTGTGTGTGTGTGTACACTGCATGCATGCGGAGAACTTATTTTCCAGAGAATAGAAGTGTGGTCCGTGTAGCTATAGGCCTATCACATAGATAGCTCATAGCTGCTCTCAAAATCACACCAAGAGGTTTGGGACTCTCTTGTACTTAGTACAACATGCCCCCATTATTCTCAAAAGCCGAGTTATCACTTTGGTGTACACTCACACACACCCAAACCCACATTAGTAACTATGTCATTTTATTATTTTTTAAAGTAATTTTTATTTAAAAACATATAAAAATAATATTTCTTTTATTTTTTAAATTTTATTTTTGATATTAGAATTTTAAAATGAAACTAATTTAAAATTTTAAAAAAATTATTTCTTTTAAACTCCTATTGGATTCGCACCAAACATCACATTATTTCTTCTTCTTTTCAAGTAATTGTTACATGTGATCATAAGGTGCTTGAAAGCTTCTAGGTTTTTTTTTTTTTCAAAAACAGAAAAAAACAAAACAGGATAACTGAAAAAAATAAATTGAAGAGAATATTTAAATTACAGCTGGGCTATGGAAAGGAATGATCTGTAAATTAGACATAAACCTTTCTTTGAGAAAACCCAGCTACATCGCCACCGTTAATTAAGGGGAAAAAAAGATAGATGAAAGATGAAGATGTAAACCAATATTTCTATTAATTAAGTATAGACACTAATTAATTATGATTACTATTGATAAACATATATAATTAATTGCAAGCTGAGATTAGCATCTATTTGTTCCTCTCTAGTACTCAAACCCCACCGGAAAATTCCACTCCGGTCACCAGAAGGGCATTTTTGGGATAGTAAAACACGCTTGAGAAAAAAAAAACATATATTATCTGGGCCCTAATCAGAACATGACAGAGAGAATATCAAGATAAAGAAACATTAACATCATGCATATTAATTATAAGATACCATCTAATAACATCATCAGTACACATAATTACTGATAATCTAATAGTTAATCCCCATGAAAACCACTGCTAACTAAGTTAAAACTCCAAGAACATGGAATTTAAGATAATCTAAATGATATTTAACCCTAAAAGAAACACCAGACAAGGCATCTCCATTCTCATTGATTACTTTGTAAACCTCGTCGCTTTCAAAGAGCCCATAATCAACCCAAACATCAAGAAACTAATCATAGCTTATAAACGGAGGGTAAGGTCAATATTTGTAGGGTCATTAGGATCATCATTATCAGTACTTGTTGAAAGATCATAACCACTACCAGTACTACCAATATCATGATCAAGAGAAGTAGCAGCTGCAGAGACACCATAAAGCCCACCATAATGAGGAGCCGAAACATAGACACCATTTGTACTGGGTGGTGCTGGAAACTGGTAGTTGGTAATCATCATGGGGTGGTCTAGTGCCTGCTGATGATATCGGTGGTATTGGTTAAAAAAGGGCACTGCAGGAGTACTTGCTGGCGGTGGGAGGTTATGGTTAAGAAATGATGAAGGTATAATCAAAGAAGGGTCTGTTGAGATGCTAGTGTTGAGGGTGGTGTTGTTTCTTCTTAGAGCAGCTCTTTCACGTTTGTGGGCATTTTGATGGCCACCAAGAGCTTGAGAGGTGTAGAACCTGCGAGGACAGTACAGACATGGAAAGTGACGAGAAGAGGAGGGTTGGGGTAGGTTTGTTGAGCTTTTCTTTGTGGGTTTTGAAGAAGAAGAAGAAGAAGGGTACTGTTGGTGTTGATGGTTGAGGAAGTTGAAGATTGATGGGTCTGCCATTGTTTAATTTTTCAGAGAAAAGGGGATGAGAGTGTGAGGGTCAGTGAGGGAGTGAGATTTTTATGGGGTTTAAGGTTTTTTGTTTGTATGTGGAGAGAGAGAATGGAGGGATATGATTGGTTGTGAGCAAGTGGACGGAAATGCCCCTCTATGTCTTCACATATATGGGTAGTTTTGAACCTTTATCGGGTTGATGATGATCAATTGGTGTTGTTCATAACTGATTTCTAATTAAGATTATGATTTTTACCAGGAAAAAAAACATAGATATTAAAGAAACAAGAAAATAAGGTTAGACAAAAATAATGGACATTAATTTATTGATTTATTGACAAGATACGTATAAATCTCAACTCAACAATTAAATTTGTTGATCCGATAAATTAATCTAAATTATAATTTTTTTATTAAAAAAACTTAAAATAATATTATTTTGATA
>Ga0307517_10011903_pt1 | contig 12009 bp, 7 predicted proteins | sample 23_EM_MG_FD_194515 | JGI IMG/M metagenome (GOLD analysis project Ga0307517, IMG submission 194515) | Populus trichocarpa ectomycorrhiza microbial communities from riparian zone in the Pacific Northwest, United States - 23_EM | ecosystem: Host-associated > Plants > Roots > Unclassified | place... | reverse complement strand
AGGCTAATGAAATCTAAAGCATCTCTTGTTTTGCTCAAATTCCTACAAAGTATAAACATGAAAAAAACAAAATGAATATAAACCATATATATTAGTGATAAATCTAATTTTAAAAAATTAATATCGTTGTTAATGAAAATAGTAATAATAATTTTTAATATTATTATTAATATCATTGTTATTGAAAATAGTAATGAAAAATAGCTTTTTATACTTGAGTGGTTTAATTAATAAAATTGAACAAGTTTCAATTTGATTAAATGACTTTTTAAGAGTGGAACGGAACATATGGAATGAAACCGGAACATTCCGGTCGAAATTTAGCTGAAAAATCCGGAACGGATCAAGATTTAAAATAAGATGAAAATTATTCTGTTTTGTTTTGTTTTTTAAATTAATATAAAATATTTCGGTTATTTTTAATGAAACGAAATAGAATTAACAATTTTGATTTAGAATCATCGACGAAGTGAACAAAATAATATCCGTATCCCAAAATTTCCAATCTAGGGTTTTTCTTATTTTTTGGTCTCCCATATAAACCATCCAAACGCTCCTCACGAACCTCCTCTTTCGAACTCACTGCTTTTCTCTCTCTTTTCCGCCGCCTGCTCGTAATAAGAACGAGAGATCTATCTCCTCATCATCATTGTCAAAAATGGCAGTTACTTTTTCAGATCTCCACACAGAATCCGGCCTCAAATCCCTCAACGAGTTTCTCGTCGGCAAATCTTATATTTCCGGTGATCAGATTTCCAAAGATGACATCAAAGTTTACGGTGCTGTTTTGGAGAAACCTGGTCGTGATTTCCCTAATGCTAGCAAGTGGTACGAATCTGTTTCTTCACAGCTCGCTTTAAGGTAACTTCTTTTATATTCTTATCTTTTTAAATTTCAATTTCGCATCTTGGGGTGATTTTGATTGATTTGGTTGTTGATTATTTGTGGGTTTTGTGTGCTTTGATTTATAGCTTCCCAGGTAAAGCTGTTGGTGTAAGCATTTGTGGCAAAACAGCTGCTGCTGCTCCCGTTGAAGCTGCCCCAGCCAAGGAGGTTTGCGTCTTTTACTTTTTTCAAAAGTTTTGCCTTTTAATATCTGAATATTGATTTCTAGTTTTTGTTTTCAATTGGGTATCTCAAAGTTTGAATACTTGTTGTGTAATTTGATTAGCTTTTGCTGCATATAAAACCATTTGCAATTGGGAGTAAAATGATGTTATCGATTTAAAATCCCATTAGCTTATTACCCAGTAAAGGATGAGTCAGTTCTAACTTACCACGTTATGGTTGAAAATTGAAGACTTTGGTTGCAACCAGCAAGAACTGTTGCTGTCGTTAGTTTAAATCTTCACTAGTTTTTTTTATCTGATGTTTCTAGAACTGATATAATGATAGGTACTTACAGTTTTTGACTGTTTTCTTACTTGAATAAGAAAAATATTTCATGGTCACAATGATAGGTCCAACGATAATTTACTATTGATTCACAAATCACATGAATTTGCAGTTTTGTACTGTGCTTTAACTTAGAATTATGAACACCCAATACTTTGGTTGCATTGGTTCAAGTCACGAGCGAAAATATTTAGGGAAGCCTGGTGACTTTCTTGCATTGAACTTGGAAGTTTTCCTTGTTCTGTTTCAGGCTGCTGGTGATGACGATGACGACTTGGATCTCTTTGGTGATGAGACTGAAGAGGACAAGAAGGCAGCGGAGGAGAGGGAGAAAGCTAAAAAGGCATCCTCAAAGAAGAAAGAGAGTGAGCTTCCTCAGTCCTCTCTCTGCTTCTCTGCAAAATCATGTTTATGTTCTAGGATGAGTTCATTTTATACCCTGTTATTTTGACTTTTTCCCATTTTTCAGGTGGGAAATCTTCAGTTCTCATGGATGTGAAGCCATGGGATGATGAGACAGACATGGTGGAGTTGGAGAAGGCAGTCAGGAGTGTTGAGATGCCTGGTCTCTTTTGGGGAGCATGTATGTTTTGAATTGACACAATTTTATATTTTTCTCACACTTTATTTTGAGATTCCATCCGCTTCAATAACGGGTAATGTTAATCCTTGTGTGTTGGTTTTGTTGCAGCAAAATTGGTTCCAGTCGGTTATGGAATCAAGAAGCTACAAATCATGCTTACCATTGTAGACGACCTTGTGTCAGTGGATTCCCTCATTGAGGAGCGTCTCACAGTCGAGCCTTGCAATGAATATATCCAGAGCTGTGACATTGTTGCGTTCAACAAAATATAAAGACGGCTTATATTCCAATGATTCTAGTGTTAGCCATTTTTGGCATTAAGTTTTGTCGGTCTGTCATTTCCTTTTTATTTATTTCGCGTCTTAGTTATCCGATGCCTTTTCTTTTCTCCAGATGAAATGATGAACCACTTTAAACCTAAAATGTTCCTTCTTTGTGTTTGGCCAAATGCCTCCTTACCATCAGTTTCTGGTTTTATCCGCCTTTGTCATGCTCATCAAGCAGCTGGAACTTGGCGAGGAAGAATTATACTCGAAAGAATTCTGCTCCTCTTTATTGCACTAAAAAATCTGGATCTTTAAACCATGAACGACAACTTATCCGGTTGAGGCATTTGAGAAAAAAGAAACTCTTCTATCATGCCTCAACTGGAGAGAGTCATTTTATATCCCACTATTCTTCTGGTTATGTTTTTACAGGTATTTATTTTTTCAGGTATTTATGAGTGGTAATGATTATTGTTGTTTTTTTAAATTTTTTTTGATATCAATAAATTAAACAGGAAAAAAAATTAATTGAAAATAAAAAAACTAAAAAATTATATGCTATGTGCATATGCTGTGGAGACAACATATAGACATAGACATGGTTGCTTATGATGATTTGCTTTATCAAAATAGTATTTTATTTTTTATATTAATATATAAAAATTATTTAAAAACACTTTAAAATATATGATATCTTTTTAAATAAAAAATATTTTAAAAAATATACAGCAAACTCTTGCACTTATATTTAATATTCATGAGAAAAGACCCTCCAGAATCACGCATGGGTTTGTATCATTTTGACAAATCAACTCATGTAAAACAGATTTGGTTAGAATCTATCATGTATTTGTAAAATTTAGTCAATTAAACCCAATTGGACTAAATTAAATTTAATTGTAAGAAGAATACTAAATAATTTTTTTTAAAAATGTTTAAGAAATGAAAAAACACATAAAAATTTAAGGGGAAAAAAAATCCAAATGCACATATTAGAATTTTTGAAAATTCTCAAACTAATAAAAAATGTTTAACAAATTAAAAAAATCAGAAATATTATGAAAATTTTTTAATTGCTCGACATTTAAGATTTTCAAAAATTCAAGAAATAAATTTCTTTTACGGAAATTGAAAATTATCGACCATTAATTTTTTGGAAAAAAGTTAATAATTTTAAGAAAACAATTATTACAAATTTTTATTTCTTGAACATTTTAATGGCTAAGTATTCCCTAATATTTATTTAAAGGATATATTTTTTAATTCTTAAAAAATATCAAAACTTATTGTTTTTAAAAATTATTTTTCTTACAAATTTTAAAAAATGTTATTGATTAAGTATTTTTTTTTTAAATATTCCGTGAAAGTTATTTTAACTTAATAATCGTTTTTCTTTTATTCCATAAGCATTTTTTAAAATTCTAATTTTCTTGAATTTCTTTATTTCTTAAAGTTTTTAATTGGTATTCATCTAGCATCTCAATGCAATTATGTCCAATGGGGTTTAATTGACAAAATTTGCAAGCAAATAGTAAATCTTGACCAAATCTTTTTTGCAAGGGCTAATTTGCTAAATTGATAAAAACACAAGGATGATTATGGTGGTTTGTAATAAATTAAACATCAATTATAAAGTAACATTATATTCTTCCTAGATTGATCCTTGCAGAGTTTGCAATATAATACAATAATAATAATAATTATTATATATATTAAAAAGATTAAAAGAAACGAAATTTTCTTTGAACAAAAAGATGGGGCTTTTTTTAGGGTTTCAATTTGTATGACATAGAGGAGAAGAAGCCATCCTGGAGTGCCATTGCTAACCGATTTTTATTTCTTTTCTTTTCTTTTTTAATATAAGTAAAAAAATTTATACATATATTTCTGCAAATTAAACCCAAGATTGATGCACTTGAAGCATTGTTGTGTAGTTTTCAAATTGATTATAGGATGTGCTTGTTTTTAATGAATCTCAATTCATATATAAAGAGCACTGAGCATAGAAATAAATACCAAAACAAAAAAAAAGAATAAAAAAACCCACAGGTGAATAATACTGATACGAATTGATGAAGATAAAAGTTTGACATCAGAACTGCAGTTGATAATGGAAGAAGGGATGTTCCATTCATATGGCATTGGGAGGATAATATTTCATGTCTTGGTCACCTGAGATGAGCCCCAAACGCGCAAGCAAAACACCAGGAAGGTTATAAAGGAGGTTACTGGAGTGTCAAATTTCCCAGCCGCAGTTACAAACTCATAGAACAAGTTTGCTAGTACTCACTGTTCATGGTTGATCTCCACCAAGAACCGCCACCACATCATCAGTCTGAAAAAACTGGTCCTTGTGGCAGTTATTGCTAGGCGCAAACCAGGCTGAGCCAAGCAAAACATCTGGCCTGTTGCAATCTGTCTGATTGGGAGCTTTTCTCGCCTCAACATATGGGATCAAATCCTGATCAACTGGCTCGGGCTCAACATTATATGCTACACGAAACACAAGTAAAAGCTCATTAGTAAAACTGGAAATCCCAAAAAGTTCATGTGATCTTAAATAGTCTCACCTCGTCCATCTGGGGAGCTTCCACTGACAGGAGTACACTCGCTAAATAATGAGGAAGCTGAATGACCTGAGGGAGAGTTAAGATCAGCATATACTTCCCATTCTGTTGCAGAGGTATTCAAGGGTGAAACATTTACTCCACCAAACACGACAGAAACATCTGAAGTTGGGTGGCCAGAACATTTCTTTGAGTTTTTCAGAGTTCGATATTCATAAAGTACTGCCTCCAAGAGACCACTACTTCTAGGTGACTGACCATCTGACCGCATCTCCTTGGTTGGAGGAGACTGAATTAAAGTATCAACAGACTCAAGCGAAGGCAGCGGGGAAGTTGGTGTGCCCCAACTATCTTGTTGAGATTCTGAATATTGGAGTGAAGGGAGCTCTAACTTCATGGTCCCACATATGGGCACGTTAGAAGAAGAAGAGTTGTCATTTAATATGGCATGACTGCCAGGAAGAACATCCCATGATGGCTGGTCATAGGTGCTCAAATCAGGATCATAGGGGGAAGATAACCCAGAGTGCTCTATAATCTTTCCACAAGGATAATCTGTCAATTGATCGAACACTGGCATTCCCCTGCCGACACAACCATCAAGACCAGTGAATATGGTCTGTGACTCTCTAAGGCGTTTGGCAGGATGAATTGTTGGGAACACAAGAGCATTACCATAGGAAGAACCTACACCTTGTTTCAGCATGCTGCTTGGAGAAGTATCAAAAAGAACCGATGAATAAGATAGGACATCTTGACTGAGTTCCAGGTTTTTGAATTCCACTTCTGGAATCTTAAAATGGTCAGTCTGCATCAGATCAGGATCACATGTGTCCCCTGTTTGCAATGTGCCCATATTTTGACCATCTTGAATCGTCTTGTATAATTGCAGACAAACATCAGGAGGATAAATTGGCAAGCCAGTACGTTGCAGTCTCTTTATTCTAGTATTCCAGTAGTTCTTTATCTCATTATCTGTCCGTCCAGGCAACTACAAGGGGAAGAAAATCATAAACACATAAAAATGGCAGCATAATACAGAAAATAAAGCTTGGAGCTTGAGATTATGTTTGTTTGTATTGAAGAAAATATTAGAGAAGAAACTTGTATCATGTCTTCCATGGTTGCCTAAATGCTGCCCTGTATAAGAGTTTGCTAAACATGCTATGAAATACGCTACCAGCCTACCACATTCTGAGTGGGCATCATTACCAGAGAAATTAACAGAAACAAAAACTCAAGCATATATTGAATTATCAAATTGTAATTTCGTATGGGAAAAGTTACAAAAAAGAGAGAGACGCCATTATGTGGTATAGTCATAGCATATATTTTCTTTTTTTAATCACTAAGTTTTTTTTGGACTCGGTGTTGATCCTCGACAAACTACGAACTCTACAGATGTCTCCAAAACTAATTAGAGTGAATCATTTAGCCTAATGAAACATGTATTAAATTGGAAAAAAAAAGGAAATCTTTTGACACTGTAACTAATAAAATCACCTGGTGAACAAGGAAAATACAAATGCCAACAAAGAAGAAGAAAGAAACTGCTCAATTAATACAAAGATTCCAAACTATTTCAGACACCAAGGTGTTTTAGCATACCGAGTCTCGAACTCTTGAGTGAATAAATTATAAATTAGTCTCTAGTTTTGTAAGACAAATTAAACAGTTTTTCTAGTGAAGTTACTCTCCCTTTTTTTATCACTAATGTTTTTTGGATTTGGTGTTGATTCTCAACAAACTACGAACTCTGCATATATCTCCAAAACTAATTAGACTGAATCATTTAGCCTAATGAAACAAACATTAAATTGAAGAAAAAAAGGAAATCTTTGGATATTGTAACTCAAATGTCTTAGAAAAAGAAAAGATTGATAGAATATCTGTCTGACTACCAAAATTTGTGTTAAATCACTATGCCCATATTAACCTGTTCCTCGTATTTGTTGGTACACATTCTCATCTCATTCCAAAGAAGTGATAATGATTGAAGGTTAATTTAGAATTTTATGCTTTTATTTTGTTTCTTATTTAAGTATTTAATTCTATTTCCTATAGAGTAGTTGATTTGATTTTCTTCTATTTCCTAGCTATTCTTTAACATCAGTAATCTCTTTTTATACTCCTTATTTTTTTAAGGATTATGAAGGGTTTCTTGAGGCCTACAAAAGAAAATTTATCACTCCTTTGAGGAAGCCTTTTTATAATTGATAACAAATGAAGAGCTTTTATCAAGTTTTCATACCTCTAGTGTTACTTTCTGATTTTGTACACACCTTTTCTTTTCTTTTCTCCTCTCCTCCCTATTCCTCCTCTCTCTTCCAGTTTCTTCTCATCCTATATCATGTATGCATATGCACTGCGCATGCACGCGGATGCACACACACACACACAGATGGAAAGAGGAAAAAGACAGACAAGGTGTTCCATCAAATCATGCATGCAATCAACTATATTCACAATAAATTTGATAAAAAAAAAACTATATTCACAATAAAAGCCCAGCAAATTTATCAAGTACAAGGGTGTGTTTCGGACTATGAACAAGTGTTTGCATACACAGACACACACACACACACACACACACATGTTTGTAAGTATATCTGTTCCTATCATTTCCATATCCATGTCACTTGATTTTTAGATTTGCTATACAGTGCACATTCAAAAAAATCCAACATCAGACCATTGCTATGTTCCATGAACGAAGTTAGACATACCAATACCATTCACATGACATAATTTTTTTAAAAATTGAAGTGATCACACATTTATTAGAAAAATCTTCAAATTAGGAATATGGTTACCAACCTCTGCAGCCATTCGAGCCCATTTATTTCCCATTGTAGCATGGAGTTCAATGATGCGGTTCTCTTCCTCTGGAGTGAACGCGCCCTTCTTCAGATCCGGTCGTAGATGATTCGCCCATCGCAGACGGCAGCTTTTTCCACATCGGAAGAGCCCTGAGTGCTTCTGGACAGCATTCCAATTCCCCTCTCCATGCTTCTTGACATAGTCTATCAAAATAGCATCTTCTGCAGAGGTCCACGGGCCTTTTTTCAAAGGGATCATTCCACCCATCATCTCCCCACCATTAGCTTCATCAGCTGCAGGTGAATCTCGACAATCCTTGGATCTCTTACTGTCCTCGCTCCCATTCATCATGCTGCTCATCTCATGAATATGTCTGAACAGATGAACAATGACGATTTAAAAAAAGCTCAAAACAGGTCATTTCAAATCAGAAAAAGGTAACTACCATAAAGAGCGAATCAAAGAGGATAATAAATTGCTGTTTTTGGACGCAACGTAGAGGATAAAACATAAGGTGAAGTACAGACAATAATGCACACTAATAAACATTTATTGATAAGCTTGATTCAACACAATTACATGTACATGCAATCCAAGCAACTTTTTGCAGATTACGAAACACTTTCAGTCAAAACCAAAAAGCTTTAATCCGAGCCTATGAGATATTGTTGACTACACTAATAAGACAACTTTGCGAAGATTCTCTACAGAAAACCCTCGTTTGTTGAGGAGTGGAATTAATACATTTGGCCACCCGTTTCACCCTATTCAATTTCCAGAAAATTCCAAGTCCATTATAGCACAAAGCTCACTTATTTAGACTACTTCAACATATCTATCCTTTAATTGGCTATTCACATTATTACCACAAACAAATAAAAAAAAGACTTAAATAGTATTACCACAAACAGATAAAAAAAAAGAAGTAAAATGGCATATGGTTGAGAGCTCTTTTACCTGCACTCAGGTGAAGGTTGACAAGGTTTAAGGATCAGACACTCATCAATCCTACTAATACCCTATGATCTCGCAAAATCTAACACCGCAAAACCATCTAGTCTAAAACTTAAATGTAACTATGAAAAAAAAAAAAAAACCTTAAAACTGTTAAAAAAAAATTTTGAGGAGAAACAAACCACAATCTGATAACACAAATAAAACTAAGAAAATTCTTTAAGACTCAAAAGATTTCTTGTAAAGTAATTAATGCTGAAATCGTAACAAAAATGATGGGATCACAGTTCAACAACAAAACAAAAGGGTTAGAACTTAAAATCAAAAGGGACAGAAATGGGAGCTAGAAATAACAGGATTTAATCAAACTCAGTAAACCCTGGAATTACAGCTCTACATTTAGAGAAAGAAGCAATCAAAACAGTAAAAACAAAACATGAAAGTACACAATACCCAGATCCATTAAAGCAAAACCCATACCATAAAACTCTACCACACATCTAAACCAAGTCTGGAGGCTGAAAACAGAAGAGGATTTTGTTTCTTTTTCTTGAAATAAAGAACAGAGTGAAGTAGAAAAACGGGTTTAAAGAAAGAAAAGAGTGAAAGAAAAAGAAGCCCAATTTATTTAGACAAATTAGATGGCTTAAAACGAGGAAATATAGGAGAGCTTCAAAATAAATATCTCTCTCTTTTCTTAAAAACAATAAAATAAAATCCAGCTTTTCTTCCTCTTCACTGTTCTTTCAGAGAGAGAGAGGGAGTGTTCGTATTTTTGCTCATAAGGTTTTATATAGAAGGCATGAAAGAGGGAGGACCCACCTAATCTTTACTTATATTAATTATCAATCAATCAATCATTATCAGATTATTAATTAAAATTTTGATAGCTTTCGATATTAATGAACAGTTCATCTATCATTGCATTGCATTGATAGAAGTCAGCCAAGTATGCCCCCATATTTCTTTTCTTTAACAATAAGTAAGTAATAGATAGTTCTATTAGAAATGGAACTCCATTTTTTCCCATTTCAAAATTAAATAAATAAATGAAGATAAGAAAAAGATGAAGACCACTAGTAATGAAACAACTTCTTTTTCTTTTCTTTTCTTTTTATTTCTCACTTGTGATAATGCTTGACTTTCACAATTTTTTCTAGAAATAGTTTGTGTTGTACTTTTTAAAATTTTGATTTTTTTATTTCAGATTAATTATTTTAGTATTTTTGAATTGTTTTGATGTGTCTATATCAAAAATAAATTTAAAACTAAAAAAATATTATTCTGATGTATTTTTAAATAAAAAATATTTTAAAAAACAACTGCTTCTACAATGTCATGTCAAACACTACGTTAATGTGAAATAAAATGATGTTTCAAGGCAATAATATTTTACTATCAAACTACCAAAAACAACTAGTTTTACCGTATACAAAACATAGTTTTAAAACTTGATCCGGTTATGAGTTATATAAATAAATTTTTATTGTTTTGACTAATTTTTTTTAAATCAATAGGTTAAAAGCCAAATTTTGATCAAGTCAGGGCTTGGTCAACGACTTGACTTGGGTTTTTTACCAAGTAAGTCAAGTTTTTCTCTTTTTATATTTTATCTTTAACACGGACCGATCCAGATCCCAAATCGACTAAATCCTAAACCAATTTACTAGGTCAATTTACCAGGGTTAGTGGTTTTTGGCAAACAAATTTGCATGCCTAATGATCTCATGCTTAAGGATGAAGTACTAGAAAAAGCTCATGAGTCCAAGTTGACAATGCACAATGATAGTATTAAAATATACCGAGACCTTAAGGAGTACCATTGGTAGACAAATATATAGAAGAAAATTGTTGAATTTATAACAAAGTATGGGGTGGTGAGGTGAGGTAAGTTTAAGTTTTTTTTTTTTGGAGGTACAACTCTTTTAACCACAACCCATACCTCACTAAAAGTTATAAATACATGTTTTTTGGCTCTTTTGTTTGTGGACCCCACCAAACAAACCCAAACTCATCTCAAACACACATTTAGGGCATGTTTAGGAGTGTGGTAGATGTTGCGTTTCAAAGTGTTTTTTTGCTCAGATTTACATTAAAATAATGATTTTTCATTTTTTAAAATTTATTCTTGATATCAGCACATCAAAACGATCCAAAAACAATAAAAAAAAATTAATTTTAAGAAAAAAAATTTAATTTTTGGGCAAACAATGTTTTGATTGCACTGCCAAATACCCCCTTAATTTTTTAGAGATACTATGCTGATATAGGGGATTGTTTATATATATATGTTGAGAATAGAAAAATTATCAACTCTTTATTTGTGTGGTTTAAGAAGTATTTATACTACTTGAATTTTGTTTTTTTTACTTGAATGAGGGGGTAGAAAATTCATTTCACCCTAGTAACATTAATAAATAAAAATCTCTTACACATGTATTAATAAGAGATAAATATCCCTTAAACAAATATTAATGAAAGATAAATATCTATGACATAAATATTAAAGAGGGATAAGTATCTCTTACACTTGTATTAATAAGATGCAAATATGATAAGCCATGAGAGACTTTTGTACACCTTGGGGTGGAGATAAAATAGGATTTAGGCTAAAAAATCTGAGTCAATAAAAAATCACAAAGGGAAGATGTTGGGTTCAAGCCGGGCTCAAAAGACTAGGCTCAGGCTACTTATCAAGGCCTAAAAGACTGGGTACATAGCTTAGGCCCAAGGGGTGTCAAGTTGTGCACCTAGCATTTGGGCCCATACACATTAATGGGCCCCGAGGGGCCAAGCCACATGAATAGTGCCATTGGGCCCATGTGCGCAACCTAAGCCCAAACCTGTTTTGGGACCCTTCAAGACTGGGACCATCGTTAAAATGGGTTTGGACTAACATAAAATTATTTTAAAAAAATATTGATAAATCCTAGTCCATCAATAAGCAAAACAACCGTACCCTAGGAACTATATCAATGAGAATATCTCATTTCCATATGTTTAGTCTTAGAAAGAACTTGATGTTTTCAGCAGCAAGTTTTGAATATGTAATGTAGGGATCATCTAATTTTGTTCTTAATTTCTTTTTTGGTTGCTGCTACTTGTTAATATCTATGTTTTAATTACTATAACAATTATTATAATGTCAAACACACATTAAATTTTAAATTGACTCCTGGAGTTTGAGAGCTAATTTTCTTTTTATTTAATTTTATTATTTAATTAACTTTATTCTTTATTTTAAAAATAGAAAAAATGAAAAAGAGATAAAATAAATATGAAAAATTGATTAGAGAAAAAAATAAATTTTAAAATAAAAAAAATAAATTAAACATAGTCAACACAAATAAAAAAAATAATCAATTAATTTTTGAAACTAGAAAGACTATTTATTTTGTTTTGTAAAATTAGATATAGTAATTTT
>Ga0307517_10011902_pt1 | contig 12009 bp, 8 predicted proteins | sample 23_EM_MG_FD_194515 | JGI IMG/M metagenome (GOLD analysis project Ga0307517, IMG submission 194515) | Populus trichocarpa ectomycorrhiza microbial communities from riparian zone in the Pacific Northwest, United States - 23_EM | ecosystem: Host-associated > Plants > Roots > Unclassified | place... | reverse complement strand
GAGTTTTTTACTGTTCTTTACTATATATATATATATATATATATATAAATAATTTATTTGTCTTGTATTTGATGATTGAAAAAAAAATTAATAAAAAAATATGAAATTCTCTTTTAAAATTTATTATGAATATCTATGTTATTATTTGTTATTTATTCAAAGAGTATGAGTGTGATGGTAGTTTTAAAATGCTAGTTAAAATAGTTTTTTTTTTTTAACTAAAATTTAGCTAGAAAATAAAACACATGAAAGCGAATGTTCTTATCCCGAAACTATCAGTTTTGCGAGTCAAAGGCGCGAGCTATCTCGTTGGAGACTGGCTTTCGGAACTTGGTGTAAAAAGTATCTTTCGACGTTTCTAGCCACTTAAAACATGGGAGACCACTGCTCTCTTTAACTCTCTCCCCCTCTCCCAATCCCAAACCAAATCACAGCCTCTGTCCGGTTCCAGTTTCCGTTGTTGATAAAGATTAAAATCCGCCCATCAAAGTTTTTTCACTTTCCTTTCTGTTCTTCTTTAACCCATCAAGAAGCCAAACGTACTAAAAAAAGAAAATGAAGCTCTCCCTCAATCTTCAAGATGACCACCAAATCCAAAACCCTCTCTTGAAGGCCAAACTACCCATTTCAATACTCAATCAACCTTTCACTTCTATCCTCACTACCACCACAACAAACTCCATTTCTGACCTCACTCTTGCTCTATCTACGAACTTCCCTACAGGCCCTTCTCTCAAGCTTACCTACACTCCATCCACAACAACAACCATTTCTCCTTTCTCTCTCTCTCTTAAATCAGGCTTGGGCCTTTTTGGTTCTCCACACGATTCCCCTCTTGTTTTCTCTGCTCAGTTTTCTCTCCCCAATTCAAGCTCCAACTTGATTTTACCTTCTTTCTCTCTCCAATTCAAGCCACAATTTGGCCATTTCTCACTCCACAAAAGAACCACCACTCCATCTTCAAACCCTAACTATGATCTCAATTGTGGGTCCCAAACCACAAATAGGCCCCATTTGGAATCTGGGTCACCTTCAAAATCTGAACCTGGAAATGGGTTTGCCTCAGATGGGTCATCAGGTTGGCAAGAATTGAAATTAGAGCCATGTAATGGTAAAGAGAAAGAGGGGTTTGTGAATCATAATTACATTGATGATGCTTATGGAATTGGGTTTTCTCCGGAGAGGCAATTAATGTGGAAATATGGAAAGAAGAGAGGGTTTTTTAGTGGAGTTGGTGTAAAGGCAAAAACAGCGTTGCCACTGACTAAAAGGGTATTGATGAATTTGAGGTGGGCTGTGAATTTTCCTGGTGAGTTGGGAATAAAAATGCCCTACTTGATAGTGAATAAGATTGGGATTGAGAGGGTTGAGGAGTTAAAGGAAGTAAAGAAGGAAAAAAGCAATGAGAGTAATTTGGGAGATTTAGAGTTGTTGAAAGGAATGTGCTTTTGGATGACAAGGGATTTGGAGGTGTTAGAGGCTGAGAATAGGGAGATGAAGCACTATTTAGAGAATATGAGACTGGGAATTTTGGCGAGGAATTCGCGCAAAGAGATCAATGGTTTTGTTAAGAGAGTGGTACCAGCTTCAAGTGGTAATCTTGGTGGGTTTGAGCAGTGGAGGAGCAACAAAAATAATGGAGAAGGAAATGGGCAAAGAGAAGAATTGAAGAAGCCTGCAAAGAAGGTGACTGACTTGGAAAGTGAGTTGCAAAAAGCTATTAAAGCTGCTTCCTCTTAAACAGGTTTGAAATGCCTACAATGTATGACCTCTAGTTTGTACTTGAATGTATATATTAATTGAGCTTTCAGTTTTATGTAAACTATGCCACGACCAGCTTGCGGCAAGGATTTAAAATGGGTGGTATAGCGGGCTTTATTATAGTAGTTTAGGGTTTTGGTTTGAAATCATTGCCAACCCATTATGTTAAAAGTAGGGATTGATGATAAATATTTGTATTTCTTCGAACACAAAAAGGTTCAAATGATCAAGAAATTCAAAGAAACTTCTGCATTTATGATTGCTTTATTTTTGTAGCCCTTTGAGCTATTTTCGTCCTTTCAAGTGCTAAATTTTTAGATCTGCGTTTGGTACTTCCAATAGAGTTAACATATTTTTAACTGGTTTTTGATGAAATTTTCAGTTTGTTTTTCAGTATATAGAATAACCCATTATATGACACCTAAAATGGCCAGATGTTTATTTATCTGCTGAAGTGTAGGCTAAAAAACTTCATTTCAAGGAAAGAAAAGGTAGCAGTGTGTGCGAACAATTTATTCCAATCTGTGTGTAGCTGTATGTTAGTTACATGTGAATAATGGAGCTTATTGACTGATATTTGTCAATCAAATTATGAAATATCTGATTAAGTTCTCACCACTTTAGCAATGCTTACAGGTTTTGCTGGAAAGTGGATGATGTATTAGAAATTTATACTTTCTTCAGAAGTTATCAGGGATGTCTTGTATGTGTTAGCTCCTCGTTTCCTTGTTTTTGCTTTTCTTTTTCTCCAATGGTTTATATCAGTAGATGGTTTGCTATTATTTGAATGATATCAGGTTTGTGTCTAGTAAGTTAGGAGTATGTGCAAAAAACTGATTAGCTATTAACCTAGAGGATGTAAAGGTGTCTTGATCATCACTTAACAACAACTCCTAAATATCATGTGATTTTGAGATTATTTGCTCGAAATTTATTTGTTGATAAGTAAAGTAACAAGTGTTTACATCTGGGAAGAAAACGTCATTGCTATAGCTATCTCTCTTTTCATGGTCTGTCATGGTGAAGATAACTGATTTTGAATCCTTGCTTGATCTCTGAGCACAAGTGGTCTAAAGAGCCTGGTAATGGACTTACCTACCTTCCATTAAAACCAGATGTTTTTTACAAGCTGAGATGTTAATATTTCAAATTCATTTGCCACAAAATCAATCCCAAGCTCTGTTTCTTACGTTGTGTTGGTCAGAAGAGGTTTCATGTTCTTGGTTGTTAAGAGAATTTGCATGAGATCACCATAGAATGTGTGGATCCAGTTGCTCCAGTGTACTTAGATTGGCAGGTTCTTTCAGTGTGCACGGTATTATTGCTCTTCCAAAATCAGCATGTATTCATTTTGACTGAGCTTTACCAAGTAAAATGGTGAGACTTATTTGGATTATGTGCACTCATGCGTTTTATGATTCCCCTTGCATATTGGAAGTCATTCAGCTAAATATTGATCTTCAAGGTTCCCTGGTTTTCTTTTCGAAGCTCTTATGCCCCGGTGAAAATGAATTGCTGGCTTGGGCGTTGATATAAGGTGCTGGACTAGCTCTTGTGGAAGCACAGTTACCCATAACAACTGGATTTGGAGGGAATAGGATAACAATACCGGGCACGACTTTCACCTAATCGGTCAATTGGCAGCATGAAGGTGTCCTACAAAACGTCTTTCTGTGTCTACAGGGATTTGTGAATACCATTAATAAGCCACTCACTCCACAGGGGATGCCCTGACGTTGAATGACCAAGCCAATCAGTTGGCGGAGACCAATATAAATCCACTGCATCTGCTGTATAGTTCTTGAACTATAGCAAGACGTGTGTGCTGATTTTGTAGGGAGAAGATGATTTTGGACTTGGAAGGCCTTTTCTACCGTAAAAGCTTTGGTAGATTTTAATAGCTTCAAAATGAAGATATGCATAGCTATGTTGCATGTGATGTTTTCATTAGCAGAAGGCATTTCTAATGAACGAATTATTCAACCTCGGTGGCCTTCAACTAACAGGAATCAAATGATGGAACTTGAACCACCGTTTTAACTCCTCCGTAGGGAGTCATGCGTTACCTATAAAAGGTTTTGCGCTTCGTTTGGGGTGCCTGGAACGGGGTTGAGGTGCGTAATATATGGCCAGTGTAGAACAATGGCATCGATGTCTGATATTTCTAGCCAATCCAACCTTTTTGTTCATCAGCCCATCATGAAAAGGCCAATCCTCATTGAGTTTTTCGGCAGCTCAATCAATATCCATATTCCATGCTATATTGCTTGAACATTGACAGTTCGATTAAGATTATAGTGCTCAACACTCGTTAGAGACTTGTTGTAAGTTACTGCTGTCTAGATCATAATTTTATTGCAAGCCAATCCACTTGGTTGTGAAAATTAAACAATCTAGAAACCCAAAACCTCTAGGCCATCCACTTGCATTTTGTTTTGGAATATGTTATCATTTCATAAATGAATGGAAATATTAGAGAATATTAGAATTGTAATATAAGGTTGCTGCTACAGTGGTGCATGAATCATGACATTTCTGCTCTTATCCTAGACCTGGTCTTGTCTGGTCTGGTCCACAATGCTGGGGATTCGAGAGCTTACCTTACCTAGGAAGGAGACTGCAGGTAAGCAGAGGATGGTTTAGTAAAAAGCTCAAAACTTTGTACTATATATATAAAAAAGAAGACAATAAATCAAGAAATAAAGAATGAATGCTATGTCTTTTGGCATTGGTTGATGATCAGTGATCAGAGACATCTCATGTGATGTCTGTTCCTGGAGTACAAGCAAAGCAAATGGAGAGAGCAATGGCAAGATCAACATCATCAGCTGGAAGTGCAAGTGCAAGAGAAGGCACAGCAAAATCAATAGTGGCTGATCAAATTTCTCATGCTGTACAATCCACCTCCAATCTCCTTCACCTCATTCAACAACCCTTCCTTCCCATGTACCTCCCTTCCTACATGCTCATTAAGATTCTTCTTGCTTATTGTATTTTTTTTAATTATCTTCTTCTTGCATCTTTTGCACTCTTCATCTTCTCCGTGTTAGTGTGTTAGAAGTCACGGGGTTTGATTTTGAGACAGGATGTGGAAATAAAATGATGTTGATGAACGTTGGCCAAGTGGGTTTGTTCAGTTTTGTATTAAACAGTCAGTTTTTGGTTATGTTCATATAGGACTATTTAGTAAAAAACTGATAGTATAGTGAATTTGTATTAAGCTATGTGATTATGAAGAAGAAGATGTAATGGGATTTTAATCTCTGATCATTAGTGTGTTTTTGGTAGGAATTATATCAGAGCATTGGTGGAACAAGCTTTTCTAGACAAGCCAAATACTGCATCTTTAGGCTCTCTGCGCTGAAAGGAAATGGGTGCAAAGGAAAAACGTATAGGATTGCTTGTGTGCACAAGCACTCGAAAAATGTTGAGGGGATGAGAAGGGTCCTTGGCACTTGACTCTGCTTAGCATTTTCAGAATTCTGCTTCATGGAAACAGAGAAAGGTTTAGGATGAACTTTAAGAGACTGTAACTCAATCTGTATTTTGCTGCTGACGTTCGAATTTTAGGACATTTTTATAAATCGTTTTTGGTGGCCTTGTATGGGAAAGAGTGGAAACACTGAAGCAGACTTGAGCTAAAGATATAAATACCTGTAACATAATTTGCAAAAAGAAAGATTAACCATTGACATATGCATGCAACCCTCTTTCTCTAATTTAGTACATGATAGCTGTAGTTGCAAATCGCGTATAGAAATTTGTGAGTCAGCAAGATAATCTCACGTTATTTAATTGTTGATGTTTGTTGTCTGGGTTTATGCACAAGCTTACATCTCTTTTGTCATTTGCAGGCAAGCTGACAAAGCTCCCAGGAACCTTCTGGCAAAAGCCTCTACGATCAAGAACAATGACCAAATTTTACAGTACTGATCAGCTGAAGAGGCCATTTACTGCTATGCTTAACCGATGACTGCTCTGAATGTATACAACCGGTAGCATCATCTCTCTCTCCCAGGAATCTCTAGGAATCTGAGTCATCAATTCAACCCCAGGCACATGAAGCACGCTTTTGACTCAAAAAATATCGTATAGCCTGCATGATTTTTCCTTGAAAGTTCTAGCAGGACGTCTATTTTGTCGCGGTTGATTTTGCTCTCCCTTCCAAGCAGAGGAGTGCAGACTGCTAGTAGCATGGCACCTGAAGCAATCCTTCTGTCTTCATGCTTCCTTGTTTGTAATGCGACAATACAGGCCAAAATCCATATATGCATCCCAGGATATCATCAGAAGGAGCCATGCGGCTGGAAAAACATGCGCCGCGCGTGTGTTTTTTTTTAATATAATTTTTAAAGATTTAATCTTATTAAAATACAATTTTTTTATATTTAAATATCGTGGGATTGAATGGCGTATGGAGCATGCAAGGGCATCCAATTATTGAACCCACGATGGAAGAATTTGCGAATATTTTCCACAAGTCAAAGAAATTGAAAAGAATCCCAAAAGTGCTCGCTGCCTCGTATTCCAACCGACCAAAGCAAGCGCTCACACACGTTAGTAGAGTAGAGTAGAGAATCCCTAGAGCTGCCACTTGGATTTGGTCCCCACACACGTGGCGGCAGTATAACACTAGAAGTAGCATCAATCAGCCCTTTTTTCCATTCTTTCTGACTCTAACAAGCCCAAATCACTCGAACGAATCCTAATCACTTAATTTTAATCACTTCTTTCTACTAATAACAGATTAAGGACTAATTAATTATAAAACCATCTGGTTCAACTGGTTTGATGATTATTTTTTTAAAATAAGATTTTGAGTTTTGTAAATAGATTATATTATTGTTGAGAAAATTTTATCTTTTAGTAAATTTACCCGGTTTTATCAAACTCCAGTAAATTTCTAAATACTAGAATTTAAATTAAAAAATATTAATTACGAGAATGACATACTAATTAAGTGAGTTGTGAATTTGTGATCTTTGGCTGCTATTATTTACTTGACAATAATTTATTATTTTTGCCTGTTATTATACTGATTATATTATTTTTTAAAATATTTTTTATTTGATAATAATATTTTTTATTTTTAATATTAAGATATTAAAATTATTAATTTTTTTTTCATGTTGAATGTTTTTTAAAGGGTCTATTTGGCATTAGAGTTGTGTTTTTTTTTTCAAAAGTTAATATTTTTAAATTATACTAATATAAAAAATATATTTATTTTAAAATAAAATTATTTTTAAAAAATATTTTTAAAACACAACAATAACTCCAATTCTCCTCGTACTTAGCAGTAGGTCTACTATAAAAACAAATCAAATCCTAAAGGAGGTAAAGAAATCACAGGAGGGTGAAGGGTGAGAAAGAAACACCTCCACCGTCTCCTCCTCTTTAGATTTCTTTCGTTTTTCTCTCTCCCTCATCGTGTGTTTGGCATTAGTCTTGTCTACTCAAATTATTTACTAATAAACAAAAGTTAAGCCAATCCTCAACCCTAAATTTTGAGAAAGGAAAAAAAAAATGGCTTCTTCATTGGGCATGCAATCGTCTCCTTCACGAACGGCGTCGTTTTTGAAGCCCTCTTCATCGTTGTCTCGTTGCTGTTCTAGACAGACAAGTTTGAGTTTCAATGGCGCTCGCACCCGAATTTCCTCTACAAACACCATTGTAAGCTAGAATAGAATCAAGTAATGGTAATAATAATAATAAAAATCTTTCTTTTGTTTTCCTGTTTTAAGCCTTTTTTTTATTCGTAGGCTCAAAGCTTGTTGCGTGCTTGGTAAAACTAATGAGACAGAGACACGCACACAAAGTTAGAGACATTCTATTGAAATTGATAATGATATGTTGTTTTTAATACTATTTTATTTGTGTTTCCACGTTTTTTAATTTTTTCACCTGTTTCTTTTTCCTTATTTAATAATTGAATTTGGGTTCTTAATAGAACAAACCTGATTTCTTCGAAGCATTTGAGGATGGTTTTGATGAATATGTTTGATTATGGTTGTATTCGTGAATTTTACTTTATTTTGTTTTGGTGTCGAAAGTTATAAAAATCGGTTGCGCATATATATATATAAATGGATAAAGGATAAATTTTTAGCTACATAAAACTCAATTTCATTTCTTTTTGCTTTTTTTCTTACTGCAAACGGAGCGCCAGGGGATGGGAAGTAAATTCTGTGTTACGGTGGTAGCTGTGCATGTATAGTGTCTTTGTGGAAGAAGAAAACGGAGTTGTGTTTGTTGCTTACTGATTCCAAGTTATTTATTGTGCCAGAAATGCGATATTTCTGAACCATTGAATTTTGGAAACGGGAAGCCTACTATTCCTGTCCTTAACAACCAGACCTTGCCCAAGTTTTTGGAATCTGCCCGAGTGGATAAAACTGTTAACAGAAATGATACCAGGCTGAAATTGTTTTCTGGCACAGCAAATCCTGCTCTATCTCAGGTAAGTATTTAGTTCTTGATAGTTGTATACAAACGAGTTATGTTTATATTGCTCTATCATCTTGATTTTGCTCCTCGTGTGATAAGTTCAACTGCTGGAATATTAAGACTTAGCTTGTACAAAAATCTCATCATGTTATAAACTCAAATGGACGTTGCTCTTCATGCTGAAATCTTGTAAGATGTTCATTTGATTTAGTTCCTCATGTGTGAAGCTGTCATTTTCCTCGTTGCCTTTGATGAAAAGCTTATTCTCCAGCATCAAATTGGGATTGTTTTTGGTGGTATTTCATGCACCGTTCTAGTTAAATACTCTGACAAACTCATAAACTATATTTCTGAACTAACGTGGTTTTCTATATGATTGGAATTTTGCTATCTGTTAACGCTCCTCTTTCATCCCTAGGAAGTTGCTCGGTATATGGGCCTAGAACTCGGAAAGATCAACATAAAGCGATTTGCTGATGGTGAAATATACGTTCAGTTGCAAGAGAGTGTTAGAGGATGCGATGTTTTTCTACTGCAGCCCACCTGTCCTCAGGCAAATGAGAATCTCATGGAACTTCTGATCATGATAGATGCTTGTCGGAGAGCATCAGCCAAGAACATCACTGCTGTGATCCCATACTTTGGATATGCCAGAGCTGATCGAAAGGCAAGTTTTATGGCTGGGTTTACCTAAAGAGTAATATTTACAACTATTACTGGGGAATTCCTGCAAAAGCTTGGTCATGGAAATTAAATATTTGCTGGGCGTCTATTTAAGTGTTTGCACCAGTCATGCATCAACCAAATTAGATGAACAAGTATTTCAATATCCTTTTCTTCCAGAAGAAAAGATTGATGCTAGATAAGTTGTCTGGCATATAGAATGGAAAATCATTATGTCAAGGATCAGTCTAGCTTTTAACATCTGTTTCATGTTTGTGCTCTATTTCAATACAGTTTGATTTGGTTGTAGGCAGCTTTTGGTATGATTGGCGCCTTTAATAGTTTTATCATGACTGTTTAAGATATTAAACTATGATCTTCTCCTGTTGTGTATATTTACTGTTTTCTTTCTTTTTATTTGCAGACTCAGGGTCGTGAATCCATTGCAGCCAAACTTGTCGCAAACCTTATCACAGAAGCAGGTGCAACCCGCATTCTTGCCTGTGATCTTCATTCTGGGCAGTCTATGGGTTACTTTGATATTCCCGTGGACCATGTGTATGGCCAGGTAATTACTCTGTAGGTTTTAGTTGTTGATCATTACTCATCCAGATTTTTACTGATTTCTTTTATGTTGCTTTTGTGATTCTAGCCTGTGATTCTTGATTATCTTGCAAGCAAGACAATTTGTTTTAGTGATTTGGTAGTGGTTTCACCTGATGTTGGTGGTGTTGCAAGAGCACGGGCTTTTGCCAAAAAACTGTCAGATGCTCCTTTAGCTATAGTGGATAAAAGGCGTCATGGACACAATGTTGCTGAGGTAATCTCCTAACCACATCACTGCTGAGCTGACAGTATTTTCTTTATTTATAACTTGATTACTGCACTACGCTATCAGGTAAGCTGTTTGTTTTTTTACACATCCAAATGATATTTTTAACTTTGTTATCTCACTTGAAAGATTATGTATGAATTCTGTTACTTTGCTTTTTCATATAAGCAGATATTCAGTTTGCTGTATTGTAGATGTTTTTTGTTGGTTTATTATCTACTTCAGAATCTCAAGACTATGCCTAATCTGATACTGCAGGTTATGAATCTTATTGGTGATGTAAAAGGAAAGGTTGCAGTTATGGTGGATGACATGATTGACACTGCTGGTGAGTAATCTTGATTTCAAATTCTAATCCAAGACAAGGGAAAATTGAAATTTTACTTGGCATATGATTTGTTGACTTTTCAAAAAGAGTTTTTGTTAGATGATTATATCCAATTCCTTTAATAATGACCAAAAAATTGGTTGTGCACTGTAGGTACAATTGCAAAAGGAGCAGCTCTTTTACATGAAGAGGGGGCCAGGGAAGTTTATGCATGCTGTACTCATGCTGTTTTTAGGTACTCAGTTCATTTACAATATCTGATTAACTTTTTTGATGCGTGTATAAATAATTTCTACTTTTCTCATGTATAATTGAATTGATTTCTTGGATTAGCTGGAGATTCTTGTACGTATCATCAACATAAATTTTAATCATTTATCAAGTACAAACATTTTTTCAAGATCCACTAGATAGGAGGTACTGGTAGTTCAATGTCCGAAGTGAAATGTTAAAGACAGCAGTGGTTTTGTCCTTCTTCCTTTTCTGTGTTCCTAATAGCATTTTTTTTTCAAGCTGTCAACCTGCAATATAACTTTTTGATTTTTCAGTTCAAAGTTCTGAATTTTTATGGACTTAGCATCCTGTATTTAAAAAAAAAATCACAGAGATTTTACAACGTGGTTTCCTGTATGGATCATAGTTGCGGTTCTCTTGTATGATTTTGTTAGAGTGTTGGATATCCACTGAATAAGTATTTTCTGCCTAAGCATAAAAAATTATGATAATATAGAAGCGAGATAAGTAATTGTTAGTACAAGAGCTTTAGATTTCCTCTTGGAAACTTGTAACTTCAACTCTCAATCTACATTAACCATTTTATTCTTGTCATTGTTTACATTTTTACCCTTTTTCTGGGAAGCCCTCCTGCAATTGAGAGGTTGTCCAGTGGCCTATTTCAAGAGGTTATCATTACAAACACAATTCCTGTGGCGGAGAAGAACTACTTTCCTCAGTTGACTGTGCTTTCTGTCGCAAATCTGCTGGGCGAGACAATTTGGCGTGTTCATGATGACTGTTCCGTGAGTAGCATTTTTCAATAACGTAGGAATATCCAATGGCGGTAGATCCTTTTAGTTCACACATGGATTCCCTAGCCAGATGGCGAAGGCAGAGATTGTAGGTTTAGATATCTCTAAGTAGAAGAAAATCAATACCTGGGGGCTTCTTCATCTTCTCCCCCACCCAGTAACATGTTTCTTTTGTTCGATTCCTAGTAGGCTGGATCCGTTGAATATTGCTATCTGCTATTGTCTGCTTCTATATTCTACGCCAGGGACTTGTCCTCGACTTGGCTTCGAGTATTTATAATATTTGCAGGCAAAATTTCAATTGTCTTACAAATGAACCTCTGCAGCAGTCTCATTAATAATACAAAGATTTTACCCAATTCCTGTCTTTAGCCTTCTATCATTGATTTGGATATTACTTGTACTCTTTGTATGAAATATGAATGTGTGAAAGTAGAAATTGTTGGCTTGCATCTGGTCTTTAAGAGCCTTGTTCATGTCAGCTGTGATTTTATAGAAAGAATGGATAATTCCCGGGGCTTCTACAAAGAAATTTTTAGATAAGCAACCAAGCCTGTTCTTTGCTTCTAGCTTCATGGATGTTCTTTACATGCAAAATTGAGGGCCTGGAACAAAATGATGAACACTGTTCATGGATGTTCTTTGTATGCAGCATTTAATATATTTTAATCCTTATTATATGATAGGTTATACATATCTAATTGAGTTTTTATTATTTGATGAACACTGTTCATTGTATATTTTGAATCGTTTTGATGTGTTGATCTTAAAAATAATTTTTAAAAAATAAAAAAAATTATTTTGATGTATTTTGACATAAAAAGCACTTTGAAAAACAACCGCACTCCCAATCACGCCCTCACAAAGTCTAGCATGTATTTGAAAGTATGATTGTGGTTGTTTTTTAAAGTGTTTTTCAGTCGAAAATGTATTAAAATAATGTTATTTTT
>Ga0307517_10011900_pt1 | contig 12010 bp, 13 predicted proteins | sample 23_EM_MG_FD_194515 | JGI IMG/M metagenome (GOLD analysis project Ga0307517, IMG submission 194515) | Populus trichocarpa ectomycorrhiza microbial communities from riparian zone in the Pacific Northwest, United States - 23_EM | ecosystem: Host-associated > Plants > Roots > Unclassified | place... | reverse complement strand
ATTTTTTATTTATAATGTTTTTGGAAACAAAATTCAATTTTATTTTTATTTTTTAAAAAATTAATTTTTTCAAATATTTTTTTATTTGATATACTAATATAAAAATTAAAAATTAAAAAATATTATTTTAATATATTTTAAAATAAAAAACACTTAAAAAAATCACAATCGAAAACGTTTTCAAAATTATAGTTAAAGTGAACATCTGTAAATTTAAATAACTCAAATATCATATATAAGTTGAAAGTTGATCTTATTATAAAAATATATCTCATTTGAGTCGTATTATAGCTGTTAAATTAATTTAAAAAGTGGTTTAGAAAAATAATTGGACTTGTAAATTACTGAATTAATTATTTTTATTAAAATACCAATATTTAATTTTTTCTTGATGTTGAATAATCTAAATTTAATCGAGTTAATTAATATCAAACGGATTTAACTAAAAACTCACTCTTTCAAGGCTATTATATATCAGTTTAATAATTAGGAGTCTTTATAAGACCTACTATTTGTATTACGGAAGGGATTGATGAGTATATATATATATATATATATAAAGGCGAATAAGAGAAACCAGGAAATGCCATGGCATGGTAAAATAAACGCATAATTTAATCAAATTATTTTCATAAAGTAACAAATCATGTTAAGCATACAAGACCATATTGTATAAGTCGCCATATCCATAACAAAAGAAGAGTGGATAAAGGAAAAGGGGAGAAGATCTACTGAAGAGCGATATGATCTCCATCAACATATTTTTACACAGTGTAATGCTGATTCATGGAATCAATATCCAAGCCCCTTAGCTTGGCAAATGACTCAACCTTGCCTTTCAGTGTATGAAGCTCTCTCACCCTGCACAATCAAAACACGGAATCAAGACCAAGATTATCCAGCCGTGATGAAACTCTTGTCATCTTAAGGACTTGTGGTGGCCATCAAAATTAAGTTCTCTATCCTTTAAGCAAGTCACAGACATGGATATTCTTTTGACACAGATGTGCATGGTGGTGTGTTCCAGTAGAAGACGAACTAACCTTGCAATTTCTGCTCGCCTTTTCGCTTCTTCTGCCATGAGATTGATGTCTCTGAAGGTATTTCTCTCGGAAAACATTTTTGTCTCAGCGGACTGAAGGCCATGTAGTGTTCGCTGCTCAGCTGCCCATGCTGCCGAACGAGCTTCCTTCCCAAAGTCCTTTTTGTTGGTAAAAGCAGTCTACAAAAATTGAAAAGAAAAACGAATCATGAAATGCATTTTGAAGTTTGCAAGGACCTGTAGAAGTAACCACTCACAAGTTGTTCACAACAGTGAACAAATTCGGAAGTGACTGGCTAATATTATACAATATTGTTGATATAATTAAGGATGTTTAGCATTAGTGTCAGAATTTACTCACCCTTTGGTCTATAATATTATTCCAGGCTCTTCCACTTAGAGCGTATCGGACAGCGAATTTGATAGGATCCAGCAGAAAGTAAGTCAATATATTGTACACCCAAATGACGGCTGTCCAGCCCCAACCAATACTTCTGATTCCAGCAAATTTCCAGGTTGCAGTAGCAGAGATGACGGTTGCAATCTGCAAAGATTAAAGCAGTCATAACTACCACTGACGAGACTAAAGGCTCCTTTGAGGAAAACAGTAGGTGTAGAGTAAATGCTAGTGGACATGCTATGAGGCATATATAGCAGCAGAGGCTACCCATTTTTCTAACAAAAACAAGGAAGTTAAAGAAGTTTAGACGGATGCTTATCGTTTTTCAGTGCCCCCTTCCCCATCCTTGGATTCTTACTCATAAAAAATGAAATGTTTTGTTAAATACTCTGATGGCTATAACCTAATGCAAGAAATGTTTTTGTGGGCATTGGTAAGAGAGATGGTTTCTTTCCCCCGAGAACAGTTGGTGGGGAATCCAGCAAGTTCTAATCATTGTTCCTTGTGACACTTTACAAGTTCACTTCATAACATATATCAGATTATAAAACTATGAAATGACATATCCCATACCAGTTGGGCAATAATGAAGGCAGAAACAAGCAGAAGGCCTGGACGTTCCCGGAATGACCAGCTCCGGGAGCGAGTCACGAATATCAAGGCCTGACTAATGGTGCTGACTTGAAGATACACAGCAGATGCCAATTGTTCTTTAAGTGGATTGGCAATTTTTTCATCCGTCATGTTAAAATGGTGCTGGTTGAAGTCCCTCACATTAAAATGTTCCTGCCAAGAGATAAAAAAAAATCAGGAAATAAAGAGATCAAGAGGTTGAACTGGTAAAATAATTCATAGCTTTCTCACGAAGTAATTATAGTCATTTCTCAATCTCAATATGGCATGTATGTGCTCTTTATACTGAGAGGAAAACTTCAGAGACCAGCAGAATTCTACAGTAAATGAGATGAATGCTAGCTAACGAAAGAGGGGAATTACCGGGAAGAAGTTAGTTTCATAAGCTAACCAGAAGAATACGACAGACATTAGAGCCAGGTAACTACCAAGAACAACACCAGTAGCAAAAATTTCACTGAGCTTCCAACTGTCAGGGAGGGGAGAAGGCTTGACTCTGTCCTTGGATATGGTCATGATGGTACCTGGAAGCAAAAACTTAAATCAAACAACAAGCAAGAGAGATAATAATGACAAACAAAAAGGAATTTATAACACTTTAGATAAATAACTAGAGGCAGAGAAGCTAATAATGCTAACCGTCATTGAGAATGGCAATGACAAGAACCATGAAAGGAGGGAAGTCAAATTTCCAGAAGACAGTCAGCAACATAAACCCTAGCTGTTGCGCAAAAGCCATTCCAAATGAGACAAGCCAGAGGTAGGATACATTTTACACATTTTCATTTGTAACATTGTAGTTTTCAAGGGAAGCTTACCACTATACGAATAGTGATAGACACAGCATATATCTGTCAAATAAAAAAATATGGATTCATAATCAGAACATCAAGTTTTCACTCCTAGTTTGATCAAACCGTGAATATATTTGGTGTTGAAAGAGTGTAAGCTTACTGTATAATTTTTCATTCTCTGGAAGATTGCACGGCTTGTTAAGACAGCACTAATGATTACACTCAGCCCAGGTTCAGTCAGAACTATATCAGAAGCACTACGGGCAGCGTCTGTTGAATCTGCTACAGCAATTCCAATGTCAGCTTTCTTTAAGGCAGGGGCATCGTTCACTCCATCACCAGTCATTCCACATATATGCTTTCTAGCTTGTAGTCTCCTCACAATCTCATATTTATGTTCTGCAAAAGAGAAAAATGGAATAGGAATCATAAAAACAAGCACTGTTATATAGTTATTGTCTTTAAAATATGACTGATGACATACCGGGGAAGACACCAGCAAAACCATCAGCTTTCTCAATGAGCTCATCAATTGGAAGTCCTCCAACTGCATCATCTTTGCCTTCACCGAGCAGGGATGAAGATGGGTACATATTTGTGCCCATCCCAAGCCTCCTTCCTGTTTCCTTGGCAATTGCGAGTTGGTCACCTAAAGAGAGATTTTCATTAGATGAAATCACAGTTTAAGTGTATACTGTAAATTTAATAACAAAGTTTAACTGAGATACATCTAAAGCCTGACATGCAATTTTCTTATTTTGTTTCCTCAAACTTTGATAATCAAAAGATAAAAGAAAACAAAATCATTAAACAGGAATTATAGGTGAAATAAAGGACAAGAATCACACTTAAATGTCGGTAATTTTAGAGCCTCTACCTGTAATCATTTTAACACTGACACCAAGATCCAGTGCTCGTCTAATTGTTTCAGCACTGTCGTGGCGTGGAGGGTCAAAGAGTGGGAGAAGCCCAACAAATTCCCAGGGTCCACCTGGACTGTCCTTTGTACCAGCAGGCACTCCCTAGAGAAGAAAGGTACTTCATTGTTTCAAAAGGTGCACAGAGAAGAACATATAACATGCATGTATTAGAGCATCAAGATTTCAGCAGTCACCTGGCGAGCAACTGCAAGGGATCTTAGTCCGCGTTCTGCAAATTTGTCAATTATTGAATGTACCCTTCGCTCGATTTCTGTTTTGTTGTGTGCCAGATGAAGAATCTACGCAGCATAAATACTAAAGATGTCAGATGTTGCATATTATGGTTAACTGGTTATTCTTGTATTCTTGATGTTTTATGTTCTACCTGTTCTGGTGCACCTTTGCTGACTCTGTGCATTTTCCCAGCAGCGTCTATGTATGTAAGAGCAGTCCTTTTGTCAGTTGGATTAAATGGAAGGAAGTGAACTTCTTGAATGCCAGCTCGTGCCTTACAAACAATTACAGAATACATAACAAGGGTTTGTCAAAATTCATAGGGAAAGCCGGGATCAGTTACACAAACTGTAACTGTAAGTCCTGCAGAAAATGCCCATATGGGGTTTTCATGTGCAAGTCAAAAACTATCTTCAGACACTAAACCCCAAGAAATTGTTAGTAGATAGCTCATCAAAGTATTGAAATCCACAAACTAACTTCGTAACATTAACATTTTGACTCTTGAAGAAATTCTAGAATCAATGAAATGAGAAGCCCAACATTAAAAAAAATATAATGAAATACCTCCTTAGGGTCTGCCAACATTGAAACAATTGCACAATCAATAGCATCTTGGTTCTCTAATCTAGACGCTCTTGCAGCCATAAGCACAACCATATCCTTGTCAACACCTTTGGCAAAAACCTGCAAGAGCATGGATAATGCTTTAGATCAAAGTAATTTCTATACCATATATCATTATTAGAATAGGAAAGATTCTTTGGATGGCCTTTTAAGCAGTTAATTCTCTGCGTTTGTTGAGTGGAAGGAAGTAGAGCAAGAAGGATCATGGTATCCCTTTTCTTTTACACAACCAACTCTTTCATTCATCTCTGACATGCAAGATCTTATGCAGAAGAACCCTTTTTAGCACACGTTAATTCTAGGAGCATCATGCATCGTTAGTTTGTCTGCGTGGATTCATCTTCCTCTGATGGAAGCCTGTAGAAGTGAACTAAAGGGTCCTTTGGTTTATGGAATTTAGTGACTGTAGTAGAGCCAGTTCCAGTTTCTTTTTTTTCTTTTCTTTTTCCTGTGAGTCTGTCTTCTATTTTTTAATCCAAGCTATCATAAGTTGAGCATAGAGAAATCAAGAGTACAACCTCAATCATATTTTTGTCCACTGTAAGCTTGTTAAGAGTCAATGTGCCTGTTTTGTCACTGCAAAGGACATCCATTCCAGCCATTTCTTCAATGGCAGTCATTCTCTTTGTTATAGCACCCTGTGGAAGACATAGATGGCTGTTATTCGAGTACTCTTTCAACTGTCTCATCATCAATCAGGACTCTTTAAATTAAATGAATGGTTTTGTAGCTAATAAAAAAATTCTTTGGATAAGATTCCACAAACCTGCTGAGACAGGCGATGCGAACCAATAGCCATTGTAACTGACAGAACAGTGGGCATTGCAATTGGGATCCCACCAATTAACAGGACAAGTAGATTATCAATGCCAACTCGGTATCCCCTCTCTTGAATCCCATATATCACGATGATCTCAATAACCATCCCAGCTGCAATTGAGCAAATGCAGAAGTTTCCAATTGCTGTTAAAACCTGGAGCCATCACACAAATTTAACTGGTTACCTACTTGTGTGGAAACAGTACTACCATGGTTTTCACTTTAAAAAAAGGTTAAGATTGATAACGACAATATCTGTTCTTGGAAATGTTTCAGAACTCAGGCATGAGATTAAGAAACTTCTTCTCATATAGCCTCATTTTTTGCTATTATACAGAGAGTCATAAAGCTCTTAACGAACCTTTTGGAAATGTCCAACATGTGTAGTGTTCTCAACAAGATGAGCTGCCTTGCCAAAGAAAGTATGAACTCCAGTTGCAATGACAACTGCTTCAATTTCACCCTGCTTGCATGTTGAACCTGAATAAACTCCGTCACCAGGACTCTTGGTTACTGGAAGTGATTCTCCGGTAAGAGCAGACTGCAATTACAATATTTGAAAACCAAAGGTAAACGTTCGAAGTTTCACTGAAAGCAGTTTACTCTCTCATCACATACTCGAAGAGGCATGAACAGAGATCCTACAACTCAATTTTTACCCACTAAAATTATGTACTTGTATGCTCATACTGTTGTAGTCAATAACTACCTGGTCAATCTTTAAAGGATCTCCTTCCAAAAGACGTGCATCGGCAGGAATAATATCACCAAGTTTTATGCTAACAATATCCCCAGGAACCAACACCGAAGCTTCTTCTTCACTCCATCTTCCATCACGTAGAACCTGGTAAGTGGAGATAGAAGTCAATTCAAGCGGCGATAGGATAATGGAAAATACAAATAAAAGGGAACTAGCGTTTGTAGACCTTAGCTTTCGGGGCCAACCGAGCCATAAGAGCAGCAGCTGCATTGCCAGCATTGTTTTCCTCTATAAAACTGATGGTTGAATTGATTATAAGCAAGGTGATGATGCCAACAAAATCATGATAGTCTGCACTCTTGTTCTGCAAAAGAAGGCTTTATCAAAATCTACGCCACCTCTGATACAAATCAACCATCTCTTGATTCAAGTTGCTATACCGATCGTCAAATTACACTGCAAATGCATGATAAATGGATTAAGATATAGATTTAATTACCCCTCCATGTGCAAGACCAATGGCCATGATTGCTGCAGCTTCCATGACCCATGACAGTGGATTCCACATAAATCCCAAAAACTTCAGTAGCTTACTTTCCTGCAGAATAAGGAACAAATAAATCATCAAAAATCACATAAAACACAGATTAAAAATGATGCAATGATGAACATTTCGTTTCCAACCTTTTTCTCTTCAAGTTTATTGTACCCAAACAAATCCAACCTCTCTCGAACTTCATTAGCGGTCAAACCTTCTCTTGTACACTTGAGATTGTCGAAAACTTCTTCAAGGGGTATATTTTCCTGCATGAAGCCATTTTCATTTTTACCAAACAGTGGCTTGGTACAAGACATTCAACGTAAGCATCAAAGAACAACCCTATTCCTATTTTCTCTTCTCCCTTTCCTTCTCTTAAGAAGTATAATTAAACACGTATCATTTTACAATAAAGAACATACCAGATCTACAGCTTCCTTGTTAATGGCATCAAGGGCAATCGAATTCTCAACCATCTTTTATATCCTTCAGCTTTTACTCCCCACCTAAGATGATGGTCCTTGAAAGAGATTCTGCACTGCCAAACACTTCACATCAGATCGCAATGACATTCTCTCCCTACTGAAGCTAAAAATCCCACTTGACTTGCTTAACTTTATGATTTCATAGAGCAAATTCCTTCAGTTTTCTAAATTATGATCCCATAAAAAATCAAAACAAATAGAAAGGAAAAACAAAGAAAACGGCTATAATTTTGGAACAAACACAGCTTAATCAGAGCCAATATGGGGAAAGAAAGAGAGACATTAAACAAAAATGAAACTGCAACCTCAAGAAAATTAATATGCAATTAAACAAGAAAATTCAAACACATTGATGTGCATTAACTACTAAGTAATTCCTACTAGCATATAATCACACCAAAAAGCCCCATGCCAAAAGGAGAAATAACAGATTCATACCTTTGCAATGCAAACAATCAAATATTCTTTAAGGACCCTTTGAACCTTGACTTAAACCCAAGATTCTTCAGGTCTAAAATGGTGCAAATATGTTGCCTGCATGACCTTAAAGGTATAATTATATATATATACTATAATCCAACAAGAATATATTGACGCTGTCAAAATCAGTTTGAAATGGACAAAATAAGATAGAAGAATAAAGAATTAGTAAATATAAAACGTGAACATCCAGATGGCGTAGAAATGGAGGGGGGAGATAAGGGAATGGTTCGAATGATTATGAAAGCTCCATTTGCTATAAGACGATTCCATTTGCCTGTGAAGATCCGCCGGCCACCACCACCAACTTCTGTCCAAAAAATTTCAAGTGACAGTTAGCCTTGCCGCCAAAAGAACAGATGGTGCACAAAATTTCTGCTTTGCATATACAGATGATGCCACCTTCCAAAATAAAGCATATTTCTGGTCAGGGAAATAGTTTTTGTGTATTGTTTCTGATTACAGCTTGGAGTTTCGACTCTTACAGGAACATAAGAAGGCAGCAAAAGGGAATTTCTTTGAATTAAAATATTGTACTTTCCATAAGCACTGTTAGGAAGAAAACGAGATCATTGCTTGGGAATTAATGCTTAGTTATTTTCCAAGTTATATTTTTGTTGCCTTAACAAAAAGTTATTTTGCCCATTGTGAATCTGAGAAGCTGTTTATTTAATTTCTTCTCCATGCACTCTTTTTAATTGGTCACCCCGATCCTGATAGGGACCATTGCAGCAACAAGTAATAATACGAGGACCAACTGCACCAACCAATCACGGTTTTCGTCTACATTTCTTACTAATGTTTTTTTTTTTCCAATAATTATTGAAATATTGTATCAAATTAAACTGATAACACGCGGCATAGCAGCATAATAGTAATCAGAGATTTATAAACAGGCAGCTGTACCATATCAGAACATTAATGGCAGCAATGACTCAAATTAAATATATTTTCTTTCTTAGTGCTGGCGCACAAAGTTGCACAGCAGTTCTTCCGCATCTGGAAAACCAAGGACTCTTCACATTGTCTCCATAAACATCATTGATTGTTAAGCAAAATCATCCTACCTACGTGCTGCAATTACAAAAGGAAGGAAGCAACGTCATTTCCAAGGGGACCCAGTGGACCATCACTTGTTTTAGTTCCTTTCAAACCTTTCAACGTCCAGAGGATGGCATAGTACGGCATGCCCCTTTTTTTAAATGACAGACATTGCTTAGCGAATGCAACATGCCAATCCTCCGAAACAAGATAGTTAAATACTAAGCTTGAAATTACCTATGCCTACGCAATTTTCGAGGCCATTTCTTTGTTTGTATTCGTAAAGACACCCCCTTTTTCCTTGTGATCAAGCATTGTGGATGTACGGAAGTGCACGTCATCATCATCATCTTTGTCGGCATGGAGATCATGGAACATTCAACAAACATCCACGTCTTCAATTATTTCAAGTGTATTTTCAGATTGGCCCCCTGTCACAGAAATAATATTTCTCACACTCCCGTAATTTCCCTCCAGTTCTTCGAGCTTCAGATGAACCATTTTGTCATTTTCGTTACGTATGAAAAACTCGGTTGCTATCACACCATTGCCTAGGAGTTCCGTGGAGGAAATAGAAATCCCGGAGCACCTTGCATAATACGTTTGGATATTCTTTCAATCACATCATGGCTGGTGATGATGTGTGTTTATCTCTAGGAGGTATTGTTGGGCCACATATAATTTTGTTTTTGAAAAGACTGTTGAGAAGAGAGATTGTCCTTGTGTTATGTGAGCAACTAAAACTCTCATTTTATAGCTCACTCATTACTTTTTTGGTGAGAGGTTTGCGTATTGCAGAATGGCTGGAGTTCTAATAGACGGTGTCATCTATCTTCGTACATGATAGATCTTTCAAGATATATTTTTTCATCTTGAAAGATCGTACGAATATATTATTTTTAATTTTAAAAATGTAACTAATTAATTAATTAAATTTTAAATTTATTTTTTATATAATTTACCAATTTAAATACCACAAACATCATGTAACTAGAAACTTATATAAACATTAATTTCAAGATTTATAAAATTAATGATGAGCACAAACTAGTCCGAACATCCATATTAATAATATATATATATTTATATATATATATATATATATATTATTTCACTGAACCACATAAAAAGTTTTGTTCATGAAAAATATCTTTCGAGAAAAAAAACCATAATCTCCTAGCTAATGTAATATAGTTACATTATCACATGCAATAACAACAAAATAGGATAATGATTGACATCAATAATTATTATTACTCTAATGCAAGAACACAGTGCAAGACCAAAACAATTATGGATTCATAGAGCAGTAAACGCAGCAAACAAAATAGGTAACAAGTTGATATATGCCGGAACAACCCTATAATTTACCAAAATATCAGCACAGACGGACTAAATTATACAACTGGGCTATACGATTTTGGCTCCCCGTATCCATTCACAGGTGGAATAAAGTCTTTATAGACAGAAAAACGGCCATTGAAAACAGGTGCCTCAATGTCATAAGCATTAACACAACCACCAAAATTTCAGCTATTTTTTGCAAACCAGACAATCTCTCACCCACTGGATTCTTGGTCCCTTCAACTCTATCACCGTTGAAAAAAAATTGCGTTTGCAGCAGGCAACTGGGTGTCAAATAAATGTAAACAATTCAAACTTTTATATATATATATATATATATATATATATATATATATATATATATATATATTCTTCGAAGTTGAAGCAAAAAGGGACATGCAGCAAGGGTTTTGGAAGCGGTTGAGAGGCAGAGAGATACTGCAACTTTGCAGTCACTTGTGCTAGTACGTAGGTGTCGATGGGACCTTCAAAACACCAGTCCAACAGTCCATTGATAATTCAACTGTTTAAGAGAAAACACGAATTCACATACACTAAGTTTCAGCTGGGAATTTTAACAAACACGAGATGGGTCCATTGATTACAGCTACATTAGGGAAAAACAAAAGGATGGTGATTTTATTCTACCTGTTACTTGACAGGGCCTAGTTGTTAATCGGGCCTAGATTCTTCTGTTCAAGGCTTCTTTTCATGCCACTTGATAGATCTTACCGCTATAAAAACAAACATGAGTTTTAGGCTTAGAGATTCACAATCACTGGTCGAAAACTCCTTCTGTTCATTTTATTTTTCACTTGCATCATTATTTTCTCAGGCCAACATTCACTGTCTTCTCAGATATGAAATTGTTTGTTTTTATATTTAAAAAATATATATTTTTTTTTTGTTTTAAATTTTTATTATTTTAATATGTCAATATAAAAACTAATTTTTTAAAAATAAAAAAATATATATTATTTTAATATATTTCTAAAAAAAATATTTTAAAAAATAACTTCAATAAAAAAATATATTATATTCATTCATTTATCAACTTTGTCATCGTACGGTCTCGCACTACTCATCAAAGAGACTTATTTTACAAGTGGATCTCCATAATTGTTTTCCACCATCAACCACCTGTCTATCTCTTCGTAGTAGGTTTAGTTGCGACTAAATTTACTTATAGATATTTAAATGTTTAAACATTTCTGAAAGTTCCATAAATAGCTATCTGGAAGTGTATTTGAAGAAGAGATGTTGATATTCCGTAAATAATGTTAAGATTTATTTATTGTAGGAAAAACCAAATTTAATATTTATTGAAATTTAAAATAAGCATTATAAAATCTTGAGATTGGCCATGCGAGTGGATCGGTGATATATATTCGATGAAATTCCAATGATAATATATGATTGACTTATAAGTCTCATAAATTCCATTACAAGAATCACAGCAGAACTAGGTGCCTTACTTCGACTCTTGTATATAACAACTTTTATTATACATAATTTAAGTAGTGAACACTAAATATGAAGATCGCCCATCGGCAACACCCCAACCATCCAAAGGCTTTATTTCTGCACCCTGCATGTTTCCCTTCATCTTAGTGAATGCTGCACCAGTGGAAGATGGAGGGAAAATGAACATTAGTTAACATAGATTGGTAAAGATCAGGTTCGTGTAATAATTTTTTATCATTCATTGATTTTTAATGGGGGAAAAAAAACTTACTCGGCACAATTGAAGTTTTTGGAGATGGGAACGTCCACTTGAACCTTGCACTTGGCAGGGAGAGAGGATGCAGCCTCATCCTTCATATCTGGGATGCGAGCAGCGGCTGCCTTGACACATTCACATGCAGCTTGCTTATCTGCAATGCTGACAGCACTTTCCTTCAATTTGTTCACCCCGTCACAACATTGTGGTGGAGGGAAATCGCCACCTTTTCC